>JGI24140J50213_10000349_pt1 | contig 21764 bp, 18 predicted proteins | sample BarGraIncu00222A_FD_50213 | JGI IMG/M metagenome (IMG submission 50213)
GTCAAGCGGTGTTGACTTCGTGGGTCTGCTGCTTCTTTCGGGCGGCCTGGTGGCGATCCTCGTTCCGCTGATCGAGGGACAGGACCAGGGGTGGCCGGTGTGGACGTACGTGTCGCTGGCCGGCGGGATAGCGCTGACCGCACTGTTCGGGGTGTGGGAGGTCTTCGTGACCAAGCGGGGCAAGAGTCCTCTGGTCCCGCCGCATCTCTTTTCCCACCCGGCCTTCACCGGCGGCGTGATCCTGGCGCTCGTCTACTTCGCGGCCTTCGTCAGCATCTTCTTCACGATCTCGATCCTGTGGCAGGCGGGCCTGGGGCACACCGCCCTCGAATCTGGAATCGTCTCCATCCCGTTTGCACTGGGCAGCATCGTGGGCGCCTCGCAAAGTGGAAAGCTCGCGGCCAGCATCGGCCGGACAGTACTCGTCATCGGTGCCGGGATGGTCGCAGTCGGCCTGAGCGCGCTCTGGCTCGTGCTCATGCTCACCACAGCGGGAGACCTCACGGGCTGGGACCTGCTTGTGCCCCTGCTGGTCGCGGGAATTGGCAGCGGGCTGTTCATCGCCCCCAACGCACAATTCATCATCGCCACCGTTGACCGCCAGGAGGCAGGCGCGGCCAGCGGTGTCATCGCCACCATGCAGCGTCTCGGCTCAGCGATCGGTATCGCCATCATCGGCAGTGTGTTCTTCGGCACCCTGACGATTCAGACACGAGGGCGCCCCACCCCGGCGGACCTGGCCACCGCATTCACCCACAGCGCCACCTGCGCCCTCGCGGTCAGTGCGGCGTTCGCCGTGATCTCCTTCCTGCTCGTCTTCGCCCTGCCGAAACGGGTGGGATTCGGCAGGGCGGCCGCACGACCGTTGCCAGAACAGGGTCCCCCCACGCAAGTGCCAACCAACCGGTAGAGATCCGGTTCGATCCCCTCCGCCCGAGCCCTGGCCCAGCAGAACGCACAGGGTCGGAGCGTCCAGCATCACCAGCTCGGAGAGGCAGCGGGCGATCTCACCGGCGATCCCGCCCTCCTCAGCCTCCTTGCTCAGCGCGGCCCCAGCCGTGTCGATGACGCTGACCAATGGCAGCTTGAGCTCGCGGGCAAGACGCATCCCCCGCCGGGCCTCGCGCAGCCCCGCCGGGCCGAGCGGGCTCTGCAGGCTCTGGTAGTGGCCGTCCTGGCCGAGCACAACACAAGGTGCCCCGCCGAAGCGCGCCAGAGCGATCAGCAACGCCCAGTCCTGCTCACCTGGCCCGGTGCCGTGCAAGGGAACCACATCGGTGGCACCGAGCTTGAGCAGAGTCCTGACGCCAGGCCGCTCAGCCCGACGCGAGCGATTGATCGACTCCCACGCCGGGATCTCGGGCAGTCTCTCGTACGGAAGCGGGGGCACCTCCGGCAGCACTTCGCGAGGGGCCATCAGCACATTGAGCGCCCCGCGCAGCGACCTCGGCCAGCTCTTCAACCGGCAGGACCGCATCGACCAGGCCACGCTCATAGGTTCTCCGACACCTGAACCCCCGCCGGGAACGGCGCGCCACGCAGAGCCTGATAGACACGCGGCCCCAGGAAACCGATCAGCGCGCCCGGCTCAGCCACGGTCACATGGCCAAGAGACCCCCAGGAAGCCAACACCCCGCCGGTCGTCGGGTGACGCAGGTAGACCAGGCAGGGCAGACCGGCTTCCTTGTGAGCGACGACGGCCGCAGCCGTGGTCACCATCCCGACAAAGGCGCTGGTGCCCTCCTGCATCCGGGTGCCACCCGAGGCGGGGGCGCCTATCAACGGCAGCCCCTCGCGCGTAGCGCGTTCGACCGCCACACGAGGCGCTCTGTGGCTGCGTGCCCGGTGGACCCGGCCAGGAAGGCGAACTCCCCAACCACGATGAGCGCCACCTTGCGACCCCTGAGCCTTCCTGCTCCCGTGATCAGGGCCTCGTCGGTGCCGGCCTTGGCCTCCGCAGCGACCAGCTCCTGGGCATAGGGGCTCCCGGGGACTGCCACCTGTTGCGCCGGGAGGTCCCAGCTCTGCCAGCTGCCAGGGTCCAGCACCACGTCCAACAGGTCACGAGCGCCCAAACGGGTCACGGGAGTCATCGGATTTCTCCTAGGGTGCGAGCCCGGCCGTACAAGGCCGGGGGTTCGGGCGATAACCAAGCCCGGCACTGTTTGGCAGTACCAGTAGTGACCGCAGCAGACCATGGCGTGCCCAGCGCCGCAGACCAAGGAGTCTTGGCCCTGTCGGTGAGGCGCAAACCTCAACACCTTTCCTGCGGCGAGCAGGACAAATCCTGGTCATTCATGGCCGGGAGGATGTCGAGGCCTCAGCCGGTCATCGAGCACCTCGCGACAGCTTCGGAAGCCGCGCCGAGCTCTGCCACAGCAGCGTTGCNNCCGGGGGATGTCGTCCAGGCAGTCGGGGCCAGTGCGCAGGCGGCAGCCAGCGCGAAAGCGGCCTTTCACCTGCGCGAGCAAGGCAGGGGCTCACGGCGTTTCCTCTGGGCCTGCGGCAAGGTCGACGTCGTCTTGACCAGAGGTGCAACGAGGATTGTCGGGAGTCGAGCGCTCGCCCAGCCCGAGGCCTTCGAGGATCTGCCCGGTGTGCTGCCCGAGCACCGGAGGTGGCAGCCGGGCGCCGACAGGTTCGCCGTCGATGCGCCACGGGCCACCCGGCACGCTCACCTCACCAAGCTCGTCGTGATCAACCCGCAGCTGTAAACCACGACGCTGGACGTCCTCGTCGGCGAAAACCTCGTCCAGCGTACGGATGGGCCCGGCCGGAACACCAGCACGCTCCAGTCGGTCCAGGACCTCAGCGCTGGGTAACAGCGCCAACACCTGGCTCACCTCGTGGGTGAGCTCGTCTCGGTGCTGCAACCGCAGGCTGTTGGTCTGNTAGAGCGGGTTGGCGCCAAGCTGCTGTGCGTTCAGGCTCTGGCAGAGCCGCTGGAACTGCTGGTCGTTTCCGACGCAGACGTTCAGACTGCCGTCCTTGGTCACGAAGGTGCCGTACGGCGCAATCGTGGCGTGCTGGTTGCCCTCGCGAAGGGGTGCGACACCGGTCGCAAAGAAGCGTGTGGCCTGGTAGGCAAGCATCGCCACCAGAGAGTCGAGCATCGCCACGTCCACGACGGCACCCTCACCTGTGCGTTCACGCTGGAACAGGGCAGCCAGGACAGCGTGCGCGGCGAACATCCCCGAGCAGATGTCCCCGACCGGGACACCGGCCTTGAAGGGTTCCCTCTGCCCGTCACCGGTCAAGCTCATCCACCCCGACATGCCCTGCACGATCTGGTCATAGCCAGCACGTGGAGGGCCATCGCCACCGAAGCCCGAGATGGAGCAGTGCACCAGCCCGGGATGGCGCTGCGTCAGCGTGACCGCATCGAGCCCCAGGCGAGCGGCCGCCCCGGGCCGCCAGTTCTCGACGACGACGTCGCTGCCAGCCACCAGCGCAGCAGCGGCCTCCCGCCCCTGCGGCGAGGCCAGATCCAGCTCGATGCTTCGCTTGTTCCGGTTGACGGCCAGGAAGTAGGCCGCGGTGTCGCCGATGAACGGAGGGCCCCAGTGCCGCGAGTCGTCGCCGCGTCCTGGCATCTCGACCTTGACGACGTCGGCTCCGAGGTCGGCCAGCAGCATGGTGCAGTACGGGCCAGACAACGCCTGCGTGAAGTCGGCGACGCGGATACCATCGAGCGGTAAGGATGAGGACACGCATGCTCCCTTGGTGACATTACTATTGGCTGATTGGCTTAGCCACTGGTCTAATAGGTCATGAAGACTCTGTCAACGGATGGCTGGTCACGATCATGGGTGGGGTAGATGACTGAGCCGAACGGTCAACGGGGTGCGCTGCGCCCGGTGTCCCGCCCGCGCCTGTACAAACAGCTCGTCGAGCGGCTGCTGGCGCATATCGCCGAAGAAGGACTGAGCGCCGGGCAAAGACTGCCGACCGAACGTGAGCTGGCTGCCCAGCTCGGCGTGAGCCGCGCGTCGGTGGCCCAGGCAGTGGTGGCTCTGGAGGTGCAGGGAATCCTGAGCGTTCGACAGGGGGACGGGATTTACCTGGTGCACCAGGCCGATCCTGCACAGAGNGTACGAGAGCTGATCCAGAGACGGCAGCGCCTGCCCGACATCCTCGAAGCCCGCGAGGCCATCGAGGTCAAGATCGCGTCCCTGGCTGCTGCGCGTCACACGGACCGGGACATGGCCGACATCGACGCGGCACTGGAGCGTATGGCCACCCAGGTGGCGGCCGGCAGTCACGGCTTTGACGGCGACCTGACGTTCCACCAGGCGGTGACGCGCGCGGCACGCAACCCCATCCTCACCGCCATGATGAGCCTGCTGGCTGAGTCGATTGGGGAGACCCGACGCGAGTCGCTGTCCCAGGCAGGCCGTCCTGTACTGTCGCTGGCGGGCCACCGCAGCATCGCCGAGGCCATACGCAACCGCGACCCCAAGGGTGCCGCGCAGGCAGCGCTGCAGCACATCACCCTGGTCGGCGAGGTCGCCCTGCTCACCTGGGAACACGACGACCTGCCTGGCACCGTCAAAGCACGTTCGCCTGGTGAGCCTGTCCCCCACCCAGCCACGACCTGACCTGCCGCACCCACTCAGAGACTGAGCCAACTGCCGGAGAACCAGTCACTGACGGCACCTGATCGCAGACCGAGCCACGGCAAGGGTGGTCGGTGCACGACTGCGGCCCGCGGCAGGGTCCGAACACCTCGCCATTGCGCAGGCGACAAAGACATTCCCGGGCGCTCCGACGCGGCAAACCACCAAGGTGGGCCCCAGGAACTGCCCGCGCCTGACCGAGCAACTCCCTGACCGGTTCGCTTGCCGTCCCGACCGACGCCTCTGCGGCCCACCCACCCCTAAACCTGCGCCTGCGCGCGCGGTGGATGCTGCGGCAGGCACCCACCGCGCTCCCTCAGGTCGACAGTGACCCCGTTCGCCCTCGCTATGCCGTTCACCGCAATCCCCCGCCGTTCGCCGCAATCACTATGACGCGCGTCACCAAAGCCCGTCCGAACCCCCAGACTGCACACGAATGGCTAAGTGGCCAAGTGGCTCAGCCAATTGGAGAAGATGATGGTCACCACGAAAGCTCGGACTGTCAATCGCAGCCACCAACGTCGCGCCGTTCTGGCCAGCACCGTAGGGACCACGATCGAGTGGTACGACTTCTTCCTGTACGGCACTGCCGCGGCGCTGATCTTCCCCAAACTCTTCTTCCCCGGCAGCTCGCAGTACATGGGGGTGCTCGCCTCCTTCGCCACCCTGTTCGTCGGGTTCGCCGCCCGGCCGGTAGGCGCCGCCATCTTCGGTCACTACGGCGACCGGGTGGGCCGCAAGGCCACCCTGGTCATCACGCTCGCGATGATGGGCCTGGCAACCTTCCTCATCGGGGCCCTTCCCAGCCATGCAACCATCGGGGTGTTCGCCCCGGTCCTGCTCACCCTTCTGCGCCTCATTCAGGGAATCGCGGTCGGTGGCGAGTGGGGGGGCTCGGTCCTGATGTCCATGGAATGGGGCGACAAGCGCCGTCGTGGTCTGATGGCGAGCTGGCCGCAGCTCGGAGTTCCCATGGGCTTGTTGCTCTCTACCGGGATGGTGAAATGGGTGAGCTCGGCCACCGGGCCCAACTTCGAGACCTGGGGATGGCGCATCCCGTTCCTGTTCAGCATCGTGCTCGTCGGAATTGGACTCTACGTCCGCCTCAGGGTCCTGGAGAGCCCAGAGTTCTCGGAGGTGAAGGCCCAGCAGAGTGTGGTCAAGCAACCCGTGTGGGTCGCCATCCGCCTCTATCCCCGCGAGATCCTCACCTCCGCATTCGTCCGGATGTCAGAACAGGCGCCGTTCTTCCTGTTCATCACGTTCGTCCTGACCTACGGGACCAAGCAGCTCGACATGGCCAAGGACGAGCTGCTCAACTACACGATCATCGCCGCGGCGCTTGGGCTGTTCAGCGTTCCCTTCTTCGGCCACCTCTCAGACAGGTTCGGCCGCCGACTCATCTACGGCATGGGCGTGGTCTGTACCGGGCTCTACGCCTTCCCGTACTTCGGCCTGCTGAACACCCGGAACTCTGGTCTGGTGCTCCTGGCGATCGTGATCTCCCTTACCGTCCACGACATGCAGTACGGCCCCCAGGCTGCGCTCATCGCTGAGAGCTTCGGGACGAACGTCCGCTACAGCGGAGCCGGTATCGGATACCAGCTCGCGTCGGTCATCGCCGGTGGACCGGCGCCGCTGATCGCCGCGGCAATCCTCAAGAGCACCGGCTCCAGCATCGGGATCAGCTGGTACATCGTGGGCTGCGCCGTCATCTCCCTGGGTGCGCTGATCTTGATGCCCCGTCACGCGCCGGACGCAGTGGTCACCGAGCCGGCACGCAGCACAAGCGCCGCCTCCGAGTACAAGGTCGGAGTGTGACGTGGACGGGCAACCGGGCGGCCGGCGCGAACCCCCTGCCGGGTCCAAACAGAGCAGAGAGCTCGTCTCACGGTGTCCCCGATGACCTCGGTCAGGTGCCGATGCAGGCCGCACAGTGCTCGCCGGTGAGGGTGGAGCGGGCGGCGACGAGGGCGGCGGGTGAGCCCTCGACGGCGACCCGGCCGCCCTGGTGACCGGGGCCGAGGTCGATGATCCAGTCGGCGTTCGCCATGACCGAATGATCGTGCGAGATGACGAAGACCGGCGTGCCTGAGTCGGCGAGGCGGTCCAGCAGTCCCAGCAGATGCCCAACGCCGGCGAAGTGCAGGCCGGTGGTTGGCTCGTCGAGGACATAGACGCCTCCCTTCTCGGCCATGTGGGTAGCCAGCTTGAGCACCAGCCGCTCGCCGCCGGACAGCGGAGGCAGCGGCTGGCCGAGGGTGAGGTAGCCGAGCCCGACGTCGGCGAGACGTCGGCTGGAACGATGGAGCGATAGAGCGATGGAGCGATGGAGCGATGAGGGGAACAGAGCGAGCCAGCGTCGTAGCCGTCAGCAAGGACGAGTATCACCGCTTCAGCAAAGTGCCGTGCACGCAGATCACCCTGATCAAGGGCGTCGGCGTGCGGGGAGACACACACTCGGGTGTCACGGTCCAGCACCTCTTTGCCGTGGAGCAGGACCCGAGGCAACCGAACCTGCGCCAGGTGCACCTGCTGCAGCAGGAGTTTCTTGACCAGGCCCGCGACCAGGGCTACGAGCTGACCCCGGGGGACCTCGGCGAGAACATTCTCACTGACGACCTGGACCTGGTCGGCCTCTGGCAGGACACCCTGCTGCATATCGGGAGTCAGGCCGTCGTGCGTGTGAGCGGGCTGCGAAACCCCTGCGCCCAGATAGACAGCTTCCGCCCGGGCCTGCTGCAGGTAGCCGTGCGGCGTGACCTGAAGGGCGACGTTGTCCGGAAGGCCGGGATCATGGGCGTGGTCACCACTGGCGGGGTTGTACACCCTGGTGATGAGATCGAGGTCGAATGGCCGGCGCAACCTCATCGAAGACTCACGGCCGTCTGAGCAGGAGAACGCGTTCGGGCTCGCAGCGGAGTCGATGTCAACCGGGTACCCGCCCGAGCCAGGACCACGCCTTCACGCAGCCCCCGCACAGCTTCTGGCCGAGGGCTCAGCCCGGGTGTGTTCGTTGAGCATCATGAGGTCGGGTCACCCAGGTGGACCGTGCCCACCGGTCGCTGAGCAGGTCGAGGGCAACACCGGAGCGAAGATGGGCTACTGCCCGAGGTTATAGCCGCGGGCCGATCAGGACGACGACCGATCGGGGACCTACGCTCACGGTATCTCCAGCTCGCAGCTCAGCCACGGGCCTGGATGGATCGTAGGTGTCCAGGCAGGTCTGCCAGGTGAGTCCCACGCGGGTCGGGGCAACCGTGAAGGCCAGTGGCTCCCACCACACGTTGACCAGGACCAGGAAGTCGTCGTCCACCAGGGGCGTGCCGTCATCGGAGCGGTCGGGGTCGTCGGATCCGTCGAGGTAGATGGCCACAGCCAAGGAGCTGTTGTCGGCCCAGTCCGACCCAGTCATCGCCGTGCCAGCGGGGGTAAACCAACCAACCTCAGCGGCCTCAGCTCCGGCCAGGAAGCGGCGACGGCGAAAGACGGGGTGGGATTGCCTCAGCGCCACCAGCCTCTTGGTGAATNCCAGCAGGTCGCTGTCCACGGCGGACCAGTCGAACCAGGTGATCGCATTGTCCTGGCAGTAGGCGTTGTTGTTGCCCTGCTGGCTGCGGCCCAGCTCGTCGCCGCCCAGCAGCATCGGCACCCCGAACGAGAGCAGCAGGGTCGCGAGCATCGCCCGGGACTGGCGCTCGCGCAGGGCGAGCACGGCTGGATCCCCGCTGGGGCCTTCCGCACCGCAGTTCCAGGAGCGGTTGTCATCGGTCCCGTCCCGGTTGGACTCGCCGTTTGCCTCGTTGTGCTTGGTGTCGTAGGAGACAAGATCGCGCAGCGTGAACCCGTCATGAACAGTGATCAGGTTCACCGAAGCGGTGGGCCGGCGGCGCGAACCGGCATACAGATCGGAGGAGCCGCAGAACCGGTTGGCGAACTCTCCCAGGCCAACGTCGTGACTACGCCAGAAGTCGCGCATCGTGTCGCGGTACTTGCCGTTCCACTCCCGCCACAGCGGCGGGAACCGGCCGAGATCGTAGCTGTCGCTCTGGCCGACGTCCCAGGGCTCCGCGATCAGCTTTGCCGTGGACACCACCGGATCCTGGGAGACCATGTCAAGGAACGCCGACACCTGGTCGAAGCCGCCCTCCTGGCGGGCAAGGGTGGGAGCGAGGTCGAAACGAAAGCCGTCCACACCCATCTCGGTTAACCAGTAACGCAGCGAGTCCATGATCAGCTGGAGGGTGATGGGATCACCGGCGTTCAAAGAGTTACCGCAGCCGGTCGTATCAACGTATTGGCTCAGATCAGCTGGCAGCAGACGGTAGTAAGCGGCGTTGTCCAGACCCCGATAGCAGAGAGTGGGACCCAGGGGCCCTCCCTCCGCCGTGTGGTTGAAAACGACGTCGAGCAGCACCTCGAGCCCGGCGCTGTGCAGGGCGTCGACCATGGCCTTGAACTCGACGACCTGGCCCCCGGGCCGGCCGGCGCGCGCAGCAGCCGAGTACCCCTGATGAGGCGCGAAATACCCGATCGTGTTNTAGCCCCAGTAGTTCGTCAGCCCACGCTGCACCAGGAAGTCTTCGGGCACGTTCTCATGCACGGGCAGCAGCTCGACTGCGGTCACGCCCAGGTCCAAAAGATGCTCGATCGCCACCTGGTGTCCCAAGCCGGCATAGGTCCCTCTCAGCTCGGGCGGCACCCCAGGATGACCCATGGTAAAGCCCTTCACATGGACCTCGTAGATGATGGTGTCCGGGTAGCCATGCTTGGGCCGAGGACTACCGCTCCAGTTGTACCGCTGCTCCGCGACCAGGCTGCGCGGCACGTACGCCGCCGAGTCGAGGGTGCTTGGCGCGTCAGGGTCGCCCTGTGCGTACCCCAACACTTCGGGCCCATAGGTCACCGCACCCGTGAAGGCCCTGGCGTACGGGTCAAGCAGAAGCTTGGCTGGGCTGAAGCGCAGGCCAGAGCTCGGGTCATAACCGCCAGAGACGCGATACCCGTACACCTGCCCGGTGCCAACTCCTGGCACGAAGCCGTGCCAGACGCCAGCATCGAAGTCCAGCAGTGGTACCTGGGTCTCCGCGCCGCGCTCGTCCAGCAGGGCGAGCAGCACGCCGTCAGCGGCGCTGGCCGCCACCGCGAAGTTGGTGCCGCCCTCGCCCACCGTGGCGCCCAGGGGACAGGGGCGTCCTGGCAGCGCCAGCGCAGAACCAGCGNCGGGTGTGGGCGCAGCCGGGCGGCTGGCAGCCCANGGCTGGACAGGTAGCTCAGTCATGGCCGGGCTCCCGCTTGAGGCCACGGATCACATCGCCGACCGAGTCGACTGCGCCGTGGCGGCGTCTGATCAGGTCAGCGATAAGCCCAGTCCATCCGGTCTGGTGGCAGGCGCCGAGCCCGGCGCCGTTGTCACCGTGGAAGTACTCGTTGAACATCAGGTTGTCCTTCCAAGCCGGGTCGTGCTGAAGACGGTCCACCGACCCGAAACATGGGCGGCGACCATCGGGGCCGACGACGAAGATCGAGATGAGCCGGTCCTGCAGGTCCGTGGCGATCACGTCCAGTGGCACGTCATGGCCGGAGCCAGCCGGGTACTCGATGGTGAGCTCGTCACCGAAGAATCGGTGGTAGCGCTCCAGAACGCTGATCACCAGGTAGTTGAGCGGCATCCAGAGCGGTCCGCGCCAGTTGGAGTTCCCGCCGAACATCGCTGTGGCGGACTCAGCAGGCTCATAGTCGATCGTGAACGTGTTCCCCTCCACGTCGAGCCGGTAGGGGTGGTCGCGATGGTAGGCGGACAGGGCGCGCAGCCCGTACGGGCTGAGAAACTCGCTGGTGTCAAAGAGCTTGGCAAACAGCTTCTCGAGACGGCCGATCCCGGTCACCGACAGGAGCAGCCGCTGGTCGCCGGGGCGTCCGCGCAAGAGGCCGAGCTCGCTCAGCTTCTCGCGGTCGCGCAGACCGTTTCGATCAAGAAAGTCCGCGAACTGCTTGCCGAGGATAAGCGAGCTGGTGAGCATCCCCTCGTCGATGACTGCGGCCGTCAGCATGGGGATGATGCCGACCATCGATCGGACCTTGATCGGCACGGCGTTCCCATCGGGGGTCAGGAGTCTGTCGTAGTAGAGCCCGTCGGCCTCGTCCCACAAGCCCTGGTCGTCTATCGCCCCTGCGATGGCGGCGAAGTGCTCGAGGAACTTCAGAACAAGGTCGGTCGCAGGCCGTCGCCCGCTCTGCTGAAGGACCGAAGCGATGCCGGCCATGGCGATCGCATAGAAGGCCATCCAGCCGGTGGCGTCGGACTGCTCCAGAACTCCACCAACGGGCAGGTGCGAGCGGTCGATCGGGCCGATGTTGTCCAGCCCGAGGAAGCCACCCTCGAAGAGGTTGTTGCCGCCCGCATCCTCTCGGTTCACCCACCAGGTGAAGTTGACAAGAAGCTTGTCGAAGACGCGGCTCAGGAAGTCGAGGTCGCGGCCGCCGTCGATGGCGAAGACTTCGAGAGCGGCCCATGCCTGGACCGGCGGGTTGACGTCGCCAAAGTCCCACTCGTAGGCAGGAAGTGCTCCGTTGGGGTGCTGGAACCATTCACGGCACAGCAGGATCAGCTGATATTTCGCAAAGGCTGCGTCAACGTGAGCCAGCGCCACGCAGTGGAAGGCAAGGTCCCACGCGGCAAACCACGGGTACTCCCACTTGTCCGGCATCGACATGATGTCGAAGGCGTCGAAGCTGCGCCAGCGGGCGTTGCGTCCCCCGCTGCGCCCCGGTGGCGGAGGTGGCTGAGTGGGGTCACCGTCAAGCCAGCGGCTGACGTCGTAGTTGTAGAGCTGCTTGCTCCACAGCATCCCGGCGAAGGCCTGCCGCATCACCAAAGCCTCGTCCGCGCTCGCGCCCTGGGGGGTGAGCTCCCCGTAGAACTCGTCGGCTTCGGCCTGACACCTGGCCACTGCCCCGGCAAAGCCGCTCCCGAGCGCCGCGCCCGCACGTGCCTGCCGATCGGCCGCGGCACCCGCGGGTCTCAGACGCAGCCGTATCTCGGCGCTCTGGCCCGGCTCCACGCTCAGCTGGTACCAGAAGGCGCACTTGGTGCCGCGCTCCTGCGGGTTGACGGTTGCCGCCCCGCCGACGACGTGGTCGTTGATCCCGTCCTTCGGGTAAGGCGTGAGACCGGGCGTGCCGAAGAGACGCTCGATGTTGGTCTCGTTCTCGCAGAACAACGGGACCGGGTTCGTGCCGTCCGGTGCTGCGCCCGCCAGCAGCTCGAGTGAGCCCAGGAACGGATGCTCAAGGGTGATCGCCGGACCCCCGGTACCGACCAGAACAGGCTTGGCGGCGTCGGTATCCCAGGACCAGGTGTTACGGAACCAAGCGGTGGGCAGCACATGCAGCGTGTCGGCCTCCGGTCCGGCATTAGTCACGCGCACGGTCATCAGGATGTCCGTCGGATCGGCCTTGGCATACCAGACCTCGGTGATCCAGTAGCGATCCTGGTCGAAGACGCCAGTGTCGAGTAGCTCGTACTCGGGATCGTTCTTGCCGCGGCGCCCGTTCTCGACTCTCAGGTCCTCGTAGGGGAACGCCGCCTGAGGGTAGTGGTAGCGCCAGCGGTTCCAGGCGTGGCTGGGTGTGGCATCGAGGTACCACCAGTACTCCTTGACGTCCTCACCATGGTTGGCCTCGGCGCCGGTCAGCCCAAATGCCCGTTCCTTCAGAATCGGATCACGTCCGTTCCACAGCGCCAGGCCGAGACAAAGCCGCTGCTGGACGTCGCAGAAGCCGGCCAGTCCATCCTCGCCCCACCGGTAGGCCCGCGAACGCGCCTGGTCATGCGGCAGGTAGTCCCATGCCGCGCCGTCTGGGCTGTAGTCCTCGCGGACAGTCCCCCACGCGCGCTCGCTGACGTAAGGACCCCACAGATACCAGTCGCTTGCCTCGCGCAACCCATTCTCGAGCTGCCCGAACCCGCTTACCCGCTCACGTTCAGCACTCATCGCCTGCCCCGGCTCTGGCCTCCCGGCCCCAACGATCCCGCACCTGTCTACCCGCCGTGCTCCCCCCGGTGTCTGGGATGGCATCGGCACCCGCAGAACGCCGCGCAGTGACGGCGCCACCCACGAATCAATCACCGGGTGCTCACGACCAGGAGAACAATGGATTAACCCTGCATTAATTCTCCCGCTAAGGGAATATGCAGACTCACGTCACCACTCAGGCCGCCGCGTTTCTCGAGCTCCGCCCGATCCAACCGTCGGATGCGGAGCGTGGTCGGACACGCCGGACTCGGCTGTGCCGCCGGGGTCCAGCGCGCGATGGCGCAGCCCCGAAGAAGAACCCCGGCGGACTGCCAGGGCTCCGGCGCCCTCAGCCACCAACCACCAGCAGGACCGTATCGCCAGCGGGGGTGGTGGTTGAAACCCTGCCGAGGTCGCAGGCAAGCGTGCACGACGACGTGGTCACTGGACACCTGCCTGCCGAGCGCCGCGCAACTGCAAGGGCGGTCGTGGAGCTCCGGCGGGTTCATGGCTGCGCACGTGAGACGAGTCAGCGGCGCGGGCTGGACGCTGCCCGACGCAACCGGCCAACCGGCAACGATGCGCGGGCGAGCTCCCAAGCGTCGATCGGTCGCTAGCTTGGGTCGATGTCGGCGCCGCTGCTGAAACACTGGGCAGATGCGAACCAGCCGGCTCGAAGCCTTTAGCGACGGCGTCATGGCCATCATCATCACCATCATGGTCTTGGAGCTGAAGGTCCCTGCCGCGCCAACCCTGCAGGCGCTAGGCGGCTCGGCCACAGGCTTCCTGACCTACCTACTCAGCTTCGTCTACGTCGGCATCTACTGGAGCAACCACCATCACATGTTCGCGGTCGTCGAGCGCGTCAACGGGACTGTCCTGTGGGGCAACCTCGACCTGTTGTTCTGGCTCTCGCTCTTCCCGGTCACCACAGCCTGGATGGACCAGACCAGGTTCTCCCGCACCCCTGTCATCCTCTACGGCGTCAACCTGTTGCTTGCTGCACTGGCGTACCACGTCCTGCAGCTGGCGATCTTCCACGTCGAGGGCGGTTCCGGTCTGCGTCAGGCTCTCGGGCGTGACCTTAAGGGCAAGATCTCGCCCCTTCTGTACCTGTTCGGCATCGCGCTTGCCTTTGTTAACCCCTGGCTGGCGATGCTGACCTTCACCAGCGTGGCCATCATCTGGCTCGTGCCCGACCGCCGGGTGGAACGGTACCTCGCCACCCGGGAGTCGAGCTCCGCCTGAGGGTCGCAGGTATGTCGGGGATCGAGCTGTCCAGCGCGGCCCGCGCTGCTGGGCCCCCTCATCGATCGACCCTGATGCCTCTCTGCTGGCGGAGCGCAGGGCGCTCCCATGATTGACCCGGACCCGGGATGGGCGGCCCAGGGCAGTGACGGCTGCGGGCTCGCAGCCGCCGCGATCGGATCACCGTGGCTGGTTCGGCGGTCACCTTGCAGCCGTGCAGCGGCGCCCTCACCCGAACACCCCGCGGGATGACCCCGGCACGACAACGGGCACAGCATGGGCCAGCTGAGGTTGTTGGGCGGAAGCAACCAGCAGCGATCAGCGATGTGCGCCGAGGCCGGCGCCCGCGCCTCGCACTCCAAGAGAGGCGGCCGGTTAGCCCGTGCGATGGTCCGGGTGATCTCCTGGATCGATACCGCAGTGTCCGTGTGCAACACCGCGTGCCAACCACACGCCCTGGCGGCCTGGACGTTTGCCTTTCTTGAGACTGCACGCCGAGCCGATCCCGGGTAAGGCCGAAGATTGCGGGATCCGGCTTGGCAACGCCGACCTCGTGGGAGTAGACGATGACGTCCACGAGCTCCTCGAACCCGTAACGTCGTTGCTCCTCGCGACGGGCGCCGTCCGCCGAGTTGCTCAAGATCGCCGTGGTGAACCTGGGGCGTAGTCCGGCTGCGAAGTCTCTCAGCGCGACGTTGAGCTCCCCGCAGTAGGCATCCCACATCTCGGAGATCATCTGGTTGGCCTCGTGCTCGTCCAGGCCGAGCGCGCTCGGATACAGCTCCCGTATCTGCGCTTCGGACATCCCCCCCGTCACCATGTCGCCGGTGGCCTCACGCCGGCCCAGCACCGACGTGACATGGCCAGCAGGGAGGTTCATCCGGCGCTGCCACCTACCGATCCAGGTCTCCGGCCAGGCGTCGTCCTGCACCTTCTCCAGGACGCCTCCAAGGTCGAACACCACGGCCTCGATCGCCATCCCTGCTCCCTCGTCCGCGGTTGCACAACACTCACCAGGCGGCACAGTGATGGCGGGTTCGTCCACGAGGGTCAGCCCACCAACCCAGGTCGCGGGGATCGGGGGCTTCCCTTCCCGCAACCACCGGTACGCACAGACCGGGTGCACGCCGTTCGCAACAGCCCACACTCTCACCTTCACTATCGCACCTGTCACTCTCTCTGGCTCAACAGCCGAGAGCCACCACGCTGCTCGGACGGCCCCTGGCTCACGCACAACCTCGTCGGTCATCGCAGCGGCGGCCGGTAGACGCTCAGATGACTGGGGTGGACCCCGCAGGGTCGCTGCGGGGGGGAGGCGATTTCCTGAACTGCCGAATGCCAGTGGGGGCGCTCTCGGCAACCCACGCCATCTGCACGAAGGAGGCTCGTATCGCCCGGCGCTGAGAGCGGCCCAACGGACGTTGACCGCTCGACGTCGATCCGGCGACGGACATCGTCCGCCGCCGCTCACGAGGACCGCCGGCTCTGGCCCTTGCCGGATCAGTGAGCGCTCATCGCTCCCTCGGGAGCGCGACCCGCGCCTAGCCCGGAGCCTCGGGCAGCTGATCTGTGCCACCACCCTCGGCCGGTGGCAGCGTCACGCCGAAGCCAGCAACCGCCAGACGCAGCACGACCTGACCGGGTCTTAGCAGGTCAGCGATCTTCGCCGCACTGAGCAGCTCGAGCTCCGCCAGCCGGAGCGCATACTCGTGCGATCCGGCCAGTCGCGCAGCCTGAAGCTCGAGGGTGTTGTGCCAGACCTTCTGGCGGGCCTCGCGCAGGAATCGTTTGGAGCCCAACCGGTTCAGTGGCGTCAGGAGCCGGTCGAGCAGGGTCGCGCCACCCGCTGCCGTCAGCTGGTCGTCCTCCGCCGCGACCCTGGACGACAAGACGGCGTCAATACGCTCATGGTCGCGGCGGCGCCGGTTCATGAGCACGGGATCAGTGAAATCGTCGTCACTGATGACCGCCAGCAACGCTTGGGGCAGGTCGTAGTTGATATGGGCGTTGATGCCCAGCAGCACGTGACGCAGGGGGGGCAGGTCCGGTGGGGCGGCGAACGCCAGCCGCCACGGGCGGGGGACCCGCACGCCTCCGTCGAGCTCGATGTCCAGCGCATCCAGGTACAGCTCGGCGAAGCTGACGTCCCAGCGCTCCACCCACGCCGGGTCCTCGAACGAGGCGGCAGCAATGGCTTCTCCGACCGCCCGGGTGGTGCGCTGGTAGGTCGAGAGAAACACCCGCTGGTGGCTGATCCGCGCCGGAAGCCGGTCCAGGCGTTTCCCCATGGCGGCGACCACGGCCGCGATGGGCTCTGGCGGGGTTGCCGGACTTTGGCTGGGCATCGTGGTTATCCTTCCCGAAGGGGCTATATGCCAGCAAGGAGATTCTCACCCGCCCGGGACGCAGGTGGAAGACCATCAGTGCACAGAGCCTCCCCTTTCGGCGCCCGGACCGCGAAAATAGGGTTCCCTTGAGCACCTGGGTGAGGGAGGCAGGTATGGCATCGGTTGTGGTCGAGGCGCATGACGACCGCGTGCTTGGCTACACACGCGTGTTGTCCGTGGTGGTGATCCCGTTTCTCTTGGTGGCGTTCGTCTTGCTAGACGTCCTCCCGGGTGACACGAAGAACCTGTTCACGTGGACGATCAAGCCGACCATGACCCCCATGGTGCTTACTCCTGCCTACCTCGGCGGCGTCTACTTCTTCCTGCCGGTTCTGGGCAAGGGACGCTGGAACGTGGTCAAGAGCGGGTTCCTGTCAGTGGCGCTTTTCGCCTCGCTGCTGGGCGTGGCCACGATCGTCCACTGGGACACGTTCAACCATGCTCACGGTGGCTGGCTCACCAACCAGCGTTTGCGGCGCCAGCCCGCCGTGACGAGGCCCGCCTCGGCGTCGTCGCCAGATGAGTCGTGGCCCTGATGGGCTACTGGCCCTTGTCCAGGGCATCGTCATGTTCCTGGCGCCATCGCAGGTCGGCGCGATCTGGCCATGGACGCTCACGGCGCTGACGGGTCGCGTGATCGGCGCGATCTTGTATCTGGGCAGCGCGGGCATCGCCGTGCTGGTTGATCCACGATGGACGACCGTCAAGCTGATGCTCGAGGTCGAGATGCTGATGGTCGCGCTGATGCTGATCGGGGCCTTGCGCGCCCTTGCCGAGTTCGACACTGGCAGAGCCCTCACCTGGCTGATGTTCGGCGGTTTCGTTGCCTTGCTGCTGGGCTCGGCGCACCTCTGGTACACGATGGAGATCCGTCGCGCGCCTGCTGCAGCCCGCGACGAAGGCCGAGGTGAGGCGCCGGCAAAGACCCGTGTCCCCCAGGACGGAGCGGGAGCCACCTTAGGTCACTTACGCGGTTCCCAGCTGAAGAACCGCAGCGTGACCAGGAGGGCACCAAGGCCCCACAAACCGACAATCAGTACGTCGCTCCAATGGAACGTGGTACCCAGGAAACCTGCCTGTATCCCGTCAGCGAAGTGCTTCACCGGGAAGATGCGCGCCACCCAGCTGATCCACGCCGGTGCGTTGTCCCCGATCGGGATGAAGATGCCTGACAGGAAGAGCAGCGGAAGGATCGTCGCGTTCACGATCGGCGCGGCCGCATCGGAGTTGGGGATGACCGTGGTGATGGCGAAGCCGAGCGCGCAGAAGCTTGCCGCGCCCACGACGAGAATGGCCAGGAACTGGAACAGTGAGGCCCCGCTGGGGATCTCCGCGCTGTAGAGGACCTTGCCGAAGGTCACGGTGATCGCCACCAGAAGCAGCGCGACCAACAGGGCGTGCAGCACCTTTGCCCCGAAGAACACCGTGCTGGGCAGCGGCGTGCCTCGGGTGCGCTTGAGCACCCCGGAGTCGCGCTGGAAGGCCAGTCCGATGGCAATGTTGTTGTAGCAGGCTGTCATCACCGCGAAGGCGGCCATCGCAGCAACGTAGTACGTGGACTGGTGAATCACGCGGCCGCCCAGGTGCACCTCGCCACCGCCGAGGAGCGCAGTGAAGATCACGAGGAACATGAGTGGGAACGCGAAAGTGAAGAAGGCTGAGGCGGGGTTGCGCCAGAACGCCTTGTTGATGAACCGCATCTGGAACAGGGTTAAGGCGGCCGCGTTCATTCTCGGGTCCTGTCTCGGGCCGGCGGGTCATCGATCTGCGGCGCCGGCTGTGCCGGGTCGGTCAGCTGGAGATAGACGTCCTCCAACGAGGGACGAACCACGCGCAGGCTGTCCAGACTGACGGACTGCTCCAGAGCCCAGCCCGTCAGCGCGTACAACGCCGCGGTCAGATCCTCCGGGACGAACTCCACCGAGCCGTCCGCCAGGCGACGGACGCCCAGGTCAGGGGGAGTCATGACGTCCTTCGGCAGGGCGAAGCTCACGGTGGCCCGGGCGGAGTCGCGGCCAGCCAGCGTAGCCGGCGCGCCTTCGGCGACGATCCGGCCCTCGGAAATCACCGCGACGCGGTCTGCGAGGTGCTGCGCCTCGTCCATGTAGTGCGTGGTGAGCAGCACTGTCTTACCCAGCGCGGCCAGGCTCTTGACCACATCCCACGCCTCGTGCCTGGCCGAGGGGTCGAAGCCGGTGGTCGGTTCGTCCAGGAAGAGCACCTCTGGGTCGCCCGCCAGAGCTATCGCCACGTCCAGGCGGCGCTGTTGCCCACCAGAGAGCTTGACCACCCGGCTGTTGCGCTTGTTTGCCAGGCCGACGACCTCGATCACCTCGTCGACGGGTCGAGGGTGCGGGTAGTAGCCGGAGTACATGACAATCGTCTCGGCCACGGTCAGATACTGGTCCACGCCCGTGGACTGCAGAACGATCCCGATGTGCGGTTTCAGCTGCCGGCCTTGCTTGCCGGGATCCAGCCCGAGCACCCTGACCTCGCCGCCATCGCGGTGCCGGTAGCCCTCCAGGATCTCCACGGTGCTCGTCTTGCCGGCGCCGTTGGGTCCGAGCATCGCGAAGACTTCCCCACGGGCGATCTGGAGGTCAACGCCTGCGACCGCTCGCACCTGTCCGTAGGACTTGGTCAGCTGGCGGACCTCGATGATCGCCGACTCGTCGTAGGTAGGTCTCGCCATCAGTCTTCCTCCGCCAGGTGATGCCACCGACACCTCGTCACTGATGATGTCATGGCACCGTAGGGGTTGGTGGTTCGACGCAGGCAGAACCTGGCAGTCGGTCGGCAAGTGGCGGCTCACAGGAGTTCACTGGCGCAGGCGGGCCAAAAGCCACCGAGCATCCGACCGAGAACCCAACCTGGCCAAGCCTCAGGCGAACGCCGGGGCGAACCCGTCGCAGGCATCGCGACCCACGCCGGGCTCCAACGGGTACGGCTCAGGCAGGGTCAATCTGCATGAGCACGGCCTTGGGCTCGGTGAAGAACTCGCGGCTGAAGTTGCCACCCTCCCGGCCGATCCCCGAGGAGCCGCCCCCCCGAAAGGCGCACGCAGGTCGCGAATGAAGAAACAGTTCACCCACACGGTGCCAACGTTCGGCCGCGCTGACACCCGGTGAGCACGGTGGACGTTCTCGGTGAACAGCTGGGCGTCAAGGCGTAGGGAGTGCCGTTCGCAAGTGCGACCACCTCGTCCTCGGTGTTGAAGGGGTGAATCACGACCACGGGACCGAAGATCTCCTCACGCACCTGCCTGGAATCCAGCGGCATGTCCACCAACACCGTCGGCTTGACCATCCAGCCCTCGCCCACGCCGCCAGTGACGATCCGGCCGCTCTCTTGCTCGACGCTGTCGATGTAGCCCTTCACCTTGGCGAAGTGCTCCTGGGAGGCAAGAGGACCGAACTCCGTCTCCGGGTCGAGCGGGTCGCCGAACTTCATCGCCTCGGCCTTGGCCACGAACCGCTCCAGGAACTCCTCGAAGACCGGCCGCTGAACGTAGAGCCGGCTACCCGACAGGCAGATCTGGCCCGCGTTGCGGAAGATGGACTGGATCGACCAGTCGATCGCGTTCTGGAGTCTGGCGTCCGCGAAGACGATGTTGGCGTTCTTGCCACCGAGTTCGAGACTGACCGGAGTCAGGTTCCGGGCGGCGGCCGTGGCAATTGCCGTAGAAGGCGAGGTCCGCGAAGAGCCCCTTCAGCATCTGGTCCTCGAAGTAGAGCTCGAAGGCCTCCTTCCAGCTCATCACCTTGCGCGGCAGCATGTAGTCGAGCATCTGCGCGATCAGGGCCGTGACCCGGTACCCGCGCCAGAACCACTTGTCGATCCATGCCTGCACGATCGGGACGTTGGCTTCGTCCTGCTCGAGCAGGGACTTGATCGCCTCCAGTCCTAGGGTCATGTGCCTGGACTCGTCGCTCTGCGCCGAGAACCCGAAGGTCATCGTCGGCAGGTCGCCGTTGAAACTGGCTCCTGACATGAGTGGGACGAACAGCAAGTTCGTGAGCAGATACTCGAAGGAGAACCCGATCGCGATGAGGAACTCGAACGGGCCGGAGGCCAGCGCGTCGTCGAAGAACGACTTCGGCACCGAGAGATACCAGACCCGGTCATGCATCTGCTGGTAGTTGTGAAAACCGCTGTAGTACTTGTTGTAGTTGGACAGCGTGTGGATCTCCGTCTGGGTGTGCCTAGCTCGTCGATCGACTGACACAGCGACGCGAACCGCGGGCCGGGCTCGTTGAGGTGCCGCGCCAGGTAGGCGAAGTTCCGGTGCGCCTGGTACTCCAGCGGAGTGACGCCCTGCAGGAAGAGCTTCATCGAGTCCAGGTAGGACGCGTCGGTCAGCGTCAGGTGGCCCTGTCCCTGAGCGAAGCCGTCCAGGACGGCATAGAGTCGCTTGTCCTTCTCCGCCTGGTACTTGCAGTAGGCGTCGACTGGGGGACCAAGAGCNTGGGGCGCCTCCCCTTGAAGGTCACCGCTCGCTCGAGGTGGCTTGTCGCCGCAATGCTCGCGTTCCACGACGAGAGCAAACGCATCGCACGACCCACGACATGGGAGCTGCGGCTGAGCGATAGCGCGTTCGCGGCTCGGGCAGAAGGCACACATCTCACCATCACCGCCGGGGCCCCAGAGCGCACCGACCTCGTCATCACGACCAAAGATGAAGACCTCCACCGGCTCATGACCCATGCGCTGACCCCGGACACCGCGGTCGCGACCGGCGCGTGACCCTGGACGGTGACGTCACGGCCCTGCCCCGCCTACTCGAGCTAGTGGCCTTCCCCCCTCTCAGTGAGCGCCTTCACGACAAGACCAGGGGCCGTTGTCGGCGCAGACCTCGCCGTCGCCCGCCAGCCGGAGGGTGTCCCGGCTGAAATGCTCACTGCCTGGTCATCGCCGCGTGGTGCACTGGGTCGACCACGGTCCGGTCTGGGCGACGAGATTATGTGCGCGCACCGAGAAGCAGTACGCGTGGCCGACGACCAGNGCCGGTGACCCGATGCTTGTGTCTGTCAGCGCAGTCCAGCCGGAGGGGGACTGCCAAGGTGTGAACGCTGCCGGCAGCGCTGCGGACTGCACGCGCACGTCAAAGGAGCTCAACGCCGACGCGAGGACCGGGCGAGTCCAGGAGACGGTCAACCGGGTTGCCGTCGTCGTGGCTGGCAACGCATTCAGGATCGAGATGGGAACGGCGCTGATCAGATGCTGCCGGGCGATCCCCGAACCGGCATAGTCGAGATCGCTGTCGTTGATCAGAACCGTCGGCTGCTGGCCGCCATAGGGCGTCCAGCTCGCCACCCAGGTGGCGATACCGGAGCTCACCCGGAAGACCCGGCTGCTGGGCAGCCCCCTAAGGAAGGTGCCATCTGCAGGGTTCTGAAGTGCATGGCTGAACGCGCCCGACACGGCCCCGGCACGGTCCAGCGCCACCTGATCGAGGACCACCGCCGGCTGCTGGCCCCCGAAGGGGACCCAGGTCG
>JGI24140J50213_10000351_pt1 | contig 21738 bp, 22 predicted proteins | sample BarGraIncu00222A_FD_50213 | JGI IMG/M metagenome (IMG submission 50213)
AATGGCGTCCATCCTTCCGATGGTACGGGCATCTTACCCGTTACGCCCAGCTGCCGGATTGCTGCTGGACACGCCGCGTGGACGTTACGAAGTCCGCGCGCTGGTAGGCGCATGATCTCAATCGGAAAACCGGAACACCACTTTTCCGGATCATGCGAAAACGCGCGCGAGATGCGCGCGTGAACTTAACTCAACGGCGAATGTTGTGCTTTTCGAGCAAAGCCTTGTAACGCGCCTCGTCCTTCCGCTTGATGTAATCGAGAAGCGAACGGCGCGTGGCGACCATTTTCAAAAGTCCCCGGCGCGAATGATTGTCCTTCACGTGGGATTTGAAATGCCCGGTGAGGTTGTTGATGCGTTCCGACAGGATCGCGACCTGAACCTCGGGCGAGCCGGTGTCGCCGGCCTTGTTGGCATTCGTCTTGATGACTTCCGCTTTACGTTCGGCGGTAATCGACATCGTCAAACACTTTCGTTGTTGCGAGCCGGACTGGCAGTCAGTCCGTTCAGGTTGAACACGCGCTTGGGGATGAGTTCGCCATTGCCAATTTCGGCGAGGGCCAGAAGCCGGCCTGCCACCGTGACATAGACTGTGCCGCTACTATTGGGCGCATCCCGTCCGCGCAACAAAACGGCCTGGCCCCGATGGAGCCTTGCCGCATCAGCCCGTGTGACGGCCAGTGCCGGGATGTCGTCCAGCGCGGTCTCAACGGGCAAAAGCGCGTCGGCGAGGCTGCCCTCGCCAGACGCGGCTCTATCGCACAAAGCCTCCAACTGTTCCAGCGGAATCATATCCGCCTCGCCAAATGGGCCGACCAAGGTCCGCCGCAGCGCGCAGATATGGCCGTAACAGCCGAGAATTCGGCCGATATCGCGGGCCAGCGCCCGTACATAGGTTCCCTTGCCGCACTCGGCCTCGAACACCGAATGGTCGCTATCTGGTTGTTCTACAAGGGTTAAATGATGAATCTCAACCGGGCGCGGCTTCAGGTCGACGATTTCGCCGTCCCGTGCCAAATCATAGGCGCGCTCGCCCTGGACCTTGATGGCCGAGTATTGCGGCGGGGTCTGCTCGATCATGCCGGTAAATTGCGGCAGCAGGTCCCGAATCGCCGCAGCGGAGGGCCGGCTGCCGCTGGTTTGGGTAATGCGACCCTCGGTATCGTCGGTATCCCGTTCCTCACCCCAGCAGACCGTGAAGCGATAGCGCTTGCGGCCGTCCATCACGAACGGGACGGTCTTGGTGGCTTCGCCGAGCGCGATCGGCAGGCCGCCGGAGGCGAGCGGATCGAGCGTGCCGGCGTGGCCCGCGCGCTTGGCCTGGAACAGCCGCTTCACGACCGCGACCGCATGGGTTGAGGTCATGCCGATCGGCTTGTCGAGCACGACCCAGCCATGGACGTCACGCTTGTCGCGCCGCGGCTGATTATTTTGTCGCGGTTGTTTCCCGGAGCGCGGACGATTCTCGTCGCGGTGCAGCTCCGCTGAAATATTTTTTTCAGCACCCTCAGAATCACCGATCGGCGATTCGATAACGCTGTTTACGTTCGTCACGATCATCAGGATTTGTCCGAATCTGGTGCGAGGTCCCTTTGCACCGCGGGTGTTCTCAATAATTTCTCTATTCGTTCCGCTTCATCGAATCGTTCGTCAACGCGGAAGCGAATATCAGGCGCAAATTTTAAGTTAACGCGCCGCGCAGTTTCGCCGCGCAGGAACTTCTTGTTGCGCTCCAGTGCGGCGATCACCTTGTCGGTATCGCGGCCGCCGAGCGGCATCACATAAACAGTCGCAAGCTTGAGGTCTGGCGACATCCGCACCTCGGGCACGGTGATGATATGGCCCTCGAGGTCGGGGTCATGCACGCCGCCCTGCGAAAGAATTTCCGCGATGGCGTGGCGCACGATTTCGCCGACGCGCAACTGGCGCTGCGAGCCGCCGGGGGCGGAAGCCTTCTTGTGGTGGCCGGGCATTGTGGTCTCTCAAATATATTTCGTCATGGCCGGGCTTTTGTCCCGGCCATCCACGTCTTCGAGCTGGTGGCGTTTTAAGTCGTGTATGCCCGGGACATCTGGTGCGAAGACGCGCTTCGCGCTTTAGCCCGGGCATGACGGCAAATATTGTTGGTCTTGCGAAGCTGTAAGGCTCGAACTTACAGGCTGCGCTGGATCGTCTCCACGCGATAGCACTCGATGACGTCGCCGGCACGCATATCGCCGTAGTTCTCGAACGCCATGCCGCATTCCTGGCCCGCCGCCACTTCCTTCACTTCATCCTTGAAGCGCTTCAGCGTCGACAGCTTGCCCTCGTGCACCACGACATTGTCGCGGATCAGGCGGACATTGGCGCCGCGTTCCACCGATCCGTCGGTGACGCGGCAACCCGCGACCTTGCCGACCTTGGAAATGTTGAACACTTCCAGGATCAGGGCATTGCCCAGCATGGTCTCGCGCAACGTCGGCGCCAGCAGGCCGGACATCGCCTTCTTCACGTCATCCACCAGATCGTAGATGATGTTGTAGTAGCGGATTTCGATGCCGTTGCGCTTGGCCGCGGCGGCGGCTTCCTTGTGGGCGCGAACGTTGAAGCCGATGATGGCGGCGTTGAAGCCTTCCGCCAGCGTCACGTCGGATTCGCTGATGCCGCCGACCCCGGCGTGCAGGATGCGCGCCATCACCTCGTCGGTGCCGAGCTTTTCCAGCGATCCGAGGATCGCTTCCAGCGAGCCCTGCACGTCAGCCTTGATGATCAGCGGGAAGTCCTTGCGGCCCGTGGTCTTGAGCTGCGACATCATCTGCTCGAGCGAGCCGCGCATGCCGGAAATGCTGGCGGCGGCGTTCTCGCGCTTCTGGTGGGCGCGGTAGCTGGTGACTTCGCGGGCGCGGGCTTCGTTCTCGACCACCGCGAGACGGTCGCCGGCTTCCGGCGGGCCGTTGAAGCCGAGCACCTCGACCGGCACCGAAGGTCCGGCTTCCTCGATGGTTTCGCCCTGGTCGTTGATCAAAGCGCGGACGCGGCCCATTTCGGCGCCGGCCACGACGATGTCGCCGACCCGCAGCGTGCCGCGCTGTACCAGCACGGTAGCCACCGGACCGCGGCCTCGATCGAGCTTGGCCTCGATCACTGTGCCTTCGGCCGGTCGCGAGGCGTTGGTCTTGAGGTCGAGCAGTTCGGCCTGCAGCGCCACCATTTCCAGCAGCTTGTCGAGATTGGTCTTGTTCTTGGCGGAGACCTCGACGTCGACCACGTCGCCGCCCATCGATTCGACCTGCACTTCGTATTGCAGCAGTTCGGTACGCACGCGCTCCGGCTTGGCGTCGGGCTTGTCGATCTTGTTGATGGCGATGATCATCGGGACCTTCGCCGCCTTGGCGTGGTTGATCGCCTCGACGGTCTGCGGCATCACGCCGTCATCCGCCGCGACCACCAGGATCACGATATCCGTCACCTTGGCGCCGCGCGCCCGCATCGCGGTGAAGGCGGCGTGGCCCGGGGTGTCGATGAAGGTGATCTTCTTGCCGCTTTCGGGCGAGGTCACCTGATAGGCGCCAATATGCTGGGTGATGCCGCCGGCCTCGCCGGAGACCACATTGGCATGGCGCAGCGCATCGAGCAGCGAGGTCTTGCCGTGGTCGACATGGCCCATCACGGTCACGACTGGTGAACGCGGCTCGACATCGGTCGAATCGTCGACAGTGTCGAACAGACCTTCCTCGACGTCGGAGGCGGCGACGCGCTTGACGGTGTGACCCAGTTCCTCGGCGATCAGTTGCGCGGTGTCGGCATCGATCACGTCGGTGATCTTGTGCATCGCGCCCTGCTTCATCAGCAGCCGGATCACATCGACCGCGCGCTCGGACATGCGGTTGGCGAGTTCCTGGATATTGATGGCTTCCGGGATCACCACTTCGCGGATGAGCTTTTCCTTTGGCTCGTTCGACTGATGCCCCTTCAGGCGCTGGGTGCGGCGGCGGAACGATGCGATCGAGCGCTCGCGCACATCATCGGCATTGAGCGCGGTGACCAGCGTCAGGCGTCCGCGCTGCTTCGCCGGCGCCGGCTTGGCGGTGGTTTTCGGAGGTACGGCGGGGCGAACGGCGCCGCCGGGGCCGCGGCGGACCTGCCGCGGGCCTTCGTCCTCGTCGGTTATATCGGCGGCCACGCCGGGCGCTCGCGCCGTCGGCAGAGCGGCGGCGGGTCGGGCCGGTGCTGCGGCCTTGGCCTCGGCCTCGCCGAAACGCTTNTTGGCTTCGAGTTCGGCCTTGCGCTTGGCCTCCTCATCCTGCCGGTGACGTTCTTCCTCGGCCTTGCGGCGGGCTTCGGCGGCTTCACGCTCGGCCTGCTCGATGCCTTCCCGGCTGTTGCGGCGCTTGGCTTCCTCTTCCGCGATGCGGCGCTCTTCGACGTCGCGCATCTTGGCGTCCGCCAGCGCGCTGGCGCGCGCGGTGCGCTCATCCTCGGTCAGCGTGCGCAGCACCACGCCTGAATTGCCGCGCGCCGGGTTCGGCGGCGGGGCGGGACGTGTCATCGGCGCCTTGGCAGGCGCTGCCTTGGCGACCACCGGCTCCGGCGCGTGCGACGCCTCGGTTGCGGGCGCATCGCCGCCGATGCGGCGCTTGCCCCGTTTTTCGACCACGACCTGCTTGGTGCGGCCATGGCTGAAGCTCTGGCGCACGGTGCCCTGCTCGACGCGCGGCTTGAGCGTCAAGGTCTTGGTCGGGACACTCAGTGTCTTGTCGCCAGGCGATTTCGTATCAACCATTCAGCAGTCCTAATCTTGTTGCGTTGTGCGTGTCCGCACAGTCTCTATCGACGAATTTCTGGCCGGGTGGCCGGCTGTCTTGTCGTCATCGGCCATCCGGTATCGAACCAGGACCTGGCTGCGCGACAGGAACGTTTTGCCCGCCGGGCCAGCGAGCAGCGCAGCATGTACCACATTTGACCGCCCCAGTGCCAAATCCAATTGTTCGGAGGTCAGCGCCGTAACGACCGGAAATTCACGCGATTCATCGCCATTTCCGGTATTTTGCCTGGCGATGGCGTCCAATTTCCGGATTCCGTCCGCCGCGCCGTCGCCGGCATGGATCAGGGCGTGGATCGAGGTCCGGGCCTGCCGCTGCGTCAGCGCGCCCTCGACCTTGCTGAAACCGGAGACCACCTGGCCCGCCTTGGCGGCCATCGCCAGCGCTTCGACCACGCTGCGCACCAGCAAGGATTCGGTATCGGCCGCCAGCGTCGCCGTGGCGCGGACGTCGCGCTTGAAGCCCTTGCCGAAATGGTTACGGTGGACCGCCTCCGCAACCGCCTGACGCGACGCAGAAACCCACAGCCCACGGCCGGGAAGCTTGCGTTTCAAATCCGGGACCACCTCGCCCGAAGGCGAGACGACAAACCGGATCAGTTCGTCGATCGGCCGCACCTGCCGCGTGACCGCGCACATCCGCGACCTTGCGGACCTGTCGGTCCGCGGTCCGTTGTCGAGATCGGGGTCGGCGATAGCAAGCATGCGTGCGACGTTGCTCCTGTCATCTGCGCGTATTCGGGGCGCAGACCCGGTGTTCAATTTTGCGGAACACGGTCAAGCCGGGTGGTCTTCGGGGGCCGCGGCCTCCTCGGTCTTCTTGGCGAGATCAGCCTCGGTGATCCAACCGGCGATGACGCGCGCCTGCATGATCATGTTCTCGGCATCGTCGCGCGAGATATCGTTGGCATCCAGGATCCCGGGGTGCTTGGTCGGCTCGCTGCCTTCCTTGCGCTCGGTCCAGCCGACCAGGTCGTCGGTGGCGCAACCGGCGAGGTCCTCGACGGTCTTGATCTCGTTCTCACCGAATTTCACCAGCATCTTCGAGGTTACGCCGGGTACCGCCTTCAAAGCATCATCCACACCGAGTTCCTTACGTTTGTTTTCGAGTTCGCTTTCGAGCTGCTCCAGATATTCGCGCGCCCGGCTCTGCAATTCATTCGCGGTTTCGTCGTCGAAGCCCTCGATGCCGGCCAGTTCCTTGACATCGACCAGCGCCAGTTCCTCCACCGAGGTAAAGCCTTCCGACGCCAGCAATTGACCGACGACTTCGTCGACATTCAGTGCTTCCATGAACACCCGCGTCGAGTTTTCGAAATCAGCCTGGCGGCGCTCTGATTCTTCCTGCTCGGTGAGAATGTCGATGTCCCAGCCGGTCAGCTGCGAGGCGAGACGCACATTCTGTCCGCGCCGTCCGATCGCCAGCGACAACTGGTTGTTGGTATCGGGAACCACGACTTCGATCCGCTCGCGGTCTTCGTCGATCACGACCTTGGCGACTTCGGCGGGCGCCAGCGCGTTGACGACGAAGGTCGCGATATCGGGCGACCACGGAATGATGTCGATCTTCTCGCCCTGCAATTCGTTGACCACGGCCTGCACGCGCGAGCCGCGCATGCCGACGCAGGCGCCGACCGGATCCACCGACGAATCCCGCGAAATCACCCCGATTTTCGCGCGCGATCCGGGATCGCGGGCCACCGCCTTGATCTCGACGATACCGTCATAGATTTCCGGCACTTCCTGCGCGAACAGCTTCGCCATGAATTGCGGATGGGTGCGGGAGAGGAAAATCTGCGGTCCGCGGGTTTCGCGCCGTACGTCGAAAATATAGGCGCGGACGCGGTCGCCATTGCGGAACACCTCGCGCGGCAGCATCTCGTCGCGGCGCACGATGGCCTCGCCGCGGCCCAGATCGACAATGACGCTGCCATATTCGACGCGCTTGACGATGCCGTTGACGATATCGCCGATGCGGTCCTTGAATTCCTGGTACTGCCGGTCGCGTTCGGCCTCGCGCACCTTCTGCACGATCACCTGCTTGGCGGATTGCGCGGCGATGCGGCCGTATTCCAGCGGCGGCAGGGTGTCGGCGATGGTGTCGCCGACCTGCGCGCCCGGATTGGCGCGTTGGGCGTCGATCAGCGAAATCTGGTTCGACGAATTCTCGACCTGCTCGACCACCAGCATGTGACGCGACAGCCGCAACTCGCCCTTCTTGGCGTCGATCTCGGCGTGAACGTCGGTCTCGCTGCCGTAGCGCGCGCGAGCGGCCTTGGCGATGGCGTCCTCCATCGCCGCGATCACGATGCCGCGGTCGATCGATTTTTCGCGCGCGACCGCGTCGGCGATCTGCAACAGTTCAAGTTTATTGGCGCTGACAGCTGCCATGGCTCAGTCTCCTTCGGTGGGATCGATGTGGCCTGCGCGCCGTCTTTCGGCGGCAAGCCGGTGTTCCTTGGTGTTCTTCGGCGCGCTTTTGCGAACGCCTTCGGGCTTCAGTTTCGGCTTCGGTTTGTTGCTCTTCGAAGGATCGCTCTTCTTCGCATGCGGCGGTGGCGGCGGTTCGAGGCCGAGATTCTGGCGCAGTTCGCGCTCCGCGGCCTTGCCGCGCCGCATCGATTCGGCGATCAGTTCGTCGGTCAGAACCAGTCGCGCGTCCGCGATGTCCTCCATCACCAGTGCGACATCGGCATCTTCACCCGCGCGCGCGTCATCGCGATGCAGCCGCACCGCGTCGCCCTCGACGCCTCCGAGCTTGCCGCGGAACCGCTTGCGGCCCTGATGGGCGACCGCCATCTCGATCTTCACGAGATGACCCGCATAGCGCTCGAAATCGGAACGGCGCACCAGCGGCCGGTCGATACCGGGCGAGGAAATCTCCAGCCTGTAAGCCCGATCGATCGGATCTGCGACATCGAGCACCGGCGACAGCGCCCGCGAGATCGCCTCGCAATCGTCGATCAGCATCGATCCGTCGGGCCGTTCCGCCATGATCTGGACCGTGCAGCCGGATTCTCCGGAAATCTTGATCCGCACCAGCCGGTAGCCCATTCCCTGCAACACCGGACCGGCAACCGCCGACACCCGCGCCGCCATGCCCGGCTCAACAACCAGGCGCGGCTCGGCAAGCAGATCGGTATCCACGGTAGCAGCGATGGGGTCGGTCATATGCAGTGTCAAAATGGGTCTAACTTGGCTGTCCGACGTGTAGCTATCTGACGTTCGTTGGGTTGAAACCGGGCCTCATCACGGGTCCGGCGGTGCCGCCCGAGCCAGTCCGGCGCCTTTATCCGCGCAGGGCTCGTTCGGGTAATAAAAAAGAGCGGGTCCGGGAGGGGCCCACTCTCAATACGCGATCGTATGAGAACCATAAGTTGCCGCTCATATAGCGGTTTTCACGCTATCCGGCAAGGCCTGCGAAGCCTCGAAGCGCGATTTTGCGCGCGTTCCAGCTACGGTTTCAACCTAACCCTTCGTTCATGAAGCCCGCCTAAATTGCCGCAAACTCGCCGATGCGGCGGTTTTGAGTGTGTTTGATGGCATTCGCTACCACCCTGATCCCCGAGCTCGATGAGATCGTCAAACATGGCGATCCCAAACGCCGCGCCGAGGCGAGCCGGCGGATCGCCGAATTGTTCCTGCTTGGGGCTGCGAGCTTCCGGCCCGATCACGTCGATCTGTTCGACGGCGTTCTGATCGACCTCGTTCCGCACACCGAACCTGCCGCCCGTGCCGATCTGGCCGAGCGGCTGTCGGTCCTCGCCAACGCGCCACGCGGCCTTGTCGGGCAACTGGCGCGCGAAGACGAGATATCGATCGCCGGGCCGCTGCTGCGCCGATCGCCGGTTATCGATGAGCAGGCATTGATCGAGATTGCCCGCATCAAGGGCCAGGGCCATCTGCTGGCGATGTCGGAGCGATCGACGCTTTCTCCCGGTCTCACCGACGTGATCCTGCGCCGCGGCGACCGCGAGGCGGTCAGGCGTGCCGCCGGCAATGCGGGCGCACATTTTTCGCAGGCCGGATATTCGGCGCTGATCAAACGCGCCGGCCACGATGGCGTTCTGACACTGACGGTCGGCCAGCGCGACGATCTCTCCGCATCACAGCTAAAAGATCTGCTGGCGGGATCTGTTGATGTTGTACGCCGCCGTCTGTTCGAGGTGGTCAAGCCCGCCCGACAGGCGGCGATCAAGCAGGCGATGAGCGTGATTTCCGGCGTACCCGAAAAGGTCGAGAGCCGCCGCGACTTTGCGCCGGCGCAGCGCACGATCCTCGCGCTGCACGGCGCGGGCGAACTGAACGAAGGGGCGCTGCTGGGCTTCGCCAAGGCCTACAAATACGAGGAATCGATTGCCGCGCTGTCGGCCCTGTCGGGGGTGAAGATTGCGACGCTCGACCGTCTGATTGCCGGCGACCGCCACGATCCGATCCTGATCGTCGGCAAGGCGATCGGTCTCGAATGGGCAACCGTGCGTGCCCTGATCCTGCTCCGGCTCGGTCCGAGCCGGATGCCGGCTCCCGCGGACATTGAGAGCGCCCGATTGAATTTCACCCGCCTGATGCCTTCGACCGCGGAGCGGGTGGTGAATTTCTGGCAGACCCGCCAATCGGCGTGAACGGCGAGTGCATGGTGCCGGACGTTTTGTTGAATTTGCAACGAACGATCCGCCCGTGGTCGAGGCGATTGTGCTAAGAAAGCCGACCAAGTTGCCGTGCGCGAAGGAGGCCACGCTTGGAAATCGAGAAGTCGGTGGTCGAGTTCGCGACCGAGGCAGCGCTGCGCTATCGCGCGATCGCACGCGTGAGGCACGACAACGAAGTGCCCGAGAGCTTTCTGCGCAGCCATGTCGCGTCGCGTCTCCATGATCGCTTCGACTGCCCCGTCCATGTCGACCGGCTCTATGCTGCGATGGCGATCGACCTTGGCGGGCCTGTTACCGCCGACCTCGTCACGGCATTGGGCGGGCATCGCGCCGACATCGCGATCTACCGGGACGATCGCCCGTTCGCGGTCATCGAACTGAAGGTCTTCGACGAAGTGGCGCCCTTGCCGGCGATCGGCGTCAAGCTCGACAAAGCGAAGATTCTCGCGCGCGTTGCGCCGTTACAGCTCTTCGTTGGCGCGATGATCTGCCCGATCGTTCTCTCGCTCGAGGCCCGCATCGAGCGCCTGCACGATGCCGTTGGCGGCAACATGTTTGTCGGCGAACGCCAACCGTCGCGCGACGGTCGGTGGCATTGGTGCTTTGCCTGCGCTTCAATCCGCTAAAGCCGCGCCTTTATTGAATCGGCCCATAGCCGGACTCCCAACAACCCCCTCCCAATCAGAAAACTAGCGCGTTATGCTGCCGCCAATGGCGCGGCACAGCGCCTGTCGGGAGATTGAGATGCCGGACGAAATCGACGTTCAATTCCATGCCGATCAAATCCGCGACAATGGATACACCGTGATCGAGCGCGCGGCCGCTGCCGATCTGGTCGACGGATTGAAGAAGGCTTTGTTACGCACCGAACACGAACATGGTCTCGGTTGTGCGAAGACGTCGTTCGAAGGCTTCAAGACCGTCCGCATCAACAATCTTCTGACCTATGACGACATGTTCTGGCAGGTGCCGCTGCACGCCAATGTGCTGGCTGTCGTGGAGCGCGTGCTCGACAAGGAATGCCTGCTGTCGTCGTTCTGCTCGCTGGTGCTCGGTCCCGGCCAGGAGGCGCAGCCGATCCATGAGGACACCCAGTTGATTCCGCTGCCGCGTCCGCACATCCCGATCACCCTCAATGCGATCTGGGCGTTGTCGGACTTCCGGGAGGACAACGGCGCGACCAGGATTCTGCCGGGCAGCCACAAATACGACTGCTCGCCCGAATACGGCAAGGAATATGATGCCGTTACCGCGACGATGCCGGCCGGCAGCGTGATGCTGTTCGACAGCGCGCTCTGGCACGGCGGCGGCGCCAATACCAGTGGTAGCAGGCGTTTTGCGCTGTCCTGCGCCTATTGCTGGGGCTGGATGCGGCAACAGGAAAACCTGCAGCTCGGCATTCCCCTGGAAACCGCGCGGCGTTTTCCGCGCCGGCTGCAGGAGCTGTGCGGCTACAGCGTCTATAAGGGACAGTTCGGGCACATCGACAACCGCGATCCGATCGAGTTGCTTGGCCGCGAGCGCGGCAAGCGCATGGTCTGGGAAGCGACCGATGTCCGGAAAGCGCGGATGGGTACCGACGTAAAGCAGTAATGCCTTGTCATTCCCGGGCGAGGCAAAACCTCAAACAAAGAACGAAAGCGGGATTTAGCCCACTTTCCGAAATCGCAGATACGCGGCGTGGCGGCCTTCCCGCTCGGCTTTGCGTCCGTAACGCGTCATGGTGTAATCGCTCCACGGTATCAGCCAGTCGGACGCTCGCTCCGCGGTCCAGACGAAATCGGGCGAGCGCAAAAGATGCGCCAGCGTCCACGCGCAGTAATCGTCGATATCGCTGACGAAACGAAATTCGCCATTCGGCTTCAATGTTCGCGCCATCGCAGCGATGGTGGTGTCCTGCACGAAGCGCCGCTTCCAGTGCCGCCGCTTCGGCCACGGATCGGGGTGGATCAGATCGATCCGCGCCAGCGAATGCGGCGGCGCCCATGCCAGCAATTCGGCGGCGTCGCCCGCGAACAGCCGAATATTGCCGACGTTATGCGCCTCGATCTGCGTCAGTATTTTCGCCATGCCGTTGACGTAAGGCTCGCAGCCGATGAAGCCGGATTGCGGAAACGCGCGTGCTTCCGCGATCAAATGCTCACCGCCGCCGAACCCGATTTCAAGGCGAACGACATCGACCGGCGGATCGAACAGTTCGGCGAGGCCGGACCGATCCGCGCCGCCGATGTCGAGCGCAAGCCGCGGCAGCAGATGTTCGATCAGGTCGGCCTGACGGGCTCGGAGCTTGTGGCCCTTGCGCCGGCCGAAGAACGAACCGTGCGGGTGAGCGGCAGCCTCATCGTCGGACGATGCGTCGCGATGGATGGGATCGCGGGTGATGACACTCATCGCAGCGTCTGATCCTTCGTTTCACGCGCGCAAGCGATCAGCGTTGCGCCGGCGCGGGAAATAACGGCTTATGCCGGATTTCGACGGCGCTCAAACCCAAACCGGCAGAGCTCAGCGTTTATCAGGCCCTTCGCGCGCGGCGATCTGCTCGACCATCTCGACAATGCTGCGCCGAAGCTTGGCATCGGAGATGCGCGTGAATGCGCGGGTCAGTGCGAGTCCTTCGGATGTCGCCAGAAAATCGGAGACGTAGGCCGGCGAGGTCCCTTCGCTGAAGTCTTCGGCGTTCGCGGTGCCGCTGGGGCCTCCCTCGAACAGGAACGATACCGGGACCCGGAGTATCTCGGAGATTTGCTGAATGCGGCTTGCTCCGACCCGGTTGGTGCCCTTCTCGTATTTCTGAACCTGCTGGAAGGTCAGACCCAGGGCATCGCCGAGCTTCTCTTGGCTCATGCCCAGCATGATGCGGCGCATGCGCACGCGACTGCCGACATATCTGTCAACAGGGTTGGGCGCTTTGGTCGACATCTCCGAAACCTCTGAGGAGCAAAGAATGACTGGGTCTATTCTCGACGAGTGGGCCAGAATGCGAATTCGCCAGTCGATCTGTCAACTGGTGGATTTCCGCTGGCCGGCATTTCTGCCGATGTCGGCTACCAAACCATGAATATGCAGGCGTCAGGAAGTTCGCCCGGCAACGCGCCGCCGAATGACGAAAATCAAGGCAGCGACGACGATCGCTGCGGTAGGAATGTCGCCGGCGCGGGCGTAAATCGTTGGCGGAATTGCCGACGGCAGGCTTGAATCGAGCACGCCCTCGAGCCCGAGACCGAGCCGTGCGACAATCCGTCCCATCGGATCGATCACCGCGGAAATGCCCGTGTTTGCCGCGCGAACCGCCGGCAACCCCTCCTCGATCGCGCGCAGCCGCACCTGCTGCAGATGCTGATAGGGGCCGGTTGAAATTCCGAACCAGCCGTCATTGGTCAGGTTGACGATCCAGCCGGGACGATCGTCGCGGGCTACAACGTCGCCGGGAAAGATGGCCTCATAACAGATCAAAGGTAGCGCGCGCGGCGCGGTTGGTATCTCCATGGTGCGGCGTCGCTCGCCTGGAATGAAGCCGCCCTGGACCTTGGTGAGCTGCACGAAGCCCAGTTTTTCCATCAAATTCTGAAACGGCAGATACTCGCCGAACGGCACCAGATGCAGCTTGTCGTAGACCGACAACACGCTGCCATCGTGATCGATGACGTAGATCGAATTGTAGGCGCGTGTGATCCGCGTGCCCGGCGGCAGATCGGGCGCGCGCACCGCACCGGTGATCAGCACGGTGCCCTTGGGCAACAGATCGGCGATCTGGGCCATGGCGTCGCCCTCGCGCGTCAAAAAAAACGGGAACGCCGATTCCGGCCAGATCAGAATGCTGGCGTCGCGCACGCCGGTGGATTGCGGTCCGGACGCCCGATCGGAGAGCGTCAGATATTTTTGCATCACCTCCGCCTTGGCGGCGTAGTTGAATCTGACGTCCTGCTGCAGGTTGGGCTGCATGATGCGCAGTTTGACCTTCGCGACGTTGGTGGTCGGATGCAGCATCAGGCGAACGGTGCCGAAAATGGCCATGGCGACCAGTAGCAGCAGGGCCAGCATCGGCACGATCCACGGTCGCCGTCCGCGTGAACGTCCATCGATCAGGACCGCGGGGCTCGCAAAGATCGCCACGCTGAGAAATGTGAGACCCCACAGGCCGATCAGTGAGGCGGTCTGCGCCAGCGCCAGCGGTTCGGTCAGGGCGTAGCCGAATGCATTCCACGGAAAGCCGGTCAGCACATGGCCGCGCAGCCATTCGCTCAGAGTAAGGGTAGAGGCAAGCGCGATCACTCGCGAGGCATCCCGGGTCCAGATCAGCCGCGCCAGCGCGAAGCCGAAGGCGGTGAACAGCGCAAGATAGGCAGGCAGGCCGAGTACGGCGAACGGCAGCAGCCATGCGAAGGTGGATGCATCGACCAGGAACGCATATCCGATCCAGTACAGCCCCGGCACGAAATAGCCGAGGCCGAACCACCAGCCGGCCATCGCTGCGGCCGGCACGCCGCGCCAGCGTCCGGCGCCCGCGCCGTCGATCAGCCAGACCATGACAGGGAAAGTAATGAGCAGCACCGGCCAGGCATTGAACGGCGCCATCGCCAGCGCCGACAGCGCGCCCGCGGCGAGCGCAATGGCGGCGCGCTTCCAGCCCCATGAAAGGATGATGGCAAGGCCGATGGTGCGAAGTTGGCCCGCAGTTCTCACGGCGAACCGGCTCCGTCGCTGGTTGGCGGGCTGGGGTGATCGCTGGCCGGCGGCGCGCCGGCCTCCGGCGTTGCTTCGCGGCGGCGGGTTTCGCGCTGCGGGCGCGGCGCCGGGCGTTCCTTGCGTGTCCCGATGCGCAGGCGCTTGACGCGCCTCGGATCGGCATCGAGCACCTCGATTTCAAAATTGCCGGGACCGGAAATGACTTCGCCGCGCACCGGCAGGCGGCCGACATGGGTCACGAGATAGCCGCCCAGGGTCTCGACTTCTTCTCCGGCTTCGCCAGTGACGAAGTCCTCGCCGATCACCGAGCGGACGTCGTCGAGACTGGCGCGCGCATCGGCGATGAAGGAATTGTCCGCCTGCCGCACGATCGCCGGCGGCTCGTCGCTGTCGTGCTCGTCATCGATCTCGCCGACGATCTGTTCGACGATGTCCTCGATCGATACCAGGCCGTCGGTTCCGCCATACTCGTCCACCACCAGCGCCAGATGAATGCGCGAGGCCTGCATTTGCGCCAGCAGATCGATCGCCCGCATCGACGGCGGCACGAACAGCAGCTTTCGGATGATGTTGGCGTCGGCGAGCGGCAGCGCCAGATCGACCGCGCGCAGGTCGAGGCCGGCAGGCAACGGCTTCTTGCGCTTGGCCTTGCCGGTATCGGGCACGCGCGCCCTTACGGTCATGAATGCCAGCAGATCGCGGATGTGAACGATGCCCTCGGGATCGTCGAGGGTTTCGTTGTAGACCACCAGACGCGAATGCGCCGCACTTTCAAACACGCCCATCAGTTCGCCGAGCGGGATGTCGCGCTTGACCGCGACGATATCGGCGCGATGGATCATCACATCGGCGATGCGCCGCTCATGCAGGCCGAGGATATTGCGCAGCATGGTGCGCTCGGTGGCGGAAAAGCCGACCTCGTCCGGAGTGCTTGCATCGAGCACAACCTGAAGATCGTCGCGAACCGATCCGGGCTTCCATCCGAACAGCGTACGGATCGCGCGGGTCAGCCAGCTGTCGGCCGCCGGACGCAACACCTCGCCCGCCGGCACCACGGCCGGCAGGTTGCGCGTGTTGCGCGGATTGTCGTGGGTCGGTTCGGAGTCGCCCATCTCAGTCCATCCGGTCCCGATCCGCGTATGGATCGGGAATGCCGAGTTGCGCCAGGATTTCCTGCTCGAGGGTTTCCATGGCTTCGGCGTCGTCGTCGGTTTCGTGATCGTAACCCATCAAATGCAGAAAACCGTGGATCGCCAGATGGCTGAGATGGTGATCGAACGGCTTTTGCTCGTCATCGGCCTCCCGGCGCATCGTTTCATAGGCGATGGCGATGTCGCCGAGCATCCGCGGCGCATCGTCGGGGCCACTGCCGCCGGTCGGCTGTAAGGCTGGAAACGACAGCACGTTGGTCGGCTTGTCGATGCCGCGCCAGTTACGGTTCAGCGTGCGAATGCCGGCGTCGTCGGTCAGCATCACGGCGAGTTCGGCTTCGCCAAAACTCGCCGCGCCAAAACCGGCTTCGCCGGATCCGGCATGGACGATCTCGGCGGCGGCGGCGATGGCGCGATGGATGACGGCTTCGGCATCGGGTTCAGCCCGCCAGCCGTCGGCGACGACGAGAACCTCGGTAAGGGGAAGGGCAAAGGGCGCCATCGGTCCGGAATTTCGTTGGCGGCGGGAGATCGCTCCCGGCGCGCGCTCGGCAAAAGATTTTAGCATCAAGGCCTGCTGGTTGCCGGCCGCTGCGGCAATCCTTCATAGGCAGCGACGATCCGTGCCACCAATTCGTGGCGGATGACGTCCTCGGCCGTGAATTTCACCTGGGCGATGCCCTCGACGCCATCGAGCAGTTTGGCGGCTTCCGCAAGGCCGGACGCCTGGCCGTTCGGCAGGTCGACCTGACTGGGATCGCCGGTGATGATCATGCGGCTGTTTTCGCCGAGCCGCGTCAGGAACATCTTCATCTGCATCGAGGTGGTGTTTTGCGCTTCGTCCAGAATGATAGCGGCGTTGGTCAGGGTGCGGCCGCGCATGAAAGCGAGCGGCGCGATCTCGATCTCGCCGGTTTGCAGCGCGCGCTCGACGATCCGCGAATCCATCAAGTCATACAGCGCATCGTAGATCGGCCTTAAATAAGGATCGACCTTCTCTCTGAGATCGCCGGGCAAAAAGCCGAGCCGCTCGCCGGCCTCGACTGCGGGCCGCGACAGGATGATGCGATCGACTTCCTTGCGTTCGAACAGTTGCGCAGCCTGCGCTACCGCAAGCCAGGTCTTGCCGGTGCCNGCGGGCCCGATGCCGAACACCAGTTCATGCTTCTTGAGCGCGCGGATGTAGGAATCCTGNGCCGCCGTGCGCGCCCGCACCGGGCGCTTGCGNAGATTGATGGTTTCGAACGAGGTCTTCGCCGCCTTCGCATCGAATTCGAACAGCGAGCCCTGNGCTACGACGGCGCGGATAGCGCCCTCGACNTCGCCTTGCGCCAGATCGTGCCCCTGGGTCGCCTGGGCATACAGCGTTTCCAGCACGCGCCGCGCGGCGTCGCAGCCGTCGCGGGATCCTGCGATGGTGATGTGATTGCCGCGCGAATCGACCACGACGCCGAGCCGGCGTTCGATCAGCGCCAGGTTCTGTCCGTAGGGTCCGACCAGTGACGACACCGCGCGATTGTCATCGAAGTCGATGACGACTTGCGTTTCGGGCGGAATTTGCAGGTCGCGGTCAAGTTTGCGGCTGGGAGCGAGCGAAGACGAATCCGATGCACTTTTTGGCAAGGGTTCAGGCTCCCGTGATCATTTGAGAAGAATCGGTCAGGTGAGAAAGAACAGATTGCGCATCGACAGCGGGGGCCAGGTCGCCGAGCAGGCTGTAGCGCTCGAGGCTCGCAATCGTGACCGGGAGCACCTGTCCGATGATATCTGTCGACGCCATCACATGCGCCGGCTGCAGATAGGCGGTGCGGCCGACGATCTGGCCGGGATTGCGGGCGGTGCGTTCGAACAGCACATTGACGGTGTTGCCAATCGTTGCCACGTTGAAGGCCGATTGCTGGCTGTCGATCAATTCCTGGAGCCGTACCAATCGCTCGTCCATATCAGCCGCTGACACCATCTCCTGCATGTCCGCCGCCGGCGTTCCGGGCCGTGGCGAATATTTGAACGAATACGCGCCAGCGTATCCGATTTGTGTGACCAGTGCGAGGGTCGCGACGAAATCTTCCTCGGTCTCGCCGGGGAAACCCACGATAAAATCCGATGAAAATGCAATATCTTGCCGGGCGTCGCGAAACCGGTCGATGACGCGGCGGTAGTCCGCGACGGAATGCCTGCGGTTCATCGCCGCAAGTATCCGGTCGGACCCGGATTGGACCGGCAGGTGCACGAACGGCATCAGCGCGGCGAGATCCCGATGGGCCTCGATCAATGTTTCGTCGACATCGCGGGGATGGCTGGTCGAATAGCGCAGGCGCACGATGCCGGGAATGCCGGCGAGGCGATGCAGCAACGCGCCGAGCGACCAGATCCGGCCGTCCGGTCCTTCGCCGTGATAGGCGTTGACGTTCTGCCCGATCAAGGTGATTTCGCGCACGCCATTATCTGCGAGCCGGAACACGTCGTCGACGATCCTCGCCACCGGCCGCGATACCTCGGCGCCGCGCGTGTACGGCACCACGCAGAACGTGCAGAATTTATCGCAGCCTTCCTGCACCGTCACGAAAGATGAGATGCCGCGCGCCCGGATCGCATCGGGCTTCGGCGGGGCTAAAAATCCGAACTTGTCGTCGACCGGAAATTCAGTCTCCAGCGCGCGGCCATGGCTTTTGGCGCGGGCCAGCAGTTGCGGCAGGTGATGATAGCTTTGCGGACCGACCACGACATCGACCACGGGCGCGCGGCGGATGATCTCATGGCCTTCGGCCTGCGCGACGCAACCTGCCACCGCGATGCTCATCTGGCGGCCGTGGCGCGCGGCTTCATCCTTGGCGACCCGCAGCCGACCCAGTTCCGAGTAAACCTTCTCGGAAGCTTTTTCGCGAATGTGACAGGTATTGAGGATCACCAGATCCGCATCGTCGACGCTGGCGGTCTCGACAAAGCCTTCGGGCGCCAGCGTGTCCACCATGCGCTGCGCATCGTAGACGTTCATCTGACAACCATATGACTTGATGTGCAGCTTGCGCGGCGGCGTCATGGAACCTGAATGCTGGGCTGACCTGGCGCCACCAGCGGCGCGGGGCTCAGTTATAGGCTAAAGCGCCGAAAATCCAGCGCCCGGCTTGCCTTTTAGTCGATTTGCTCGGAATCAGGATTTGTCGTCGTCCAGCGGGACGCAATATAATTCCAGCCGGTGATCGACCAGCTTGTAGCCGAGCTTGCGGGCGATTTCGGCCTGCAGCTTTTCGATCTCCTCGGAGGTGAATTCGATCACCTTGCCGTCGCGCAGATTGATCAGATGGTCATGGTGGCTGTCGCGCATCTGCTCGTAGCGGGCGCGGCCCTCGCGAAAGTCGTGCCGTTCGATGATGCCGGCGTCCTCGAACAGCTTGACCGTCCGATACACCGTCGAGATCGAGATCTTGTCGTCGACGGCCACGCAACGGCGATACAATTCCTCGACATCGGGATGATCAAGCGCCTCCGCCAGCACGCGCGCAATCACGCGGCGCTGTTCGGTCATGCGCATGCCGGTGGCGGCGCAGCGCGCCTCGATTCCGGTGGCCTTGAGCGCGGGGGTCGGTTTCAGGGCGGTCATGGTTTGGCGTCTCTTTAACAGGGCCTGTTCTGCCACCGCGCGCGGGTTACGACAAGTCGCGACGCATCAGAAGCGCGTTCAATTGTTCCCCACCGGGCTGCTGGTAATAGCGTTCGCGCCGGCCGGCGACGCTAAATCCGGCCCGTTCGTACAGCCGCCGCGCCGGCTGATTATTTTCCTCGACCTCGAGGAACACGGTACGCACGCCGCGGCCCGAAAGATGGCCAAGATGCGTCAGCAGCAGATTGCGGGACAGGCCGCGCCCGCGATGGCTGGCAGCAACCGCGATCGACAATATTTCAGCCTCGTCCGCCGCCATGCGCGACACCGCAAAGCCGATGATCTTGCGCCCAAGCCTCAGGCGGTGAACCAGCGTATTGCGCTCGGACAACATGTTCTCGAATTCGCCTTCGCCCCAGCCGCGGTGAAACGATGCGCCGTGAAGCTGCGCGAGCTTGGGCGCATCGCGCAAGGTCGCGGGCTCAACCAGCGCTGTGTCGCCGCTCCACAATCCGCTGAGCCACGCCATCATGATGCGGAGGGCTGCGCGGCTTTTTGCAGCAGGTCCTTTTGAGGCTTGGCATCGGGCGCGCGCAGGTAATAGGGCCGCGCTGGCGCTGTTTCCGGACTGACCGCGGCTCCGAGCCACGCCAGCCAGGCAATATCCGGCGCGGGTTGCGGATCGACCTTGAACGGCGGCAGCGCATCGGCCGGCCAGCGGTCGGCGAGAATTTTGGCGGCGTTGCCGACCAGATGCGCCGCGCCAAATCGCGAGGCGCCGAGCGCCTCCTCGATGGGGGCGACGCGCGGCAGCATCAACGACCCGCCATCGCCGCTAACCACTTGAAAATACAGCTGATCGTGCCGTGCATCGATGGCGGAAATGACTGGTTGCGCAGCGTTCTGGCCGACCACCGGCGCAGCATAGGCGGTCAATGTGGAGAGCCCGACCACCGGCTTATTGGCGGCCAGCCCGATGCCGCGTGCGGCGGACAGTCCGACCCGCAGCCCGGTAAAGCTGCCGGGACCGGTGGTCACCGCGATGCGGTCGAGAGCGGCAAAGGCAATGCCGGCTTGCCTGATCACGCGCGCGATCAGCGGCATCAGGGCCTCGGCATGGCCACGCTTCATCGCCTGCGATTCCTGCGCGATCACCTTGGCCGCATCGGTGTCGAGAACGCACGCGGCGCAGGCATCGAGGGCGGTGTCGATGGCGAGGATCAGCATGCGGAAGTTATATCAGCCGCAAGCGGCGAAGCTAGGCTGTCGAGCCATGAGCTGATCGAATGCACTTGCCGCGCTCATGCTTCGAGACGCCCGCAAAGAGCGGGCTCCTCCCGAGTGAGCGCAAGTGCGCTCATCCGGGGATGAGGGTCAAATCGGCCGGACTTCGACCACGTCGGGCACGAAATGCTTCAGCAAATTCTGGATGCCATGCTGCAGCGTCGCGGTGGATGACGGGCAGCCCGCGCAGGAGCCCTTCATGTTGAGATAGACGATGCCGTCCTTGAAGCCGCGGAACGTGATGTCGCCGCCGTCATTGGCGACCGCGGGACGCACCCTGGTTTCGATCAGGTCCTTGATGGTCGCGACCGTCTCGGCGTCGGCCTCGTTGAAGAACTCGTCGTCCTCATCCGCGGCCTCGTCGCTCGCAGCGCTGCCGTCGGCGAGCAGCGGCGCACCGGACATGTAGTGCTCCATGATAGCGCCGAGGATCGCCGGCTTTAGATGCTGCCAGTCGCTGCCGTCCTTGGTCACGGTAACGAAGTCGGAGCCGTAGAACACGCTGGTAACACCGGGCACGCCGAACAGCTTCTCGGCCAGCGGCGAGCGCGCCGCGGCCTCGCGGCTGGCAAATTCCAGGGTGCCGCTGTCGAGCACAATGCGGCCGGGAATGAATTTCAGGGTAGCGGGATTGGGGGTGGCTTCGGTCTGGATGAACATGTGATTTCTCCGGCGTCGCCGGTTCAAGGCCGGCGCGTGGCGTCTTACTAGCAGATGGCGACGGCAAACGCACGGTCAAGCCCGGGAATGGCAGCAATGTCTGCCATTTAGGTCTTACCCAAGCGCTCCATTTTTGGTTTGAGCATGATCTTTTTCGGAAAACCGGCATCCACTTTTCCGGATCATGCTCTACGACAGCGCGTCGATATCCGCGTCGCTCAAATCGCCCGACACGATGGTTACCGGAATCGGGAACGAACCGACCGTCTTGGCCATGATGGTGACCAGCGGGCCGGGGCCTTCCGCGCCGGAGTTGGCTGCCAGCACCAGCATCGTGATATCGACGTCCTTGTCGATGACGTCGAGGATCTGTTCGGTCGGGTCGCCCTCGCGAATCACGCGCTCCGGCGTGATCGCGGCGATGCCATTGGCGCGGCCCGACGCGCGATCGAGCGCGGCATTGGCCTCCTCATGCGCCTCGGCGCGCATGATATCGGCGACCCCGAGCCATTGCTGGTTCTGGTCCTCGATTTCGATGATGCGCAGCATCACCACGCCGCCGCCGACGCGGATCGCCCAGCGGCTGGCGTAATAGACGGCGCGGTCCCATTCCGCGGTGTCGTCAACGATGACAAGACATTTCGGCTTGTGACCCGTCTCATAGCTTCGTCGCTGGGTGGTCATGCATGTCCCGATGCTGCGCCAGGCAGGCCGCATGCTGCCACGGCGCAGCCGTCCTCGACAAGCGGCGTCGCGCTGCGTCAATTTTGCAGCGCGTGGAGAACTAGGGTCCGCGGACGAAACCGACGATATCCTTGGTCGCCTTCATGGTCTCGGCAGCAATAGCGCGGGCGCGGTCGGCGCCATCGATCAGAATTGAATCGACATGGCCTGGGTCGGCCACCA
>JGI24140J50213_10000352_pt1 | contig 21722 bp, 19 predicted proteins | sample BarGraIncu00222A_FD_50213 | JGI IMG/M metagenome (IMG submission 50213)
CTCTAGATCAACACTCAGTTGAGCGCACTCCGCAAGGGCCGGCCGATGGCCCGCTTGAGCCGATCGGAGGAGTTTCGTGTGTCGGGTGGTGATTCTCCTCAAGAACGCGCCGCGTTCATCGGTCAATCAGAATACCGGGGTTCAAGATATGGTGCGGGTCCAGCCGCTGCTTGACCGCCTTCAACGCGTCGGCAAACAGTTCGGGCCGCTCGCGGTCGTACCAGGTCCGGTGGTCGCGGCCGAGCGCATGATGGTGCGTGATCGTCCCGCCTGCGTTGACCATTGCTTCCGAGGCGGCAGCTTTGATTGCCCAGAACTGCTCGACCAGTTTGGTCTTGTCGCCAAGCGCGTGCCATGTGAAATATGGCGCCGGTCCATCTGGATATAGATGGGTGAAGCGCACAGTGCACGCGCCTGCGCGGCCGGTGACCTCGCGGATGGCTCGTAGCGTCGCATCCTTGACCCGAGTCTGGAACTCCATGTAGCGGTCCCACGTGATGCAGCTTTCCGTGGTGTCGCGCATCACCCCGCGCGCAATCGCGTGCTCGCGAAGATACGGGCCGCGCAAGAACTTGTCGCGCCAGTTTCCGGCGGCGCCGCGGCGCTGCGAATCTTCCTCGGCCAATGCATTACGATCCNATTCGCCGCCGTAGTCGCCGCAGATCTGCAGAGCCCGGTCCATCCACGGCTCGAGGGGGTGGTCTGCCGACTCGAAGGAAAGCACCAGCAAATCGTNGGTGCCATCTCCAGCCTCGGTAAATTTGGCTTCATCACGCTCGATCAGCCGAGCGTTGGCTGGATATAGCCCGGCTTGACTAATCGTCCGCACAGCGGCAACCGCCTTTTCATAGTCACGGAAACGCACTGTCGTCGACAATCGGAACGTTGGCCGGCGATGCAGCCGCACCCACGCCTCGGTGATGATGCCGAGCGTGCCCTCAGAGCCTAAAAATAGCCGGTCGGGATTCGGTCCTGCCCCCGAGGTTGGCAGCCGACGGGTCGCNATCAAACCGGCTGGCGTGACGACACGCAGGCTCTCAATATGGTCGTCGATCTGACTNTAGACGGTCGCGTAGTGGCCGGCGGCGCGAGTGGCGATCCATCCGCCCAGCGATGAGAACTCCCAGGCCTGCAGGAAGAATCGCATCGTCAGGCCGCTGGGTTTGAGCTGGCGCTCGAGGTCTGGGCCGAGGACGCCGCCTTGGATTCGCGCCGATTGAGATGTTTTATCGACCTCGAGCACGCGGCTAAGGTGCTTAAGGTCGATCGTGACTGTGCCGCGATANCGCGCGTCGGTAGGTGGATTCACACCGCCAACGACGCTGGAGCCACCGCCGAATGGGATCGCGGCGAGGTCGTTGGCGCCGCACCAGTCGAGTACCGCTCGGATTTCGTCCTCGTCGCGCGGGTACGCAACCACATCGGGCGGATTAGAAAAATCCCGTCGGTGAATCATCCGCGCGAGGTCGTGGACCGAGCGGCCATAACAATGCAACAGGCGATCGTATTTGTCATTGGTGCAGAACGGCTTCAAGGCCTCCGGTAACGACAACCGAGGCACTCGCAACGTGATCTCCGACTCGTGCGGCATGGGTGCTGGGACAAAGCTGTCGACGTGGAAAAGCTCGGACCATGCGCGCTCGAACCAGCCAAGTTCTTCTGCTGAAACGGCGTCCCCCTCGAATCCCCAACCATAGAAGCTGCGTTTCTTTTCGCCCATTAGTCCCTGTACCTTCCGAAAACGTTATCCGGAAATCGATTTGGACTATATCCGGTTCAAGTTCCCTGTTCTTGCGTTCAACTTCCCTGTTCCTTTGCAAAAATTCCCTGTTCCGTTGAGTAGGGAATCTTGCTCTAAGTCAGTTGAATCATTAGACGAATGGCGACTTCTGAGCCGCAAGCTAGCCCAAAATTGAAAAATTCCTTGTTAGCAGGGAATTTGGGAGTGGAGACGGGTTCGATTACGACTGCGTACGCCACCACGCATTTCCCTTATTGTTACTTTCCCGATAATTTGGCCGCATCGTCACGCACGCTGGTGTCGATCAGCGACGCCGTCGGGACGATTTTCGGAATTACGCCCGCTTTGAAAAACAGCTCCTGCATCCAGTCGATCCGGTCGGCGGGAATCGCCAGCGCCGGATCGATCTGTTTTTCCCGCAGCGCCTGGTCGGTAATGAATGCGGCGCGTGTGTCGTCCGGCTTGGCGTGGGTCAGCTCATGCGCCAACTTGACGGTCTCGTCGCGGTGGGCGGCGGCGTATTTGTAGGCATCCATTTCCGCCGCGACAAAGCGCACGAGATCGTCGCGCCGCTCGGCCAGAACCTTGCTGCTGGTGGCCAGGCAGAGGCGGATGAATTTCGGCACTGCGGTGCTGCCCTTTGCCAGCACTTTGATATTCGGTGGCATGACGGCTTCGAATTCATTCGACACCACGGCGGCATCGGTGATGCCGGCGATCAGCGACTTATAACGGTCGAGATCGGCGCCCTGGGTCGCCAGTTTCACGTCCGAGAACGGAACGTTTGCGGCATCCAGCATGCCACGAAACAGCAAATCGGGCAGCGAGCCGGGCGAGGAAATAGCGACATTCTTTCCCTTCAGGTCCGCTAGCGTCTTGATCTCGGCCTTGGCCAGAACGACCTGCGGCACGCCGGGCCAGGTGCAGCCGACAATCTTGACGCCGGTGCCGCGTACGCCGGCGACAATCGATTCCGCAGCGCCCATGTCGACGCTGTCGATCTCGCCGGCGATCAGCGCCTTCATCAAAGTGGCTCCGGCCTTGATCTGAAGGATTTCAATCTTCAAGCCGTGCTTGGCGCCGAAGCCACCCTTGTCGACCATGGCGATGAAGCCGGCATCGCTCTTGGCTTCGAGAATGCCGTGCTTCCAGACCTTGTCCTGCGCGCTGGCGGCCGAAAGTCCGCAAGCGAGCAATGCAGCGGCGATCAGCGATATTTTTGATTGTGCGAACATGAACGTTTCTCTCCACATGACACTGATTGTAGCGCGAGATTCCGTCATTCCTAGATACGGTATTCGCCGCCGCGCTTGCGGCCCTGGTCGACGTTGAGAAAAAGCTGTTCGAGCGTGGGCCGCTTCTTGATCAGTCCCTGCTCGTGCGAATAGCCTACCAGGGTTTCGAGAACTTTTCGGTTCTTGTCGGTCAACCCGTATTTCCAAGGATCGGGGCCGAGCAAGCGTTCCTGCTCCTCCCATGCCGCTCGATACCAGGCGAGCGGGACGATGCGCGGGTTCGCCATCCGTTTCATGGTGATCGTCTTCGCTTCGTTGAAGGCCCTGAATAGGTTGACGGCGAGCCAGGGATACTCTTGCGCCAGCGCCTGGCGAATTCCGACGACGTGCATGATCGGAAAAATGCCGGTGCGCTGATAGTAGGCCATCTCTTCCGCCTTGCTGTCAGGGAAGAGGCGGGCCACACGCGGGTCGTAGGCGAGAAACGGCTTGATGAAATCGGAGTGGAAGACCGCGTCGAGCTCGCCCTCGGCCAGCATAGTCTCGACAGACTTGTCATTCGACAGGCACGAATACTTGATGTCCGACGGCAAGGTCACACTAACGTCGTCCTCGATCTCGGCAACCCACTCGATACCGTTTAATGGCACACCGTATTCGTGTTGGAGGATGCCGCGCATCCAGAGCACGGCGCTGGTCATCAAGGTCTTGACGCCGACTCTGCGTCCGATCAGGTCGCTTGGCTTGCTGATGCCTTTGGTCGTGTTGATGAACATGAAACCGTGACGGAAACGGCGGTGCAGAAAGACCGGTATAGCCCGGAACGGCCAGTCGTTGTCGCGAGCGGCGAGATAGGAGGAGCTCGATACTTCGGCCACGTCGAATTCGCCGTTGCGCAGGAACCGCCAATGGCGCGTCGCCGAATCCATGTCGGTCAGTATGGTCAGATCGACGCCGTCGACTTCGACCTTGCCGTCGATCAGAGGGCGGACGATTTCGTAGTCGCCGCAGGCAAAGGTAAGCGGAAGTTTCTTCGGCATGACGGTTTCCTGAATAGGCTTGAGAAAACTCTAATGCCCTGTCGCTATGGCCGCCAGCTTGGCGGCATCGTCTGGCAGGCGGTTGCCTCGCCAGACGACATGCAGGTCCGGCCGCAGCAGCAATAAATCGTATCCGTAGAGATCGCGCGGCCGTTCTTCGTCGATGTCGAGGACCGTCAACGGTGCGCCAAACAAGGCGAATCCCCGTTCGAGCGGCGTTACATCGGCCTGCGTCCGTGCGAGCCGGAGCAATGTATAACCTTCGGCGATGCGGTCATGCAGCGCCGTACCGTCGCTCAGCCAAAGGTGCGGCAAACGGGTGCCCGGCCAAGTCGTCGGCATATAATTCATGAAATTGTCCGCTGGCCCGTCGCCGGGCTCCGGCCAGATGATCGGCGAGCTTCTATACCGGTATCCGAGCTCGGCCCCGATCATTTCGTTGCTCTTGCGCTGCTCCACGTCGGCGGTACGCGTCAGGTTTGCCCGTGTTTCGGCGCCTTCAGGCGTGTGATCGCGAATATTCGGTCGATAGGCCGCTCGCCAGGCTCGCCGTCCGCGCGAGGCATGGCGCGACGCCTCCACATTACGCGCGCCAATCTGCCGGCGTTCGATTTCGTAAGAGGCCAGCAGGCTGGGCCCGCCCCAACCTTGCAGAGTTGCCGCCAGCTTCCATGACAAGTCAACGGCGTCTCCGACGCCGCTGTTCATTCCGAGCCCGCCGGTCGGAATGACCAGGTGCACCGCATCGCCGGCCAGAAAAATGCGGTCCTGAAAATAACTGTCAGCCAGCAGCAAATTCTGTCGCCACTGCCCGACATACAGCATCTCATACTTGACCGGCATGGCGACGGTCTGCTCGAACATCGTTTGCATATCGGCGTCGCTGTCGACCACCGAATGCAGCGTGAAGTGGCGTGTCGAATCCTGCACGATCAAAAAGGTCGAATGCGCGTCGGCGACGTGGTAGTGCCGCCCCTTGCCGATCGGTATGCGCTCGAACAGATCGTCGCAGCGGTACAAGGCTTGGCGCAGCTGCAGCAGATTGGCTTCGCCTTGCAGCCTGATGCCGAGTTGCCGGCGCACGGCGCTTGAGCCGCCATCGCAGCCGACGAGGTAATGTGCCGCGATCTCCGCGGTCGAACCATCGCCGTTCTTGACCCGCGCACGGACTGAGCCGCTGTCTTGCTCGCAGGAAATAAATTCACAACCATAACGCACGTCCACATTGGGCATACTTTCGGCAACGGATTTGAGCAGCGGCTCAAGCGTATATTGCGAAATGAGCTGGTAGGGCTCAAGCGGCAGCGTTCCGTCGTTGCATGCTGCGATCTCGGCCTGCGCCTGCGCGACCGAAGGGTAGGGTAGATGCAGCAGCGGCGGTTCAATCAGGGAGGTGACGATAAATACGTCCATCGGGCAATCGCGCGGAAATCCGGCGTCGCGAATTTTGGTCACAATGCCCATCCGGCGATAGATCTCCATGGTGCGGGCGTTGCACCGCTCCATCTTTGGGAGAAATTGCGGGGCCTCCTTTTGTTCAAGCAAAATGCAACGTACACCTCGCCGGCCCAGGTCGATGGCGAGCGTCAAGCCCACCGGGCCCGCGCCGACGATGAGAACCTGCGTATTCAAACGACAAATCCGAGATGATTGAGGATCGGTAGAAACGCTATCATTTTGTCAAAGCTCGCGGAAGCAAAGCGAAAGCCCATCTCATAATCCACACTCGCGGCTGCGACTTTGGCTTGATTTCCATCAAGGAAATGACCCGAACGTGGGACTTTAGTGCATTGGCGGAATTCGCATCACGGGTCGCCGCTAGTGAAAGCATCAATATTCAGTCGCGTTTGTAACTTGCGCGCGGAATAGACTTCATCGGCGCCGATATCGCAGATGACGCTGTTCGGGCCGTAATCACTCGCTCGGGAAGAGGTATGCAATGAACAAGATTGTCAACGTACCGCTCATGGGTTCGCGCAAGCCTGAAGCAGCCAAAGCAATCCGCGAAAAGCCGATTGCGGACCTTCGCGAATGGTTGTCGCGGGTGGAGGAGATCGGCGAGTTGACCCGGGTGAGCCAGCCGGTCGACCGCGATGAGGAGATGAGCGCGATCTCCTATCTGGTCGCCAAGCAGCAACCTTCACCGGCGGTCCTGTTCGAGCGGCCGCGCGGTTTCGACAAGAGCCGGATCGGGGCCAAGCTGTTGTGGAATATTCTGGGGCCCAGTGTGAAGCGCGTCGCGCTCACGCTCGAGGAGCCGGCAGATACGCCGACAGTCGAATTGATCCGGCGGGTAAAGAACAAGCTTAAGCGGCGTTTGCCACCGCTTGAGGTTCCTGCCGACCAGGCTCCGATCTACCAGAACACTATCACTGGAAAAAATATCGACTTGAGCCTGTTGCCAATCCCGCGGCACTGGCCGCTCGATGGCGGCCGTTATGCCGGCACCGGCGACGCGGTGATCACCCGCGATCCCGACAGCGGTTATCTCAACATCGGCACCTATCGGATGATGGTGCAGGGAAAGTCACAGGTCGGGCTCTACCTCTCGCCCGGCAAGGACGCGCGCCTGCACATCACGCGCGCCTGGCAGCAGGGCAAACCGATCAACGTCGCCGCCGCCTGGGGCATCGATCCGCTCTTCATGTTGGTTGGCTCGCAGACATTTCCCAAGAACGTGTCCGAATACGAATACGCCGGCGGCATTAAGGGCCAGCCGATCCCGGTAGTGCGCGGCAAGACCACCGATCTGCTGATTCCCGCCAACGCGGAACTGGTGATCGAAGGCATCATTCGCCCGAATTCGGTGAAGGCGGAAGGCCCGTTCGGCGAATTCCCCGGCTATTACGGACGGCCGGAAGCCGGCTGTCCGCTCGTCGACATCACCGCGGTGCACTACCGATCGCAACCCATCCTGACCAACGCCCTGATGGCGGATTATCCGTCCTGCGAACAGAGCGGCTTTTTCTCCGTGATTCGATCGGCGAAAATCTGGGACGATCTCGATAAGCTCGGCATTCCCGGCATCCATGGAGTCTATGCGCACCCCGCGGCGGCGGGCGGCTTCGGTATGACCGTGATCAGCCTCGAGCAGCGCTACGCCGGCCACGCCGCGCAGGTGCTGGCGCTCGCGGCCCAGGTTCCCGGCGGCGCCTACTACACCAAATGGATTATTGCCGTCGACGAGGACGTCGACCCGACCGACATGGACCAGGTGATCTGGGCAATGGCGAGCCGGTGCAACCCGATCGACGACATCGATATCCTGCGCAACACATGGAGCACCTGGCTCGATCCCACCCAGAACCCGCCGGAAAAGCGCCCCTACGGCTCGAAGGCGCTGATCAACGCGTGCAAGGAGCACCGCCATCTTCCGGTCTTTTCCAAGCGCACCACGCTGCGCAAGAAGGTCTACGATCAGGTTGCCGCGCGTTGGACGGAACTTGGGTTGCCAGGACAGATCCCAACCGTCAGGGCGTTCGAAGCCGAGAACAAAGTCACCTATCACGAGGTCGGCGGCTTCGAACCCGGCCGCCAGCCGGGCGAAAAGAAATCGGCAAGCAAGAAGAATAAAAATAAAAAATAACATGTGAGGCCGATATCAGCTGCATCGCACGGCCGCCCTTGCGGGCTCGTCGTGGACCCTTTGGCCGCGGCGCGTGAAATAGTCACGCGGCCAGGTCGTGAAACCATGCGATGGCGCGGAATTGGCCTATGCGTGAGCGGGGCATTGCCCGCGGACTCACTGCGTCGGGACGTGCGCCTCTTTGATCACGTCGCTCCAGATCTTTGTTTCTTGTTTGATGAAGGCTGCGGCCTCGGCCGGGCTGCCGCCGGCGGCCTGCAAGTTGAGCTTGGCGAAGTGAGCCTGCACCTCGGAGTCTTGCAACACTTCATTGATCGCCTTGTTGAGTTTGGCGACGATAGCGGCAGGTGTTTTCGGCGGTGCCGCGATCGCATTCCACGCGCGGGATTCGAAGTTCTTTGCGCCGACCTCGCCCAGCGTCGGAACGTCCGGCAGGTTCGCAATACGCTTGGCCGTCGCTACCGCCAGAATGCGCGCGCGGCCGGCCTCGTGCAGTTTGATGGCGGAGGCAAGCTCCATGAATATCATGTCGACGTGGCCGGCGATAAGGTCGTTGAGCGCGGGCGCGGTGCCCTTGTAGGGCACGTGCACGAGTTTGGTGCCGGTCACCGTCTCGAACAGCGCTGCGGTCAGATGCGACGTGGTGCCGATGCCCTGCGAGGCATAATTGATCTTGCCTGGATTGGCCTTGGCATAGGCGATGAATTCCTGCGCGGTCTTGGCCGGAAAATCCGGACGCACCAGCAGAACATTGGGAATCACCGTCATGATTGCGACCGCCTCGAACAACGTCGGATCGAAATTCATCTGCTTGTAAAGCAGCGGATTGATCGTGAGTGGTGACGACTGCGCGGCGAGCAGGGTGTAGCCATCGGGATCGGAATGGAACACGACGTCGGCGCCGATATTGCCGGCCGCTCCCGCCCGGTTTTCCACCACCAACGGCTGGCCGAGCCGCTTCTGTAAGCCGTTGGCGACGATGCGCGTGACGGTATCGACGCCGCCGCCGGCCGGCACGCAAACGATGATCCTGATCGGCCTGTTGGGATAATTGGCAGCAGCATCCTGTGCCAATGCGCTGGGTGCAAAAAGCAAAGCTGCGGAAATCAGAGCCAGAAGTGTACGCATGTTGCTGTCCTTCCCTTGGCCGCCTCGGAGGCGGCACGCCCGGCTCCGTCGAAACGTTCGAATTCTTATCGAATCCTCGTGCGCTTACTTGTCGCTGTGGGAAAAGCCCGGGCCCGTGTCCCGGGCTAACGGGTAATAGGGCCGATCCACGCTGCGACACCAATTCTCCCAGCCCCGCTCGAGCGTGAAGCCGGCACGGCCCTTGGTGCAGGCGGCGATTTCGCCGTCGCTCAAATAGGTAACCTCTCCCATGGCGAGCGCCTTGCAGAGCATTTGCGCATTGATCTCGGTGTAGATCGAGGTGAACACCACCTCGCGCAATGACCTTCCAACCACCACGCAACCGTGACCGCGCATCAGCGTCATGGTGCGCGATCCGAGCGTTTTGGCAAGGTCGCGCCCCATCGCCATGTTAGTGACGAGCAGATTGGTGCTGTCGCCGAAGGTGTCGCGAATATCCCAATTTGGCACGTCGCGGCCGACCGGCGCAGCCATGTGCATGATCGCGCAAAAGCACAGTTTTTTTACCACCGAGAACGGCACGACATTCGGGCTGTGATTGTGCACGACCGCCATGATTTCCGGCCGCGCCTCCAGGACTGCGCCGTGGATGAAACGCTCCGAATAGGGCTTGCCGGGTTCGGGACCGGCAACCGTGCCGTCAAGTTTGAATTCCATGATGTCGTCGATCTCGACGCACATCGGCGCACGGGCGCGCGCCATGAGAAAGTGGCCGGGGTTGTCCGGGTGGCGGATCGACACGTGGCCGAACGAATCGAGCACGTTGTTGTCGGCGAGAATCCGGTTCGCGGTGACAAGATCTTCCTTCAACCGATCCAAGTCGGTCATGCCGCTGCTCCAAGTTCGTTCATGCGGTGATTGGAATCGTCCTCGACCAAGGTAATTTCCCTTCCACCGTTCGTGAGAGGCAAACAAATCAAGACGAGGTCGCGAGCAAAGTCGGCGTTATTTTGTTTTCGCGCGACTTCCGTCCAGCATCCAGGAAAACATCTCTTTGGTCCGGCGCACCGTGTCCGGCAGCGGCATATTCACAATTGGATACTGATCCTTCCAGTGGAACGGCCGGCAGGCGTTGATGATCGCGCGGCTATTGGTGAAATCACCCTGCGCCTTGCGTTCGGGCGGGATGGATGGATCGAGCGGTGTCGACCAGGCGTTACGGATAATATCGATCGACGTCGCCGGGTCTGATCGCGTGCACACCGCCCACATCAACTCTTCGAGGTTGGATACATCGATATCGTCGTCAACCACGATCACGTACTTGCCGGCATAGGCGGCCGAACGGCACATTGCCGCGAGATGTCCGGCCTGGCTGGCATGCCCCGGATAACGCTGCTTGATCGACACGGCGGTGAGCTGACGCGATCCACCGGCCTCGTGGCACCACGTGGCGACCACGTCGGGCAGACCGGTTTTCTTTAACTCCTGTTTGAGCAACGCCGATCGCATTACGGCGCGATAACGCGCTTGTTCCTCCGGCGGTCGTTGCGGAGGACAGCCGAGAAGGATCGGGTCATTGCGATGGTAAATTGCCTTGACGTCGAGCACCGGCTCGCTACGCATCTTTGAGCCATAATAACCGGTCCATTCACCGAACGGTCCTTCCGGCAGCGTGTTGCCCGGTTGTACAAAACCCTCTATCACCACCTCGGCATTGGCCGGATAGGGCAGACCCGTGTGCTTGCCCAGCACGACCTTTTGTGGGCGCCCGCGATAGGCGCCGGCGATGTCGTACTCGCAAATGCCGTAGGGCACTTCCGTGCATGCCATCAGGAAGGTGAGCGGGTCGCCGCCGATGACAATGCACACCGGCATGGGCTTATTGAGCGCCTGGTATTTGTCGCGATGAATACGCCCGTGTTTGCCCGGTGAGATGTAGAAGCCGAGCCGCTTAGCGTCATGAATCATCACACGGTAGGTGCCGACATTGACCCAGCCATCATCGGGATCGCGCGTGACATTGAAGCTACCAGTGCCAATATATCGCCGCCCCTCATCGCGGTCGTGCCAAACCGGGGTCGGGAAACGGGTCACATCCACCGCGTCCCCTTCGATCACGTTCTCCATGACCGGACCGGTCTCTACGATCTGGTAAGGCAGCGGCTTGTCGGAAATCTTCTGAAAGTCGGTAAGAAAACCCTCGGACAGCTCGATCTTATTGAGATCGGGCGGGAGACCAAGCGTCATGTTTTGGCGCCGGCCGCCAAAGAAGTTGGTGAGTACACGGAAGCCTTTCGGGTAACCCGGGATATCGTCGAACAGTGCCACGGGTGCCTTGGCGTCGTGTTGCAGCAGCTCAGCCGCCATGCCGATATCTTCCTGCCAGGAGTATCCGTTGGCGCGCACCAGTTCACCCAGCTTGTCAGCTTCGACGATCCATTCCCGCAGATCGTCATAGGCCACGCGCGCTTGGCGATTTTCAGTGAACGCAATATTCATGAGCGTTTTTCCTCACCGATCCTACGAACTAGATCGCAGCAGAATGTTTTTGAATGTAAAACGAATAGTCCATTTCCCGTGCGCGCGCGTCCTTGACTTGGGTCAAGCATCCCTGTGTGTAGCGAAAACCTCATCCGGCGAAGATTTTGGCCTTGGCAAATGAAATTCCCTGTTCGGCTGCGTTGGGAATTCGGCCGAAAGCCTTTGAAATTGCTCGCGTGTCTGCATTCAAAATCTCACAAAGCGGGTGGATTCGACAGAGCTCCCTGTTAATTTCCCTGTTCGCAGGGAACTTGGGAGTGGAGACAGATTCGACTGCGACTGCGACTGCGTCCGCCACCACACAGTCCTATTTTGTGCTGGCTCACTTTCGCTCATGCGCTGTAAAGCTAAAATTTTGTACACACCCCCTGCTTACGGGCGCACCGCTGGCGTCTCGACCGGCAGTCCGCGCGCGCGCCACATCAAGAAAGTCTCGAGCGCGACGTATTCCGGCGAGCCGTACGCGTAGGGCTCCACGCGCATGCCGATCAGACAGTTACGCAGGCGGCGCTGCAGCGAGCCGACCGTCTGCCATTCAAGCCGGTAGAGCGGGTAGCCGGTCGGATGCGCCTGCGGCAGTGGGTTGCCGGCGAGCTTTCGGCCCCAGTTGTCGTCATGACATTGCGCGCAAGTGAGGTTGAGTTGGCCCAGGCGGCGGGTGAACAGCGCGCGCCCGGCATCCACGAAGGGTTTCAGCCGCTCGTCCGCCGTGCCTTCGATCGGCATGCCGCGCGACTGGCGCGCAACGTAGACCGTAAGCGCCAGGAGATCCTTGCTCTCATAGGCGAAGGGCGATGCCTTCTGCTGCTCGCTGCGGCAGATGTTGATGCGCTGCTCGAGGTCGACCGGTCGACCGCGTGCCGGATCGAATGCCGGATAGCGCGCGGCGACGCCCTTCATGGTTTCGCGCGCGTCGCCGTGGCAGTCGGCGCAGGCTTTCTCGGCGGTGCCGGCCTTGGCGCGCCACAGCGCTTCGCCATCGAGCACCCAGAGCATGCCGGGATTCGCGGTGTCGTCGTCCTGCATCGCGCGCGTCTCGCGGCTCAGGAGGTTGTAGCCGGAGCGGCGCTCGGCGAGCGGAATTTCGGCGACAGTGGAATGCATCGTCATGATACAAAGAACGGCGATTAGGGCGCCGCTTCGAACAAATCCCAGCTTCGTGATGCCCGGCTTCATTCGACGGTGATCGCGGCGGTCTCGGTCGCGGAGAATCCATTGTCGCCGGTCCATTCGAACGTAATCGTGCCGCTCTCGGTTGCGACCGTGTAGAACGTGATGAATGGGTTCGCGGCGATGGCGGGGAAAAGCTCGGCGCGGAATATCTCCTCCTTGTTGTAGGTGGCGACGAACGACGTGATGATGTTGCGCGGGATGGGTACGCCGATGGTCGAATGGCGGAACCCGGTCTCCATCTCGTGCGAGATCAGCGTCTTGATCGCGATGACCTCGCCGCGCTTGGTCTTGGCCGGAACGTTGATGAGGGCGCGCGCCATCAGATGACATCCTCGAGGCAGGCGCCGAGCGTGATGATGACATCGGCCGTGTCCGACCAGAACGAACCGTTGCTCAGCTCGGCGATCGCCACGATCTTCTGCGTGTCCACAAGGCGCATGCGCGTTGCGACGTTGGCCCGTCCTGCGCGCGGGCCGAGATGAATGCTGATGACGTTTGGCTGCGGGTTCTTCTCGGTGAAGATGTGGATTGCCTTCACGTAGTCCGTCGGCGTCATCGGGCTCTCGACCGCGACGGAGACCGCGACAGTGCTCCCGTTTTCGACCAGCGGAGGAATGTCGAGCGTCACCTTACCCTGCTGCACCGCTGCCGAGCCGACGACGTTGCGGATTGCGATCTGCATCGAGGCAGGCGTCGCCCGCGCCGGGCGCACCAGCATCGCGGCGCCGCAGCCTGCCGCAAGGGCACCCGCCGCCTTCAGGATGCCGCGTCGCGATCTCCGCTCACCGTCATGTCTATCCATCGTTCCGTCCACTCGATCTTAATCCCGCAAAGTCGTCAGATACGCCACCACGTCCTCGATTTGCTCCGCGCTGAGTACCGGCTTGTCGAGAAAGGCCGGCGCGACGCGGGTGAGACGATCCACACGGTAGTATGGCGGCATGATGGAGTCCGGATTGAGCCGGGTCGAATCCACCATGCGCAGCCGCAACTGCGCCTCGCTCCAGCGCGCGCCGGCACCCTTGAGGTCGGGTGCGAGCGTGCCTTGAAACCGCTCCTCCGGGAAAGGCCCAGAATGACAGAGCAGGCAGAGCCCGACCAGTCGGTTGGCCACGATCGCGCGGCCACGCACCGGATTGCCCTTGGCGCCGGTGAGCGAGGCCGGGATCGCGTCGCCGGCGACCGCGTACGGCGGCAGCGCGTCCTGCGCATCGGCATGACGAGCGGAGCCGGACGCGACGGCAGCGAGCGCGACCGTAAGCCCGAGCGCGACCCGCATCTCAGCCGAAAACCTCGCTCGTGATCGTCTTGAACCAGCCATTGGCGAAGCTCGCTTCGAGCGCGCGCGTGGCGCGCGGCGCGTCCACGGCGCTCACGCCGCCCGAGCCCTCAACTTCAGTCAAGATCCCGTTCAGCGGGCGATAGACGCCGGCGACGTTGATGCCATAGTCCGGCGCGACCAGGGAGTAGCAGGTGTTGATCAGCTTGGGCTCGGTCGGTGTCTCGCCGCGTAGCAGCATCGCCACGGCCGCCGCGCAGACCTTGGCCTGCGCGTTCGCTGCGAATGCCGACTTCGGCATGCCGCCAGCGATCGTCGCGTCGCCGAGCACGTGGACGTTGGGTTGGAGCTTTGATTCGAACGTCACTGGATCGATTGGGCACCAGCCGGTGCGGTCGGCGACGCCGGCGATCTCGGCGATGCGCGCGGCCTTCTGCGGTGGGATGACGTTGGCGACGTCGGCCTTGTGCTTGGCGAAATCGGTGATGAGCGTCTTGCTCGCGACCTCGACCGCGGTGACCTTGCCGCCCTGGGAGAGCGACACCCATTCGATCAGACCAGGGTAGAGTTCGGCCCAGGCGTTCTGAAACAGGCGCTGCTTGGAGAAGGCGTCCTTGGCGTCGAGCACGATAAGTTTCGAACGCGGCTTTTTGGTCTTGAGGTAATACGCAATCAGACTCGCGCGCTCGTAGGGGCCGGGCGGGCAGCGGAACGGGTTGGCCGGCGCCGCGATGACTACGACTCCGCCGTCTTCCATGGCCTCGAGTTGGCGGCGCAACAGCAATGTCTGCGCGCCGGCTTTCCAGGCGTGCGGCATCTGCTCGGCCGCGGCCTCGGTGTAGCCGGGCAGCGCGTCCCAGCGGATGTCGATGCCCGGCGCCAGCACCAGCCGGTCATAGTTGAGCTGCGCTCCGTTGCCGAGCGAGACCATACGGATCGCCGGTTCGATGGCGTTCGCAGTTGTGATCGCCAGCGCGATGCCATCGGCGGCGACTTTGTCGTAGTCGAATTGCTGCGCCTTGAGGTCGCGCAGACCGGCGATGACGCCGTTGCTGAACGGGCAGGCGGTGAAGGTCTGGTTCGCCTCGACCAGGGTCACGGCGATGCGCGGATCAATTCGTCTGAGGGCGCGCGCGGCGCTCGCGCCGGCAAAGCCACCGCCCACGACGACGACGCGCGGGGCAGACTGAGCGATGGCAGGCCGGGGAAGCAGCGCTGCCGAAGTTGCGAGCGCGGCGGCGGAGGTAACGAACGTGCGGCGGCTGGTGCGTTGTCCGGTCATGACGCTGTCCTCGCTCAATGCTGTTGCGCGTACCAGCCGGCGATGGCCTGGACCTCGGTATCGGAAAAGCCCTTGGCGATGCGGCCCATGACGGTCGCCGGGCGCTGGCCTGCCCGGAAGGCCTGCATCTGCGCGACGATTTCAGCCGCGTTTTTTCCCGCAAGCGGCGGCACCGGCGATTGAACGCCAGCATTGGCCGGATGGCAGCCGGAACAGGATGCCGCACCGGCCGGCGGCTCGGAGGCCGCGACGGCCGTGGCGATCGACGCGAGGACGACCACGACGGCGGCAGACACGCGCGTCGCATTCATGGGTCAATGTCCAAAGGGGAAGCGGCGGCCGTGGGGCCGCCGCTTCGGTTGTTCACGCTAAGGTTATGTTGTGATTCTTCAGCGGGACCGAGCGAATGCGTTTGCCGGTCGCCGCGAAGAACGCGTTGAGAACAGCCGGCGCAGCCACGCAGATCGTCGGCTCGCCGACGCCGCCCCACGGCGTGCCGCCGGTCGGCATGACGATCGATTCGACCTTTGGCATCTGCGCGATACGCATCGAGTCGTAGGTGTCGAAGTTCGTCTGCTCGATGGCGCCATCCTTGACGGTGCATTCGCCGTAGAACAGCGCCGACAGGCCGTAGACAAACGAGCCTGCGACCTGACGGTCGATCTGCGCCGGATTGACCGCGAAGCCTGGATCGGTTGCTCCGACGATGCGGTGGATCTTGATCTTGTTGCCACCTTCGACTGAGATTTCGGCGGCTGCCGCCACATAGCTGCCGTAGCCCATATGCTGGGCCAAGCCGCGGAACACGCCTTGCGACGCCGGCTTGCCCCAACCTATTTTTTCGGCCACCGCGTTGAGCACGCCAAGGTGCTTAGGATGATTGGCCATGAGCTTACGCCGGAACTCGAGTGGATCCTGGCCGGCCGCATGGGCGAGCTCGTCCATGAAGCATTCCAGATAGATGGCGTTCTGGTTGATGTTCACGCCACGCCAAAAGCCTGGCGGGACATGCGGATTACGCATGGCATGTTCGACCAGCAGATTCGGGACGGTGTAGCCGATCGCCGCTTCCCCGCTCGGCGCCATGCCCTGGAAGGTGGCCGGGTCCATCCCGTTGATTAGACGTGACGGGAAGACGACCGTGAGGATCGACTGGCCTGAAATCCGAACATGCAGGCCGGTCAGGTTGTTGTTCGCATCGAACGCGCCGACCAGTTTTGCCTGCGTGATCGGGTGATATGAACAGTGCGTCATATCCTCTTCGCGCGACCAGAGCAGCTTCACCGGCGTGCCCGGCATCTGCTTGGCGATGAGGACAGCTTGGGTCACATAATCGGTCCTGCCGCGTCGGCCGAACCCGCCGCCGAGCATGATCTTGTGGACGTCGCATTTGGCGGCCGGCAGACCGGACGCAGCCAGGACCGCGGCAAATGCCCCTTCACCGTTCTGCGTGCCCGTCCAGACCTCGCACTTGTCATCCGTATAGAGCGCAGTCGCGTTCATCGGCTCCATGCAAGCGTGGTTCAGGTACGGATAGCTGTAGATTGCTTCGACCTTCTTGGCCGCGCCGGCAATGGCAGCTTTCGCGTCGCCGGCCTTGTTACCGACGAAGGCCTGCTCGGCGTCGAGACCTTCCTTGAGAAACTCTGCGATCGTCGCGCTCGAGACCTTGGCATTCGGGCCTTCGTCCCAGACGATCGGAAGGGCGTCGAGCGCGGTCTTGGCCTGCCACCAGGTTTCGGCGACGACCGCAACCGCAGTGTCACCAACCGGCACGACCTTCTTGACGCCCTTCATGCCGGCGACTTTGGCGGCGTCGAAGCTCTTCACCTTGCCGCCGAACACCGGGCAATCCTTGATCGCGGCGTTGAGCATACCAGGCAGCTTGACGTCGATCCCGTACATCATCTTGCCGGTGGTTTTGTCCACCGTGTCGAGCCGCTTCAGCGGCTTGCCCGCGATCTTCCAGTCCTTGGGATCCTTGAGCTTGATTTCGGTCGGCGGCTCGAGCTTGGCCGCGGCTTCGGCAACCTTGCCAAACGACGTTTTGCGTCCTGATGACGTGTGCGTAATCACGCTGTTCGACGCGCTGCACTCGGACGCCGGGACCTTCCACTCGTTGGCCGCGGCCTGCACCAGCATCATGCGAGCCGCCGCTCCGCCCTTGCGCACGTATTCGTGCGACTCGCGGATGCCGCGGCTGCCACCGGTCGCCATGTCGCCCCACGCGCGCTTGCGCGCGACGCTCTGGCCCGGTGTCGGATATTCGGTCGTGACTTTCGACCAGTCGCACTCGAGCTCCTCGGCGACGAGCTGGGCGAGACCGGTGAGCGTGCCCTGACCCATCTCGGAGCGTGCAATTCGAACGACGACGGTGTCATCCGGGCGGATCACCACCCAAGCATTGACTTCCGGCGAGCCATCCGCGGCGCGGACGACGTTTGGACCGAGCGGAATATCCATGCCGAGCATAAGCCCGCCACCGAGGGCGGCTGCGCTCACGACGAAAGTGCGACGATTTATTTGCGGAATGTAGTTCATGGCTGGCTCCCCCTTCACGCGTTCGCAGCAGCAGCGTGAATTGCCGCGCGCACCTGCTGGAAGGTGCCGCAGCGGCAGATGTTGGTGATGGCGGCGTCGATGTCGGCCTCGGTCGGCTTCGGCTTGTCCTTCAGGAGTGCCGCCACCGCCATGATCATGCCGCTCTGGCAATAGCCGCATTGCGGCACGTCACCATCGATCCAGGCTCTCTGCACGCGGTGCAGGATGCCGTTCTGCGCCAGACCTTCGATGGTCGTGATCTGCTTGCCGACCGCGGCGCTGACCGGCACGCCGCAGGAGCGCGTTGCTACGCCGTCGATGTGCACGGTGCAGGCGCCGCACAGGGAGATGCCGCAGCCGTACTTGGTGCCGGTCAGGCCGACCTGCTCCCGCAACACCCACAGCAGTGGGGTATTGGGATCGACGTCGACATCCTGGGCTTTTCCGTTGATGGTGAGACGGGCCATGTTTTAACCTCCCTACGTTTCCAACCTGTTGCTATTTTCGAGATTTGATTGTGGTCGGATGATAGCGATTTTCGAATGACGCTAAACTGACATTAGTCTCCGATGAACCGCTTTGTGATCGTCAGAGTAGCAATCTGGCCTTGCTGCGGCAATGCCGCGTATATGCGGCATTGCCGCATTGCAACATGCGGGAGTGCGTTGCCTCAACTACGATGCGCGAACAGCCATCGCGGCAATCTTCATCGTATGTGACTTGCTTGTCCCAAAGCGGAGCGCAGGGTTGCTCTCGGTTCCCAAAGTATCTAACGCAATCACAAAGGCCTTCACGGCCTCACAGAGACCGGTTCGATAGGACTGCGTGCCTGGCACGTAGTTTGGTCCTCTCGTCCGCCACCACGCAGTCAATCACTGGCCGCGTCCCGACCGAGCGCGTTTTGTCGTTGCTGATTAAATGTCGGCGTCTGGACCGAAAGCGGACTTGCTGCGAGGTTTCAGCAATGTCCGCTATNAGTTCACTCANTAATTCAGGTAATCGCCCTTCAAAATTCCACGCGGGCTGCATTGATATTGATCAAAATCAATCTCCGACGGCTTGATAAATCAGTCTTTGAAATGCTGACGGTTCGCACGCCTAGCATCGTGAACGTCTGCGGTGAAGTCCGAATCCGCACTTCAGGGCAATCAGAGTAGCGCGGGCTGGGTTCCTTTGAATTCGAGATGCCGTGTGCGTCGCTCCATGACAGCCTTTGCGACAAGCGAAAGGATTGAATAACCGTGGCTAAACGAACCAAAGTGATCATTTCTTGCGCCGTCACCGGATCGATCCACACGCCGACGATGTCGGACGCTTTGCCGATCACACCTGACGAGATCGCACGGCAATCGATCGAAGCCGCCGAAGCGGGCGCCGCGATTATTCATCTCCATGCGCGCAATCCACAAACCGGCGCCCCGACGCCCGATCCGAACGTGTTCATGCAGTTCTTGCCGCGCATCAAGCAGAGCACCAAAGCGATTGTGAACATCTCGACCGGCGGCGCTCTCGGCATGAGCATGGACGAGCGCATCGCGGCCGCCGTGCGGGCGGAGCCGGAGATCACGTCGCTCAATATGGGGTCGATGAATTTCGCCATATTCAACTTGGCGAAGCGCTACGACAAATGGAAATACGATTGGGAAAAGCCGTATTTGGAACGGACGGAAGACGCCATCTTCCCCAACACGTTCAAGACGATCGACTACGTCATCACGCAGTTGGCCGACAAGCGGGGCGTGAAGTTTGAGCACGAGTGCTATGACGTGGGGCATTTGTACAATACGCAATATTTCTACGATAACGGTCGGCTAAAGCCGCCAATCTTTCTGCAGTTCATCTTCGGCATCCTGGGAGGCATCGGCGCCGACCTTGACCATCTCGTCCACATGAAGAACACGGCCGACAAGCTGTTCGGAAATGACTACGTTTTCTCGGTGCTGGCAGCGGGGCGGCATCAGATGAACTTCACGACGCAGGCGGCGCTGCTGGGTGGCAGCGTGCGCGTCGGGCTTGAAGACTCGCTGTATATCGGCAAGGGCAAGCTTGCGGAATCGAACGCGCAGCAGGTCACCAAGATACGGCGGATTTGCGAGGAACTGTCGCTGGAGATCGCAACGCCGGACGAGGCCCGTACCATTCTCGGCACAAAAGGTGGCGACGCCGTCAAATTCTAGCCGTTGGTTTCGTCAAAATCAGCGTCCGCTGCCGTTTCGAGGAGCGAGAGGAAAGCCATGGATATTCAAGTCGGGCTCGGCGCCATCGCCGAAGCGAGCAAGAAGCTCTCGAATTGGGGCCGCTGGGGCGCGGACGATCAAATCGGCACCCTTAACTTTGTGACGGCGCAGGACATCGTCGGCGCCACCAGGCTGGTGCGCAAGGGTAAAGCGTTTTCCCTCGGCATTCCGCTCGACAGCAGCGGTCCGCAAACCGGACTGTTCGGTCGACGCTTTAATCCCATCCATATGATGCTGCACAGCGGCGTCGACGGCATCGGGCTCAAATACGAAGGAACGAGCACCGCAAGTTATGCCGACGACGTCCTGATGTTGTGCGTGCAAGGCGCAACGCATTGGGACTCGCTCGGTCACGTCTTCTACAAGGACAAGATGTACAACGGTTACGATGCCGCGCTGGCGAACAGCTCGGGCATCCACAAGAACGCCATTCAGCATACCCGCAACAAGATGCTCGGACGCGGCGTGCTGCTCGATGTCGCGCGCTTCAAGGGCAAGGACGTGCTGGCCGACGGATATGGAATCTCCAACGCGGAGCTCGACGCCTGCGCCAAGGCGCAAGGCGTCGAAATCCGGCGCGCCGACTTCGTCATTATCCGGACCGGTCAGATGGAAGCCTGTCGGAAGGCGGGGGCGTGGGGCGGCTACGCCGGCGGCGACGGGCCGGGCGTGAAGTTCGAGAACTGCTACTGGTGCCACGAGAAGCAGATCGCCGCCATTTGCTCGGATACGTGGGGCGTGGAGGTGCGTCCGAACGAGACCACGGAAGCTCAGCAGCCGTGGCATTGGGTGGTGATTCCAGCCATGGGACTGACGATGGGCGAAATCTTCGACCTCAAGGAACTCGCGGAAGACTGCGCGGCCGACCGCGTCTATGAGTTTCTCTTTACCGCGCCGCCGCTCATCATCACCGGCGGCTCCGGCTCGCCGATCAATCCGCAAGCCATCAAGTGAGCGGCGCGCTCAGCGCGTCCACCGCATCACCACCTTGCCGACGCGGCCCTCGCGCTGCGCATGCGCCAGCGCTTCGGTGAGCCTTTCGATCGGATAGCTGGCCTCGACCGGCACCCGTAACGTCTTCGCCTGCAGCATGCCCACGAGGCGGGCGAAGAGGGACCTGATCGCGGCGGGATCGGCCGCCGAGAACCAGCGCGAGTACCAGAAGCCGCGCAGGCTGATGTCGCGAAATACGATATCGGCGGCGTCCACTTCACAGGGCTTGCCCGAGAGCAGACCGTAGTTCACCACCGTGCCGCCGTCCGCCAGACAATTCGCCAGTCGGCGCGTTGCGTCGCCGGCGATCGCGTCGATGCCCAGCTTGATCCGGCCGCCGCCGACCGCTTCGGCCACCCGGGCGCGCAGATCGGGACCGTCGATGAGCGTCACGTCGGCGCCGAATGCGGCGAGATGGTCAACGAGATGCTGGCGCCTCACCACGTTGACGGTACGCAGGTTCATCGTTTTNGCGATCTGAATCAGGCTCACACCCACGGAGGAGTTCGCGGCGTTCTGCATCACCCAGTCGCCCGGCTGTAGATCGCCGAAGCGCTCAAGCATGAGAAGCGCCGTTGGCGGGTTCGCGGCGAGAAGGGCGAGGTCGACGGGGTCCGCCTCCGGCAGTGGGATGAGGCGCGCAGCAGGCCAAACGAACCGATCGCACCACGCGCGACGCTGCGTGTTCACGACGATGACCCGGTCATCGGGTTTGAGGTGCTGCACATCCGTTCCCGATCGCGCGACGCGGCCGAGCACGCCCGCGCCGGCGAAGGCGGGCAGGGATGCCGGTTGTGCGTAGCGGCCCTCGAAATGGAGCAGGTCCGAAGGATTGATCGGCGCGACCTCGACCTCGATCAGGACCTGTCCCGATCCGGGCGGCGCGGGCTCCGGGACGTCCACAAGCTCGGCCACCTCCGAAGCAGGGCCGAATCGCGTAAAGCGCACTGCCTTCATTGGACCAGCCTTTCGTTCATCCTGA
>JGI24140J50213_10000353_pt1 | contig 21679 bp, 20 predicted proteins | sample BarGraIncu00222A_FD_50213 | JGI IMG/M metagenome (IMG submission 50213)
GTGGGCAGTCACCAAGAGCGGGCATGCCGTCTACGTCAACAGCAGTTACCCGGGTACGGGCGACCCGGTGGCGTACGGCCGGTCGATCGCCGACGACGCGGTCGCCCGAGAGCACGCCCAGACGTCGAAGGGTACGGCCGTCTGGTGGCTGGACGTCGAGACCGCCAACACCTGGGCCGGGACGCAGGCGCAGAACGCGACGGTCCTGGACGCACTCGCGAGCCGGCTGCAGGAGCTCGGGGTGCGCGTGGGCATCTACTCCACGCCGGCGATGTGGGACGAGATCGCCGGGCCGTGGAGCCCTGGCCTGCCGGTCTGGTACGCGACGGGACCGGGCACCGTGGACACGGCGACTCCGGCGTGCGACAGGTCGTTCGCCGGGTCACCCGCGGCGGTCGTGCAGTGGGTCCAGAAGACCCCCAAAGGGCAGCTGCTCGACCACAACATGGTCTGCCCGGCCTACCAGCACCGGGCCGGCGAGCTGCTCGACCTCGGCTGAGCCGGCGCCCGAGACCGGCTAGTGCATCGGGACCAGATCCGGCCCTGTCACTTGACTTAGCCTCGCGACCCGTCGATAACACGAGTGTGAGCAGCACGGGGCCGTTCTCGCCCGGACCGTCGATCGGGCCGTCCGCTGCTGCCACCGTGGAACGCAACGACGACGACACGCTGAGCCGGGTCGCGCAGATGATGTCGCTCGTCAGCCGGATGAACGGGGTTCGGACCCTGCCCGAGACCTTGCAGGCCGTCGTCGAGGGCGTCGTGCGCGGCATCGGCTTCGGCACCGCCATCGTCAACTACGTACGGCCCGACGGGTGCATCCAGGTCGTGGCCGTCGCCGGCCCTGAGGACGTGTGCACCGCCCTGCTCGGTCAGATCGTGCCGGACGACCTGTTCACGCGCGAGTTCGAGGCGGCGGAGTCGTGGGGGGAGCTGTGCTTCGTCCCTGCCGAGCGCAGCAGTGCCATGGGCGACGCGACCTGGGTCCCGAACATCCCGATCCCGACCGAGCCGGACGGCTGGCACCCGCTGGACGCGCTCTACGCGCCGCTGTACTCGCCGTCGCGCGAGCTGGTCGGCATCCTCTCGGTCGACCTCCCGCCGGGCGGCCGGCGGCCCGACCTGCAGGTCCGCCAGCTGCTCGAGATGTTCGCCGCACAGGCCGGCGTCGCGATCAACAACGCCCGCCTGTCCGAAGAGCTCGAGATCGAACGAGCGAGGCTGCACGCCAGCGAGGAGTCGTTCCGGCTCGCCTTCGACGCGGCCGGGATCGGGATGGCCCTGATCAGCCTGGACCCCATCCAGCCGCTGCGGCACCTGCGGGTCAACGACGCGCTGGTCCAGCTGTCGGGGTACAGCCGCCCGGAGCTGCTCGCCGGGACGCTCGGCCACCTGCTCGCCGCCGCGACCACCTCGCAGCGGCTCGAGGACGCGATCCGGTCCACCCGCGGAGCCCTGCACGAGGACACCCAGCTGGTACGCGCCGACGGCAGCACCGTATGGGTCAGCGTCACGGCGTCGCTGATCAGCACGGCGAGCGTCGACGGGCAGTGCGCCATCATCCAGGTCGAGGACATCACCGCGCGCAAGGAGTCGGAGTCCGAGCTGTCGCGGGCCGCGATGCAGGACGTGCTCACCGGGCTGCCGAACCGTACGGCCCTGCGGGCCCGGATCTCGGCAGCGCTCGAGCGCTGCCGGTCGACGGGTCGAGAGGGCGCGCTGCTGTTCTGCGACCTGGACCACTTCAAGGCGATCAACGACGAGCTGGGGCACGCCGCCGGGGATGCCGCCCTGCTGGTCGCCGCCTCACGCATCGTCAGCCAGGTACGCGACGACGACCTCGTGGGGCGCCTCGGCGGCGACGAGTTCGTCATCGTGGTGGAGAACACCTCGCCCGGTCAGGCCGCGGCGCTCGCCTGGCGGGTCACGCGCGCCGTCGCCGAGCCGATCGTCGAGGGCGGCCGCACCTTCCAGGTCGACGTGAGCGTCGGCGTGGCCCAGCTCGGCTCGCGCAGCGGCAGCGTCGACGAGGTGCTGCACGCCGCCGACGAGGCGATGTACCGGGTCAAGGCGGCACGCCAGCAGCCCTGAGGACGTCAGCTCGCGCTCGTACGCTCCAGGCGCAGGGCCAAGGTCGGGCAGGCGGCCACAGCCGCCCGTGCCTCGCCGAGCACCAGCGGGGGCACCGCCCGGCGGGCGATCGCGTAGCCCCACTCGTCGAGGTCGACCGTCTCGGGCAGCAGCTCGGCGCACAGCCCGTGCGCCCGGCACTTGATCGGGTCGACCCGCAGCCGCCACTGCGTGGCGAGACCGGGCGCCGTCATCGCGCCACCAGGACACCGCGACCGGGCTGAAGGAGCGGCAGCCTCGGCGCCACCCCGGCAGCAGCGCACGGCCGACCGGCGAGGTGCTGGCGCACGTCGGGCTCGAACACCCGAAGGGCGCTCTCGGCGAGCCGGACGGCGCCGTCCGGATGCGAGCAGGCGCCACGTCCGTCGATCTCGCCCAGCCGCCGCTCGAGCCGGCGGAGGACGATCTGGTCGCGCACCGCCGACCCGTTGGCCAGCTCGGCGAAGTCCGATGCGATCGCCGGGAGCCCGAACATGCATGGACCGCACTGGGCCGCCGACTCGGCCGCGAGGTAGCGCAGCACGTGGGCGGTCTCGGTCACGCCGCAGGCGCGGGCCGGCAGGGCGATGACCGAGGCCACACCGACCGACGCGCCAACAGCCCCCAGGCCCTCGTGGGTCAGCGGGACGGCGACGGCAGAGTCTGCCCGGAGCCAGTGCCCCGCGTACCCGCCGACGAGCAGCGCCTGGACCGTCTCGGTGGGGCCACCAGCGCACTCGAGGACCTCGCCCAGCGTCATGCCGTACGGGACCTCGACGACACCGGGATGCTGCACCGCGCCGTCGACGGTCACCAGCGCCGTACCGGGGGACTGCGCCGTGCCGACGGACCGCCACCACTCCGGACCGAACCGGGCGATCAGCCCGAGCTGGGCGAGCGTCTCGAAGTTGCCGACGAACGTTGGCCGGCCCTTGACGCCGCGCTCGAAGACCCGAGGCGGCTTGCTCGTCGGGCGGGCGTCACCGGCCTCCAGGTAGTGCACGAGCGCGGACTCCTCGCTCGCCACGAACCCGCCAGGGATGGCCACGACGCGGACCTTGACCTTGCTGCGGTGCTCGTGCGCGGCGCGGGCCACGTTGTCGAGCGACGCCGCGCCCTCGTGCATGCACAGGTGCACCTCGTCGGCACCCGTGGCGTGCGCCGCGAGCAGCGCCCCGTCGATGACGAGATGCGGGGCGTAGTCGGCGAGGATGCGGTCCTTGCGGCTGGACGGCTCGCCCTCGCACCCGTTGCCCACCACCACCGCACGGCCGCGACCGTTGGCCACCGTGGCCATCTTGACCGCGGTGGGGAATGCGGCGCCGCCCCGGCCGCGGAGCCCTGCGGCGGCAACGGCGTCGATGAGCCGCTGCCGTCCTGCGGTGCCGGCGTAGTGCGTCAGCGGCAGCCGGCCGAAGCGCTCGACGTGCTCCGAGTAGGTCTCGGCGCGGCCGGTCTCGGCCCAGCCGGACAGCAGCCGCCAGCCGCCGGACGGGGGCCGGACGACGCCCTGCTCGGGCGGGTTCGGGCGGCGGCTCACCGGCGGCGCGCCGGCGGTCGGTCCGCGCTTCGCGCGACGGTGTCCGGGTGGCTGGCACCCAGCCGCCACACGAGGGCGCCAGCGACGGCCATCACGCAGATGCCCTCGATGGCGAGGACCCAGAGCCGGCGGCTGTCGGCGCCGCCGATGAAGTAGCCGTGCAGAACGGCGAACGGCCAGCACGCGTAGGCGGTCAGGTGCACCGCGCGCCAGGCGCCGAGCGAGATCCGGGTCCGCAGCAGGCTCGTGGCGATGAGGGCGAGGATCAGGTCGAAGGCGACCGCGCCGAGCCCGAGCGGGAGGGGGTGATAGACCGACATGAAGGGGATCACCGCGTCGAGCCAGCCGATCCCCGCGTAGGGATCGATGACCGCGGTGACGATGTGGATGACCAGGAAGACGACGATCAGCAGCGAGACGTTGCGGTGCAGCGAGGCGACGACGAACCGCGGCCACCTGGTGCTGGTGAACCGCCCGGCGCCGAGCAGTCCGAGGATCATGGCCAGCGTCAGCAGCAGGAGCGAGACCAGCCCGGTGGAGCGGCTGGCGTACCAGTAGGCCTGGTTCACCGGTCCTCCCTCCCAGCGAGNNCTNNCAGCNAGGTCGGCAGCNAGGTCGGCAGCGAGGTCGGCAGCGAGGACGTCCGCCGGCCAGCCGCCGAGGGCGACGACCGTGCCGTCGACGGCCACGAGCCTCGACGGGAGCCGCCGCTCGGTGAGCCACGCCGGCGCCTCGGCACCGAGGACGACAGCGGCCGTGCTCGCGGTGTTGGCGTCGACGCAGGTCGCGGCCGCCACCGTGACAGTGCGCCACACGGGTGCGGCGACGTCACCCGTACGGGGATCGACGATGTGGTGCACGGCGCGGCCGGCTCGACGCCAGCTGCGGACCGTCGTGCTGGACGTCGCGACCGCTCCGGACCTGATGCGCACGGTGGGGCCGGGAGCGCTGGCCTCGGCCGTGTGGTCGTCGCAGACCCGCACCGCCCAGCCGTCGTCAGGCGGGTCACCGGCGACGGAGAGGTCGCCCCCCAGGTTGACCAGGACGCCCGTGCCGAGCTCGGCATGAATCCGCGCGGCGGCCCGGTCGGCCGCGAGCGCCTTGGCGGTCGCACCGAGGTCGAGGCGCACGCCGTGCGGCAGGAGGGCGAACCGCTCGCGCTCGTCGAGCGCCACCCGCCACCACCCAGGGGCGGCGACGGGCTCGAGGGCGGGCCGCGCGTCGTCGGTCGGGACCGAGGCGAAGTCTGTGTCGTAGCCAAGGCCGCGGACCGCGGTGCCCACCGTGGGATCGACGATGCCGTCGGTGAGCCGCGCGGCGCGGATGCTCACGCCGAGCGCCTCGGCGAGCAGGGGCCCGATGCGTACCGGCCGCCCGGCCTGCTCGTGCAGACGGGAGATCTCGGAGTCGGGACGAAACCGGCTGCACGCCGCGTCGATCGCATCGAGCTCGGCGCGGAGCAGGGCCACGGCACGGTCGAGGGTGCCGCCGTCGACGACGACCACCTCGGCCGTCGTTCCGAGGGCCGGGAAGGACGCCTGCGCGGGCCCGCCCGCAGCCACCGGGGCAGCATCGTGGGCCACCTGCTGCGTCACGATCCCCCCGTGGTCACCGTCGGGATCGGCGCGGGCGGCGCGGGCGGCGGAGGCGGCGGGGGCGGCGCCTGCGTGTGCGCGGGCTGGGGCGCCGACGAGGCCGTCGCCTTCTTCGTGTGGTGCGCCGCCGTGGGTGGCGTCGTGGGAGGGGTCAGTGCGGACTGCGCCGTGGGGGCGCCGCTCGGGGTCGGTGCCGTGCTGGCGCCGCCGCCCGCGCCGGCCGCCAGGGGGGAGGATGCCGCAGCGGACTGCGTCGCCTCCATCATGGCCACGCCGAACACGACCGAGAGCGCGGCACCAGTGGCTGCGGCCCAGGTCGTCGCCGACGCGGCACGGCGGAAGCCGTCCTCGCGGGCGTTGACCCGATGTCGATGCTCGTGGTGCATGGGGAAGTCTCCTTCTGTCGAGGGCACTCCCAGTCTCGGCGGAGAGGATTGGAGGTTTCTGAGACGGCGCGTGACCGTGGGCAGCACCAGCATCGGTCAGGATGGTCCCGTGCAACCCGTTCCGGAACCTGCCGTGCGCGTCCTTCTCGTCGAGGACGACCTCGGCCTGGTCGAGATGCTGACCGGCCTGCTCGTCGAGGAGGGCTACACGGTCGACAACGCCCCGGACGGTCAGCGCGGCCTGCACCTGGGCCTCACCCGCGACTACGACCTGCTGGTGCTCGACCGTGGGCTGCCCGCCATCGAGGGTCTCGACCTGCTGGGGCGGCTGCGGGGTCGGGGCATCACCGCGCCGGCCATGATCCTGTCCGCGCTCGGCAACCCCTCGGACCGGGTAGAGGGCCTGGATGCCGGCGCGGAGGACTACCTCGCGAAGCCGTTCGACATCGAGGAGCTGCTGGCCCGCCTGCGGGCCCTGCTCCGCCGGCATACCGACACCTCGCGGTCGTTGACGTTCAGCGGCGGTCGGCTCGACCTCGACAGCCGTCAGGTGCTCGCCGGAGGCGGAAAGGCGTTGCACGGGCACCACGAGGCGGTCCAGCTCTCCGAGCGCGAGTGCGGCTTGCTGTCCACGCTCGCCGGGCGCCCGACCCGTGTCTTCAGCCGGGGCGAGCTGCTGACCCTCGTCTTCGAGGACGCCGAGAGCAGCAACGTCGTCGACACCTACGTGCACTACCTGCGGCGCAAGCTGGGCCGGCACGTCGTACGCACCGTGCGCGGCGGCGGGTACCAGATGGGCCGGATGTGAGCGAGGACCTGCTCCGGCGGGGTGCGCAACGGCTCACCTTGCGGCACGCGGCCCTGCGCCTCGGGCTGCAGACCGCCATCTCCGTCGCCGTCGTGGTGGTGGCCCTGGTCCTCGTCGCGCTCGCGGTGGTCCTGCGCAGCCAGCACGCGGCGGCGATCAACGAGATCACGCACAGCGTACGTACGGCCGACGACGTCACCGACCCGCCGTCCGGGGCTTGGCTCGTCATCCGTACACCCACGAAGTTCTTGACCAGCAAGGGTTTGCCGGCCGGGTTCCCCGACGCTGCCGCGCTGGAGGCGGGTGTCGAGAGCACGACCAACGTGGAGGTGCGGGGCACGGAGTACCTCGTNTACACCCAGCCCCGTGCCGGTGGCGTCGTGGTACAGGGCGGGCTTGACCTCACGCCCGGNAAGGGCGAGCGCAACCGGCTGATCGGCGCCCTGCTGGTCAGCGGCGCGGTCGGCCTCGTCCTCGCCGCCCTGGCGGGCGCCTACCTCGCCTCACGCGCCATGCAGCCGCTCGCCGCCGCCCTCGCCCTGCAACGTCGTTTCGTCGCCGACGCGAGCCACGAGCTGCGTACGCCGCTGACGCTGCTCAGCACCCGAGCCCAGCTCGTCCAGCGTGGCCTACGACGGCAGGCCGACCCCGCCACGCTCGCCGCCGATGTCGACGGTCTGGTCACCGACGCCGGCAACCTCGCGATGGTGCTCGAGGACCTGCTCGTCGCGGCCGACCCCCGCGGGTCCACCAGCGACGTCCCCGTCGACCTGTGCATGCTGGTCGAGCAGGTCGCCGCCGCGGGCCGCGCCAACGCGCGCGGCAGCGGGGTCGACCTGACCTGTGCAGTACCGAGCGAGCCGGTCGTCGTGACGGCTTCGCCCGGGGCCATCCGCCGCGCGCTGACGGCGCTCGTCGACAACGCCGTACGCCACGCGTCGCACGAGGTGGTCGTGTCGCTGCGGGTACGCGGCAACCAGGCCGTCCTCGAGGTCAGCGATGACGGGCCGGGTATCGACGTGGAGCTGCTGCCCCGGCTGTTCGACCGCTTCGAGTCGTCGAGCGACGGCCTGGAGCCGGTCGGCGACGGCGAGCGACGCAGGTACGGCCTCGGGCTCGCGCTCGTGAGCGAGGTGGCCGCGCGACACCACGGCGAGGTGTCGGCCCACAACCGCGTCCCGTCTCCTGGCAGTGGCGACTCCGGCGGCGCGATCCTCGAGCTCGCCCTCCCGTACGTCCCTAACTGAGCTTCACTGCCCGGCCTGGTTCGAAGGTTCGTCCTCGACGACGACCGCGGTGCCCATCAGGAGTACGCCCACCGCATCGCCACCGAACCCGGCTGTGAGGCCTCCGTGCGCTCCGAATGTCGACGCCACCAGCCCGAGGCGGACGCCAGTTCGGTCACCACGCCGAGGACCGCGGTGATGCGGCAGCCGGGCACGGCCGGCAATGTCGTCATCCTCGCTGTCGGGATCGGTCGGAAGGCATCCCCAGCAGCCTCTGCGGCAGGAAGGTCGGACAGGTCAGCGACGCGTCCGCAGCTGTTGCAGACCCGCACGCCGTCCCGCACCGTCACGCCGACCTTGCCCTGCTTGATGAGGCCGCAGTAGCAGACTTCGATCGTCATCTACGGTCCTCGNGTTGTACGGCAGCACGGGACGGCCGGGNCGCCGTACGCGAGCCTGAACCCTCGCGACATGCAACCTCCCCGCTGTCCCAGAATTGTNCCAGACGACGTACCGGAAGATCGTTGATCTTGCGAGCCAACCCCCTCGGTACGATCAACGCAGAAGAGCACGCGGTGCCGACGAGGAGGGAGCACTCGGGTGGCCACTGTCGAGGACGGGCTCGCCGCTCAGCTTCGCAACATCGAGGCCAGCTACGGACAACCGATGTCGCACTGGTTCGCTGTGATCGCTGACAGCGGCCTCACCAAGCACACCGACGTGGTTGCCATGCTCAAGTCGGACCATGGCATGGCCCACGGCGCCGCGCACCGGGTCTCGCTGCAGTACCGCGCGGCCGCGGAACCGGCGCCGCAGACAGTCGATGCAAGTGTCGACGCGCTCTACACCGGGAAGAAGGCAGCGCTCCGACCGCTGCACGACCAGCTCATGGCGGTGATGGATGCCTTCGGTGCCGATGTGGCGATCGCCCCGAAGAAGGGCTACGTGAGCCTGCGGCGCAAGAAGCAGTTCGCCATGATCCAGCCCAGCGGGGCGGGGCGCCTCGACGTCGGTCTCGTCCTGCCAGGAGTCGAGGCCGCCGGCCGCCTCGAGTCGTCCGCCGGGTTCAATGCGCTGTTCACCCACCGCGTCCGAGTCACGTCCACGGACGACATCGACACGCAGCTCACGGGCTGGCTGGAGGCCGCCTACGCAAGCGCAGGCTGACCGTGCGACGAAGTGGGTGGGCCTAGGAGGACTTGAACCTCCGGCCTCTTCCTTATCAGGGAAGCGCTCTAACCGTCTGAGCTATAGGCCCGTCACGCCGCTGGCGCGCGCCCAGGGTATCGGACCCGCAGGGGGCCTCCCAAACGCGTTCGCGCGGTTCACGCGGTAGCGGTCAGTCGGTCTCGGTCAGGGTGATGTCGACCCCGCCCACCAGGCCTGCAGACAGGTTGAACAAGAACGCGGCGAGCGTCGAGAGGGCCGTCAGCAGGATCGTGTTGATGACGGCGAGGATCGNGGTGACGCCCATGACGCGACTGAACGAGATGAAGTGCGTCAGCTGGAAGGTGTTCGACGTGAGGTTGCCGCTGCCGGTGCTGTCGGTACCGGTGACCTTGAGGATCGACTGGCTCAGCGAGTCGAACACCCCGGACGAGTCGAGCACCCACCACAGGATCGCCACGGCGACGACCAGCACGATCGCCAGTGCGACCCACAGGGCGAACGAGAGCTTCATGATGGACCACGGGTCGACCCGCGTGACCGCCACCTTCGCCCGCCGCACGGTGCGCACCGGAGCGCCTCCGGCGGCCGGTGTCACCACCGTCCCAGGCACCGCTGGCGCTGCCGGCTGTGCCGGATCTGGCCGGTCCGTCTCCGTCGACACGATCGATTCCGCCGTCACTCGGTCTCTCCCTCAGCCGGGGACGTGGCAGGTGGCACCTCGTCGCTCTCGCCGACGACTTCGTCGTCCACACGCTCTACGTTGCTCGCCACAGCTACGACGGTGTCACCCTCGCCGAGGTTCATCAAGCGCACGCCCATGGTGTCGCGGCTCGTGAGGCGCAACGCCTCTTCGTTGACGGGCGTACGGATGACGCCTCCGCCGGCCGTGATGGCCATGACCTCGTCGCCCTCCGAGACCACCATGGCACCGACGAGCGAGCCTCGGTCCTCGACGATCCGCATGGCGATGACGCCGAGCCCGCCTCGTCCCTTGGGCGTCCAGGCGTCGAGCCTGGTGCGCTTGGCGAAGCCGCCGTCGGTCACCGTCAGCAGCCCCGCGGTGGCGTCCCTGATGACGTCCATCGCCAGCAGCTCGTCGCCGGCGCGGAAGCGCATACCGATGACGCCTGACGTGGCCCGCCCCATGGGGCGCAACGTGTCGTCGTCTGCTGTGAAGCGCACCGACTGGCCCTTGCGGCTCACCATGAGGAGGTCGTCGGCCTCGCCGGTGAGCCGGGCCGCGATGAGCTCGTCGTCGTCGCGCAGGTTGATCGCGATGACACCGCCGCTGCGCGGGCTGTCGTAGTCGGTCAGCCGCGTCTTCTTGACGGAGCCACGCTTGGTCGCGAGGACCAGGTAGGGCGACACCTCGTAGTTGCGCAGGTCGAGCACCTGCGCGATGCGCTCGTCGGGCTGGAAGGCCAGCAGGTTCGCCACGTGCTGCCCCTTGGCGTCTCGGCCCGAGTCGGGCAGCTCGTAGGCCTTCGCGCGGTAGACGCGGCCCATGTTGGTGAAGAACAGGATCCAGTCGTGCGTCGTCGTCACGAAGAAGTGGTCGACGATGTCGTCCTCACGCAGCTGCGCGCCGCGCACGCCCTTGCCGCCGCGTCGCTGCGAACGGTAGAGGTCGGCCTTGGTGCGCTTGGCGTAGCCGCCACGGGTGATCGTGACGACGACGTCCTCCTCGGCGATGAGGTCCTCCATGGACATCTCGCCCTCGGCGGCCACGATCTGAGTACGCCGCTCGTCGCCGAACCGTTCGACGATCGCGGCGAGCTCCTCGGACACGATGGACCGCTGCCGCTCCTCGCTCGCCAGGATCGCGACCAGTGCGGCGATATCGGCCTCGATGGACGCCAGCTCGTCGATGATGCGCTGCCGTTCCAGGGCCGCGATGCGGCGCAGCTGCATGTCGAGGATGGCCGTGGCCTGGACCTCGTCGATGTCGAGCAGTGTCATCAGGCCACCGCGTGCGGCCTCGGCCGACGCCGACGAGCGGATGAGGGCGATGACCGCGTCGAGCTGGTCGAGCGCCTTGACCAGACCGCGGAGGATGTGGGCCCGCTCCTCGGCCTTGCGGAGCCGGAACACGGTACGGCGCCGGATGACCTCGATCTGGTGGACCACGTAGTAGCGCACGAACTCGTCGAGGCGGAGCGTACGCGGGACGCCGTCGACGAGCGCGAGCATGTTGCAGCCGAACGTGTCCTGCAGCTGGGTGTGCTTGTAGAGGTTGTTCAGCACGACCCGTGCGACGGCGTCGCGCTTGAGGACGATGACCAGCCGCTGCCCGAGCCGCTCGTTGCCCTCGTCGCGGACGTCGGCGATGCCACCGACGCGGCCGTCCTTGACGAGGTCGGCGATCTTGAGGGCAAGGTTGTCCGGGTTGACCTGGTAGGGCAGCTCGCTGACGACGAGGCAGGTGCGGTTGTTGATCTCCTCGACCTCGACGACCGACCGCATCGTGATCGACCCACGACCGGTGCGGTAGGCCTCCTCGATGCCGCGCCGCCCGACGATCAGGCCGCGGGTGGGGAAGTCGGGCCCCTTGACGCGGGCCAGCAGCGCTTCGAGCAGCTCCTCGGACGACGCCGCCGGGTTGGCGAGGAACCACTGCACACCGCTCGCGACCTCGCGCAGGTTGTGCGGCGGGATGTTCGTGGCCATGCCGACAGCGATGCCGGCCGACCCGTTGACCAGCAGGTTGGGGAACCGGCTAGGCAGGATGTCCGGCTCCTGCGCGCGCCCGTCGTAGTTCGGCGAGAAGTCGACGGTCTCCTCGTCGATGTCGCGCATCATCTCCATCGCGAGCGGCGCCAGCCGGCACTCGGTGTACCTCATCGCCGCAGCGGGGTCGTTGCCCGGCGAGCCGAAGTTGCCGTTGCCGTCGACCAGCGGGTAGCGCAGCGACCACGGCTGCGCGAGCCGCACCAAGGTGTCGTAGATGGCGCTGTCGCCGTGCGGGTGGTACTGCCCCATCACGTCACCGACGACGCGCGAGCACTTCGAGTAGCCGCGGTCGGGGCGGTAGCCGCCGTCGTACATCGCGTAGAGGACGCGGCGGTGGACCGGCTTCAGCCCGTCGCGCACGTCGGGGAGCGCGCGGCCGACGATGACGCTCATCGCGTAGTCGAGGTAGGACCGCTGCATCTCGACCTGGATGTCGACGAGCTCCACCCGGTCGGCGGGCTCTCCCGACGGCGGGGCGGTGGTGGTGTCGTCGCTCACGGGTCTAGATCCTTTCGTCGGCGCGCTGGTCGTCGCTGGTGCGGTCGGCGGCTAGATGTCGAGGAACCGGACGTCCTTGGCGTTGCGCTGGATGAAGGCGCGCCGCTGCTCGACGTCCTCACCCATGAGGACCGAGAAGAGGTCGTCGGCCTCGGCCGCGTTGTCGAGCGTCACCTGCAGGAGCACCCGGGCGCTGGGATCCATCGTCGTCTCCCACAGCTCCTTGGCCGGCATCTCGCCGAGACCCTTGAACCGCTGGATCCCGCCCTCCTTCAGCAGCCGCCGGCCGCCCTCGGTGCCGATGCGGACCAGCCCGTCGCGCTCGCGGTCGGAGTAGGCGTACTGCACCTGGTCCTTGCCCCACAGCAGCTTGTAGAGCGGCGGCTGCGCCAGATAGACGTAGCCCACCTCGATCAGCGGGCGCATGAACCGGAACAGCAGCGTCAGCAGGAGCGTACGGATGTGCTGGCCGTCGACGTCGGCGTCGGCCATCAGGATGATCTTGTGATAACGGGCCTTGGCGACGTCGAACTCGTCATGGATGCCCGTACCCAGTGCCGTGATCAGGGCCTGCACCTCGGTGTTGAGCAGCACGCGGTCGATCCGGGCCTTCTCCACGTTGATGATCTTGCCTCGGATCGGCAGGATCGCCTGGAACTTCGAGTCGCGGCCACCCTTGGCCGACCCGCCCGCCGAGTCGCCCTCGACGATGTACAGCTCGCAGCGCTCCGGCTCGGTGGACTGGCAGTCGTACAGCTTGCCGGGCAGGCCGCCGGACTCGAGCAGGCCCTTGCGGCCGCGGGCCAGGTCGCGGGCCTTGCGTGCCGCCGTGCGTGCGCTCGCCGCGGCCACCGCCTTGCGCGCGATCTCCTTGCCCTCGGCCGGGTTCTGCTCGAACCAGGCACCGAGCTGGTCGTTGCACACCTTCTGCACGAACGCCTTGGCCTCGGTGTTGCCGAGCTTGGTCTTGGTCTGGCCCTCGAACTGCGGCTCGCCCAGCTTGATGGAGACGATCGCGGTGAGCCCCTCACGACAGTCCTCGCCGGTGAGGTTGGCCTCCTTGTCCTTGAGAACCCCCCACTCGCGGCAGAACTTGTTGACCAGCGAGGTGAGCGCCGAGCGGAAGCCCTCCTCGTGGGTGCCACCTTCGTGCGTGTTGATGGTGTTGGCGAAGGTGTAGACCGACTCGGAGAAGCCGGTGTTCCACTGCATCGCCACCTCGAGCGACAGCTTCGCCTCGGTGTCCTCGGCCTCGAACGAGATGATGTTGCGGTGCGCCGCGCCCTTGGCCGCGTTGAGGTGCTTGACGAAGTCGACGATGCCGCCGTCGTAGCGGTAGACCACCGAGCGCGGCTCGTCCGTCTCGGTGCGGCTCTCGGCGCGCTCGTCGTGCAGCGACAGCGTGAGCCCCTTGTTGAGGAACGCCATCTCCTGGAAGCGCCGCGACAGCGTCTCGAAGTCGTAGTCGACCGTCTCGAAGATGGCCTCGTCGGCCCAGAAGGTGATGTCCGTACCGGTCTCGTCGGTCGCCGCACCCTTGGCCAGCGGCGCGGTCGGCACGCCGTAGGCGTAGGCCTGGGTCCAGACCGCACCGTCGCGCCGGATCTCGATGTCGAGCCGCTTGGAGAGCGCGTTGACCACCGAGACACCGACGCCGTGCAACCCGCCGGACACCGTGTAGCCCCCGCCGCCGAACTTGCCACCGGCGTGCAGGACGGTCAGCACGACCTCGACGGCCGGCTTGTTCTCCCCGGCCATCAGGTCGACCGGGATGCCTCTGCCGTTGTCGATCACGCGCACGCCACCGTCGGGCAGGATGGTCACGGTGATGTCGTCGCAGTAGCCCGCCAGGGCCTCGTCGACGGAGTTGTCGACCACCTCCTGGACCAGGTGGTGGAGTCCGCGCTCACCGGTCGAGCCGATGTACATGCTGGGGCGCTTGCGAACGGCGTCGAGACCTTCGAGCACGGTGATCGACGTGGCGTCATACGACACGGGGCAGGGCTCCTGTCGGTGGATGGTCTCTCATCCTACCCGTGCGCGGGGGCAGAAACGGCTCTGGAGGGGGTCTGTGGACGAACGTGGCGCCCGAACTCCCCCCGCTCCATGTCCCCCCATCTACCCGGGCTTCCACCGGCCCGACTTGGGCCTTCTGCGCCGTGCCCGATCAGCCGTACGTGTCCCTCGGCCCGCGGCCGCGTACGTGGAAAGCACCCTTGCGCCACGACGGCCGGCCCGGCCCGAGAACGTTGACCCGGACGACCGAACCGTCCCCGCACTCGGCGTTCAGCCGGGCGACCAGCAGCGGCGCCAGCAGCCGTACCTGGGTGGCCCAGGCGGTCGAGTCGGCCCGCACGGTGAGGACGGCGTCGGCGTAGCTCTCCGGAGCGCAGTGGTCGGCGACCTCCGCACCCACCACCAGGTCCCAGCGNCCGATGACGCTGCCGACCGCCGCCTCGGCCTCCCAGCCGCGCTCGGCCACCAGCCGCTCGACGGACCGCCCGAGCAGCTGCGGATCACGGTCGTCGGGGTGCGCGCCGCTGCGGCGCTGCCCGGAGACGTCACCGCGTCGCACTGCCTTGCGCTCGCCGGCCCGCAGGCCCTTGGCCTTCGCGTCGGCCCGGGCCTGCGCGAGCAGCGTCCGGGCCAGGTCGATGCCGGACGGCGGCGGCACCGGCTGCTGGCCGTCGATCTCTTCATCCGGCACGGCGCACCTCCCCGGCGAGCACGTCCACGCGCACCCCGGACAGGGCCGCAGGGACATCCTCCGCCACCGCGGCCGTGACGAGCACCTGCTCAGCCGGTGCGACCAGCTCGGCCAGCCGCTGGCGCCGGTCGACGTCGAGCTCGGCGAACACGTCGTCGAGGATCAGCACCGGCTCCCCGCCGTCGCTGGTCAGCAGGTCGTACGAGGCCAGCCGGAGGGCGAGCGCGAACGACCAGGACTCCCCGTGGCTGGCGTAGCCCTTGGCCGGCAACGGTCCCAGCCGCAGCAGCAGGTCGTCGCGGTGCGGGCCGACCAGCGAGAGACCGCGCTCGAGCTCGCGCCGCCGAGCCTCGCCCATCGCGACCAGCAGCGCCTCCGCCAGGACGGCACGGTCCGGGGCCAGCGGCGCGTCGGGCCCGAGGCTGGACACGTAGTCGAGCGAGATCTCGGCCGACCCGCGCGCCACGGAGGCGTACGAGCTGGCCACCAAGGGCCGCAGCAGGTCGACCAGCTCGAGCCGAGCGGCCAGCAGCTCGGCGCCGGCAGTGGCGAGGTGGGTGTCCCAGACGTCCAGCGTCGACAGGTCGGCGCCGGCGCTGCGCTGGCGCATCGCGGCACCCGCCGACTTCAGCAGGGCGTTGCGCTGCTTGAGGACCCGGTCGTAGTCGGCCCGCACCCCGGCCAGCCGCGGCGTACGGGCGACGAGCAGGTCGTCGAGGAACCTGCGCCGCTCCGACGGGTCGCCCTTGACGACGGCGAGGTCCTCGGGCGCGAACAGGACGGTGCGCAGCAGTCCGAGCACCTCTCGGGCCCTCGGTACGGGTGAGCGGTTGATCCGCGCCCGGTTGGCGCGGCCCGGTGTCAGCTCGAGCTCGACCAGGGTCGAACGGTCGTCACGGACGACGCTCGCGCGGACGATGGCGCGTTCCGCGCCGAGCCGTACCAGGGGAGCGTCGGTGGCCACCCGGTGGCTGCCGAGGGTGGCGACGTAGCCGACGGCCTCGACAAGGTTGGTCTTGCCCTCGCCGTTGGGCCCGACGAAGGCGGTGACGCCCGGCTCGAGCGGCAGCTCGACGGACGCGTAGGAACGGAAGTCGACCAGCGACAGATGCGTGACGTACACGAGCCGGACCGGCGCCCGGGCCGTCAGCCGGACAGGCGGACCGGCATGAGCAGGTAGCGGTAGGCACCGCCGGCACCGCCGTCTGCAGAGCCGGCACCGCCATCCCCGGCACCCGACCCGCCGGTGAGGACGGCCGGCTTGGTCGACGTCGTGAAGGACAGCCGGGCCACCGGCGAGTCGACGGCGCCCAGACCGTCCAGCAGGAACTGCGGGTTGAACGCGATGCTGATCGGGTCGCCGTCGAGCGCGCAGGCGAGGGACTCCGAGGCCTGGGCCTCGTCGCCGGTGCCCGCATCGAGCTGCAGCTCCCCGGCGCTGAAGGACAGCCGCACCGGGGTGTTGCGCTCGGCCACGAGCGCGACGCGCTTGACGGCCTCGACGAGCGAGCCGGTGTCGACGTCGGCCACGGTCAGCGACTCGGACGGGAGCAGTGCGCGGTACTTGGGGAACTCGCCCTCGAGCAGCCGGGTGGTCGTGCGACGCCCGGCGCCGTCGAAGCCCATCAGGCCTTCGCCCGAGGCCGCGTTGGCCAACGCGATCGCCACGGATTCCGCGCCCACCAACGACTTCGCGGTGTCGGCGAGTGTCTTGGCAGGCACGAGCGCGATCGCGTCGAGACCGGTGTGCTCGGGTCGCCAGGTGAGCTCGCGGACGGCCAGCCGGTAGCGGTCGGTCGCCGCGAGGGTCACCGTGTCGCCGTCGATCTCGACCCGGATGCCGGTGAGGACCGGGAGCGTGTCGTCCCGGCCGGCAGCGATCGCGACCTGGGCCACGGCCGTGGCGAACAGCGAGCTGGACAGCGTGCCCGTCACCCCGGGCATCTCGGGCAGTGTCGGGTAGTCCTCGACCGGGAGCGTCAGCAACGAGAAGCGTGCGCTGCCGCAGACCAGCTGGACCTTGGGCCCTTCGGTGCTGATCTCGACCGGGCGAGCGGGCAGGCTCCGGGAGATGTCGGCGAGCAGGCGGCCGGAGACCAGCGCCCGCCCCGGCTCGAGGACGTCGGCGGCGATGGTCACCCGAGCCGACACCTCGTAGTCGAAACCGGACAGGCTCAGCCCGTCGGGCCCGGCCTCCAGCAGCAGCCCGGCAAGCACGGGGACCGGTGGCCGAGCCGGCAGGCTCCTGGCCGTCCAGGCCACGGCCTCGGCGAGAACGTCACGCTCGACCCGGAATCGCACGGAACCTCCTCGACGCTCTGGCTGTACTGGTGGACGGATGGCTGGACGGCTTGATGATGCTGGACGACTGGGCGGGCGGGCACATCAGATCATGTCTTGCTGACAGCGTGGGCCACCCTATGACCTTCCGGTCTCCCCAGACAGCACGGCTCGTCCCTTGCGGATGTTCGCCCTGTGCTAGTTCTTCTCGGCGTAGTCATAGGGGCCGTGGACAGTGGGGAAAACCACGATCTGCGCAGGTCGGCAGGCGTGGCGTGGTCCACAGCTGCTGTGGACCGACGGTGGACTGCCCGGCGCGCGGTGTGCACGGACCGGGCCGCGTCCCAGGACGGGCGGTCGCTGTCCACGTACTGTCCACAGCCGGTCCACAGCTGCGCTGCTGTCGTCCACACCGGGCGGCGCCCGCTCGTACGGCAGCGAAGGGGACGTACCGGGACAATCCCCCGATCCACAGGGTTGTCCACAGGGTGTGTACGCAGGGTCATCCGGGGAGCCGAACGGTCACAGCGAGCGACGGCGCATTCACGACCGGGTCTGGGACTTGATCCGGTTGGTGAGCTCGGTGACCTGGTTGTACACGCTTCGACGCTCGGCCATCAGGTGCCGGATCTTGCGATCGGCGTGCATCACCGTGGTGTGGTCCCGGCCCCCGAACTGCTGACCGATCTTGGGCAACGACAGGTCGGTGAGCTCCCGGCACAGGTACATGGCGATCTGCCGCGCGGTCACGAGGACCCGCGAGCGCGAGCCGCCGCACAGGTCCTCCATGGACAGGCCGAAGTAGGCAGCGGTCTGCGCCATGATCGTGGCGCTGGTGATCTCGGGCCCCGTCGAGTCGGTGATCAGGTCCTTGAGGACCACCTCGGCGAGCGCCAGGTCGACCGGCTGCCGGTTCAGGCTGGCGAACGCCGTGACCCGGATGAGCGCGCCCTCGAGCTCACGGATGTTCGTGGAGATCTTGCTGCCGATGTACTCGAGCACCTCCGGCGGGGCCGACAGCCGCTCCTGGGCCGCCTTCTTGCGGAGGATCGCGATGCGGGTCTCGATGTCGGGCGGCTGGACGTCGGTGATCAGGCCCCACTCGAAGCGCGACCGCATGCGCTCCTCGAACTCGCCCAGCATCTTGGGCGGCTTGTCCGAGGTGATGACGATCTGCTTGTTGGCGTTGTGCAACGTGTTGAAGGTGTGGAAGAACTCCTCCTGCGTCTGCACCTTGCCCTGCAGGAACTGGATGTCGTCGACCAGCAGCACGTCGACCTCGCGGTAGCGGCTCTGGAACATCGAGGCCTTGTCGTCGCGGATCGAGTTGATGAACTCGTTGGTGAACTCCTCAGAGCTCACGTACCGCACCCGCGCCCCGCTGTAGAGGTTGCGGGCGTAGTGGCCGATCGCGTGCAGCAGGTGGGTCTTGCCGAGTCCTGACTCCCCGTAGACGAACAGCGGGTTGTACGCCTTGGCCGGCGCCTCGGCCACGGCGACGGCGGCCGCGTGCGCGAACCGGTTGCTCGACCCGATGACGAACGTCTCGAAGGTGTACTTCGGGTTCAGCCGGCTCGCCTCTCCGTCGCGGCGCGGCCCCTGCTGGCCAGACCCTGGACGGGTGGGCGTGGGTACGAACGGGTCGCCGCGCGGGCGGTACAGCTGTCCGGAGGCGGCATCCAGGTCCGCGGCGAACGTACCGTCGGCCACCTCGTCGGTGAGATCGTCCATCTCGCCCTGGGGGGACTCGCTGTCCACCACGCTCGGGTCGACGGTCACGGCGATCTGCACCTCGTGGCCGAGCTCGCCGGACAGTGCCGAGGTGAGGACGGCNCGCAGCCGGTTCTCGATGAAGTCGCGGGCGAAGTCGTTGGGCGCGGCGATCAGGACGGTGTCNCCCACGACGGCCATCGGTCGCGTCAGCCGCAGGAACGCCCGGTGCTGCGCCGACAGCGTGCCGTCAGCCAGCCCGGCGAGCGTGCGCTGCCAGACCTGCACCAGCTGCTCAGCGGCCTGGTCTTCGGTCGGCTCGGCCACCGGTGTGGGTCTCCTCGGTCGTAGATGTACCAATCGTCCACACCGTCGTCCACAGCCTGTGCACGGTGTGCACAGCCGCTTCCAGCGGGGGTCCAGCGGGTCCAGCGGGTCCTGCGGGCTGTACCGGAAGCCGGTGACTCTATCCGCGGCGTGTCGCACGGTACACCCGCCAGGTATCGGGCAGTCTGGTGTGTTTGCACGACGCCGTGACTCTCGGGTGACCGTCCGGTGACCGTTCGGTGACTGGCCGTAGACACCGGACGCGTCCCTCGTCGACGTCGGGTCTGTCCGCCGGTTTGACCGCCTGCGGGACCCGCCCGTACCGTAGGAGCAGCCGTGGTGTCGGCCGTTGTCGCGTGCCCGCGGGGGGCTTCCTCGCCGTGGGCGTCCGGTGGTGGCCGATGTTGGCTGTACCCACCGCTGGATCCACAGCGGACCAGTCCCTTCCTCCAGGAGCCACCCCGTGAGCAAGCGCACCTTCCAGCCGAACAACCGGCGCCGGGCCAAGACGCACGGGTTCCGGTTGCGGATGCGCACCCGCGCTGGTCGTTCCATCCTCTCGGCGCGCCGCCGCAAGGGCCGCTCAGAGCTCTCGGCCTGACGTCGGTCGATCGGACCGGTCGTGCTGGCTCGACGGAACCGCGTGCGCCTCGGCGCGGACTTCAAGCGGGCCATCCGAACGGGCCGTCGACGCGGGCGCACCCGCCTGGTGGTGCACCTCCAGGTGGACTCCGCACAGCAGCATGGTTCGATCGATCAGGTCGACCCCGTGGACCCGCCTCCACGGGCCGGGTTCGTCGTCAGCAAGGCCGTGGGAGGTGCCGTGGTCCGCAACACCGTGACCCGCCGCCTGCGCGCGCTGGTGGGACAGCGGCTCGCCGACCTGCCTGCGGGCTCCCTGCTGGTCGTCCGTGCGCTGCCAGCGGCGGCGACCGCCACGTCGGCCGAGCTGGCGGCCGACCTCGACGCCTGCCTCGCCGGCGTCCTTCCGGCGGTCCGGCCATGAGCCCACGGGCCGTAACGGTCAACCTCTTGACGAGGGTGAGGCGAGTTCCGGCCGTGGTCCTGGTCTTCGCGATCCGGGTCTACCAACGGGTCATCTCGCCGTGGACAGCGTCCAGCTGCCGCTACTACCCGTCCTGCTCGTCCTACGCGGTGCAGGCTCTGTCGACGCACGGCGTGCTGCGTGGTGGCTGGCTCGCGGCGCGCCGCCTCGGCCGCTGCCACCCCTGGACGGCGGGCGGCGTCGACCACGTACCGCCGGCGCGTGCGCCGCTGGCACAGCCCACGTCCCCGCTGACAGGAGTCTGACGTGAGCGTCTTCAACAGCGTGCTCGCCCCGCTCTACAACGCGGTGTCCTGGGTACTGCTCATGTTCCACAAGGGCTGGAGCCACATCTTCGCGCCGACGAGCGGTGCGGCGTGGGCGCTGTCGATCGTCATGCTCGTCGTCCTGATCCGGATCTGCTTGATCCCGCTGTTCGTCAAGCAGATCAAGGCGCAGCGCGGGTTGCAGGTGCTGCAGCCGCAGATGAAGGCGATCCAGACCAAGTACAAGAACGACCGCCAGAAGCAGTCCGAAGAGATGATGAAGCTCTACAAGGAGACGGGGACGAACCCGCTCTCGAGCTGCCTGCCCATCCTCGTGCAGTCACCGTTCTTCTTCGCGCTGTTCCACGTGCTGTCGTACGTCGCGAAGGACACCCCGGTCGGCGTGCTCGACCAGCAGACCGTCCGGCAGGCGCACCAGGCCCTCGTGTTCGGCGCACCCATCTCGGACAGCTTCGTCAACGCGCACGGCTCGCTCACGACGCAGATCGTCGCCGCCGTAATGATCATCCTGATGACCGCGACGACGTTCACCACCCAGCGGCAGCTCATGGTCAAGAACCAGCCGCTCGGCCAGGCCAACCCGATGATGCAGCAGCAGAAGATCCTGCTGTACGTCTTCCCGGCGATGTTCGCCATCTTCGGCATCAACTTCCCGATCGGCGTCCTCATCTACTGGCTGACCACGAACCTGTGGACCATGGGCCAGCAGTTCTATGTGATCCGGCGCAACCCGACCCCAGGCAGCGCGGCGGCCGAGGCCCTCGAGAAGCGCCGGTCGGAGCGCGAGGCCGCGAGGGTCGCTGCCGCACCGGCGGCCCCGCCCGACTCGGTCGACCCCGCCGACGGTGGGGTGGCCACCGCGACCGACGCGAAGCCGCTCCCCCCGGTACGCCAGCAGCCCAAGCGCGAGCCACGGGCGAAGCGCAGCGGCCCACCGAAGAAGAGCACCTGACCCGGATCCGCGCGCCGCGGACCGACCTCTTGACCCCGCTTCCCCACCTGGCACGTCCCGTGCCCGACCACCGGAGCAAGCCTTGACCGAGCCGATCGACAACGACGTGATCGACCCTGCGCCCGTGGACGCTGCGACCGCGGTTGCCGCAGCCGCGGGCACCGGCCTGGGTGGCGAGTCGGCCGCCGAGCCGGTTGAGACGCCGGACGAGCCCGCCGAGCCCGCCGAGTCNGCTGAGCCCGCTGAGCCCGCTGAGCCCGCTGAGCCCGCCGAGTCTGCTGAGTCTGCTGAGCCGGCTGAGCCGGCTGG
>JGI24140J50213_10000354_pt1 | contig 21667 bp, 16 predicted proteins | sample BarGraIncu00222A_FD_50213 | JGI IMG/M metagenome (IMG submission 50213)
GTGGCCTGCGGCGGTGGCAACTACGTCTCTGACCCCGCGAGCGGGAATGGGAGCGGCGGTGGCGCCGGCGGCGGTGGTGGTGGCGGNGGCGGCGGTGGTGGTGGCGGCGGCGGCGGCGGCCCGACCGCGCCGGCGCTCAAGCTGCTCCCGGCACGGGTCGGTCTGGCGATCGGCGGCAACGCTGCCCTGTTCGCCGCCGGGGCGGACGCGGCAACAACCTGGCAGTCCAGCGACGCGACGATCGCGACCGTCGACGCCAAGGGTCAGGTCCAGGCGCTGGCCAAGGGCAGCGCCGTCATCACCGCGACCTCCGGTACGAGCGTTGCGACGTCGACCGTCACGGTCTACCGGACCGACGGTCCGGCGCCCGACCCGACGACCGAGTCGCTGATCGCCGACGCGCTCGCGAAGCATACGATCGATGCCGAAACGGCTTTGCTGTACCGCGTCTTCGCGGTCTTCGGCGACGAGCGCCTGCCGCCCGCGTTCGACGGCGCGCCGAGCACCACGCCCGAGCACCTGCTGCTGCGCGAGATGGCGACGACGATCGGCACGCTCTCGCCGGCGGCACAGGATGTGTTGCGGCCGTTCCTGACGCCGCCGATCTACCCCGAGAGCTGGTATGCGCAACGGCTCGGCCTCGCGGCGCCGACGCAAGCCTCGGCGCAGCAGGCGATCGGGCCGAGAAAGACGCGGCTCGGCGTGACGTTCAACTGCGCCGTCGCCATCACGCCGAGTCTCTATACGCACGTCTCGACCACGCACTTCAACGTCTACTATCTCGTCTTCGGGGGCGCTGCCTTCAAGGAAGACAACGCGGACGCCGCCGCGGCGGCCGCCTATATCGCTTCGATGATCGAGGAGGTCTACGACGCCGACACGAAGCTGATCGACCCACTGGATCGCCTGGACGACAGCAAGGAGGCTTGCAACGGCGGCGACGGCAAGTACGACATCTACTACGGGCCCCTGGGCCTGGGCGGCCTGGCCGCCTGGACCACGAGCTACACGCTCGCCGACACGACCAAGAACGCCTGCGCGCTGCGACCGAGCTTCATGATGCTCAACAGCCTGAGCAACGAGTTCCTCACCGCGGCGCGCCAGCCTACCGATGCCAGACTGATGGTCAAGAGCATCCTGGCCCACGAGTTCCTGCATGCCCTGCAGTTCACGATGCCACGCACGGCGACCTGCAAGGATGCTGAATGGTTCGACGAGGCCACCGCCCAGTGGGCGATGGACAACGCCGTATCGACGATTCCGCAGGGAGCTCCGGGCGAATTCGGCATGGAGTCGGGCCTCGGCAACGTCGCGTCGAACTACCCCAAGAGCGGCCCGGTGCTCGCCGAATACATGTACTCGGACCACATGATCTCGATCGAGAAGGCCGGGGTGCAGCCCAAGCTGAACGGCTACGCCGACTACCTCTTCTTCCAGTACCTCGCACGCACGCAGGGGTCGAGCACGATCAAGCGGATCTTCGATGCGATGGCGGGTGGCAGGAACAGCGTCGAGGCGATCGCCGCCGTCGTCGACCTGAAGTCCGTCTGGCCCGAGTTCGCCAAGACCCTGTGGATCGGCTACCCCGACAAGGTGCTCGACTACTGGGCGACCGAGGACGAGTACCGCTTCGGCCTCGAGGCCGTCTTTGCCCAGGTGCCGACGACCCTCGACGTCGACCGGGCGCTCAAGGACAGGCAGAAGACGCTGAAGGTCGACCAGAAGGGACAGAAGAGCGCCAAGTTCGAGCTGTTCGGCGCCGCCCTGGCCTTCGGCGGCGACTACGAGATCGAGCCGCGCAGCATCCTCTACGAACACCTGCAGTTCAGCGACGCGACGGTCCACGCGGTGGTGTTCTACAACCCGATCGCGAACCAGCCGAACAACAGCTACATGAAGGTGCAGGCACTGAAGAAGATCGGCGGCAAGTGGAAGGACCCGGAGGACTGGACCAACGACACCTTCAAGACGTACTGCCTCGACAATCAGGACGAGCGGCTCGAAGAGCTTCTTCTCATCGTCAGCAACAGCGAAGCGAACCGCGGCACCGAGACGCCGTTTCTGATCGGCAAGGACTCGCCGATGAAGATCGCCACCTCGAACGTCGGCTGCTGGCGATGGTTCGGCACGTCCAGCCTGAGGACGCAGACCGTGACCGGCGAAACGACGGTGGAAAGCATGATCGGCCCCTTCATCCGCTTCCGGGAGCTGTCGGCGGATCCGGCCGACGCGCTGGTCGGCCTCGACGTCTTCATCGCCGACCAGCCGAGCAGGATCACCTACAGCGTCAGCGGTCCGATCACCGGAACCAATTGCACGATCTCCGGGACGGGCACGGCGTTGCAGCAGGCGGTCGGCGAAGGCAGCATCTTCGTCAACTACCTGACACTCGACGGCCCGCCAGGTCTGCTCGACCGCAAGGTCGTCGGCTCCGGTGCGACGACGATTCCCGGACTGACCAAGACGATCACCTGTCCGGGCAGCGCGCCGGCGAGCGTGACGGTCGACCAGGCGACGAACTGGCTGTCCTGGCCGAGCGACGGCGTTCCGGTCAGCGCCGATGGACAGGCGATCAGCGGCACCTGGGTACGCACCGATGCCGAAGGCACGAAGACTTCGGTCTGGGACTTCAAATCGGTGCCCGACTAGCGGCGCCCCGGCAGAGCGGCCGTCCCGACCGGATCCCCTGATGGCTGGGCTCGCTACCATCGCCGGTAGCACCAAGAGTCGCGCTCCGCGTGGCGCGCGGCGCGCGACAGGGGTTGCGATGGAGCTCGCACTGGCCGATCTCGCACTGGCCAAGCATGCAGATGGCTCGAGCCGGACGCTGGCGCCGCGCGACGCGGCGCTCCTGGCGTGGCTGGCGCTCGAGGGCGCGACGCCGCGAGCCCGCCTGGCCGAGCTGCTCTGGCCGGCGAACGAGCCCGACGCTGCACGCAACACCTTGCGCCAGCGCCTGTTCCACCTCAGGAAGGACTGCGGCGAGCTCGTTTCGGGCGGCCTCCTGCTGCGCCTGGCCGACGACGTTCGCCACGACCTCGGCGAATCCGGTGGCGTGCTCGGCGACCTCCGTTTTCCCGACGCTCCCGCGCTCGACGAGTGGCTGCGCAGCCAACGCGAGAAGCGCGCCAGCGCGGCGCGGGGCGCCATCGAACGCCAGGCCCGGGCCCTTGAAGACGCCGGCGAGCTCGCCGCCGCCTTGCCGGTCGCGCAGGCGCTTCTCGAGCTCGACACCTTGAGCGAATCGGCGCATCGCCACGTCATTCGCCTGCACTACCTGCGCGGCGACCGGGCCGCGGCCCTGCTCGCCTTCGATCGCTGCGAACGCACCCTCAAGGACGAGGTGGGAACGCGACCCTCGAGCGAGACGCTGGCGCTGCTGCAAACGATCGAGCAGGCGCAGCCGCACACGTGGGTGCCGGGCCAGGCCTTGCCCGCTTCGGCGTTGCGGCCGCCGCAGTTGATCGGCCGCGATGCCGAGCTCGCCGCGCTCGCCGGCAGCTGGGCCGCGCACCAGCACTTCGTCGTCACCGGGCAGGCCGGCTCGGGAAAGAGCCGCCTGCTCGACACGCTGGCCCAGTCGCGCCCCGGGGCGCTGCTCGTGCGGGCACGACCGGGTGACGACAAGGTTCCCCTCGCGACGCTGGACCGACTGGTGCTGCGCCTGCGCGAACGCTGGCCCGAGCTCGGGGCGCTGCCGGCGTACGCGAGCTTCGTCGCGCAATCGTCAGGACCCGTCGATAGCGAAGCACCGATCGTTCGATCGGCCGTGCCCTTCGTCGCCGAGCTGCTTCGCGCGGCCTGCGGCCACGGGCTCGACGCACTCGTGCTCGACGACGTGCAATTCGCCGACGACGCGAGCGTCGACCTCTGGCACGAGCTGTTGGTCTGGCCGACCCTGGCGGAGGTGCGGTTCGGCTTTGCCTCGCGGCCCGATGGCGAGACGGCCGCGGCCCGCATTGCCAGCCTGGGCGCGCGCAGCGACGCGGCGACCCTGGCCCTGCAGCCGCTGGGCGCCGATGCCATCGCACCGTTCGTCGAATCGCTGGCCCTGCCCTCGGTCGACGCGAATGCGGTCGCCGCCACGCTGGTGCGGCGGATCGGCGGCAATCCCTTGCATCTGCTCGAGACGATCCGCCATGCGCTGGAGAAGCATGGCCACCTGCGCGCTGACCAGCTCGTGGCGCCGGCGCGCGTGACCGAGCTGCTCGAGCAGCGCCTCCTGGCGCTGCCCGCCGACGGGCTGCTGCTGGTACGGGTCGCCGCCGTTGCCGGCAACCATTTCGATCCCGAGCTCGCCGCTGCCGTCAGCCGCCGCGACGTGCTCGAGCTCGCGGACGCCTGGCACGCACTCGAACGCCAGGGCTTGCTCGACGCGCGCGGCTTCATGCACGACCTGATCGGCGAAGCGGCGCATCGGCTGCTGCCGCAGCCGATCGCCCAGGTCCTGCACGGCCGGGTCGCGGCCCATCTCGGGCAACGCGGCGCCAGCGCGGCACGGCTGGCTCACCACCTGCTGAGCGCCGGCGACGAAGCGGCCGCCGTGCCGCATCTGGCCCGGGCCGCACGCCAGGCCTGGCAGCTGGGGCGCAGCCGCGAAGCGCGCGAGGCGTTTTTCAAGGCGGCGGCGATCGAGCTGGCACGCGGCCGCCCGGACGCGGCCTTCGACCTGCTCTTCGATTGCGCCGAGTCGATGACCGAGCTCGGTCCGCTGACGGCACTCAACGAAGCTGTCGAGCGGCTGACTCCGCTGGCACACACGCCGTCGCAGCGCGCCCGGGTCGCCCTGTTTCGCGCCATCGACCTGCACAAGTGCGGCGACGACCTCGGCTTCCTCGAACTGATCGACGTTGCCCTGACCCTGGCCGTCGCCAGCGAAGATCGCATCGTCGAAGCGGAATGCCGTTTCGCCAAGGGCTACTACGCCGCGCACGACGGCCGCCCGCGCGAGGCCGTGCAACTCCTGGCGGCGACGGCGGCGCTGCACCGCAGCGTCGGCCGGGAGGAGCGGGCGCTGAGCGTCGAGATGAACGCCAATCTCATGCGCTTGTGGACGGGGCAGGCCCGTCTGGCGCTGCACCAGCTGCAGACGCTGCACGACGTGCTCGGCTCGCGCTCGTCGCAGACGCTGGCAATGCTGCTGGGGCGGTGGGCTCTCTGCGAGACCCACCTGGGGCAGTTCGATGCGGCGGCCCTGACGGCACGGCGTGCCCTCGACGCGCTGCGCGCCACCGACATGATCGGCATCGACCTCGCGGCGAACATCCGCATCGTCGCCGACGTGCAGCGCCGCTGCGGTCATTGGAGCGAAGCGCTCGCGGTCATCGAGGAGCTGCAGCCGCGCCTAGGTGAGCAAGGCGATCCGCAGCAACGCCTGGCTGAGACGCTGGCCGACATCTACCTCGATCTCGGCCGGCCCGAGCTCGCGCACCGGCACATCGAGGCCTTCGCCACGGCGTCGCAGTATTCCGCACGGACGCGCCAGCGCATGCTGCTGTTGCGCTGGGGCTATCGCCTCGCCACCGACACCGGCATCGATGCGGCGGCCGCGCTCGAGGCTGCGCTGCAGTCGGAGAACCTCTTGATCGGCTGCGATCTGGCGCTCGTCGCCGGACGTAGTCTTCGTCCCGAGCCGACGCCCGCCCAGTGCGCGGCGCTGATCGAGCGCTGCGAACCGGAAGGCCTGCGCGAGCAACTCGGTCCACTGTATGCCTTGCAGGCTTGGCTGCTGGCCCGCGCCGGCGACACGCCGGCCACCGATGCGAGCGCCGCCCGCGCCGGGCTCGTGCTCGAGCAGGCGGGCATGGGCGCCGTGACTGCCCTATGCGGCTTCTGGCTGGCGCGGGCGTCGCGGGCCCTGGATCGGCCGGCAGACGCGGCACGACATGCGCAACGAGCCGCGGCCTGGCTGCTGGAGCGTGCCGAGTCTTCGGTTCCCGGCGAATTCCGCGACACCTTCCTGCACCGCCATCCGGTGCACCGCGAGCTGCTGGCCGGGCCGGGCTGAGCCTGGCTACGCGGCGGGCACCACGTAGCGCAGGATCGCCACGTAATGGGCCACGCTGCCGGCGATCACGAACAGGTGCCACACGCCGTGCGCGTGCGCGACCCGGGCATCGAGCGCATAGAAGACGATACCGATCGTGTAGCACAGGCCGCCCGCCGCGACCCAGGCGAAACCGGCCATCCCCAGCGCCTTCATGAGGGGGCCCAGCGCCACCACAACGACCCAGCCCATCAGGACGTAGATCACGACCGAGAGGACCCGCGCTTCGTTCTTCGGCCACAGCTCCTGCAGGCCGCCGAGCACCGCGAGGCCCCACACCACCCCGAGCAGCGACCAGCCCCAGGGGCCGCGCAGCGAGACCAGGCAGAACGGCGTGTAGCTTCCGGCGATGAGCAGATAGATGCTCTGATGGTCGAGCTCGCGCAGGACGTTCTTGGCGCGGCCGCGCAGGCTGTGGTAGAGCACGGAGAAGGTGTAGAGCAGCACGAGCGTCAGGCCGTAGATCGAGACGCCGACCACCCTCCAGGGATCGCCGCCCACCGCCGCCAGTACGATGAGCACGACGCTCCCAACGAGGGCCAGAACGGCGCCGACCCCATGCGTCAGCGCGTTGAACTTCTCTCCGTCGTACACGAGCTCAGGCGCTCTTGCGCGCCGCCAGGATCGAGGCCGGATCGTCGCTGATGATTCCCTGTACGCCTTGGCTCCACAGCCGCAGCGCGTCAGCGGGGTCGTTGACGGTCCAGACATGGATCACGGTACCGCTGCCGCGCACGGCGCGCGCCAGCGCGGCGATGGGCACCGGGATGCCGTGCCAGAGCGGCGGGATGCACAGCGCCTGAAAGGGCTGCGGGCCGACGCGCCGTCGCACCAGTGCCGGCAGCAGCAGCCGGGCGACATCGGGCGTGCTCGCACCGAGGGCAAAGCCGGCGCCGCGCAGCGGGCGCGTCGCGTCGGGGTCGAAGCCGGCGACGATGACGCGCTGCGCGATGCCGTGGCGACGGATCGCGGCCTTGACGAGCTCGGTCGCCGCCGGCGTCTTCAGCTCGACGATGCAGGGCAGCTCGCGCGGCAGCGCCTCGATGAGCTCGTCGAAGGTGGAGAGGTGCACGCCGCGCCCTCGCCACGGGAAGGTGCGTCCCTCGTCGCGGGTGAACCTGGCGCCGGCGTCGAAGGCCCTGAGCTCGGCCACGGTACGCAGGGCGACCGGTCCGCTGCCGTCGGTGGTCCGCTCGAGCGTCTCGTCGTGCATCACGACGAGAGTGCCGTCACGGGAGACGCGCAGATCGAACTCCACGGCGTCGACGCCGAGCGCCACTGCCTCGAGGAACGACTCGAGGGTGTTCTCCGGTGCATGGGCGCGATTGCCGCGATGGCCGATGACCGGCCGGGCCTGGGGATCGAGAAGGATCATGGAATCGGGGGACGAACGACGAGGCCGACTTTAGGCCGGAGAGTTTGAAACCGACTTGAGCTGAGTCACCCGGAAGACGGGATCGGAGGAATAGAGTGCCGTCGGGACCCGGCTCGAGTCGCGCTCGACAGCGGCCCGGGACCGGCGAACCTCGAAGCCGCAACAGGAATCGTTGAATGACCGAATCGCGTCCCTGGAGCCGTTTCTACGGCACCGTGCCGGCCTCGCTCGACTATCCCGAGGCGACCCTCTACGAGGCGCTGGCAGCGACCGCCCGGCGCGTGCCCGCCGCGATCGCCTGGGACTTCTACGGCACGTGCTCCAACTACCGCTCGCTGCTCGCGCAGGTCGATCGCTGCGCCGCAGCGCTGGCCGGCGCGGGGCTCGGCGCCGGCGACCGCTTCCTGATCTCGATGCCGACCTCGCCCCAGGGCGTGATCGCGTTCTACGCCGCGATCCGCATCGGCGCGCTCCCGGCGCTGATCCACCCGCTCTCGACCGCGCCCGAGATCACGCACTTTCTCGACGCGACCGGGGCGCGCATCGCCCTGACGCTCGACGCCTTCTACGCGCCGCTCGCGGCGGCGGCGCCACGACAACCCCTCGAGACGATCATCCTGGCGCGCATCGCGGACTACCTGTCGCCCTTGAAGAAGTTCGGCTTCTGGCTGACCAAGGGCCGCAAGATCGCGAAGGTTCCGGCCGATCCCCGGGTCCGGTGGTGGGGCCCCCTCATGGCGGCAGCGTCGGGCGGAGCCGCCGCCGCCGCCGCGAGCACGCACGACCCCGCAGCGATCCTGTTCTCGGGAGGCACGACCGGCCGGCCCAAGGGCATTCTTCTCTCCCATCGCAACTTCATCGCCGAAGGCATGGGCTGCGCCGCCTGGTGCGCGATGGACGAGCACGACGCCATCCTCGCCATCCTGCCGATCTTCCACGGCTTCGGCCTCGGCGTGTGCGTGAACGCCGCCTTCATGGCCGGCGGCAAGTCGATCCTCGTGCCGCAGTTCAGCGCCGAGATCGTCGCCAAGCTCCTGCGCAGCGAGCGGCCGAACGTCCTCGTCGGCGTGCCGACGCTCTTCGACGCGCTGAGCAAGGACCCGTCGCTCGCGAAGGCCGAACTGTCGTGCCTGACCGCGTGCTTCTGCGGCGCCGACACTTTGCCGCGTGCCGTCAAGGAGCGATTCGAAAAGCTCGTGGCGGAGCGCGGCGGCAAGGTCAAGCTGCTCGAAGGTTACGGGCTCACCGAGGCGGTCAGCGGCATCATGGCGATGCCGATCGGCGAATACCGCGAGGGCTCGATCGGCATTCCGTTCCCGGACATGCTGGCGACGATCTGCGCGCCCGGCAGCATCGACGAGGTGGCCGTCGGCCAGGAAGGCGAGATCTGCATCGCCGGCCCGGCCGTCATGCTGGGTTACCTCGACGACCCCGGGGCCAACGCCGAGACGCTGCGCGTGCACGCCGACGGCCGCACCTGGCTGCACACCGGCGACCTGGGCCGCATGGACGGCGACGGCTTCTTCTACTTCTCGGTCCGACTGAAACGCATGATCAAGTCGTCCGGATTCAACGTCTATCCGGCGCAGGTCGAGGCGGCGATGCGCGAGCATCCGCAGGTGGCCGAGGTCTGCGTGATCGGCGTCCCCGACCCCGTGCAGGTCGAGCGCGTCGTCGCCTACGTCGTGCTGCGCGAGCCGTCGCGGGCGGGGCCGCAAATGGAAGAGGCGCTGATCGCGTCCTGCCGCGAGCGCCTGATCAAGTGGTCGTGCCCGCGCGAGGTCGCTTTCGTCGAGGCGCTGCCGCAGACCAAGGTCGGCAAGGTCGACTACCGGGCGCTGGAACGACGCCACGCCGAAGCGGCAGCGACACGGGAGCACGGCTGACATGGATGAGACCGGCATCCCGGCGCACGGCGGCGAGCGCGTCGCGGCGGCCCTCGCCGCGAACGAGGTGCGCTTCATCTTCACGCTGTGCGGCGGACACATCTCGCCGATCCTGGTCGCCGCCAAGGCGCGCGGCATCCGCATCATCGACACGCGCGACGAGGCGACCGCGGTGTTCGCCGCCGACGCGGTGGCGCGGCTCACGGGAACGACCGGCGTCGCGGCGGTGACCGCGGGTCCGGGTCTCACCAACACGATCACGGCGCTGAAGAACGCGCAGCTCGCGCAATCGCCGCTGCTGTTACTCGGCGGCGCGGCGCCGACGGCCTTGCAGGGCCGCGGCGCGCTGCAGGACATCGCCCAGAAGCCGCTCATCGCGCCGCACGTGAAATGGTTGAAGCAAGTGCGTCGCGTCGCCGACCTCGGCGGCGCGGTCGAGCAGGCGCTCGCCATCGCGCGCGAGGGCGTTCCTGGGCCGACCTTCGTCGAGTGCCCGGTCGACCTTCTCTACGACGAGAAGCTGATTCGCGGCTGGTATGCCGATGCGGCGGGCAAGGGCACGGCCATCGCCGACCGGTTGCTGAGGTGGTACCTCGAGCGCCACGCCGCCAGGATGTTCGCGGGCAGCGCGGGCGCGTATGCGCCGGTGCCGCGCGCCGTGCGCGTTGCGCAGGCGAGCGAGGGCGCTCTCGCGAAGGCCGCCGCGGCTCTCGCGAAGGCCGAGCGACCGTTGCTCGTGATCGGCAGCCAGTCGCTCGTCGAAGCGTCCGAGGCGGCGACGCTGGCCGCTGCGGTCGAGCGCCTGGGCGTTCCGGTCTATCTCTCGGGAATGGCGCGCGGGCTGCTCGGCCGCGACGCCGCCCTGCAGATGCGCCACGCGCGCCGCCAGGCGTTGCGCGAATCCGATTGCGTGCTGCTCGCCGGCGTGCCGTGCGACTTTCGCCTCGACTACGGTCGCCACGTGCGCCGCGCCGCGACGCTGATCGCGGCGAACCGCAGCACCCGCGACGCGCGGCTGAACCGCAAGGCGACGATCGAGGCGATCGGCGACGCCGGGAGCTTCATCGTGGCGCTGGCCGATCGTGTCGGCGAAGGCGCGCAGCGTCCCGAGTGGATCGCCGCTCTCGACCAGCGCGACGCCGCGCGCGAGGCCGAGATCGACGCCCAGGGCGAGCGAGCCGGCGAGCACGTGAACCCGGTAGGGTTCCTGCGCGCGCTCGACCGCGCCGCCGGCGACGCCGCCGTCTTCGTCGCCGACGGCGGCGATTTCGTCGCGACCGCGTCGTACATCCTGCGACCGCGCGGCCCGCTCGCCTGGCTCGACCCGGGCGCGTTCGGCACGTTGGGCGTCGGTGCCGGATTCGCGCTCGGCGCCGCGGCCGTGCGGCCCGGCTCCCAGGTTTGGCTGCTCTGGGGCGACGGCGCGTGCGGCTACGGTATCGCCGAATTCGACACGTTCGTGCGCCACGGCATCGCCGTCATCGCCGTGGTCGGCAACGACGCGGGCTGGACGCAGATCGCCAGGGAGCAGGTGAAGATGCTCGGCGACGACGTCGGCACGGTGCTCGCGCGGACGGCGTACCACGAGGTCGCGCGCGGCTTCGGCGCCGAGGGGCTGGAGATCCGCAGCGATGCCGAGGTCGCGGCCGTGCTGGCGCAGGCGCAGGCTCTCGCCGCCGCCGGCCGCCCCGTTCTCGTCAACGTCTGGCTCGACAAGACCGAGTTCCGCGAAGGCTCCATCTCGATGTGAGGCGCGCCGGCACGAGGGACGGCCGCGCTGCCGTTCAGGGACGGACCGCGGGCGTCTCGATGCGCATGCCGGCGGCGCGTTGCGCCAGATAGAGCGCGAGCTCGGTCATCTCGGGCGAGCCGAAGGCGAACGGCTCGGCGCGCACCCCGCTCATGCAGTTGCGCAGCCGCCGCTCCAGCGATCCCAAGCCCTGCCATTCGAGACGATAGATCGGGTACCCGGTCGGGTGCGCCTGCGGAATGACGCTGCCGCCCACGCGCTGCCCGGCGTTGTCGGCGTGGCACTGCGCGCAGGCGAAATTCAGCTGCCCCATGCGCTGCTCGAACCATTGCCGGCCGCGCTCGCGATAGGGCTCCAATCGCGGGTCGTCGGGCGGCGCGATCGGCAGGCCGCGCGACTGCAGCGCCACGTAGCTCTCGAGGCTCAGCAGCTCGCGGCTTTCCGGCGGCGGGGCGAGCGCCCACTGGTTGCGCTGCTTGCAGATGACGATCCGCCGGGCCAGCGTCAGCGGCAGGCCTTCGCGCGCGTCGTACGCGGGGTAGCGCGCCGCGACGCCGCGCATGCTCACCGTCGCGTCGCCGTGGCAGCTGGCGCACGACTTGTCGCGGACGCCGATCTTCATGTTCCACACGGTCTCGCCGTCCTGCACCCACAGCATGCCGGGGTTTTGCATGTCGTCGCGCTGCATCGCCTGCGTCGCCGGGCTCATGAAGTCGAAACCGGAGCGACGCGCGTCGTCGGCCGACGCCACCGATGCGATCGCTACCGCCCACAGCAGAAGCAGGGAACGCTTCATGTCACGGCGATCGTTCGCGTCTCCGTCTGCGCGAAGCCGTTGTCGCCTTCCCACGTGAACTGCAGCGCGCCGCTGTCGATGGCGAGGATCTGGAAGGCGATGAAGGGGTTGGCGGCGATGGCCGGGTAGAGCTCGGCGCTGAACACCACCTCGCCGCCGTAGCGGCAGCTGAAGCTGCGGATGATGTCGCGGTCCAGGCGCTTCCCGTCCGGGCCGGTGCGATAGCCCGACTCCATGACATGCGCGATCAGCGTGCGGATCTCGACGACGTCGCCGCGCTTCGCGGTGGCCGGTACGTCGATCAGCGTGCGCGCCATGTCACTCGATGCATCCCGCCAGCGTCACGATCACGTAGACGCTGGTCGACCAGTACGAGCCGTCGCTCATCCGCGCCACGGCGACGAGCGTCTGCGAGTTGGCCAGGCGTATCCGCGTCGACACGCTCGCCCGCCCGCTGCGCGGCGTGAAGTGGAAGATCGCCACGTCGCGTTGCGGATTGCGCTCGTTGAAGATCGCGATGGCGCTGATGTGGTCCGCTGCCGTCATCGGACTCTCGGCGCTGACCCCCAGCGGGACGGTGTTGCCGTTTTCGACCAGCGGCGCGACGTCGAGGCGGACCCGCCCCTGTTGCAGCGTCTGGCCGCCGGTGAACTCGCGCACGGCGGCCTGGAGATCCTCGGAGGCCGCCGCAGCCGGGCGCGGCACGACGACGCACCAGGCGGCGCCCGCGAACAGCAACTGACGGCGTTCCACGAAGGAGACCTTAGCTCAATCGCGCAAGGTGCGCAGGAACGCGATCACATCCTCGATCTGCTGCGCCTCGAGCACCGGCTGATTGGTCCATGCCGCCCCGACGCGCTCCAGGCCCTCGATGCGGTAGTACGACGGCATGATCGTCGCCGGGTTGAGGCGCCGCGCATCGACGATGCGCAGGCGCAGCTGCCCGTCGCTCCAGCGCGCGCCGGCGCCGGCGAGGTCGGGAGCGAGCGAGCCTTGCGCTTCCTCGGGAAACGGGCCGCGGTGGCAGAGCAGGCACAGGCCGATGTAGCGGTCGGCGACGATGCGTCGCCCGCGCGCCGCGTCGCCGGGCGTGCTCGTCAACGGCTGCGGAATCGCGTCGCCGACGATCCGGTACTCGCGCAGGCCGCGGACCGGTTGCGCCGCCGCCAACGAGCCGGCAAGGCACAGGACCGCTGCCGCTGCCGCATTGCACCGCCGGCGTCGCTGTCGGGTGCGCGTCAAGCTTGCTTGAGGCTGTGATTCTTCAACGGCAGATCGCGGATCCGCCGGCCGGTCGCGGCGTAGATGGCGTTCAGCACCGCCGGCGCGGCGACCGCGATCGTCGGCTCGCCGACGCCGCCCCAGAAGCCCCCGGACGGCATCACGATCGCCTCGACCGCTGGCATCTCGTCGAGGAGCAGCACCGGGTAGGTGTGGAAGTTCGTCTGCTCGACGCGACCGTCCTTCAGCGTGATGCCGCCGTACAGCGCGCCCGACAGGCCGTAGACGAACGAGCCCTCGACCTGCGCCGCGATCTGCTGCGGATTGACGGCGTGGCCCGGGTCGGTCGCGGCGACGATGCGGTGCATGCGCAGCTTTCCGTCCTTGCTCACCGACACCTCGGCACAAGCGGCGACATAGCTGGCAAAGCCCATGATCTGCGCCAGCCCGCGGAAGCGGCCCTGGGGCGCCGGCTGGTCCCAGCCGATCCGTTCGGCGACGGCATCGAGCACCGCGCGATGCTTGGGCGACTTCGCAAGGAGCTTCCTCCGCAGCGCGAGCGGATCCTGGCCGGTCGCATGCGCGATCTCGTCGATGAAGCACTCGACGTAGATCGCGTTCTGGTTGAGGTTGACGCCGCGCCAGAAGCCCGGCCGCACCGGCGGGTTGCGCATGGCGTGATCGATCAGGAGATTCGGGATCGCGTAGCCGAAGACGCCCTCGGCGCCGCCCGGGTTGAGGCCCTGGAAGGTCACGGGGTCGCGACCGTTCTGCAGGTTCTGCGGCAACAGCGCGGCGACGATCGACTGCCCCGAGATGCGCATGTGCAGTCCCGTGATGTTGCCCTGCGCGTCGAGACCGGCGCTGAGCTTGCACTGCGTGATCGGGTGATAGAAGCCGTGCTGCATGTCTTCTTCGCGCGTCCACACGAGCTTGACCGGCGTTCCCGGCATGTCCCTGGCGATCGCGACCGCCTGGCGGATCCAGTCGGTCTGGCCGCGCCGGCCGAAGCCGCCGCCGAGCAGCTGCTTGTAGACGTCGCATTTGGCCGCCGGCAGGCCCGACGCCTCGATCGTCGCGGCGAGCGCCGCCTCGCCGTTCTGTGTCGGCGTCCAGACCTCGCAGCGTTCGGGCGTCCAGCGCGCCGTCGCGTTCATCGGCTCCATCGTCGCGTGGTTCTGGAACGGGTATGAGTACACGGCTTCGATGCGCCGCGGCGCTGCTGCGATGGCGGCTCGCGCATCGCCCGACTCGTTGCCGACGAACGCCTCCTTGGCGTCGAGGCCTTCCTTCAGCATCGCGGCGATGTCGGCGCTCGAGAGCTTCGCGTTCGCACCCTCGTCCCAGACGACGGGCAGCGCATCGAGCGCGGTCTTGGCGCGCCACCACGTGTCGGCGACGACCGCCACCGCGCTGTCGCCGACGCGCAGCACCTTCTTCACGCCGGGCCGGCCCTGGATCGCCGCCGCGTCGTAGCTCTTCAGCTTGCCGCCGGCGACGGGGCAATCCTTGATCGCTGCGCTCAGCATGCCGGGCAGCTTCAGGTCGATGCCGTAGCGCTGCTCGCCCGTCAGCTTGGGCGCGGTGTCGAGGCGCTTCAGCGGCTTGCCGGCGATCTTCCACGTCTTCGGGTCCTTCAGCGTCACCTCGGTCGGTGGCGTCAGCCGCGCGGCCGCCGCGGCGACCTTGCCGTACGTCGTCTTGCGACCGCTCGCTGCGTGCGTGATGACGCTGTCGGCCACCGTGCATTCCGCCGCCGCCACGTTCCATTCGTTGGCCGCCGCCTGCACGAGCATCGTCCGGGCGATCGCGCCGCCCTTGCGCACGTAGTCCTGCGATTCGCGGATGCCGCGGCTGCCGCCGGTGGAGAAATTGCCCCACACGCGGTTGCGCGCCAGGTTGGTCCCCGGCGTCGGGTATTCGGTGGTCACTCGCGCCCAGTCGCATTCGAGCTCCTCGGCGACGAGCTGCGCGAGGCCGGTCAGCGACCCCTGTCCCATCTCCGAGCGGGCGATGCGGATCACGACCGTATCGTCGGGCTTGATCACGACCCAGGCGTTGACCTCGTCGGGCGGGGCCGGTGCGGTCTGTGCCTCGGCGCGGCCGGCAAGCGGCAACCAGATGCCGACGGCCAGCCCGCCCGCGGCGAGGGTCGAGCCGCCGATGAAGCTGCGTCTGTCGAGAAGGATGCTCATCGTGTCCTCCGATCGCGTTGCCGGCAGCTCAGGCGCCGGTGGTGGCGAGCTTGATGGCCGCGCGTACCCGGTTGTACGTGCCGCAGCGGCAGATGTTGTTGATCGCCTGGTCGATGTCGGCGTCGTTCGGCACCGGCTTGGCCTCGAGCAGCGCCGCCGCCGCCATCAGCATGCCCGACTGGCAGTAGCCGCACTGCGGCACGTCGAGCGCCGCCCACGCCTTTTGCAGCGCATGCGTGCCGTCGGGCGACAGGCCTTCGATGGTCACGACCTTCTCGTTCGGCCCCACCGACGACACCGGCCGCACGCACGACCGCGTCGGCACGCCGTCGATGTGGACAGTGCAGGCGCCGCACAGCGCGACGCCGCAACCGTACTTCGTCCCGGTGAGGTCGAGCTGCTCGCGCAGCACCCAGAGCAAGGGCGTATCGGGCTCGGCGTCGAACTCGCGCTCCCGCCCGTTGACATTGAGCTTGGCCATCACGTCCCTCCTGCAAGCCGACGATTCCACCACCGCGACGGGCCGGAGTCCAGCGCCAGCAAGCGCGCCAGCAAGCGCGCCGGCCGCGTGCAGGCGATGCGGGCGCGGCGTCTCAGCCCAGCGTGTCGGCCCAGATGTTGGCCGCCCAGCCCGCCGCGAAGCCGGCCTCGAGCTGCGAGCGTGCCGCCGACACCCCGCCCGAGCCGGCCACCGTCTTGAAGGTTCGTTCGGCAGCGACGTACTCGTGCACGCTCGCGACGTGCACCGCTTCGCTGTCGCTGACGAAGCTGTAGCAGGTGTTGGTCAGCATCGGATGCGCGTCGACCTCGGCGCCCGCGAGCTCGGCGACGATTGCTGCCGCCGCGACCTTCGCGTGTGCGTTCGCCATGTGCGCCGACTTGGGCATCAGCGGCGCCGCGAGGATGGAATCGCCGACCACGTGGACGTCTTTCGCGAGCGTCGAGGCAAAGCTCAGGAAGTCGACCTGGCACCAGCGCCGGTTCGCGTTCGCCAGGCCGGCCTCGACCGCGAGCGTCCCGGCGCGCATCGGCGGCAGCACGTTCAGGACGTCCGCCTTCACGTCGTCGCTGATCTCGAACTTCACGCTCATCGTCTTCGCGTCGACCGCCGCCGCCTTGTGCAGCGGCAGGTACTCGACGAGGCCCGGGTAGAGCTCGGCCCAGGCCTTCTTGAAGAGCGCCGGCTTGGAGACGACGTCGGGGTTGGCGTCGAGGATCAGCACCTTCGAGCGCGGCTTGAAGCGCTTGAGGTACGAGGCGACGACGCTCGCGCGTTCGTAGGGACCGGGCGGGCAGCGGTACGGCGCTTCGGGAACGGCGATCGCGTAGACGCCCCCGTCGCGCATCGACTGCAGCTGGCGCGCCAGGGCTTCGGTCTCCGGACCGGCCTTCCACGCCTGCAGGATCGTGCCGTCGGCCTGCGCCTGCGCGAGCCCTTGCACGGCGCCGAACATCAGCTCGATGCCAGGCGCGAGGACGAGCTTGTCGTAGCGGATCTCGGCGCCGCGGGCGAGCCGCACGCGCTTGCCCTGCAGGTCGATGGCGGTGGCTCGGTCCTGCACGACGGTCACGCCGTGACGCTTGCGCAGGCTCTCGTAGGAACGAGTGATGTCGTCGAGGCGGCGTACGCCGGCGACAACGAGGTTGGAGACCGGGCAGGAGACGAAGGCGGGCTGCGGCTCGACCAGCACGACGTCGACGGCGCCGTCGGAGAAGAGCCGCACGTACTTTGCCGCAGTGGCGCCGCCATAGCCGGCGCCGATCACGACGACGCGCGCCGACGCCGGCACGGCGGCGGGCGTCGCGCATCCGCCGAGCGCGGCGAGCGCGCCGCCGGACAGCAGGCCTTGCACCAGGTCGCGCCGCTTCATCGCGCGCTCCCTGCCGACAGGGCGGCGAAATAGGCGGCGAGCGCATCGATCTGCGCGTCGCTGTAGCCCTTGGCGAGCTGCTGCATCACCGTGGCCGGCCGGCTGCCGTCGCGAAAGGCGCGCAGTTCCGTGGCGATACGCTCGCGCGGCAGGCCGGCCAGCGCCGGCATCGGCTGTCCTTCGACGGGGCGACCTTCCGTCCCGTGACAGGCGGCGCACGTCGCCGCGAGCGAGCGGGCGCGCGCCGCCGGCGTCACCTGCGCGTGCGCGCAGCCCCACGCGCACAGCAGCACGAGCAACGCCCCGTGCCGCCGGATGCGCCTGGCCCTCGCGTTGATCGCGACCCGATCCATCTCCATGAGGAATCCTCCGCTTCGCTGGTCGGTGATCATTGCCGAAGAGGCGCCTTCTTGCCAAGGTGGCATCGTCGTTGGCCCGACTCGCGAACTGGCCGACGCCCAGGAACGCGCGGCGCGGCGGCCGTGCGTGCGAAGCGACCCCGAAAACAGTATCGTGCCGCATTGCCAGCGGAAGGACAGCAACATGAAGATCGCCTTTTTCGGAACCGGCCTGATGGGTTCGGGGTTCGTGCGTCGCCTGCGCGCGACCGGCCACGAGGTCAATGTGTGGAACCGCACCGCCGCCAAGGCACGCGCGCTGGAAGCGGACGGAGCCCGGGCGTTCGACGATCCGGCAGCGGCACTCGTCGGTGCCGAGCGGATCCACCTGTCGCTGTCCGACGATGCGTCGGTCGACGCGGTGCTCGAACCGATCGCCGCGGCGATCCCGAAGGCAACCTGGATCGTCGACCACACGACGACTGCCGTCACGCCCACCGCCGAGCGCATCGCGCGCTGGAACTCGCGCGACCGGATCTTCGTTCACGCACCGGTCTTCATGGCGCCGACAAACGCGCTCGAAGGAACCGGCCTGATGCTCGTGTCCGGAGAGAAGTCGCGCCACGACGCTCTGCTGCCGGCGCTGCAGAAGATGACCGGCAACGTGGTCTACCTGGGCGAGGCTCCCGAACGGGCGGCGGCGTTCAAGCTGTTCGGCAACATGACGCTGATCGGGATCATGGGCGTCCTCGGCGACGTCAACCGCCTGGCGCACGCGGTCGGCATCCCGACCGGCGAAGCGTTCTCATTGTTCAAGCAGTTCAACCCGGGCCAGCTCCTTCCCGCCCGGGCGGCGCGGATCGAATCGGGCGCGTTCACGTCGGTGTCGTTTGAAGTCTCGATGGCGCGCAAGGACGTGCGCCTGATGATCGAGGAGGCCCGGCGCGGCGGCGTCGAGCTCTACGTCATGCCCGGCGTCGCCGCGATGTTCGACGCCGCGATCGCGCGCGGCGAGGGCGCGCTCGACTCGGCTGCAGCGGCGCGCATGCCGACCTGAACCGCCGGGTCGACCCGGCGCCGGTCGTCAGGGCTCGCGGCGATTCCGCCGCCTCAATCGNCAGGGAACAACGCCGCGTGCGACTGCCGCAGCTGCCGCTTGAGCAGCTTGCCGCTCGGGTTCTTGGGCAGCGTCTCGGCAAAGACGACGCGCTTGGGTGCCTTGAACGCGGCCATGCTGGACGCGCAGTGCGCCAGCACCTGGCTCTCGCTGAGCGCCTGGCCGCTCTTGACGACGACAACGGCAACGACCGCCTCGACCCAGCGCGGGTGGGAAATGCCGACCACGGCCACCTCGGACACTTCGGGCAGGCGGTAGATGACTTCCTCGACCTCGCGGCTGGACACGTTCTCGCCGCCGCTCTTGATCATGTCCTTCTTCCGGTCGACCACCGTGATATAGCCCTCGTCGTCCATGGTCGCCAGATCGCCGGAGTGGAACCAGTCGCCTTCGAAGGCGGCCGTCGTCCGTTCGTCGTCGTGGAAGTAGCCGATCATCAGATGCGGCGAGCGATGCACGATCTCGCCGACCTCGCCCGACGCCACGTCACGCATCGCGTCGTCGACGACGCGCGTCTCGACGTTCAGGACGGCGCGCCCGCACGAGCCGGGCTTGCGCAGCTGGTCCTCGGGGGCCAGCATCGTCGCCAGCGGCGCGATCTCGGTCTGGCCGTACAGGTTCCACAGCCGCACCTGCGGCAAGCGCCGCGCCAGCTCGCGCAGCACTTCGACCGGCATGATCGAGGCCCCGTAGTAGCCCTTGCGCAGGCTGGACAGGTCGGTGCGATCGAAGAGCGGCGAACGAAGCAGCGAGATCCAGACCGTCGGCGGTGCGAAGAAAGAGCTGATGCGGTGGCGCTCGATCAGCGGCAGCAGGTTGTCCGGGACCGGACGGGCCGTGATGACATTCGTGGCGCCGACATGGATCGAGGGCCCCAGGAATACGTCGAGCTGCGCGCAGTGGTACAGCGGCAGTGCGTGCAACGCGAGGTCGTCGTTGGCGATGCTGGCGTCGACGATGCAGCTCACGTACTGCCACAGCACGGCGTCGTGGGTCAGCATCGCGCCCTTCGGGGCGGACTCGGTGCCGCTCGTGTAGACGATCTGCAGCAGATCGCTGCCGTCGAGCGCAATGTCGGGAAGCGCCGCGTCGCTGCCCGCGAGCGTGTCGAAGGCGATCATGTCGGCTTCGGGAACGCTGGCATTCTCCGAGGGAAGCCAGACGAAGTCGCGCACGGCCGTGTCGTGCGCCGCCGCGGCGCGCGCCAGCGGAGCCAGCTCGCTGTCGGTGGCGAGCATCGTCGCGCCGGCGTGGCGAAGGATGTATGCGGCCTCGTCCGCCTTGAGCATGAAGTTGATCGGCACGAGAACGGCGCCCAGTCGGGCGAGCGCGAAGCGCAGCGCGGCAAACGCATGCGAGTTGCGCGCGAGTATCGCCACGCGCGCACCCTTGGCGACGCCACGCCGGGTCAGGCCGGCGGCGACGCGATCCGCGATGCGATCGAACTCGGCATAGGTCCAGCGGGTCTCGCCGCAGACGATGGCGAGCTTGTGGGGGAATCGTGCGGCACTGCGATGCAGCAGGTCGCCCAGGGTCTGACGACGAATGACGGGATTCACGATCGCAGCGCCTCTGCATGAACGACGGTGTTCCGGATTATCGATCTCGGGGCACGTCGGGTTTTCGCGCCGGTCGCGGCTCCCAGCAGTCGGCCACGAACCCGCCGCGATCGACCTCAAATGCCGAGCCGTCGCATCACCTCGGAAGCGATCGCCAGGCTCGCCGTCAGCCCCGGCGACTCGATCCCGTACAGGTTCATCAGCCCCGCGACGCCGTGCGCTTCAGGCCCTTGCAGCATGAAGTCGCGCGCCGGCTCGCCGGGCCCCTGCAGCTTCGGCCGGACGCCGCTGTACGCCGGTGCCAGCGAGTCGTCCTCGAGCCCCGGCCAGTAGCGCCGGATCGCGGCGTAGAACGCTGCGCTGCGCGCCGGGTCGACGGCGTAGTCGACGCTCTCGGGCGAAGCGCCATCGGCGAGCCACTCGACGTCGGGACCGAAGCGCGCTTGGCCGGCCAGGTCGAGCGTCAGGTGGACGCCGAGCCCGCCCGGCTCGGGCACCGGGTAGACGAGGCGCGTGAACGGCGAGCGGCCGGCCAGCGCGTAGTAGTTGCCCTTGGCGAACCACGGCTTGGGGATGTGTGCGGGGGCCAGGCCGTCGATGCGGCTGGCCAGCGCCGGGGCGTGCAACCCGGCGGCGTTGACGAGGACGCCGGCTTCGATCTCGAGCGGCGCCGCACCGCCGACGCGAAGGACGAAGCCGTCGCTGCGGACGACGGCGCTCTCGAGCGGCGAGCGCAGCACGAGGGTGCCGCCGGCCCGCTCGAGGTCGCCCAGGAAGGCAAGCATCAGCGCGTGGCTGTCGATGATTCCTGTCGCCGTCGAGAGCAGTGCCGCCTCGCCCTGCAGGGCCGGCTCGAGCTCGCGCGCCTCGGCGCCGCTCAGCCATCTCATGCCTTCAACGCCGTTGGCCGCGGCGCGCTGCTCGATCGAGCGGAGCGTTTCGACCTGCCCTGCCGTTGTCGCGACGACGAGCTTGCCGCAGCGGCGATGCCCGACGCCGTGCGCCTCGCAGTACGGGTAGAGCAAGCGGCGCCCGGCCACGCACAGCTTCGCCTTCAACGATCCCGGAGCATCGTGGATCCCGGCGTGGATGACCTCGCTGTTGCGCGAGCTGATTCCGTTGCCGATGCCTCCTTCGGCTTCGAGCACGAGCGTCTCGCGTCCCCGCAGCGCGAGCTNGCGAGCGACGGCCAGGCCGATCGCTCCGGCACCCACCACCACTGCATCGATCCGGTCCAAGACGCCGCCTTGCGTGTGAACAGGCCTAGCGTTTCGCGGAGCTGTTCGTGGACGCGGCGGCAGCGTTCGCACACGCCACGGTCTTTGCCCAGAACTCCTTGCCCTGGCCGTATTGCGGGCCCATGTCGCCCAACCTCCTGTGGTAGGTGGCGAGCTTGGCCTCGACGTCCCGGCCGGCCCTACCCGCCGCACGCATGTCGAGCAGCGCAACACAGTTGGCTTTCACCTCGTCGAAGCTGCGGATCTTCGCGTGGGCGCACTCGTGGAAGAAGGCG
>JGI24140J50213_10000355_pt1 | contig 21600 bp, 17 predicted proteins | sample BarGraIncu00222A_FD_50213 | JGI IMG/M metagenome (IMG submission 50213)
CAGATCCCCCAAGGTGAGCCTGAGAGTCCAGGTGAAGCCATCGACGCCCCGGTGACAGACCGTCACGACGATGGCAACCACGACGGGGGTGGCCCACACGATAGTGACCGAACCCACGTCGCCGCCGTCGGCGCAGGTGCCTGGCCCCCTCGCCGGCCAACAACGTTCCCGGATCGGCGCGACCCGCCACCATCGCGGGGACTTCCCGGCTTGCCCCGGGCCACGGGCCTCGAGCCGCCGGTGGAAGAGGCGAGCTGCGCCGAAGACGCCCCCATGAAGATCTGCGAGACGGAGCACCCACCATCGGGCACGCCACCCGCACAGGCTGCGGCGCCGTGCCGAGCCCGCTCTACTGGTGAAGCGCCCCAACCGCGCCCGGCCAAGGGATGAGCCGGCTAAGGGATGAGGATGCCGCGGCCTCGCAGGCGACCGGCGTCAAGGTCGTTCATGGCGTCGTTGACGGCGTCCAGCGGGTAGGTGTGTGTCAGCATCGTGACGCGCCCGGCAGCGTTGAGCGCCATCAGCTCGACGAGGTCGTTGTAGCTGCCCACGAGGTTGCCGACGACGTTGCGCTCGGTCGAGATCACGTCAATAGCTGGAATCTCGATCGTCCCGCCGTAACCAATGACGAAGTCGCTGCCGGCTCGCCTGGTCATCGCCCAGCTGTCTGCCTCGGCGCCCTTCTCCCCGACGAAGTCCAGGACAACCTCGGCTCCCAGCCCGTCAGTCAGCTGGAGCACCGTGTCGACGTGCTGGCCGTCCACGACGACGGTCTCGTCGGCTCCCCAGCCGCCGGTGAGGGCCAGGGCCTCCTGGTTGGGGTCGAGCACCACGATGCGGGTGGCGCTCATGGCGCGCAGGCACTGGATACCGAGGTGGCCGAGGCCGCCCGCACCCATCACGACGCAGGTGCTGCCCGGGTACAGCAGCGGGAGCGCCTTCTTCACGGCGTGGTAAGCCGTCAGGCCGGCATCGGCCAGCGCGGCCACGGCGGCAGGCTCGATACCGGGGGCGAGCTTGACCACCGAGCGTGCGGAGGTCTTGAGGAATTCCGCCATGCCGCCGTCGGTGTCTATGCCCGGAAAGCCGCTGGCCTCGCAGTGCACGTCGTCTCCGGCGCGACAGGCCCGGCAGAAGCCACAGGTCACCAGCGGGTGCAGGATCACCGCGTCGCCAGCCTGCAGGTGCTCCACCGCGGGACCCACCGCGTGGATCCAGCCGGCGTTCTCATGGCCCAGCGTGTACGGGAGGCCGACATTGCTCTTGGGTGCCCACTGGCCCTCGACGATGTGTAGGTCGGTGCGGCACAGACCTGCGCCACCGACCCGCACGACGACGTCCAGGGGTCCTAGGGCTTCTGGCTCCGGGACTTCCTCGACAACCGGGCGTTCCTGATACCGATGCAGCCGAACCGCCTTCATGACGCCTCCCGAGCGTTGGACGACCCCGGTGATCCTCCGTCCCTGCACCGTAGGGCAAACAGCACCAGTGCGCACCGTAGGCAGGCACAGCGCCCTTCCTGCAGCGCCACCATCGGCGTAACATCCCGAGCCTCACACCACGAAAGGAACGGCCATGACACGTACGCCGGAAGAGGTCTTCGCCCACCACGGACAGGCACTTGGGGCAGGGGACCTGGAAGAGATCGTTGCCGACTACACCGAGGACGCCATCCTTATCGTGAACAAGACGGTCTTCCGGGGCAAGGACGGGGCCAGGGCCGTCTTCACCCAACTGCTCAGCGACCTCCCTTCGGCGGCCTGGCAGCTCGACACGGTGTTCGCTGACGACGTGCTCTACCTGGAGTGGAAAGCGATCGGAGGCGGCCGCAAGTCCGACGACGCCATCGATACCTTCATCTTCGCGGACGGCATGATCCGCGTGCAGACGGTCTTCTACACGGTGAAGCCAGCCTGAGGTGATCCTGCGGTCCCGGTGCGCACGATCAGCCGGGGCCGTAGGCGGCTCGGGCTCGGCAAGAGGCCTGCTAGGAGCCGCAAAGACTGGGTGCGCTCAGTGGACCGGCATCGGCCGACGGGTCGTCCAGGCGCCCGGCCAGTGATCTGGCCCAGTCGAGCAGGCCGGACACGTCGATGCCGTAGGGCGGCTGGTCGGCGTAGGCCGCAAGGCGATCGGCTCCCCGGCGCAGGAGCGTGGCGGCCCCTGCGTTGTTCTCCCGCAGGGCGTGGGTCAGTCCCACCGCCAGCTGGGCCAGCCCCTGCCACAGGTCGCGTTCGGGCTCTGGAGCCGCCTTCCAGGTCGCCTCCAGGACTTCATGAGCGTGGAAGGGCAGGCCTTCGTCCAGGAGCCGCTGGGCTTCCACAAGGCTGTCGGCAGGTGACAGCACCAGCTCGTCAGGAACCCGGACAACTCCTGAGGCTCCGCGGGGAAGCGGGCGGCCCAGCTCATCGCGTGGGCGGGCATTGCGCGGCCGGCCGGCCCGGTCACGTTCTCGATCAGGATTCATCCTGGTCCTCGATCCTTTGGCTGGGTTGGACCTGGCCGGCGTCACCCGGGCTCGTCGGCAACGGCTCACCCGACTCCAGGAGCGCGCGGAAGCCGTCCTCGTCCAGGATCGGCACCCCGAGCTTTGCGGCCTGCTCGGCCTTGGTTCCCGGGTTCTGGCCTACCACGACGTAGGCGGTCTTCTTGGACACGGTGCCCGCCGCCTTCCCGCCGCGGGACACGATGGCTTCCTTGGCCTGATCGCGGGAGAAACCGTCCAGCGACCCGGTGACCACGATCGTGGCCCCGGCCAGGGTCTTGGGCCTCGACTCGTCGACCTCATCGGCCATCCGCACGCCGGCCCTGGCCCACTTGTCGACGATCGCCACGTGCCAGTCGACGGCAAACCACTCCTGCAGCGACTCGGCAATCACCGGCCCGACGCCCTCCACGCCGGCGAGCTCGTCAAGGGATGCGCTGGCGATGGCCTCCATGGAGCCGAAGTGCCCGGCCAGGGCCCGCGCGGCAGTCGGACCGACGTGCCGGATCGACAGCGCCACCAGCACCCGCCACAGGGGCTGCTTCTTGGCCAGCTCGAGATTGTCCACGAGCCTGGTGCCGTTGGCGGACAGCACGGCGTCCCCGAGCCCTGCCTCACGTTCCTTCTTGGTCGACGCCCGGGTGTAGAGCGGCGCCTGGGCCACCTGGGCCGCCGTCAGGGTGAACAGGTCCCCCTCGTCGTCCAGCACCTTGGCAGCCAGCAGTGCGATGGCGCCCTCCCAGCCCAGCGCCTCAATGTCAAAGCCACCACGGGAGGCCAGCGCGAACAGCCGTTCTCGTAGCTGCGCAGGGCAGTAGCGGGAGTTGGGACAACGGATGTCCTTGTCGCCCTCCTTCTCCACCGCCAGCTCGGTGCCACACTCCGGGCAGTGCGTGGGCATCTCGAAGACGCGCTGGGTCCCGTCGCGCAGGTCCACCACCGGACCCACGATCTCGGGGATCACGTCGCCGGCCTTACGCAGCACCACGGTGTCGCCGATCATCACCCCCTTGCGCACGACCTCGAAGGCGTTGTGCAACGTAGCCATCTCGACGGTCGAACCGGCGACCTTGACGGGTTTCATCACCCCAAAGGGCGTGACCCGCCCGGTCCGCCCGACGTTGACCCGGATGTCCACAAGCCTGGTGGTGACCTCCTCGGGCGGGTACTTGTAGGCGATGGCCCAGCGCGGCGCTCGTGAGGTCGAGCCGAGGCGGCGCTGGATCTCGACCTCGTCGATCTTGACCACGATCCCGTCGAGCTCATGCTCGACGTCGTGCCGGTGCGCCCCGTAGTAGTCGATGTACTCCTGCACGGCGGCGACGCCGTCCAGCACCCGGTGGTGGGTGGAGACCGGCAGCCCCCAGCCGGCCAGCACGTCATAGCACTGGCTCTGGCGCGCGATCGCGAACCCCCGGTGGGCCCCGATGCCGTGAACCAGCATCCGCAGCGGGCGGGTGGCGGTGACCCGGGGGTCCTTCTGACGCAACGACCCGGCCGCTGCGTTACGGGGGTTGGCGAACGGCGCCTTGCCTGCCGCGACCAACGCGGCGTTCAGCTGCCCGAAGGCCTCGATCGGGAAGAACACCTCACCCCGGATCTCGATCTGGTCCGGATGGTCCGACCCGACGAGCCGATGCGGGATTCCCCTGATCGTGCGCACGTTGTTGGTGACGTCCTCACCGGTGCGGCCGTCGCCGCGGGTCGCCGCCCGGACCAGCCGGCCCCGCTGGTACAGCAGGTTGATGGCCAGCCCGTCGATCTTGAGCTCACACAGATAGTGGTGCGGGCGCCCGCCGGCCGAGGCTACGTCGCGCTCCACCCGCAGGGCCCACGCCGCGATCTCACCGGGGCTGAAGGCGTTGTCCAGGCTCAACATCGCCTCGAGGTGCTCGACGGGCGCGAAGTCCGTGGAGAATCCCGCGCCGACCTGCTGGGTCGGGCTGTCGGGGGTGCGCAGCTGCGGGTACCGGTCCTCCAGGGCGTTCAGCTCGCGAACCAGGCCGTCGTACTGCCCATCGCTGATGGTCGGCGCATCCTTGAGGTGGTAGCTGTACTGGTGGGCGCGCACCTGCTCAGCAAGCTCAGTCCACTGGTGGCGGACGTCGGCGGGAACATCGGTCGGCAGGTCGGTCACAGCCATATCCTGCCCCATGTCGGACGCCGATCAGGCTCTGGGCGAACGCCCAATCAGCACCGCTGCGCCCAGGACCACGGCGGCGCCGACGAACTGGGGCCACGCCAGCCGTTCGCCCAGCACCAGGACACCCAGGGCCACCGAGACGACCGGGATGAGGTAGGTGACCGAAGAGCCGACCGTCGGCCCAGCCGCGCGCACCACGTCGTACTGGAAAGACATCGCGATCCCGGTGCCGAAGACCCCCAGGGCAAGCACGGCCAGCAGCGGCACCAGGACCGAGCCGCCGCTGGTGTTCGCGTGCAGGGTCCACGGCGCGCCCAGCGAAAGGTGGGTGCGCTGGGCAAGCCACCAGATCGTCAGGGCGACCAGCATCTGGGAGGCCGAGGTCAGCATCTGCGCCGCGGGCAGGGTGAGCCCGCCGAAGTCCGCCCTGCCCAGGAAGCGCCTCGTGTAGATCCAGCCCAGCCCGTAGGACATACCGGCCACCAGCGTCATGGCGAAGCCCAGCAGGTCCGGGCGCCCGAGTGACGCCCACGGCTGCATGATCACCAGCACCCCGAGGAAACCGATGACCACCCCGACGATCTTGCGTGGCTCGATCTTGTCCACGGGCAGCAGCAGCAGGCTGAACATCACGGTGGCTATCGGGGTGATCGAGTTACCGATGCCCGCCAGCGCCGAGCTGATCCGCTCCTCCCCCAGCGCGAACAGGCTGAACGGCAGGCTGCCCAGGAAGAAACCCGTCACCATCAGATGCGCCCACAGGCGGCGCTGGCGGGGCAACCGCCCCCCCGAGACGATGAGCAGAAGCATCAGAACGGCCGCGCCGCTCATGATGCGCAGACCAGAGATCTGCAGGGGCGCAAGGGACCTCAGGCCGATCTTCATCAGCAGGAAGCTCGAGCCCCAGATGAACGCCAGCGCGGTGAACTTCAGCTGCCAGGGGACACGCGTGGCCTTCATCGCGTTGGCCGCGGCGGCGGCTTGGGTGGTGGTCGTCATGGTGGTCAGCTTCCAGCGGTCTCGGTCAGGGCGCGGGCCGCGTCCACGACCAGTTGTTGAACGCTGCTGGCCCCCGAAGGTGTGAGTCCGCCCAGCCCACAGGCCGGCGTGAGCGTCACCTTGGACAGGTCCGAGATCGGCAACCCGACCCTGCGCCACGCCTCCAGCAAGGGGTCGATGACGCCGGTGACACCGCTGGCTGGGTGCCCATCGGCCGTGGCTGAGGCGCCGCCGGTGGGGACCACCCCGGCCCAGAGGTCTACACCGGACTCGACGGTGGCCGCCACGGACTCCCACCCCTTGGGGGTCAGCACGCCGATGTCGAGGCAGACAGCGGTGACACCGGTATCCCGCAGCAGCACCAGTGGCACATCCGGCGCACAGCAGTGCACGACGGTGAGCCGGTCGCCGGCGGCCGCGACGACGTCGCGCAGCCCCTCTGCGGCCATGGTGGGGTCGATGGCGCGAATCCGGCCGAATCCTGAGGCCGTGGGAAGGCGACCGGCCAGGACCGAGGGCAGAGCGGGTTCATCGAGCTGGACCACCAGGGTGGCCTTGGGGACGAGCTGGGCTACCTCATCCAGGTGGGCGCGCAGCCCCTCGGCCAGGGACGCGATCACGTCCCGGGTGGCGCCGCCATCCACGACCGAACGTTCGCCGCGGTGCAGCCAGATCGAGGAGGCCAGGGTCCAGGGCCCCGCGATCTGCACCTTGAGGTCGCCCTCGTACCCGTCGAAAGCCTCGGCCAGCTCGTCCAGGTCCTGGCGCAGGAGCCCCGCGGTGCGGTGGGCATCGTGGCCGGCCCGGTCGACGAAGCGCCAACCCATGGGCTGCAGGTCGACCGCCAGATCGGCCAGCAGGCCAGCCGCCCGGCCGATCATGTCCGCGCCCGGTCCTCGCGCGGGAAGCTCCGGCAGGTACGGCAGCCCCTGTTCGCTGAGCAGGTCCCGAACGGCAGTCACGCTCCGGCGTACGTCGGTGCCCGGCCACGACCCGATCCCGCTGCCTCTGCTCACCGCCAGAGCCTAACCTCCGGCCGGCGAGGTGCTGCCGTCTGCGTCGCGGGTGAGCTCGCGCCGGCCCTGCCCGCTGGCCGCTGCCCTGGCCGAGGTTGCCTTGGCTATGGTGGCTGACCCGACCACCCGGGTCCCGTCGTACAGGACCACGGACTGGCCGGGGGCCACCCCGCGGACGGGGCGCTGCAGGCGTACCTCGACCTGCTCGCCGTCGGCCCAGGCGGTGGCCGGTATCTCCTCGCCGTGAGCGCGAACCTGGGCGCCCACCGACACTTCGCCGCGCGGCGCCGGACCACACCACCGGCAGTGGTCGCCGGTGATCGCGTCGATTCCCAGCAGGTCGCCGACCGCAACCACGACAGTGTTGGTTTTGGGCTGTACCTCGAGCACGTAACGAGGTTGCCCTCCGGTTGCGGGCTGCCCAAGGTGCAGGCCCCGGCGCTGCCCCACCGTGAACCCGTAGGCACCATCATGGCGTCCCACCGTGGTTCCGCCCGTGTCGACGATGTCGCCGGGCTGCTCCCCGAGGCGGTCGGTCAGCCACTTGCGGGTGTCCCCGTCGGGAATGAAACAGATGTCGTGGCTGTCGGGCTTGGCCGCGACGTAGAACCCGCGTGCTGCGGCCTCCTGGCGAATCTGCGGCTTGGCGGTGTCGCCCAGGGGAAAGAACGAGCGCGCCAGCTGGTCGGCGTTCAGCACACCCAGGACGTAAGACTGATCCTTTGCCATGTCGAGCGCCCGGTGCAGCTCGCGCGCGCCGCTGGCCCCTTGCACGATCTGGGCATAGTGACCGGTGGCGACCGCATCGAATCCCAGTGCGAGGGCCTTGTCCAGCAGCGCGGCAAACTTGATCTTCTCGTTACAGCGCAGGCACGGGTTGGGGGTGCGGCCGGCGGCATACTCCGCGACGAAGTCATCGACCACGTCGTTCTTGAACCGCGCAGCCATATCCCAGACGTAGAAAGGAATTCCGATCATGTCGGCCACCCGACGGGCATCACCGGCGTCCTCAATGGTGCAACAGCCGCGGGCGCCCTCACGAAGGGTGGCAGGGTTCTGACTGAGCGCAAGATGAACCCCGACAACGTCGTGTCCGTCCTCGACCATGCGGGCCGCGGCAACAGCTGAGTCAACACCGCCGCTCATGGCGGCAACGACGCGCATCAGCGCGTCTGTGTCGGAATCGCCTGCTGGGAGCTGGTGGCCACCTGGGCCCTCTGGGCTCGCTCAACCGCGGCCGGCAGAGCCGCCAGGAACGCGTCAATGTCAGCCGAGGTCGAGGTATGGCCCAGCGTGAGCCGCAGGGCGCCACGAGCCTTGTGCTCCGACATACCCATGGCCAGCAGGACGTGACTGGGCTGTGGCACCCCGGCCTGGCAGGCCGAACCGGTAGAGCACTGCACTCCGGCGGCGTCCAGCAGGTACAGCAGGGAGTCACCGTCACAGCCAGGAACAAGCAGGTGGGCGTTGCCCGGCAGACGCGCCGTGCCGTCACCGGGCACCCAGTCGCCGCTGACCTGGACTCCGAAGCCGGCATCCTGTGCGCCGACAATGAGCATGTCGCGCAGGGCAGTCAGTCGCTGCGCGCGGCGGGCCAGGTCGGCCGTGGCATGGCGGATGGCCACCGCGAAACCACGAATCGCCGGGACGTCCAGGCTGCCGCTGCGCACCTGGCGCTCCTGGCCTCCGCCATGGGTCAGGGGCACGAGGGTGGCGTCGCGTCGAGCCAGCAGCGCTCCCACCCCTTGGGGACCGCCGATCTTATGGCCGCTGATGCTCAACAGGTCGAGCCCGCTGGCAGCGAAGTCGACCACGACCTGGCCGACGGCCTGGACGGCGTCGCTGTGCATCGGTATCGCGAACTCGTGGCAGAGCGCGGCTATCTGGGCGATCGGCTGCACGGTGCCGACCTCGTTGTTGGCCCACATCACGCTGACCAGTGCGACGGTCTCGGGGTCGGTCCCGATGGCGGCCCGGACCGTCTCCGGGTGGACGCGGCCCACCTGGTCAACCTCGAGCCAGGTGACCTTGGCGCCCTCGTGGGCCACTAGGAAGTCGACACAGTCCAGGACCGCATGATGCTCGACGGTGCTGACCAGAAGGCGCACCCGCCGAGGGTCCGCGTCTTTGCGGGCCCAGAAGGTTCCCTTGATGGCCAGGTTGTCGGACTCCGTGCCGCCAGAGGTGAACAGCACCTCCGATGGCCGGGCACCCATGGCCTGGGCAATCGCCTCGCGAGACTCCTCGACCACCCGACGTCCGAGGCGGCCCGAGGTGTGCAGGGACGAGGCATTACCGACCGTTGCCATCTGAGCGGTCATCGCCTCGATCGCTTCGGGCAGCATCGGCGTGGTCGCACCGTGGTCGAGGTAGGCAAAGCTGACGTTGGCAGAGGAGTCGAGCACCCATCGAGTCTACGTGGACACGACCCGTGGCCCGAGTCGCGCCCGCGTATCCGCGTGCAGGCGGTCAGCCCTTTGCGGCGTTGACCGCCTTGATGGCCTGCGGCAGGACGGTGAACAGGTCGCCGACGACACCGAAGTCGACCATGTCGAAGATGGGAGCCTCTTCGTCCTTGTTGATCGCGATGATCGTCTTGGACGTCTGCATGCCGGCGCGGTGCTGGATGGCCCCGGAGATGCCGGCCGCGACGTACAGCTGCGGGGAGACCTGTTTGCCGGTCTGGCCGACCTGGTTGCTGTGCGGGTACCACCCCGCGTCGACGGCTGCGCGCGAGGCCCCGACAGCGGCGCCCAGGGAGTCGGCGAACTCCTCGACCTTGGAGAAGTCACCGCCGGTTCCGCGTCCACCGGAGACCACGATCGCGGCCTCGGTCAGCTCGGGACGGCCCGTGGCTGCCCTGGGCGCGGTGTTGGTGATCCGGGCGGCCTTGGCGCCCGCCGAGATCGTGATGTCGACCACCTGCTCCACGGCCGCGCCGGTGACCGCTTCGGGGGGGGCCGAGTTCGGCTTGACCGTGACGATGGGTGTGCCCTTGGTCACGCTCGCCTGCACGCTGAACCCACCGGCGAACGCGGACTGAGTCGTGCGGACGGCGCCATCGCCGCCGGCCTGCACGTCGACGGCGTCGGTGATCAGACCCGATGAGGTCTTGATCGCCAGCCGGGCCGCGATCTCCTTGCCCTCAGGGGATGAGGAGATCAGGACCGCCGCCGGCGAGCTGGAGGCCACCAGTGCGGCCAGCACCTCAGCCTTGGGCGCCACCAGGTAGTCGAAGATGTCAGCCGCCGCCACCGTGTAGACCTTCTCGGCGCCGTACTGCGCCAGGGCCGCCTTGGCGGTGTCGAACCCACCACCGATGAAGACCGCGGACGGCTCGCCAAGGCGGCGGGCGATCGTCAGCAGCTCGGAGGTGGTTTTGCGGACCACGCCATCGATGTGGTCAACCAGAACGAGAACTTCAGCCATGTGCGTTTCTCCTACATCTAACTGTTCGGGTGAGCAGTCTGGTTGGTTCAGACGAACTTGTTCGCGGACAGGAACTCTGCGAGCTTGGTTCCGCCGTCACCCTCGTCGGTGACGATCTGGCCGACAGCCCGGGGCGGGCGCTTGGCGAAGGACTCGACCTTTGTCCAGGCAGCAGCCAGGCCCACCGAGCCGGCGTCGACGCCGAGGTCGCTCAGCGACCAGGTCGCCACGGGCTTCTTCTTGGCAGCCATGATGCCCTTGAAGGACGGGTAGCGGGGCTCGTTGATCTGGTCGGTGACCGAGACCAGAGCCGGCAGGGTGGCGGTGACGGTCTCAGAGGCCGCGTCACCGTCGCGACGGATGGTGACCGTGCCACCGGCCACGCTGAGCTCCGAGGCGAGAGTCACCTGGGGCAGGCCGAGGCGTTCGGCGAGCATGGACGGGACAACGCCCATCGCTCCATCCGTGGAGGTCATACCGGTCAGGATGAGGTCGGGGTTGCCGATCTTCTTCACGGCCTCGGCCAGGATCAGCGAGGTGGCCACGGCGTCAGAGCCGTGGATCGCCTCGTCGCTGACGTGCACGCCCGCATGGGCGCCCATCTGCAGGGACTTCTTGATGGCATCGGCGGCTTTGTCGGGGCCGACGGTCAGGACGGTGACAGTGCTCTCCCCGGCTCCAGGACTCTCGGCCAGGCTCAGGGCTGACTCGATGGCGTACTCGTCGAGCTCAGAAAGCAGACCGTCGACGCCCAACCGATCGGTGGTGTTGTCCGACTCGTTGAACGTAGGGTCCGACGTGGCGTCAGGCACGTACTTGACACAGACGACGATGTTCACGCTGGCTCGTCCCCTTTCATAGGGAGTATCACTCTAGGATTTCGGGACATCTTGGCACTCTTGAGCGCCCGGAGGAAACGCCAGCAGCGCTCATGCATGGGCGACGACCGCCCTGCCGACAAACACTAAGCCCAAACTCGCGGCTCCGCCGGGCCAAACGTCTTAGCGGCCCTCGAACTGCGCGCCGCCCTTCCTGTGCTCAACGAAGGCGGTCATGCCCAGGTTACGGTCACGGGTGGCGAAGACCCCCGCGAACTGCATCCGCTCAATCTCCAGGCCGGTCTCCAGATCGACCTCGAGACCACGGTCGATGGCCTCCTTTGCTGCGCGGATGGCGTATGCCGGGCCGCCCACGTAGCGCTCGACGCGCCTTTGGGCTGCGGCGTAGGCCTGATCGGGTGCGACCACCTCATCGACCAGACCGATCCGCAGCGCCTCCTGTGCCGAGACCATGCGTCCGGTGAAGATCATGTCCTTGGCGCGGGCGGCACCGATCAACCGGGACAGCCGCTGAGTGCCACCGGCCCCCGGGATGACTCCCAGGGCGATCTCGGGCTGGCCGAGCTGGGCGTTGTCGGCGGCGACCCGAAAGTCGCAGGCCAAGGTGAGCTCACACCCGGCACCCAGGGCATATCCGGTGATGGCCGCGACAGTGGGCTTGGGGATCCGGGCGATCGCGATGAAAGCAGCCTGTAAGGCCGCGGAACGGTCGACCATGTCCGTGTAGCTCATGGTCTGCATCTGCTTGACGTCAGCGCCGGCCGCAAAGACCTTCTCGCCGCCATAGACGATGACCGCGCTGACGTCGCGCCGCTCGCTGACCTGCAGCGCGGCGGCGTGCAGCTCGTCCTGAACCTGAAAGTTCAGCGCGTTGACGGGAGGTCGGTCCAGACGGATCGTGGCGATGCCAGCCTCGACCTCGACGTGCACGAGCTCACTCATACCTGCTCCGTCCCGGCGTCCTCGCCCTGCGTCCGGCCCATGATCGTCTCGTGCCACAGGTGGACAGCGGACAAGATGAGCTGGGTCGTCACCACCAGCATTTCCCGCAGGTTCGTCTCTGGTGCGATGACGTGCTCACCGGTGACAACCAGGGTCCCGTTCGCGATGCCGGCCTTGACCACATTAAGACGCAGGGTCAGCTCGTTGCAGGCCTGGAGCTGACTCAGAAGATCTTGCGGCACGTCGTCGCCAACCTGCCACTGCCCGAAGACGCGCATGATGGTGAAGTCGCCCTCCACGCAGCGCACGAACAGCTGCTGTTCCTGGACCGTGAAGGCCACGTCGCCGTCGTTGTCAATGTTGGGCTCGAAACCTTCGTCGATCAGGGCGTCAAGCACCCGTCCACGAAGAGGATGCTGATTTGGCGTGGGCGGGAAGTTTGGCAGCGAAGTCGGATCGGTCATGCCCCTAACGTAACGACTGCCTACCCTTGGTGCCATGGGCACCACCAGTGATCTGCCACCCGGACTGGGTGCCACCCTCACCGCCGATGGCGTGGACTTCGCCGTGTACGCCGGACACGCCGACGCTGTGGAGGTCTGCCTGTTCGAGGCGGGCGACACCACCGGGGCAAGTGAGAGAAGGATCACCCTGGCCGGCCACCTCCAGGGGACATGGTTCGGCTCCGTTCCCGGGCTCGGCGCCGGAGCGCGATATGGGATCCGGGCCCACGGTCCGTGGCAACCCTCCCAGGGCCTGCGCTACAACCCCGACAAGCTGCTGCTGGACCCCTATGCCAGGGCTATCGACGGCCAGGTCACCTGGGCGCCGGAGGTTTTCGGCCATGTGGTGGGCGCTGGCCTGACTGGCGATCCGGAGATCAGGGACGACCGCAACAGCGCGCCGTACGTGCCAAGGGCCGTCGTAGTCGGTAACGGCTTCGACTGGGACCATGACCGGCGCCCCCAGGTCCCGTGGTCCCAGACGGTCATCTACGAGACCCACGTCCGCAATCTCACCAAGAGCCACCCCCAGATCGAGGAGCCGCTGCGAGGAACCTTTGCCGGGATGGCGAGCCCAGCCACGATCGAGCACCTCCTTGGTCTGGGGGTGACATCGGTCGAGCTGTTACCGGTACACGCGTTCAGCGACGAGCCGGAGCTCGTGGCCCGGGGGCTGTCGAACCACTGGGGGTACAACACTCTGGGATTCTGCGCGCCCCATGGACCGTACGCAGCGTCCCGCGATCCCCTGGACCAGCTCAACGAGTTCAAGGGCATGGTCAAGCTGCTTCATGCTGCCGGTCTGGAGGTGATCCTGGACGTGGTCTACAACCACACCTGCGAGCAGGCCCGCGACGGGGCCACCTTGTCCTGGCGCGGTCTGGATAACCGCGCCTACTACCGCCTGGACGAGCGCGGACATGACGTCGACGTGACGGGGTGCGGCAACACCCTGGACATCCGCCAGCCGGTGGTCGCACGGATGGTTCGGGACTCCCTGCGGTACTGGGTCCAGCAGTGCCACGTGGACGGCTTCCGGTTCGACCTTGCGGTGACCCTGGGCCGCGGCCGTGACGACAGCTTCCACGCCGACCACCCGTTCCTGGTCGCCCTGCGCTCCGACCCGGTGCTCGCAGCGGTCAAGCTGATCGCCGAGCCGTGGGACCTCGGGGTTCACGGCTGGCGCACCGGCCAGTTCCCGCCGCCCTTCGCCGAGTGGAACGACCGCTTCCGCGACGCGGTCCGCACGTTCTGGCTGCCCGACGTCGCGCGCTCGAGTCACCACGAGCCGGGCCACGGGGTTCGCGAGCTGGCGACCCGGCTCAGTGGCTCCCGTGACCTCTTCGACGCCACCGACCGGGGCCCCATCGCGTCGATCAACTATGTGGCAGCCCACGATGGGTTCACCCTGGCGGACACGACCTGCTATGACCGCAAGCACAACCGCGCCAACGGCGAGGGCAACCGCGACGGAAGTGACGACAACCGGTCGTGGAACCATGGTCGCGAGGGGATGGGGGCCAGCCCGTCGATCCGGATGGCGAGGCGACGATCGATCCGTAACCTGATGGCCACCCAGCTGTTCTCAGCCGGGGTGCCGATGATCAACGCCGGCGACGAGCTCGGACGTTCTCAGGGGGGCAACAACAACCCCTACTGCCAGGACAACGACCTGTCGTGGTTCGACTGGGACCTGCGGGGCTGGCAGCAAGACCTGCTTGCCACGACACGCTTCCTGACCAGGCTCAGAGCAGAGCACCCCGTGCTGGGACGGCGCGCTTTCTTCGCTGAGCGACGCGCGCACTACCAGCCCCTTGTCGAGCCCCGGTGGTTCGCCCCGGACGGACTCCCGATGCGCCAGGGCGCATGGGACGACCCGCACAACCGGACCCTGGTGATGTTGCTGGACGGGGCGCACATCGGTGGCCAGTCGTTGTTGATCATCTTTCACGGTGGCGCCGGCGAGGCCAAGGTGACCCTTCCCGATACCGGGCAGGACCAGCTCTACCATCTGGTCTGGGACAGCGACTGGGAGGTGCCACCAGCCCCTGGGGTGAGCCAAGACACGCTGGACCCTCCAGATGACGGACCGGTGACCGTTGCGGCAGCGTCGGTTCAGGTGTACAGCATCCTCGCGCGACCACCGCTGGCTCGTGCATAGCGTGGGTGAGTATGGCGTTCGCCCCGGTCGACCGCCGCTGATGGTGCCCGCTGCGCCCAGTCACCGCAGGTGCCGACCTAGCCTGGTGCCCGCGCCGGCCTCGATCTGCAGCTGACCGGATGGACGGCAGGTGACCGGATCGGCGCCTGGCTCCGGCTTCCGCACCACCCTTGGGGCTCCCGGTACCCTGGCCGTAGCGCAACTTCTGGGGGCGATCACGTGCACCGGAGCACCCTGTCAGCGGTGATGAGCCCGCCCAGGTGTTTGACATCACTAGCGGCCCCATCAGAGGGTTGAAGGGTTCATCGACCCTTCAGGCAGGAGCAACAGTGCTTACCTTGACCAACCACGCGCAGGACGCCGTTCGCACCCTGACGCAGGATCCCCAGGCCCCCGAGAGCGCCGGACTGCGCATCGCCTCAAGCAACCAGGGGCTTGAGCTCATGGTTGTCGCCGAACCACAGCCCGGTGATGCCCTCATCGACCAGCAGGGTGCGCGGGTGTTCGTCGAGGCCCAGGCCGCTCATCTGCTCAATGAGCAGACCCTGGACGCCCAGGTCGAGGGCGACCAGGTCAACTTCTTCCTCGCCTCCCCCGACGAGACCTCTTCGCCCTTTGACCACGACGCCCCACAGTGACTCAACCTGTGACACCAGGACCCTGGCTGTCCCTCTGGCTCAGGTCGGCAAAGATCTCTCAGTGCGAACGTCAAGGCAGGCCGACGTAGCCCGCCCAGTCTCGTTTCTGAGCCACCCAACGAGATCGGCCACCTCGGCGGGTCACCTCACTGAGCGTGCGCTTGGCGCCCCCTCAACCGGTGAATCCCAGGCTGAAGACCCTTGCGGTGGCGGGCCCACGCCACCACGGCGTAGAGCCCGAGCAGAAGAGCCACGCCGATCCCCACGGTGCGCACCCAGCCGCCCCCGAAAAGCAGAGCCAACGTCGCGACCCCGACGGCGGCGCGATACCACTGGCCGAGCTCGCCGCGCTTCCAGGCGATGAACCCGATGACGTTCAGGAGCACAGCCGCGGCGATCAGCACGCTCGCCTCCATGGAGATCTCTCCTTCTCTCGAGTGCCCCAGCGTGGTATCACATTCTGGACTCACTGTTTCTTGCAAGGGCATCGACTGATTCGAGATCTGTCCCACGGGCACGGCCCGACNGCCCATGGCGTGAACCTTGGGCAGCGTAGCCGCGGGCACAAACCGAACCGTCAGACAACTCGGACAGGCTCAGCCTCAACGGAAATGCGAGACTCGGCCATCCCCTCAAGTGCATACCCAAGACACACCCGCTGGCTCGGGCGCAGCGTGCTCGGCGGGTGCGAGTTGCCCCGCGCCAGTGCGGCGCGGCCTTCCACCGGGCCACCAGGGGCCTCACCGGCGTCCTGACAAACTCCGAGATGGCGCCCTGACAAAGGGTGGGCTCCCGAGGCACCTCCACCGCCCGGAGCCGACATCGGCACCCACGGCCAGCGCTTCGGGGTGCACACAGGGACGTGTCAGGGTAGAGACACGGGCAGCACCGACGATGTGATCTCGAGCACAGCGGGCGCACAGCACAGCGAATCTGAGACGTTCTGGCTCGCCGGTTCGCCTGCGCCCAGGGCTGGGCGGCCCCGTGGTTCCTGTCCGGGACGCCGCCGACGTGAGCGCCCCGAAGGCCACTGGGCAGCAGCGACGTCCTGAGCCAGTGGGGGTTGGCGCCTGGGCGCGGCCATGACCCTCTCCTGGAGGTCGCTCTGCCTGGAGAACCTTGGCCGCGCCGGACCCTCCGATCGCTGGCGCCGGCCGGCCGGTGCCCGAGGGCTCCGATCCCCCGGCCGGGCTCGGGGCCGACATCACCCTGGGCCGGCAATCGTCGCTGTGGTTGATCCGGCGATCAGCTGGGTCGCCGCCGCCGACGCCGGCCCTGATCTGGCCCTGGGGAATCTGCCGGCGTCCCGGCCGAGGAGTCCTGCGGACTCAGACCAGAGCGTCTCTTAGGCGTTGGCGACCAGACCCAGGGCCGCCGGGTTCGCCATGGCGGGATGGCTGGGCAGAATCCGCACGGTGTATCCAAAGGAGCCGGTGCGGGTTGGCACCAGGTCCCCTTCGAAGCTGTGACGGCCACCCTCATAGGTCTCAGCGAAGGCCAGCGGTGCGGTCTCGATATCACGCAGCTCGTCAGAGACGGAGACACGACCGTGCACGACCTGCACCTCGACCTCGTCAGGGGTCAGGTCGCCCAGGGACACAAAGGCACGCACGTGCAGGACGTCACCAACCTGAGGAGAGTCTGAGACACCGGAGGACTCAACGTGATCCACCCGCACTCCCGGCCAGGCCGACCGGACCTTGGCCTTGTACCGCGCCAGATCCCGAGCACCGGCCCAGGTGGGTCCGTCCAGCGCCCAGCCCGCACGGGCAGCAGGGCCGTACAGCTGGGTTGTGTAGTCCCGAACCTGGCGGGATGCCAGGACCTTGGGGCCCAGCGTTGCCAGGGTGTGCCTGATCATCGACAGCCAGCGCTGGGGAAGCCCGTCCTCATCGACGTCATAGAAACGGGGGGCCACCGAGCCCTCGATCAGGTCATAGAGCGCGGCCGCCTCCAGGTCGTCGCGCCGGTCGGGCTCCTCGACACCGTCAGCGGTCGGGATGGCCCAGCCGTTCTCGCCGTCGTACCACTGGTCCCACCAGCCGTCCAGGACCGAGAGATTCAGCCCGCCGTTCAGCGCGGCCTTCATGCCGGAGGTCCCGCACGCCTCGAACGGGCGCAGCGGGTTGTTCAGCCAGACGTCGCAGCCCGGGTAGAGGTACTTGGCCATGGCAATGTCGTAGTTCGGCAGGAAGACGACGCGGTGACGGACTTCAGGGTCGTCCGCGAACCTCACCAGCTGCTGGATGAGCCTCTTACCGGTCTCGTCGTTGGGATGGCTCTTGCCCGCGATGACCAGCTGTACGGGACGCTTGGGGTCCAGCAGGATCCGCTTCAGTCGCACAGGGTCCCTCAGCATCAGGGTGAGCCGCTTGTAGGTCGGCACCCTGCGGGCGAAACCAATCGTCAGCACGTCCGGATCCAGGATGTCCCCGATCCAGCCCAGCTCGGCCGGGCTGGCGCCCCGCCTCAGCCAGCTGGCCTTCATCCGCCGGCGGGCCTCTCCGACCAGCTGCTGGCGCATCTTTCGCTTGACCGCCCAGATCTCGTCACCGGGGATGTCGACAATCCCCGCCCAGGCATCATGCTCGGCGACATCGATGGTCCCCAGGTGCTTAGCCGCCAGCTCGAAGACCCTGCGGTCCACCCAGCTGGCAGCATGAACACCATTGGTGATACTCGTGATCGGGATCTCGTCGTCGTCGAACCCGGGCCACAGACCATCGAACATCTGACGGCTGACGACCCCGTGCAGCTGGGAGACACCGTTGGCCCGCTGCGCCAGGCGAAGTCCCATGACCGCCATGTTGAACACACCGCTCTGCCCACCGGGGTAGTCCTCGGCGCCCAGGGCCAGCAGGCTCGCGACGGGCACGCCGGCAATGGCGCAGTCGCCGCCGAAGTACAGCTGGATCTGGTCGGCGCCGAAACGGTCGATCCCGGCAGGGACCGGCGTGTGCGTGGTGAAGACCGTACCGGCCCGGACCGCTTCCAGGGCCTCATCGAAGCTCATGGCGTACCGGTCGGTCAGCTCGCGGATTCGCTCAACGCCCAGGAACCCGGCGTGACCCTCGTTGGTGTGGAAGACGTCCGGAGCCGGTGCTCCGCTCAGCCGTGACCACAGCCGCAGCGCTCGCACACCGCCGATACCCAGCAGCAGCTCCTGCTGCAGGCGCAGCTCACCGGTGCCGCCATAGAGGCGGTCGGTGATTCCGCGGGCGCCTTCGTCGTTGTCCTCGACATCGGAGTCGAGCAGCAGCAGGGGAACCCGGCCGACCTGGGCCTTCCACACATGGGCGTGAAGCACCCGGCCGCCTGGAAGGTCAATCGTGATGACGCAGGGCTTTCCGTCGCCCTCCCGCAGCAGTGCCAGCGGCAGGTCGTCCGGGTCGAGCACCGGGTAGGTCTCCTGCTGCCAGCCGTCGCGGCTCAGCGACTGCTTGAAGTAGCCCGTCTTGTAGAACAAGCCGACGCCAACGACCGGCACGCCCAGGTCAGAGGAGGTCTTGAGGTGGTCCCCGGCCAGGATGCCCAGACCACCGGAGTACTGCGGCAGTGCCTCAGTGATGCCGAACTCGGGGCTGAAGTAGGCGATCGAGGCGGGCGCGCCCCCCTCTACCTGGGCGGCCCAGCTCTGATACCAGCGGGGGTGGCTCAGATACGTCTGCAGATCTTCGGCCGCCTCGTGAACACTGGCCACGAACGCCTCGTCGGCGGCCAGTGCCCTCAGCTCACCGGGCGACAGCGCCGAGAGCATCCTGGCGGGCTCCTCGTGAACCTGGGCCCAGCGCTTCGGGTCGATCCCGGAGAAAAGGTCCTGGGTGGCGGGGTGCCAGCACCATCGCAGATTGCTGGCGAGCTCTCCTAACGCGCTGATCGGCTCGGGCAGGACAGTTCGGACACTGAATCGACGAATAGCCTTCACGATCAAGAAGCATAGGCGACGTCTCTGCGAGGCTGTGCAAGTTCTTGCAAAGCCTGTTTGTTTCTTGCAGAGCGACGGCACCTCCGGGTCCCCCCGGTGAGCTAACCCCACCGTCTCGCGGTCCTGCCCACGGCACCGGGTAGCCTCGGACTGATGACTGCGAGCCAACGTCACGGTGCACCCAAGCTGGCACCCGAGCCAGCGCCCCACTCTGCTGCCCCACGCCCGATTGGCCGCATTCCGGTCCTGGCGGTCGCCCCGTGTGTCGAGAACGGCGCGTTCCCTGCCAAGTCGGTGGTCGGCGAGTCGTTCGAGGTCACGGCCACGGTCTTTCGCGAGGGACATGACGCCGTGCAGGCGACAGTGGTCCTGACCGACCCCGACGGCGCGCAGCACCAGGTGCCGATGACGCTGGTCACTCCCGGGCTGGACCACTGGTCAGCCACGATCGTCGCGGACAGGACCGGCGGGTGGTTCTACCGGGTGGAGGGCTGGTCGGACCCGTATGGCACCTGGGAACACGACGCAGCCATCAAGGTCGCCGCCGACGTCGACACCGAGCTGATGCTGCAGGAGGGCGCACTGGTTCTGGGCCGGACATTGTCGGAAGTGACCAGGTCCCCTGCCCAGGCCACCCCGATCAGGAACGCCATCACCGCCCTGCGCGACACGACCCGGCCGGCGCCGGCACGTCTGCAGCCGGCGCTGGCCCTGGACGTGCGCGCCGAGCTGGACCGCGCCCCGTTGCGTGACCTGGTGAGCCCCGGGACCGAACACCGCTGGCTGGTGGAACGCGAACGCGCGCTGTATGGCGCCTGGTATGAGATCTTCGTGCGCTCGGAGGGAGCGACCCAGGACCCCACCACAGGGTTATGGACCTCTGGGACCCTGGTGACCGCGGCGCAGCGCCTGAGGGCCATCGCGGACATGGGCTTCGACGTCGTCTACCTGACCCCGATCCACCCGATCGGCACCGTCAACCGCAAGGGCCCGAACAACACGCCGGTGGCCGGGCCACTGGATCCGGGGTCCCCTTATGCGATCGGTTCGGGCCAGGGTGGCCACGATGCCATCGCACCCGAGCTGGGGACCTTTGCCGACTTCGACGCCTTCGTCGCACAGGCCCGCTCGCTCGGTCTGGAGGTTGCCCTGGACCTTGCCCTGAACTGCGCCCCAGACCATCCGTGGGTCAGCGCCCACCCGCAGTGGTTCACCCAGCGTGCCGACGGGAGCATCGCCTGCGCGGAGAACCCGCCCAAAAAGTACGAGGACGTCTACCCGCTCAACTTCGACAACGACCCGGCCGGCATCTACGCCGCGATCCGGGCGGTCGTCCAGGTCTGGCTCGACCACGGCGTCACCATCTTCCGGGTCGACAACCCGCACACCAAGCCTCTGCCTTTCTGGCAGTGGCTGATCGCCGATGTGGCCGCCACAGCGCCGGACACCATCTGGCTGGCCGAGGCTTTCACCAGGCCGGCGATGATGCATGCCCTGGGCAAGGTCGGTTTCCAGCAGTCCTACACGTACTACACCTGGCGGATCCAGAAGTGGGAGCTGCAGGAGTACGCCACCGAGCTCGCCGGGAGCGCCGCAACGTATATGCGTCCGTCCTTCTGGCCGACCACGCACGACATCCTGCCGCCCTACCTGCAGTACGGCGGGCCAACCGCCTGGAAGATCCGCGCGGCCCTGGCAGCAACCCTGGTGCCGACGTACGGAATCTACGCCGGGTACGAGCTGGTTGAGGATGTCGCGCGCCCTGGGGTCGAAGAGCAGATCGACAACGAGAAGTACCANCTGAAGGACCGCCGGTGGGCCGACTACCAGGACGGTGGCCCCAAGGCCGGCCAGTCACTGGCGCCGTACCTGACCTTGATCAACCAGATTCGCCGCGAGCACCCTGCCCTGCACTGGCTGCGCAACCTGCACCTGCATCATGTGGACGACGAGAACGTCATGGCGTTCTCCAAACGCGCCAACGCCGGGGGGCGCGACGACGTCATCCTCGTGGTCGCCAATCTCGACCCCCACGCCACCCGGGAGACCCAGGTCCATCTGGACATGGGCGCGCTCGGCCTGAACAGGGGCGAGAGCTTCGTCGCCCAGGACCTCATCACCGGTGCGTCCTGGCACTGGGGCGAACAGAACTTCGTCCGGCTTGGTCCCGACGGCGAGCCCGTCCACATCATCCACATCCGGCGGTTCTGATGCAGCCGCTGCTGACCGGTTCGCTGCTGGCGGTCCTGCCGGGGTGGGTGGCCCAACAACGCTGGTACGTCGGCAAGGGCAGGGTCCCTGCGTTGCGGGAAATCGGGGTGCTGGCGTTGACCGACCCAGCCGCAGCGGTGGAGATCACCGTCCATCTGCTGCTGGACGAGTCCGGTGGGGCTCCCACCATCTACCAGGTCCCGCTGACCTGTCGAACCGGCCGCCTCGCCGGCGGGGACCACGCACTGGTGAGCATTGAGCCACCCGAGGCGGGCGGGCGTGACCAGCCGGGCGCAGACCTCACCCGTT
>JGI24140J50213_10000356_pt1 | contig 21593 bp, 11 predicted proteins | sample BarGraIncu00222A_FD_50213 | JGI IMG/M metagenome (IMG submission 50213)
GCCCGGATACCGATCCTAAAAAAAGATTGTCGGAACAGAGCATTACAATGACCCCTTCGGTCATCATTAAATCTTCTCAGAACGTATTCACGATTGAATTTGCCTTACTCAATTATATCAATCCTGAAAAAAATCAATACGAATACAAGCTCGAAGGCTTTGACGAAAACTGGAATAAAGTCAGCAAACCTCAGGCAACTTACATGAACCTGGATCCTGGAAAATATACTTTGTTGGTAAAGGGATGTAATAACGATGGGGTTTGGATTGAAACACCTATCGCTTTAAACATCAGGGTACTTCCTCCACTATGGAAAACCTGGTGGGCCTATTTTTTATATGTATTGATTTTATTTTTTATCTCTGTGATATTTGTAAGGTTTACTCGAGTCAGATTAAAACTGGAACAGGAACTCTATCTGGAACATCTTGAAAACAGAAAACAGAATGAACTTCACCAATCAAAACTGCGTTTCTTCACCAATGTATCTCACGAGATCAGAACACCTTTAACTTTAATCATCAGTCCACTCGAAAACCTTTTGACCAACTGGGAAGGTGAAATCGAAATAAAGAAACGATTGCTTTCGATAAATAATAATGCCCGAAGATTGCTCAGACTGATTAACCAACTGCTTGATTTCAGAAAACAGGAAACCGGAAATATCAAACTAAAAGTTTCTCAAGCCAATATTGTAAATTTCATAGATGAAATTATCCATTCTTTTAAAGAATATGCACTTCTGAAAAAAATCGACTTATACTTTCATACACCACAATCTGAAATCTCGGTTTATTTTGACAGATCGGAGTTGGAAAAAGTGTTCTATAACCTGCTGACCAATGCCTTTAAATTTGTCCCTGAAAGTGAGGGCAGAGTCGACGTATGGATCAAAACAGATGAAAACCATGTAACTGTTACAATCGAAGACAATGGGAAGGGAATCTCTACAACACATTTGGATAAAATATTCGATCGTTTTTATCAGGTTGAAAATACTGGAATGGAAGACTTCGGTTTCGGAATAGGACTTTCACTGGCAAAAGGAATCATTGAACTGCACCACGGAAATATTCAGGTTGAAAGCACCGAATCGACTGCAACTGAGCATGGCAAAACCGTTTTCTCCGTGAGAATCCCATTGGGTAAAGACCATTTCAATAAAAGTGAAATCAGCAGTGAAGTCCAAACAGCTGATCAGATTGAATCATATATCGATCTTGATCCGACTGAGGATGTCCGTCATGCTTCTTTTCAAACTTTAAATCCTGTTGAAACAAATAAATACACGATACTTATTGTAGATGATAATATTGAAATCCGCGATTTTTTAACCGAACGATTAAAGGGATCGTATGCCATACTTGAAGCCGAAGATGGTGAACAGGCCTGGAACATTGCCATTAAAGATGTACCTGATCTGATCATCAGTGATGTCATGATGCCAAAACTGGATGGGATAACACTTACCAACAGGCTCAAAAATGATGAACGGACCAGCCATATTCCTGTGATCCTATTGACAGCCCGGAATGAACTTGCCAATCAATTGGAAGGTCTGGAAACCGAGGCCGATTCATTCCTGACCAAACCATTTAACATCAACGTTCTGGAATTAAAGATCAGAAATATCCTCAGATCATACAACAAGTTAAAATCCAGATACAGCAGGATAGTAACCCTTGAACCTGTAAATACAGAAATCTCAGGACCTGAAGAGAAATTCTTACAACGTCTGATGGTCGTTATTGAGAATCATATTGCAGACACTGAATTTAATGTGGCCAAACTAGTTGATGAAATTGGCATGAGCCGGCCGGTTTTATTCAGAAAGTTAAAAGCATTAACAGACATGTCAATTATTGATCTGATCCGTACAACCCGTCTCAAGAAAGCGGCTTCATTACTGAAACAGAAAAAAATGACGATTTCTGAGGTTAGCTATGCGGTTGGTTTTACCGATTCCAAATACTTCAGCAAGGCGTTCCGTCAGCAGTATGGCAAGACCCCATCCGAATACATGGCAGAAGTTTAGTTCAAATAATCCACCATTTCTTTACAATAATTCCACCATAAGAACTCTTTGTCCTCTTAATAGAGCGATTTGTCAACCCGTTTTCCTTTTAATATGTTTAATTTTACTATTGTACAAAAAACATATTCAACGTGAATCTTGAGAAATTAAATCTTATAAGAAAAATCACCGCTAAACAGAAAATAAAATTGCTGTTTACAGCTGAAATTATTGCTTTGGCACTTTTCATTCTTTTAAGTTGTATTTTTCTGCATATTCTATAGTGTCTACCAATTCTAAATAGTTCTTCCACAATTATTTTTTTCTTTGCTTTTATTTTACACAATAGTCTTTTTCACAATTAGTTAAGATTCCCCTCAATATTTAATACCCTAACAAGCCCGACAAGCATATTACCAACCAACGAAATACTCGGTCATCATCGAAGGCAGTGACATGCAGAGCAACGTTGGTACAACACTGAAATCCAGCTTTATAGAAATCATAAAATAACCTACCCAACGGGTTTTCAAAAAAATATTTTCGGAAGAAAAAGCCAAAACTATTTTTCGACCATTTTCCGATCATTCTCGGAACACTTAGGGATCACTTGTAAACCAGGGGTAATTAATTGGTAAATCACTTGTAGGTGTCTCGCACGTGTCTCGCACATGTCTCGCACATGTCTCGCACGTGTCTCGCTCTAATAGGTGCGAGACGGGTGCGAGACACCTGCGAGACATGTGCTAAGCACGTGCGAGACAGTTAGGGGTCATTTACTAATGTTCTACCAATGGTTTACTAGTGATCCCTAAGTATTCCGAGAATGATCGAAAATTGATCTGAAATTGATTTGAAAAATATTAAGGGGAATTTTTGGGCATAAAAAAACAGCCATTTTCGTTGAAGCTCAGTTGATTCAATGAAAATGGCTGTTTATTTAAAAGGGGTTTCTATTTTGCTTTCCTGATCGAAATCATGACAACACCATGTTGTTTCACATCGGCTGAAAATTCATCTTTAAATGTTCCAAGGTCCTTCTGTCTCCAAAGGTCACGAACGATGTATTTTCCTGTTATGCCAAGATCTGACCATTTAACAACGACCTTTTTGACGCCTGCATCACCGGGATTGAATAAACCGACTGCTTTTGATCCATCTTCCAGATCCTTAGCCATCACGCCTGCTTCGCCCTGATTGGAAATTACAGTTGCCTGTTTTCCCAGAGGATCCTGATTAACAGCAATGACTTCATCGTTTGTCAAAAGGCTCAATGTGAAATCGTCCAACTTTGTCAGATCACATCCCAACAGCAATGGTACCGACATCAGGCACCAGGCGCTCATGTGAGTGTATTGTTCGTCGGCTGTCAGCTTAGAAGGCAGGATACTTTTGCCCCAGCCAACATAGCCAACAACCATCATATCGGGATCGTTCCAATGGCCGGGTCTTGCGAATTTTGCCCATTTGTCCTGGGTAAATAAACGGCTCTTGAGGCTTTTCCAGTTATCACGAATGTCTCCACCGGTGCGCCATGCATTAGATACTGTAGATAGTTCGGCGATGGATGCAAATGGTGTGCTGTTTGAAAGGCTGAAAACGATATCGCGGCCACTAGCTCTTAAAGCATCATTCATCAGTTTTGTTTCAGGAAATTCGATGGGGTTCCAGTCATATTTGATGTAGTCAAAACCCCATTCGGCATATTGTTTGACNTCGTTGTTCACAAAAATATAGTCTCCGATTTTATATGGAAGCATCTTTTTGTTGCGGGTAACGTTTTCACCAACCGGACTGAAAGATCCTTTCGGATACATGGATGAGCTGCCAACCCGATGACCGTAAGATTCAGTCCAGGGGGTGGAATAGATCCCAATTTTCAGGCCCATTCCATGGACGGCATCAACGAGAGCCTGCATATTGGGAAATTTTGTGGAATCGGGCATAATAGCCTGATTCTTACCGCCTCTTCTGCCTTGCCACACATCGTCTATGTTCATATAAGTCCATCCATGATTGATCAACCCTGAATTTGCCATAACTTTTGCGTTGTTCAGCACCAGTTCCTGACTGATTTTAGCTGCATAAATGTTCCAACTGTTCCATCCCATGGGTGGTGTCAATGCGATGGTGTCGCCAACGGCGATTTTAAAAGTCCTGGTTGCAGTTCCTACACTATTCTTTGCCTGCAAAGTCATTGTATAATTGCCAGATGTTGCAATAGATCCCGTTAATCTGCCTGTTGAAGGATCAAGGATGACGCCGGTTGGAAGGTTGGTTGCTGAAAAAGTAATGGGTCGGATTCCGGTTGTTGGAATAGTGAAAATAATAGGATTGCCGGGGTGGACGCCAAATACCTTAGGTCCGTTGATACGGGGTGCAGGACCTTCTTTGGGTGTTAAAATATATTTGGAAAGTGTATCCTGGGCGAACAATTGTGTAGCGCAAAAGATGTTCCCTACCAGAAATGCTACCAGTACTACCAGTATTTTTTGTCTTCTCCGGGAAAAAGTAATGTTTGAACTCATTGATAATGATTTAATAATTGATTTAAGTTAGATAATTTAAAAAGGATTACAATAATTACACGATGAAAAATGACACTTATCATTTAAAACATGTATTCATTTCAAAGTTAAAGGTTTTTATCTTTTAAAAAATTACAGAATCTAAAATGCAATACATCTGCTAATCATGCTAACACTCTAATCTTCAAAAATAAATGAAAATAGTGCCTTTTGGGTGACGAATTATTCCACCTTTTCTTTACGATTATTCCACCTCAAGAACACTTAATCATCATAATAGAACGATTAATCAACCTTTTTTCATAAATTAAGCTTTAGTTTTGAAATTAACTAAAACTCAATCTGATGATGAATATGGGTCTGTTTTTTCAAAGTCTGCAGATAAAAACGAACAATAGAAGTTCTGTTTGTAATGCATTTTGAAGGATGGATTTCTATTCTCAAACAAAATTTATTAATTTAAATTAATTAAAAACATGACAAAAAAAGTACCAAAATCTATCAATTCCACAAGGAGAATTATTCTTGGATTGATTTTGCTTTTTACGTGCAGTCTAGGCTTACAGGCCCAGCAAACAATCAAGGGGAAAGTTACTTCTGCTGACGCCGGAGCTTTACCCGGAGTTAGTGTACGCGTCGAAAATAGTGCTTCAGGCACTGTTACCGATATTAATGGTAGCTATTCGCTCAAGGTCCCGGCCAATTCAAAGGTTCTGAAGTTTTCCTACATTGGCTATCAGAATCAATTGGTTACCATAGCAGATCAGACAACTATTGATGTTGTCCTGGTTGCAGACCAGACTTCATTGAATGAAGTGGTCGTAATTGGTTACGGTACAGCAAAGAAAAAAGACATGACAGGATCTACAGCTTCAGTATCTGCAGCACAGATAGCCGAAAGACAACCTGTTACATTATTTGACGCTCTGGAAGGTCAGGCCGCAGGGGTATTGGTTACTACAGATGGTGGTGATCCTGCTTCACAGGGAACTATTCAGATCCGTGGCGCTTCAACCATCAATGCAAGTGGTAACGGACCTTTATATGTTGTGGATGGGGTTATTTGCGACAATGCAAATTTCATTAATCCAACAACGATTGAAACCATTGACATCTTAAAAGATGCCTCATCAGCTGCTATTTATGGTGCTCGTGGAGCCAATGGTGTTATCCTTATTACGACTAAAAAAGGTGTTGATGGTAAACCAAACTTTAATGTAAACTTCACACACACCTGGGGTGAACTTTCACATAANTTGAGAACTACTTCAGCGGACGAATTACGTATTTATCGTAAAGGCGCCAANNCAGANTCTTTGAACCCATATTTGAATGCAGACAATGATTATCAGGATCTTTTGCTCAGAACCGGAAATAAAAATGTTTTGGCTGTTAGTGCCAGCGGCGGTCAAAAAGGATTTTCCTATTTTTCAGGTTTAACCTATACTGATGACCAGTCTATCGTAATCAATAGTTATATCAAAAGATTGCAGGCTCTTGTGAACCTTGACTTTACATATGGCAAACTCAAAATCAGCAATCATCTTATTTTTATGTGGGAATCAGGAAATACCATTAATGTAGGTAATACAGTAAAACAGGTATTTGAGAAAAACCCATGGACAAGTATTTACAAACCGGATGGTTCTTTGGCCGGTTATATTGAGTCAAAGAGAAATCCTGTTGCAGTAGCATTGCTATCCACGGATCATGATATTAACTATCAAGCCGCGAACAACACACAATTCAGTTATCAGATCTCAAAAGATTTATTATTCACTACTGCAATGAGTGCAGGATTAGGTATTCCTACCAACATTCAGCAGACTCCGGCAGTAGTACAAAACGCTGCAGATGCAACAGGTAGTAACACAATGGGAACAAATTTTAAATGGCAATTACAATCTTACTTTAACTACAATAAAACCATTGCTACCAATCATACTATTACCGGTATGCTTGCATTCAGTGCAGATAAACAAACTGTTTCGAACTACCAACTTGGATTGTCGAAATATCTTGACGAAGATCTCTTTTATTCTAATGTTGCACAGATTAACGTAAATCCTTCAAGTTCCAAAACAACAGCAAGCACAGTTTCATCTGCTGCATTCTTCGGTCGTTTGGGTTATAGTTATATGAGCAGATATATCCTTCAGGCAACTTTTCGCAGAGATGGTTCATCAAGATTTGGAGCTGATAACAAATGGGGTAACTTCCTGTCAGGTTCAGGTGCATGGCGTTTCTCAGATGAAAGTTTTATGAAATGGACTAAAAGCTTCCTTACCGATGGTAAACTAAGAGTAAGCTGGGGCCAAACAGGTAATGATGCCATTGGAAACTATGCAAACCAATCTTATGTCAATTTTGGTGACAACATTTATAATGGTGTGTACACAGCAAACATGAGTACAACTATGGGAAATCCAAATATCCAATGGGAAACTACAACATCAACAGATGCAGGACTAGAACTTACTTTGTTTAAAGGCAGGATTAATGTTTCGGCAGATTATTATGACAAGACAACAAGTAACCTTTTGTATAGCAAACAGCTTCCAAAAGAAACAGGTTTGTCAAGTGTAAATATCAACCTTGGATCTATTCAAAATAAGGGTGTTGAAATTACAGTTGGCGGATTAATTCTAAAAACATCTAATTTTTCATGGAATGCTAATGGTAACATTACTTTTGAGCAAAGAAAAATTAAGGAACTTGCAGGTCACCAATCTTTCATTTCAGGAAACAAATGGATCATCCAGGAAGGTGGCAAGATCGGAGATTTCTATGTATGGAAAAATATGGGTGTTTACCAGTGGGATCAATCCAATGCCTATGATCCATCAGGTAAAAAACTAACACTTGTTCTTGGAACTGATGGCAAACCTGCTCCTGTTTTAGATGGTACAGGTGCAACAATCGGATGGCAGTATACTGAAAACGGTCAGCCTTATTCAGGTGAAATCAAACAAAAGAGCAGATCGGGATTTATTCTGCAGGGTGGCGATACTGAATGGCAGGACACAAATAATGATGGCATTATTGATGACGCTGATAAAATCGTAGCAGGTAATGCTTTACCAACCTATTATTTTGGATTTACCAATATGTTTAAATACAAAAACTTATCATTGAGTTTTACCTTCACAGGTCAGATAGGTGGCGAGATTTACAACAAGGCAAGAGGAGATCAGAATACATATAGTTCGACCTATTCTCCTCCAATCTGGGATTGCGCTTTAACAGTATGGAAAAATCCGGGTGACATTTCTTTATATCCAATTGCCAGTCGCAAAGATACCAGAGGAAGTATAAGTGCAGGTTATAATAGCCTTTATATTGAAGATGGTTCATTTATCCGTTTGCAAAATGCAAGGCTAAACTACACCCTTAATTCTAAAGTTACCAATAAATTCCATATGTCGGCTGTAAACCTTTTTGTCTATGGAAACAATTTACTAACCTTTACAAATTACAGTTGGTATGATCCTGAATTCACATCAAATGGATTGAATATCGGTGAAGACGGTGGTAAATATCCAAGAAGAAGAGAACTTGGTTTAGGTATAAATCTTAATTTCTAATAACCATGAATAAGAAAATATTAAAATATATAGCAATTATAGGTGTGGTTATCCTGCTTGGTAGTTGTAAGAAATTCCTGACACAGGACTCTCTTACACAGGCCCTGCCTGCAGATTATTTCAAGACTGTGAAGGATATCAACTCTTCGTTGGCAGGTATGTATTCAGCATTTCAAGGTGAAATGAAATCCAATTATCATTATTGGGGAGAATGCAGATCAGACAATTTCACAATTGGTGGTTGGCCAAACTCTACTATCAACGAATTAGCTGTTAATGGTTTGACACCTGGTAATGGTGCATGTAGCTGGGCTGGATTATATACTGTAATCGGACGAGCAAACAACTGTATCAAGTATATCCCAAATGTTGCACAACACGATAATGCAGCAACCGGAACAGTAATCAATAATGCAATGGCACAATGTTATGCAATGAGAGCCATGAGTTATTTTTACATTGTCAGATTATGGGGAGATGCACCGGTATGGACAACTCCTTATGAAGATCTGACCCAGAATCCAAGAAGAGCCAGAGCTCCAAAAGATTCAATCATGAATTCGGTGATTATTCCAGACCTTTTGAATGCATATAATATCATCCAAAAAGGACAAACTCCAACTGTATGGTATATTGGTGAAGCTGCAATTGCTTCTATGTTAACCGATGTTTACATGTGGAATAAAGATTATGCTAATGCTCTTCTTTGGTTTCCAAAAGTATTTGCAGCAAAATCTGCATCAGGAAAGGTATTGTGCTCACCAACACTTGGACCCCAGTTAACCGATTTGGGGTATAAAGCAAATGCACTTTCGACTGATGTTGCAGCTGTAAAAGCTCAGGCTATACTCGATGAAACTACTCTCTGGAAGGCTCCCTTCCTTACTCCGGCCACTTGTCTTGAAAGTATCTGGAGTATCAATTGGGATTTTCTAACCAACAGTAACGAAAATCTTCCGGTTGCAGTATCAACCACTAATAACCCGGTTGCTCTGGACTCAACAATCTTTACTGACTGGCAAAAAAACACCGTTGATATCAGATGGTCGGTTACTTATGATAAAACAATTACCGCAAGGGATAAAGTGACCAAATACTTAGATAAGATCAACTACACGAATAATCAGGCTAATCAGTATCTTGTAATGTATCGTTTGGCAGATCAGATCTTATTGTATGCTGAAGCGTTGAATGCAACAGGGAATGCAACTGAAGCCTTAAGAGTGATCAATTTAATTCGTACCAGAGCTTATTTGGCACCGCTTTTAATCACTGATCCTTTGGTATCCACACAGGCTGCTTTGCAAACTACAATTCTGAATGAACGCAGATTAGAATTGTTTGGTGAAGGTAAAAGATGGTTTGACTTAGTCCGTACCAATAATGTGATCACAGTAATGGATCCTACGCTTAAACTCAGACAAAAAAGAGTTGGTGCACTTCAGACTGGTTTTGGCGATCCACAGCGGATCTTATGGCCAATAAGCCGTCAGCTGATTGAAGATAGTCAAGGTGTCCTCAAGCAAAATCTCCCTTACTAATTTAATTTATTGAAAATATTATGAAAAAACACATATTAAAGTATAAATTATTGGTTCCTGTTTGCATGCTATTGATGTTATCAGGATGCTACAAACTGCAGCAGGACTACAACAGGACGCCTCATACCATTGACCCACATACAGGTATGACAGCGTGGCAGTATATGAATTCGCGTAACTCACTGACAATTGTTGACACCATTATTAACGGCGCTATTAAAACACCTGATACAGTAGTTCTTAAAAATCTGGATTTATATACTGCCAGTGTTCCAACTGCAATGCTTACAGCCAGAACAATAACTATGGCTAAACCAAACTTTCCTGTCGGAGCAACTGTTTCTGCAACAGTTAAAGCGATAAAGGTTGATACATTGTTTACCATGATGTTAAGAATGATCAGGGCTTCAGGAATAGATACAAGTCTTTACACACAAACAACTACCCAAAGGACTTTTATCCTGCTTCAGACCAATGCTATAAAACGTTTAAGCAGTACCACTAAAATTTATAATGATTGCTTTCTTGGAGCAACTTTAGTGAATAATGCTGTAGGAACAATGGTTTCTTCAAAATTTGTAGTGCAACCTTGGAGCGTTTTCCCAGCTGGTTATCTACAGAATTATCTGAAGTGGTTGATCCTTGATGGAGTTTATGATCATTATACTTTGAAATCTCCTTACAATATTGAGGTAAATACACTGGCACCAGCAGGTTATTTCAATCCAGGACCTGCCAATGTCACAGTACCAGGCTCTACCGCCCCTTTACTGAGTACTCAGGCAGCAGGTGGACAGGTTATTCCAGCTCTTGTTACCGGTGTTAATCCTAACTCTACTATGAAAATAAGGGTTTTAAATTCATCACCTTCTAATACTTCAGACTACCCGATTATATTGAATAGTGTATTAAACGTAACAACAAGCAGTATCTTATTAACAAATGGTTCTGCCCATGTTATTAATGCTTACTTCACTATGAACATACCAACTGTGGATTTCTAATAATAACTTTACAGGATTATTGCATTCATTTTTGATGCAATAATCCTGTTTTTTTCTATTTTACCTCAGAACAGTTTTGCCAAAAACGACATTGAGATATTAAGAAACTGTTTAAATTTGTTTTTCATTTGCCTATAGAGCAGTAATGGAAAAAATGATAATACTCAATGGACTATTTAAAACAGTTTCTAAAAAGCCCTGAGATATTATTGTTGATGGCATCAAATTAAAAAACTGAATAATAAACCCTAAAATTATTACTATGTTATCCACTATAAAAAAAACTGAAAGTTTTGATCTGCGTCAATTGCTTTATATTTAAATTGAAAGGTATTCAGAGAATAGTGCGATCCATATTATTTACAATTAATACAGAGCAGAAGTGAGAAAATTATTACTAATTATTTCTATATATCTGATATGTTTTGCATTACCTGCTAATGCGCAACAAAAAACTAGATTAATAGATGGTTGGGACTTCTTAAAAGAAGATCTTGGAAGTATATGGGAAGCGGTCAGACCCTTTAAGGCCGGCGATCCTGAAACGCTACCCATTTGGGAAAAAGTTGCTTTGCCCCATTGTTTTAATGCAAAAGATGCTGTTGATCCTGATGTCAACTATTACCAGGGACCGGGATGGTATCGCAATCANGGGATGGTATCGCAATCAATTAAGTATCAACAATCCATACCCTAATGGAAGAACATTGCTGCATTTCGAAGGTGCAGGTCAGAAAACAAATGTATATGTTTACACAACACTGGTTGGCACACATGTAGGTGGTTATGATGAGTTTACAGTAGATATCACAGATGCTGTAAAGGACTTTTCAAAGACAGATGCTTTCACAAAACAGTTTAAAGGAAAAATACCCATTTCTATCCGTTGTGATAATTCGCGTGATGTTGAAAGAATACCCTCAAGCCTCTCCGATTTCAATGTTTACGGTGGAATCTACAGATATCTGAATCTGGAATATGTTCCTTCTTTATCACTGGATAGAATCTATACGAATGCTGAAGTAGATAGTCTAGGGAAAACAGGCAAGCTGAATATTTCTGCTTTAGTAAACAGCAAAACTGATATTAAAAGTGGCTCTCTTGAAATTGAGATTTTAGATCCACAAGGTAAATCTGTTAACAAGACAACTAAAAATATTTCTTCAAACCCCCAGACTCAGAGTGTATGGGATATTGAAATTAAAGGTTCACAACGTTGGTCTCCATCACAACCTTTGCTTTATACGTGTAAGGCAACTTTAAAATCTGATGCTGGAGAACAAACTCAGACAGAAAAATTTGGATTCCGTCAATTCGAATTTGTAAAACATGGTCCTTTCAGATTAAACGGACAACGTCTTTTATTGCGTGGTACACATCGTCACGAAGATGAGGCAGGTGTTGCCCAGGCTTTAACGGAAGATATGATGCGAAAAGAGATGATAATGATGAAGGAAATGGGTGTAAACTTTATTCGTCTTGCCCATTATCAACAATCGCGTATCATCTTGAATTTATGTGACAGTCTTGGAATATTGGTTTGGGAAGAGATCCCTTGGTGCAGAGGTGGTCTGGGCGGTGACGTTTACAAAGAACAAGCCCGGCGCATGCTCACCAATATGATAGATCAACACAGAAATCATCCTGCTGTCATTATTTGGGGTTTAGGAAATGAAAATGATTGGCCCAATGACTTTCCTGAATTCAGTGAAGAGAAAATAACAGCCTTTATGAGTGAACTGAATGATCTGGCGCACAAACTTGATGACACACGCAAGACAGCATGCCGCAGATGTGCTTTTTGTAAAGGGGTTGTTGATGTCTATTCACCTTCCATTTGGGCGGGTTGGTATCGTGGACAATACACTGAATATAAAGAAACTACCGAAAAGGAAATAAAATCGGTTGACTATTTCTTACATGCAGAATGGGGTGGTGACAGCCATGCTGGTCGTTATGCTGAAGACCCTGATCGTATAAATCAAATCATTGCCACAGGCACAGGAACGGATGAACGTGCCGGAGATGCTTCTCTTCAGGGAGGCGCTTCACGGGTTTCTAAAGATGGCGACTGGAGCGAATCATATATTTGCAATCTTTTTGATTGGCATCTGAAAGAGCAGGAAACAATGCCTTGGCTTACCGGAGCTGCCTGTTGGATTTTTAAGGATTTCTCCACTCCTATCAGGCCTGAGAATCCTATTCCTTATATGAATCAAAAAGGAGTAGTAGAACGCGATTTAACAAAGAAGGAAGCTTATTATGTTTTCCAATCATATTGGACTGACAAACCAATGGTTCATGTATTTGGACATTCCTGGCCTACCCGTTGGGGAACAGAAGGTGAACAAAAAATGATTAAGGTTTATTCCAATTGCCCGGAAGCAGAACTCTTCCTGAATGGGAAAAGCTATGGAATCAAGAAAAGGAACAGTCAGGATTTCCCTGCTGCCGGTTTACGTTGGGGTTTGAAGTTTAACAAGGGTCAAAACATTGTAAAAGTAGTTGCACATAAAGGAAAAGAAGTTATTACAGATCAGATTGCTTTCGACTATCAAACTGAGAAATGGGAAGCGCCTGCCAAAATAATACTTGAGAAAGTGAAACAGGAAGGTGACATTGCAACTATTCAGGCTCAATTGGTTGATGCTAAAGGCATCAAGTGTCTGGATGCCATAAACTATGTTGAGTTTTCACTCATTGGCGATGGTCAGTTACTGGATGATCTTGGCACTTCAGGTGGTTCGAGAAAAGTACAGTCTTACAATGGACGGGCAACAATTCAAATAAAAATGAACAAGGGCCTTAATGTCGCCGGCGTTAAATCAACAGGTCTTAAAACAGTATTCTTAGACCTGAAAAACAAATAAAATAATCAATATTTACTATGAATTTAAGAAATGCTTTAATTGCCGTATTTGGTTTTGTTTTGGTTGTGGGGTTTTCGGGTTTTCTAAAACCAATGTGGCAATCTAAATTTGTACAGGAATCAAATGGAAAATTATCTTATACCCCTGATGAAAAGGGAAATACAATACCAGATTTCAGTCGGGTCGGATATCATCAGGGTGACAAAGAGATTCCTGATATCGCTGTAATCAAGACTATTTCTGCATCTCCGGATGGTGAGAGCCAGACTATTATTCAAAAGGCTATCGATGAAGTTTCTGCAATGCCTGCAAATAGTCAAGGTGTCAGAGGTGCCATTTTGCTTACAAAGGGAACCTATAAAGTACCCGGGGTCTTGAATATAAACAAAGGCGGAATCGTTCTTCGTGGAGAAGGCAGTGATAAAAAAGGAACTGTAATTATAGCTACCGGTGCAGGACAGAGAAATCTGCTGAATATTACCGGCAAAGGGAAAAGGGTTGAAATCACAGGTACAAGAACGCCCATTACCGATGCTTATGTGCCGGTAGGAACGTTTTCATTTACGATTGAAAATGCAAGCAAATTTAAAGTCGGTGACCAGATCGTGATATTCCGTCCGGGTACTGATGTTTGGATCCATGATATCAAAATGGATCAGATTGTAGTTCGTCCAAATTCAACCGGGACCAAACAATGGGAAGCCAAAGGATATGATCTTCAATACGAACGTACCATTACTAAAATTGAAGGAAACAAAATCTATCTGGACATTCCTGTTGTGATGGCAATGGAAAGCAGGTATGGTGGCGGCGCTATCTATAAGTATACTTTTGATGCAAGAATAAAAGAAGTCGGAGTTGAAAACATTCTGTTTAAGTCTGATTATGCTTCTGAAACCGATGAAGAACATGGTTGGGAAGCCGTTGACTTTGATAATGCAGAAAACTGTTGGGCACGTAATATTACGGCTCAATATTTTGGATACAGTTGTGTTTTTGTTGGAAATGGTGGCAAGAATATCACCATAACCGATTCAAAATGCATGGAGGCTAAATCACAAATCACGGGAGGTCGTCGTTATTCTTTTAATATTAACGGACAGATGATTTTGGTTAAAAACTGCATCTCCCAGGATGCCAGGCACGACTTTGTAACCGGGGCAAGAGTTTGTGGTCCGAATGTCTTTTTTAACTGCAAGGCAAGTATCACACATGCAGATATCGGACCCCACCATCGTTGGGCTACAGGGACACTGTTTGACAATATCACTACCGATGGTCAGATTAATGTTCAGGACAGGGGTTACATGGGTTCAGGCCATGGATGGTCGGGTGCAAATCAGGTACTCTGGAATTGTAAAGTTAAATCTGCCACTATTCAGAAACCATGGGCTTCTGCTACAAATTGGTGCATTGGACTGCAAGGAGCAAAGGCAGCAGGAAGTTTTCCGGGTCGTCTGGATGGAGAATGGGAAGGTCAAAACAAAACTGATCTCGAACCCTCTTCATTGTATCTTGCACAGCTAAAAGCCAGGAAATAATATCAGTATATTTGTTATCCCCGGAAACTTTAAAAGCTAAAAACCAATTACAATGAAATTATTTAAAGCGATTGTTGTATTATTTTTCATCATATCTTTTTTTTATTCTTCCGCACAGGTTGCAAAACCTAATGGAAATATTGAAAAAGAAATGATTAAAGTATTGAAGACTGAAGTTTTGGTTAGGGCTGAACTTGCTTTGAAGCAGGAGCCACAAACAGTCACCAAGTCAGTTTGTACACGAAGTGCCGGTGGTAAACATGATTTCTACTCTGAAGGTGATTATTGGTGGCCCGATCCAAAGAATCCTGACGGACCATTTATTCAACGTGATGGCATGTCAAATCCTGAAAACTTTGTAGCGCATCGTTTATCCGTGATCCGGTTTAGTCAGATTATGGGTTCTCTGGCATCAGCATATAAAATCACAGGTGATGAGAAATATGTAAAAGCAGCTTTAAAACATTTAAATGCCTGGTTTGTAGATACCACCACAAGAATGAATCCTTCGCTGCTTTACGCCCAGGCGATAAAAGGGAAGTTTACAGGCAGAGGCACCGGTATTATTGATGGCATTCAGCTCATGGAAGTTGCCCAGGGAATCAGGGTAATGGAAAAGGCCAAATGTTTTGATCCAAAACAACAAGCAGCCATAAAGTTATGGTTCTCTGACTTTCTGAAATGGTTGACCACCCATCAATATGGAAAAGATGAAATGAATGCAACGAATAACCATGGCACTTGCTGGGCTATGCAGGTAGCAGCGTTTTCGAGGCTCACCAATAACAAGGAACTGCTGGACTTTTGCCGTACCCGTTATAAGGAGGTTTTCCTTCCAAATCAGATGGCCAATGATGGAAGTTTCCCGCAGGAACTCAAACGCACTAAGCCATATGGATATTCTATCTTTAACCTTGACGCCATGACCATGCTCTGTCAGATTCTTTCAGACAAAGATCATGACCTCTGGAATTATAAAACCACCGATGGAAAATGTATTCAAAACGGCATTCAATACCTCTATCCTTTTTTAGCCGATAAAAGCAAATGGCCTTTAAAACCGGATGTCATGTATTGGGAATGCTGGCCAGTGGCACAACCATCACTTGTGTTTGGAGCCAATGCGTTCCAGAATACAAAATGGTTTGACACCTGGAAATCTCTGGATCATTTTCCAAAGATTGAAGAGGTCATCAGAAATCTGCCAGTTCGGAATCCTATAATCTGGTTCGAATAAACAAATTATTATATTGATAACACCCTACAAATCAAAACTAATCAAATATTACGATGAAACTTCTCAAACACTTTCGCATTGTTTTTCTTGCACTTGCTTTATTATGTGTTGCAGCAACCAGCGATAAAGTCACCAATGTATTGATTGTTGGCGATTCAATTTCTATTGGCTACTTTCCATTGGTTCAGAAAGCTTTGGCGCCCGGGATCATCCTGGAACACAACGATGGAAACGGTGGTTCAACTGAACGGGGTGTAACAAGTATTGAGAAATGGTTAGGCAATAAACAATGGGATGTGATCCTTTTCAACTTTGGTTTACACGACATGGTATATAAAGATTCTCTGAATAAATATGATGTTGTCAATGGTAAACTTGCCGTACCGCTTGATGTTTACAGGAAAAATCTTGAGATCATTGTCGCTAAACTCAGAGAAACAACAGCAAAACTCATTTTTATCAACACCACTGTAGTGCCTGAGAATTCTGTAGGCAGAAAAGTTGAAGACCCTGCCAAATATAACGCAGTCGCATTGGAAGTCATGAAGAAAAATGGCATACAGGTGCTGGATTTATACACTGCCTCGCAGACCATTCATCCTGCAAACTCAAAACCCGGCAATGTACATTATACAGATAAAGGATATGAACTACTTGCAGATTTAGTCATCAAGGCCATTAAATCAGTTCTTTAAAAAGATTAAAACAGATAATGAAGAAAACACTCATCATAACAGGACTGTTACTTATGATTTTTTCATTTGTCCGGGCACAAAAGGGTGATGAAGATGCTTTAATGTTGAACAATGTCAAGCAACGCGATCAAAAAGCAATAGATGAAGCCGTAAATGGCTGGTGGACTGCATCAATGAAAACCCATGAGTCAAGGGTCGCCTGGTGGCGTGAAGCCCGATTTGGCATGTTCGTCCATTGGGGCGTCTATTCATTGCCCGGTGGAGAATGGAAAGGAAAGAAAGTAAGCGGCTATGCCGAACATCTGATGCGCAAGGAAAAAATTCCACGTGCTGAATATCTGGAGTTGGCACATCAGTTTAATCCTGTAAAGTTTAATGCGGACGAATGGATTTCGAATGCAAAGAAAGCCGGGATGCGTTACTTTATCATCACGGCAAAACACCACGACGGATTTGCCATGTTCGACTCCAAAGCATCTGATTACAACATCGTAAAACAGACCCCTTTTAAACGTGACCCGATGGCAGAGCTTTCGGTTGCCTGCAAAAAATATGGAATCAAGTTCGGCTTCTATTATTCACATGCATTCGATTGGGAAGACCCAAATGCTCCTGGAAATGACTGGGACTATAATAATCCCGGTGGTGATTCATTGTTACACGGTGGAACTAATTGGTTTGATGTTCACCCCGAACTGCTACCAAAAGTTGTAAAGTATATCAACGAAAAAGCCATTCCACAGATTAAAGAACTGTTGACCAAATATCATCCCGATATACTTTGGTTTGACACCCCTCAAAAAATACCTCTTTCAGAAAACATCCGGATCCTGAAAGCCATCCGTGAAACAGATCCCAATGTTGTGGTCAATGGCAGACTCGCACGGAGTTCAAACTTCATGTTTGGCGATTATCAGAACACTTCCGACAGACCTGCCGAATTTTTTCCGGTGAAAGGTGACTGGGAAGGCATCCCCACAACAAATGAATCGTATGGTTATTCTAAGTTTGATTTAAGCCATAAACCGGTCAGTTATTTTATCCAGTTACTCGCAAAAGCTGCTTCCCGTGGTGGAAACATACTGATGAATATTGGCCCGATGGGTGATGGCGAAATGGCTCCAAAGGATCTTGAAATCCTGAAAGGAATTGGCGTTTGGATGGACAAGAACAATGAAAGTATCTATGGAACAACCCGTTCACCTCTTGCAATCCAAAACTGGGGAGTGAGCACGCTGAAAGATAAAAAGGTTTATCTCCATGTCTTTAACTTTCCAGAGAATGGAAATCTTGTTATCGGTGGCTTGAAAAGCAATGTCAAAAATGCTTACCTGTTGGCTGATCCATCAAAGAAGTCTTTAAAATTCAACAGAATAAATCCGCTTGATGTAAGTTTAACATTGCCATCTACAGCTAAAGATGTCGTAAATACAGTTGTAGTCCTTGAAACAGAAGGCAAAATCGTTACCGATACCGCAAGACTGTTATCCCCTTCAATCTCAAACACCCTATTGGCCTTTGATGCCCAACTTCAAGGTAAAGGCTTTAAATTTGGCGATGGCAAGACTGACAGATATTATGTTGATGGCTGGAAACAAAAGGAACAGACAATCGGATGGCAGGTCAGACTTAATGCACCGGTAGTTTATAAAGTAACCGTTAAATACGTAGGCTCAACCGATAGCGAAGGTTCTTTTAAGCTCATGGCTGACTCAAAAACAGTGAAAGAAGATAAAATCGTTGCATTGAAAAAAGGCAGTCAGGTGGTTTCTGTTGACTTAGGAACTATCTCATTATCTGAAGGAGTGCATGATCTGAAGCTGGTTCCAGTTGAAATCAATAAAGCTGAATTAATGAAATTGCTTGAAATACAGTTAACGCCTGTAAAACAATAATACCATGATAAAGAAAATCTTACCTGTATTCCTGATTGTTGTTGCTGCACAATTCTCATCATCAGCACAGAATCTGAAAAGCATATTCACAGATGCAGAGAAGCAAACAACCGTATTGCTGAATGAAGTTCAGAATACGAAAACAGCCTTTACAACAGATCCACAAAATAAAAAGAAGGCAGAGATTGTATCTCCCAGAACACTAACGCCCGATGGAAAGCTTTCAATGGTTGCATCCAAAGACTGGACCAGTGGTTTTTTCCCCGGTGAATTGTGGTTCCTATATGAATTTACGGGTAAAAAAGAGTGGAAAGATCAGGCACAATCGTTTACAGCCAAAATTGAAAACGAGAAAATGAATGGAACCTCTCACGATATAGGATTTAAAGTCTATTGCAGCTTTGGAAATGGCTATCGGTTAACCAAAGATCCTGCCTATCGTGACGTAATCATTCAATCTGCAAAAACACTTTCCAAAAGATTCAACCCAAAAATTGGTTGCATCCGTTCATGGGATCACAGTTCTGAAAAATGGGCTTACCCTGTAATCATTGATAACATGATGAATCTGGAATTGCTTTTCGAAGCAACACGTTTCTCAGGAGATTCCTCATTTTATAAAATCGCTTTCAGTCATGCCATGACTACCATGAAAAATCATTTCAGAAGCGATTATAGCTCTTATCATGTTGTCGATTACGACACCCTCACCGGGAAAGTAATCAAGAAGACTACTCATCAGGGATTCAGCAATGAATCTGCATGGGCACGTGGTCAGGCCTGGGCACTTTATGGCTTTACAATGTGTTATCGCGAAACAAAAAACAAAGCCTTCCTGAATCAAGCCGAAAATGTTGCAAACTTTATACTCAAGAATCCTACGCTGCCAAAAGATCTTGTACCTTATTGGGATTTCAATGCTCCGGGTATTCCAAATGAGCCTCGTGATGCATCAGCAGCTTCAGTAATGGCTTCGGCTTTCTATGAGTTGAGTCTCTATTCGTCACAGGGAAAATATTATCGTACTGTCGCAGATAAAATTATGGCCAGCCTGTCATCCGGATACCGTTCAGCAATCGGAGAAAACAAAGGATTTTTGCTGATTCACAGTACCGGTTCAAAACCCATGAACAGTGAGGTCGATGTTCCATTGAACTATGCCGATTATTACTATCTCGAAGCGCTTCTCAGGTCAAAGAAACTGGATGAGAAGAAACCATTATTCTAAAACGCATATTAACTATCAAACAACCAAATAAATGAAAAAGATTATTTTACTTTTTATCGGAATTGTTTTCTCCTTTCAGATGCTATCTGCCCAGAAGACACTTACCCAGGACGAACGCTTACAATGGTGGAGAGAAGCCCGTTTTGGAATGTTTATTCATTGGGGAGTATATTCAGTTCCCGGTGGTGTTTATAAAGGCCACGAACAATTACACGGTGGTGCCGAATGGATCATGAACCGTTCAAAAATTCCTGTTGGAGAATACCAGCAATATGCCAAGGAATTCAACCCTGTAAAATTCAATGCAGAGGAGTGGGTTAAGATGGCAAAAGACGCCGGAATGAAATATATTGTCATCACAGCAAAACATCATGATGGATTTGCAATGTTCAAAACCGCAGCCAGTAAATGGAACATCGTAGATGCTACTCCATATGGCAAAGACGTATTGAAAGATCTTGCTGCAGCATGTAAGAAGAATGGCATCCGTTTGGGATTCTATTATTCACAGGCTCAGGACTGGAATAATCCGGGAGGTGCAGCATCCCGTAAAGTTGCTTCAGAGGGTTGGTTAAATCCTGATTCCGCTAAAATAGATGCTTATACAAAGGCAAACAGCGGCCATTGGGATCCGGCACAGACAACTTCAACTTTTGCTGAATACATTGATCGTGTAGCCGTTCCACAGGTTAAAGAGCTGCTAACCAATTATGGCGATGTATCAGTTCTTTGGTGGGATACCCCAACAAATATGACCGATGAAGCTGCAACAAAACTACAGGCTTTATTGAAACTACAACCAGGCATCATTACCAACGATCGATTAAAACGTCCTAACTTCCCCGGTGACACAAAGACACCTGAACAGAAGATTCCAAGCCAGAGTGAACTGGATGGCGCAAATTGGGAAACCTGTATGACAATGAATGGATCCTGGGGATTCAAGAGCTTTGATCACAACTGGAAAAGCAACGAGACACTGCTCCACAATCTGATTGATATCGCTTCCAAGGGTGGAAACTATCTGCTGAATATCGGACCTAAATCTGATGGAACATTTCCACAGGAAAGTATCGACAGACTAAAATTTGTTGGAACATGGATGAAGGTAAACGGCGAAGCGATTTATGCTTCAAAACCAAGTCCATTGGCTCCTTTGGCCTGGGGTCGTTGCACTAAAAAAGAAACGAAAGATGGCACAACACTTTATTTGACTGTTTTCAACTGGCCTACAGATGGAAAATTGGTTGTACCGGGTTTGAAAAATGCAGTTGTTTCTTCGACGTTGCTCGCCAATGGTACAAAATTGAAATCTTCAGCATCTGCTGATGGTTTGACAATCGATGTCCCTGCCACAGCGCCTGATGCAATTGCAAGTGTCATCAAAGTCGAAGTAAAGGGAAAAGTTGAAGCCAACGCCACAGCAGCACCCAAAAAGGAAATGAAATCAGGAGC
>JGI24140J50213_10000362_pt1 | contig 21500 bp, 17 predicted proteins | sample BarGraIncu00222A_FD_50213 | JGI IMG/M metagenome (IMG submission 50213)
ACGGCGACCGTACCTTGAAGGAGCCGGAAGGCGCCACGCCCAGCGAGCTTGCGCTCGAGCTGCATACGGTCCGGCTTCGTGATTTTACTGTAGTCGAAAGCGGCGCTGTTCCCGCCCTCCTGTGCACACCGCTCGCGCTGCATGGAGCCGCTCTTGCCGACCTTGCTGCCGGTCACAGTCTTGTTGCTACCCTCCGCGGCGAAGGAATTGAACGGCTGTTCATGGCCGATTGGCGCTCGGCCAGTCCCGACATGCGATTTCTCGGAATTGATGACTATCTTGCCGATCTCAATGTCCTTGTCGATCATCTCGGTGGTTTGGTTGATCTCGTCGGGCTTTGCCAGGGAGGCTGGTTGTCACTGGTCTATGCTGACCGATTCCCGGCCAAGGTGCGCAGGCTGGTCATGGCCGGCACGCCGGTTGATATCGCCGCGGGGCAATCCGAATTGTCGGCTACCGCCGCGGTTACTCCCCTGGCCATGTTTCAGAGTCTGGTTGATCTCGGCGATGGCCGAGTGATCGGACGCAATGTCGCAACGCTCTGGGGCAACGACACCGTCGACGCAAATGATATCCGTGAATCCCTGCAGATGCTTGAGCCAACCGGCTCGCCGGAATTCACGCAACTCGAAGCCACCTTCAACAAGTGGAATGCCTGGACTATCGATGTGCCCGGCACCTACTATCTCGAAGTCGTCGAGAAGCTATACAAGCGCAACGAACTCGCTACCGGAAACTTCGTCGCGCTGGGACAAAAGATCGACCTCGCGCGGCTGCGGCTGCCAATGTATCTCCTTGCCGGCAGCGCTGACGAAGTGGTTGCCCCGGAACAATTGTTGGCTGTGGAGCGGCTGGTAGGAACGAACCCGGATCGTCTCTGCCATCAGATTGCCCCGAGCAATCATCTCGGCCTTTTCATGGGTAAACGGACGCTCGAAGAATATTGGCCGAAAATTGTGCGCTGGATGAAGCAGCCTCTCCTTTAGGGGAAGCCTCGGGCGGCTTTGACCTGCATCAACGCCGCGGCTGATGAGGGCGGGCAATCTAGTGCCAATTAGTGCTCGGGAGGCGGATCATGAGTGAATTGAAGCTGCGTGACGATATCCTCGACGAACTCGCTTGTGAACCCATCGTGGATCCAGCTCATATCGGCGTGGCCGTGGATCAGGACGTTGTGACGCTTACCGGACATGTCGCCAGCTATGCGCAGAAGCTGGTGGCAATATCTGCGGTGCGCCGGGTAAAGGGCGTGCATGGAATCGCGGATGAGATCGAAGTTCGCTATTCTTCTGATGAAAAGACGTCCGACGATGAGATCGCAAAACGCGTGATCAATGTGCTGTCGTGGGACAGCGCCATTCCGAGCAATGCGATCCAGGTCACGGTGCGGGATGGACTGGTAATTTTGACCGGAAAAGTCAACTGGTACTTTCAAAAGAGCAGCGCTGGGCGCGATGTCCGAGGGCTGTCAGGGGTGCGCNGCGTCGTCAACAACATCGAAATAGAGCCGCATGCGAGGCCCGAGAACGTTAAAAAGAAGATCGAAGCGGCCCTGCGGCGCCACGCCGAAATCGAAGCCAAGGACATACGTGTCACCGTCCGAGACGATGATGAAGTCGTGCTCGAAGGCAAGGTTCGCAACTGGGATGAGAAATTTGCGGTCGAAAATGCGGTCGGGTCAGCCTCCGGCGTGAAAAACGTCAAGGACAAGCTGACGATAGTATCTTAACGATGGCTTTGACTTCGGCGTTATTCATGAGGCGAAGTGCATTTGCTTAGAAAAAAACCGAGCGATGATTTATGCGTCGCGGGACTGGCGTTCCGCCTATCACAGAACCCGGAGGATCTATGGATCTCAAAATTCCGCATAATGCGTTGGTGTTTGTCGGCGATGGCCGAAGGGCTCTGTTCTTGCGCAACCACGGCGATACGAAATTCCCGAATTTGAGAGCTGAGAGGGTCTTCGTAGACGAAAATCCGCCCAGCCATGAGCAAGGCACTGAGCGGCCAGGCCGCGTCAGCAAGGGATCGCGGACAGGCGGCAGAAGCGCCGTAGAGCCAACCGATTGGCACGAACTCGAGGAGCATCACTTCGTTCGCACGGTCGCCGTGGCCATGGAAGGGCTTATCCGGGCCAGCAAGGTGAAGGAGCTGATTGTCGTGGCTCCTCCGCGAACCCTCGCAGAATTGCGGCTTGCATTTCATCCGGATGTGAAATCCTGCATTGTTGCGGAGATAAACAAGGATTTGACCAAGCATCCGATCTTTGAAATCGAGAAGCATCTCACGGGTGGCATCGCCTCGCACTAAATATGTTCGCGATATGCATGTTTCATTGAGAGTCGTTACGCCTATTATTCTGTGGAGAGAGTGATGCAAACGCCGCTTGAAGTAGAATTCCAGGAGATGGTTGTCGGCCCTGCGGTTCAGGAACTGATCGAGGACCATGTGAGGAAGCTTGAGCAACGTTATGGCCGCATTACGGCTTGCAGAGTCGTGGCCAAGGGGCCGGGGAGTCACCACCAAACCGGAGGCCAGTTCGACATCAACGTTCGTCTGGTGCTGCCCGATGGGCGTGAAGTCAATATTGGGCGGACACCGAAGGCAGACGAGCGACATTGCGAATTATCGTTCGCCATCAATGACGCGTTCAAGCGAGCGCGCCGACGACTTCAGGATAACGCGCGGCGCATGGAGGGAATGATCAAAAGCCACGAAGGCCAAGCAATCGGCACAGTCGTACGCTTTGATCCCGCGGGAAATTTTGGATTTCTGCGCTCAGGTGATGGCCAGGAGATTTATTTCCATCGGAACAGCGTCCTCGACGGAAAATTCTCGAAACTGACTGTGGGTACCCGCGTCATGTTCGTCGATGAGATCGGCGAAAAGGGACCCCAGGCCAGCACGGTAAAGCTGTTAGGGAAACACGGCTTGCGCGCTTGAACGATCTTCATGCGCACGCTGCGAAGCTCGCCGAAGCAAAGCTGCCGGTTTCGACCGATGCGCATTCGATGCATTCCGGTGCATGCGGTTCGGGATTGATCAGGCGCGGCGCGCCTGGCTCATGGCAAATGACGTGCTGAATACAAGGCCAATTGCCGAATTACGCAAGCTGCTGAAACGGTAAAGGCTTTGTCAAGGGCGTAGGTCCGTTAGTTCTTCTCGCGGGCATCGCCGACGAATACGCCTCTCGCTTTGATCACCTGCCAGATCAGCGGGTTCCACTTGTGGAAGACAGCAACAACCTCATCCTGCAGGAAGCCGGATATGATCTCAGGCGCCGGCAGGAAAACCTCAGGAAGAACCGTCGAAAGACTCGTATCCGAGAGGATGTTCCATCGGGAATGGCCCCCCATCAATGGAGATCGAAGACCATAGACAACCTTTCCAATCCGGGCCTCGCGAATGGCGTATGCGCACTGAGCGCAGGGTTCGACAGTCGAATATAGCGTGCAATCTGCCAAGTGCGTTCCTCGGATTAGTTGAGCTTTGGAGATTGCAACAATTTCCGCGTGGCTGTTGACATCGTGATCTCGTCTGGCCCGGTTTGTCGATTCGCAGAGGAAGGCAGTATTGCTCGCGATTACAGCGGCAAACGGATACTCCCCCTCGCGGGCCGAAGATTCCGCCAATGCTATACAGCGCTGCATCATGTGCAGGTCATTATCTCTGTTCGCCTGGGGCATCTTGAATCTCTAACGTTCGTTCGCGAGCGGAGATCGCGGGACAGGTGGTGATCGTGATCGATGACGGCGTCGCAACCGGCGCGACGACAATGGCGGCATTGCAGCGATCCGCGACCGGAAGCCGAAAGAACTGGTGCTCGCCGTTCCCGTCGGTCCGCCTGACACCATCACGCAATTGCGCAGGGAAGTCGATGCATTGATCTGTCTGGAGACGCCTGAATTATCCGGGGCGATCGGCTATTTCTATCGTGACTTCCGGCAGGTTAGCGATCAGGAAGTCGTGGCCATTCTGAAGCGCTTTCCGGCCAAAGGACCGGCTTCGATCGCCTGAATTCAGGTGGACGGCTGCGACCCATTCCTATTCGATAGGCACCCAACGATCGCCATTCTTGACGTAAGATCGCTTGACGGCCGCCCAAGCGGTGCGGTGAGCGATCTCCTCCTGCCGAATGTCGCCCGCGTGAGCTGCGAAGCCATGGTTGAACGCGGCGCGATAGATATCCTGCGCATGCGGCGGAAGGTGATCGCGGACCGATACGGGAAGATCGATATTTGTGCGGTACGGCATGAATTTCCCCTGCGACGAGGGCTTGCCTGTCAGAACAGATCTGCTTCGAATTCTTCCGATGAATGGCCGAATTTCGAAAGCGCTTCTTCCAGATGGTCAGCCAGCATGGGCTTTCCCAACAGATAGGCGGCTGTCCGCTTGTTGTGCGCGCGCGCCGCCTCGGCTCGAAGTTCGCCCCAATTTTCGATGTCTCCGTCACCGCGTCCGAGCCAGACGAGGGCCACAAGATCGATTTGCTCGTCGTCGTTCAAGTCATGGATAAAGCTCGTTAGTTCCGTAAGTACCGCATCGCCTTTTCGGTCCTCCAGCACTGAACGCATGCCGTCATCGCTCGCATTGGAGCCCGAATCCGGGTCGGTGACACCGTCCTTCGCGTCGAATTGACGGGCTTTGGCGACGATAAAGTAGGCTTTTTCCGGCGAGATCGACAGAGTTGGAAGTTCGGCCATCGTACGCCTCACGAGAGTTCGGGAGATGAAGCTTTATGGATGCAAGCAAGGTTTCCGACTTGAGCGAGATCAAGCGATCAGGAATTGGGTTATGCGGTAATGCACCGTCTGTTCTGATCCCGGCTGATGGCTCGGAGCTGTCGCAGACTGCAATCGACTACGGCACGGCTGACGTCTAGAGCCCATAACGCCGTTTGAGCGGCACGGGCTCGTTGTTGCCGGAACGAAGCATTGATCGCCAAACACTGACTTGCGCGTCGCGACGCAGGCTCCGGATTTCAGGTCTATGCTGAAGTATTCCATGATCGACTTAGCGTGGTCCGCGTCTCGGACGGCGGCGACGGCGCAGGAAGCGAGGCTCACAAGCTTCTGCGAGACGCTGGCAGGCAAGATTCCAGGTTCCTCGCTCCGATCCGTGGCAGTCACATCGTCCATTCGTTGTGCTGGTGCCGGAAACAGGGGCGGCGCTGGGGATGGGCTTTGCGTTACTCCGAGATCTCGATGGTGGTATTTTGCAGCCCGTGGATCTTCACCAACTCGAACAATGATCTCGCATTGTCGGGACTGAGTCTGATGCAACCGTGGGAGACCGCTCGCCCGAGGTTACGGATCTCCGTTGTGCCGTGGATGGCGTATCCACCGTGAAAGAAGAGCGAATAGGGCATCGGAGTGTAGTTGTAGAGCCGGGAGTAATGCATCCTCTCCAGCTGATAGGGTTTGTAGATGCCGATCGGCGTCCGATAACCCCTGCGGGCCGTCGAAATCGGCCAGGTCGCAAAATCAGCACTGTCGATCGCAACGTTCATGGTCTGCTGCGACAGGTGGATATGGACAGCGATGCTCGCACGCGCGCTGTCAACCGAGCCGACGACCAGCATGCACGCCGCGAAGAGGAGAGTAAATGGAATACGGAAAGTTATGGATGGAGCGCGCCGCCAACAGCAACCGTATTGCATTGACATTCTCATGGGCAATTTACTCGGTTACGGATACTGTCTTGCATCAGCGCGAACCATCTTGATAAATTAGGATTTGGTAGGATGCGTGAGATAGATCAAGACAGGGCAAAATTCCTGCGCTCTGTTGTCAAGGCGCCTGGGCGGTTGTGCGGCAAAGCCGCGGAGGTTCATCGCCGTCCGATTATGATATGCGCTATCAGGGCGAGAACTCCGTTGATCAACGGCGCGTAACGGACCCCAATCAAGCTCAGGGATATTGCTGTTAGCAGGCTCCGGATCGACATGCCGCCGCGCATGGCGAGCATGAACAAACTGATGGTTCTGCCGCGACGCTGCTATGGTCACTTGCAGCAGGGAATCTGCCGAAGTATTGCTGATGCTCATCGAGAGGCCCGCAGAAAACCAGCAAAATGGGCAATCCCCAGAACCGGCGATTGATTGCGGCCAGCGCCGTGATCACGCCGTAGCTTGCGGCAAACCCCAACGCACCGGCCGATCACGTCGGGCGTCGAAGCCGATCAACGAGACTGCGCCCAATGGCGTAGTCTTGGATTGTGCAGACGACGCTGCCGCAATTGAATCGGCTCAAAAATATGCTGACGGACACGATATCGAGGTTTGGGACCGAAAACGGAAGGTGCCGCGGTTTCCGGCATGCTGAAGTAACGGTGCATCAGTCGGCGGACACTTTTTTCAATTCGACGTTTGGTGATGCCAGCCTTGGTGGAAGCTGATTCCCACGCCTATGCGCGCGCTGCCTGAGGAGCGGACATTGGGCGGCCCTTGTGGAAATAGAGTTCCGCGATTTGAGGTGCCTTGCGCTGCTCCAGCGCGCTACGTTTGGTCTTGAGCGTCGGGGTAAGCAGTCCATTTGCGATGGTCCAGGGCTCGGTGGTCCACCAGACTGCGCGCGGCGTGGCGTAAGCCGGAAAGTCCTTCACAGCTTTCGCGATGCGCCGAAGAAGGAAGTCCGCCTCCTTTTGCGCGGGCGACGCCGCCGCGCCACCAGTTTCGCGCCTGAGCCCGGTTCTTTCGCGTTGCCACTCATCGATATTGAGGACAACCAATACCGCCAGATAGGGACGCTGCTCTCCGATCACCATCGCTTGCTCGAACAGGGGGTCGGAGATGATGGCGGTCTCGAGATCTGCCGGAGCGATCTTCTCGCCGGTGGACGTGACGATAATGTCCTTTATCCGTCCGGTGATGGCGATGCGTCCGTTCTCGATGCGCGCCTGATCGCCGGTATGCAGCCATCCGTCAGCCTCGATGATCCGATGCGTCTCCTCGGGCTTGTGCCAATAGCCGACCATGACGCTTGCCGCACGAACAAGAAGCTCCTGGTTCTCGCCGATCCTGATCTCGACGCCCGCTAGCGGCCTGCCGACGGAGCGGGGATCGTTGTCGTCAGGGGTGTTGGTGGAGACCACGGGCGATGTCTCGGTCATGCCGTAGCCCTGCAGCAGGTCGAGCCCCAGCGAGAGGAACAGGCGGGCGATCGGCCAGGCAATGGGCGCGCCGCCGCTCACGGCGACACGCAGCCGTCCGCCCAACTGAACCAGAACCTTGTCGGCGACGATTCGTTTCAGGAGGAGCCACGCGAGCCGGTCGAATAGCAGGGGAGGGAGGCCATGCTGGCGTGCATCGAACCGACGTCCGCCAACGGCGAGTGTCAGGTCTAACCCTGCACGTTCGAGCCACGACGCGGAGGCCCGATGCTCGATAATCGTGGCATAAAAACGTTCGTAGATTCGAGGCACCGAGATGAGGACCGTCGGCCGCACCGTTTTCAGGTCCTCAGGCAAATGCTGCGTGGACCTGGCGTAGGCGACGCATGCACCTGCAGCGATCGGGTGGTAATAGCCGGCGGTGCGTTCAAACGTGTGAGACAACGGCAGGAAGGACAGGAAGACGTCGTCGGCCTCGACCGGCAGGCGTTCCTGGATGGCTTTGACGTTGGCGATGATATTGCCATGGGAGAGCATCACGCCCTTCGGCCGTCCCGTCGTACCCGACGTATAAACGATCGCGGCGAGGTCACCTGGTTGGATGGCGACCTCACTTCGGTCCGCGGCGCGCCCCTGTCCGCTTTGCAGCCATTGATCAAGCGTGACAATGCGGCTATCGGAACTCTTGAATCCGGGCGCACCCTTCGCGCAGATCACCCGCTTCAAGCCGTCGAGCCGGTTGCCCGCGGCAGCCAACGTTTCCCAGCGTTCAGATGACGCCACGAACAGTAGCGAAGCGCCGCTGTCCTGCAGGATGTAGATGATGCTTTCCGGATTATCGACGGCGTGAAGGGGCACCGGAACCAGGCCGCGGGAAAGTGCCGCCTGGTCCATCGCGACATGTTCGATGCCGTTCGGCATGAGGATGGCGATGCGATCGCCTGGATTGAGTTGCTCCGCATCGAGCCCCCGTCGGCACGCTTCCACCTTCAGGGCGATCTCGTGCCACGAGCAACCGATCCAGCGTTCCGTACCATCCTCGAATTGACGATATGCTTCCCGATGCGGTGTCTTTTCGACACGCCAGCGGAAAAGCGCGGGCAGTGTTTGTATTTCATCGAGGTCCGCGGTAGCAAATGAGCTGTGATCGGTGGATAGCATTCTGGACGCACCTGTTGGGAAAATCGGGTCAGAGCAGTTTCGCTTAATATCTCGGAAAGATCCGACTTTCTTTCTCATTGAAGACATTCAAGGATTGTCGCTTTGATCTGCCTCAACAAGGGGCTCCCGGGTTCAATCGGTCCATGTTGCAGCGAGATCGGTTACTGCGGCCGCTTTCAGTCAATTCAAGCGGTCGGCTCCCTGACGTTTTCGATCCGGATGTCCTTGCGGCCGTGGTATCGAACGGCTTTCAGCGATTTCCAATCAGTCCACATCGAACTTGACGCCCTGGGCGAGTGGCAGCGTGCGGCCGTAATTGATCGTGTTGGTGGCACGGCGCATGTAGGCCTTCCATGCATCCGATCCGGATTCGCGCCCGCCGCCGGTTTCCTTCTCGCCGCCGAATGCGCCACCGATCTCGGCGCCCGAAGGTCCGATGTTCACATTGGCAATCCCGCAATCGGAGCCGCGCGCCGACAGGAAGGTTTCAGCCTCGCGCAGATCGTTGGTGAAGATCGAAGACGACAAACCCTGCGGAACGGCATTGTGCAGCTCGAGTACTGCATCGAAGTCGCTATACTTGATGACATAGAGGATCGGCGCGAAGGTCTCGCGTTCGACCGGTCCGGCCTGTCCGGCGATCTCGACCAGCGCCGGGCGGACATAGAAAGCCGCATCCGCGCCTGCGAGGGTGACGCGGTCGCCGCCGGTAATGGCAGCACCCGCGGCTTTGGCTTCGCCGAGGGCGCGCTGCATCGCTTCGTAAGCGAGGCCGTCAATGAGAGGGCCGACCAGATTGCCGGTGAGGGGATTGCCGACCGAGACGGACGCGTAGACCGTCTTCAGGCGCTGCACGAAGCTGTCATAGACGCTCTCGTGAACGAAAAGGCGGCGCAGGGTGGTGCAGCGTTGGCCGGCCGTGCCCATTGCCGCAAAGGCGACGCCACGCAGCGTCAGGTCGAGATCGGCGGTCGGCGTGACTACCGCCGCGTTGTTGCCGCCGAGTTCCAGAATGGCGCGTGCAAAACGCTGGGCGAGCTTCGGGGCGACGGCGCGTCCCATCGCGGTCGAACCGGTCGCCGAGACCAGGGGAACCCTCGCGTTGTTGACGAGGGCCTCACCGATCTCGCGTCCTCCGACCAGTACGGTGGACAACCCGTCGGGCGCCGAGCCGCCATCGGTCTTGAAGCGCCTCAGCGCGCGCCCGAACAGCGCTTCCGTCGCCAACGCGGTGAGGGTGGTCTTCTCAGACGGTTTCCAGACGGTGCTGTTGCCGCAGACCAGCGCCAGCGCGGCATTCCATGACCAGACCGCGACCGGGAAATTGAACGCCGAGATGATGCCGGTGACACCGAGCGGATGCCAGGTCTCCGACATGCGATGTTCGTGGCGTTCGGTGGCGATCGTCAGGCCGTAGAGCTGGCGGGAAAGCCCCACGGCGTAGTCGCAAATGTCGATCATCTCCTGGACTTCGCCGAGGCCTTCGGACTCGATCTTGCCGACCTCAATGGAAACGAGCCGGCCGAGCGCGCGCTTGTTGGCGCGAAGCTCTTCGCCAAGCAGCCGCACGAGTTCGCCGCGCTTGGGAGCAGGGACCAGACGCCATTCGAGGAAAGCCGCGTGCGCCCTTTCGATGGCCGAAGTCGCACCGGCAGCATCGACCTCTCTCACATGCGCCACGGTCTCGCCGGTGATCGGGGTCTTCGCCACCAGCGTGCCACCGGTGTAGCTGGTAGGTTCGACACCGAGCTCAACCAGAAGCGTGTCGACCTCGGCCTTGAGCGAGAGGTTTTCGGTCTGGGTGGATTGCTTGATCATATTGACGGACATGAGCGGCACTTCCAAGGGCTCGAGTTGATTTCAGAGGGTTGTTGCCGCCAGCGTTCGTTGGAGATTTTACGCGTCCGACCCTTAACCAAGTCGCTGTGACTATGACATCGCCGCGAACGCGCCTCCGCGGCAACAGGCTCCTACGCTTTTGCGTCAGCCCAAGATCAATCTATTGCCTTGGGCAAGTCGGCAACCCTGACCAGCTCTAGACAACGCCCGATCCGCAACGCCGCGATTTATATCAGTGCGCATCGTACCAATGCCGGATAACCAGCTTTTTACTTCCGCTTAAATTAGTCGAGATTAGGTTGATGCACGGTTTAATATTTACCCGATCATTCACTTTTTCAGACACAGTCAGCGTCGCTGACTTTTACCCCTTATGCGATCCAAGCGTCCGGTGCGCCGTTGATNTTCGCTTGGAAGGCGACGAATCATGACCGCGCCCGCGCAGGCCCAATGACGGGCGCAACGCACACGCTGAAACGTCGCGGGGTTTCGCCGTTGATCCCCGACAGGAATCAGCCACAGCCGCACGGACGGCATGACCTCCTCTGTCGATGGCACCCATACGTGATCGCTCCGTCATAATCCGTTCGGATTGCCGCGTATGCTGGGCTCAGCGAACCGGAATACGGCTCGCGCTGTTTGTGAATGCTCGCGCACGATGCCGCAGTCTCCCGATGACACCTCCGCCACGACATCGCGCGCGACCGGCGCGGCGCGGCTCGTCGTGATCGCCGCCCTAGCGATGGTCTGGCCGGGCGCGCAGCGCGCCGCAGCGCAGTCCGTCCCGGCGAAGGTGCAACTTTGCGCCTCGTGCCACGGGCAGGCCGGCGTGCCGTCCGATCCGACCGTTCCGGTGCTGTTCGGCCAGCAGGCCGACTATANCGCCAAGCAATTGCACGATTACGTGAACGGCGATCGCGACAGCCAGATCATGGCCTCGATCGCCGAAAGCCTGTCNGACGACGACATCAGGCAGATCGCGGCCTATTACGCAGGCCAGCGCTGGCCGACGTCGGCTGCCACCGCATTGCCGCCNCCGGATGCGATCGNAACCTGCGGCGCCTGCCACCAGNACAATTTTTCGGGAGGTGCGACCCCGGCCGGCGTGGCGCCTCGCCTCGCGGCGCAATCCGCGCCATATTTGCTCGGCGCCATCGATGCATTCGGCAGTGGAGACCGCCGTAACAACGAACCGATGACGGACATCGCCAAGGCGCTGTCAGCCGACGACCGTAACCGCGTCGCCGACTATCTCGCCGCGTTCCGCTGACGATCGGCTCTCGCGCGGCGAAGATGACGACAACAAAATCTGTCCGGGAATTTACCCATGCCGAACTACGGTACCGTCCTTGCGAGCATCACCCTCACGCTGCTGTTCCCCGCAACGCTTGCGCAATCGCAGGAGCTGCACATCGGCGCCGCCGCCTTTGGCGACTGGCGCACCGACGCGCCGGGCGTGATGCGCAAGATCACGCCGGCCGACCTGCCGCAGCCCGGCGCCACCGCTTCCACCGCCAACCGTTCGTCCGTGGTCGGCAAGCCCGCGAGCGCGACGTTGCAGACCATGCCGGGCTTCTCGGTGCAGCCGTTCGTCACCGGCCTGCCGGGCGCACGCGTGATCCGCATCGCGCCGAACGGCGACATCTTCGTGGCGCTGAGCCAGCCCGAAGGGCGCATCGTCGTCATCCGCACCGGCAACGGCATGACCAGCCCGAAGGTGGAGACGTTCGCAAGCGGGCTGCGCGATCCCTACGGCATCGCGTTCTATCCGCCCGGCCCCGATCCGCAGTGGGTGTATGTCGGCCAAGCGGGCAAGGTGCTGCGCTATCCGTATCGCAACGGCGACACCAAGGCCTCGGGCGAGCCGCAGACGCTGGTGTCGGATCTCGCGATCGGCGGCGGCCACTGGACGCGCGACGTGGCGTTCTCCCCCGACGGTCAGGTTATGTATGTCGCGGTCGGCTCTAGCAGCAACGTGGCGGAGAACATGGGTGCACGCCCCGACGACCTCGCCGCGTTCGAAAAATCCCATGCGCTTGGTGCCGCCTGGGGCCGCGAGGAATGGCGTGGCAACGTACTGGCCTATGATCCCGACGGCAAGAACAAGCGGATCTTCGCCACCGGCATCCGCAACTGCTCCGGCATTGCGGTGCAGCCCGGTATCGGCGCGCTATATTGCGCGACCAATGAGCGCGATCTGCTCGGCGACAACTTGCCGCCGGACTACGTCACCAGCGTGAAGCAGGGCGCGTATTACGGCTGGCCCTGGTATTACATCGGCAGGCACGTGGACACCCGCCCGAGCGGCGGCGCGCGACCCGACCTCGCCGACAAGGTGACGGTGCCGGACGTGCTGATCCAGCCGCACTCCGCGCCGCTTGGCCTTGCCTTCAACACCGGCGACCAGTTTCCGAAGGCGTGGCATGGCGACGCGTTCGTCGCCCTGCATGGCTCGTGGAATCGCGCGCTGCACACCGGCTACAAGATCGTCCGCCTGCCGTTCAAGGACGGCAAGCCCACCGGCGAATATCAGGACTTCGTGGTGGGTTTCGCCGGCGACAACGACGTCCGGGGCCGCCCCGTGGACGTCGCCTTCGCGAAAGACGGCTCGCTGCTGTTCAGCGACGACGGCAACGGCGTGATCTACCGCGTGGTGCATCGGGTGGATTGAGGTCGGAGGTTCGGCGTTGCGGTCAGCGGGCGGAAAGCCGGCGCTCCATTCTCTGCGCGTCGTCGCCCGCGAAAGCGGGCGATCCAGTAAACGCGGATTCGGGGGAAGGGTCGCCGGCCGCGCTGTCGCAGTCGCCGACCCTGCCGAACTCCATTCGCGCCCGCTTGCCGTCAACGTCGGTGAACCGGAAGGCCCACACCCGATCACCGCTTTCGCGCACGACCAGATAAAGCCCCCCGCCGTCCGCATGAACGCCAGCTTTCAGCGATTTAACTTGGTTCGAATTGAGTGGCACTTTAACGTTCCCGTTCCGCGTACCACTTACCGTCACGGATGCTTCGCTCGCGACGGTCAGTTGCTCCAAAATCGACCTGTTTTGGCTGCATGACCGTCACGGATACATTGGAAGGGAGGGCCGCGCCGACTTACCTCTTTTTCCCTCTTTTTCGCCAAAAAAAGTGGCTGGCTTTCGGCGAAGTCAGACCCAGAAAATACAGCTAATGCTTTGTAATTACAAGTAAATTTAAGAAGGGACGAGGGCCGGTGATAGCAGACGCAGCGCTCAGATTGGGTACATGATCCGTGACGGCATTCGGTAAGCTCGTCCGCACCACTGCGTTCCGGTTGACGCTGGCCTACCTGTTTTTGTTTGCGCTGTTTGCCGCATCCCTGCTGGGCTATTTCGCCTGGAATACGCGCCGGCTGATCACCGAGCAGATTACCAGCACGGTGAACGCGGAAACCGGGGAGATCAGCGACATTTACGGCCGCCGCGGTTTGCGCGGCCTCGTCTTCACGATCGAGAACCGGGCATTGCGGCCCGGTGCCAATCTCTATCTGGTGACCACGCCGACGGGGCAGGCCATCGCCGGCAATATCGGCTCGCTGGCGCCGGGCGTGATGGGGACATCGGGCTGGTCCGAGACCGCCTATCGCCGGCTTGACGAACAGGACACCGCCGATCACAGCGCGCTGGTGCGCGTCACGGAATTGACCAGCGGCTTTCGGCTGCTGATCGGACGCGATCTGGAGGAACGCCGGCGGCTGTTCGGAATTGTCGCGAAAGCCGCACAGTGGTCGATCCTGGTGGTGGTGGTGCTCGGCCTTGGCGGCGGCATCTTTGCTGCGCGGCGCGTGTTGCGGCGTATCGATGCCATGACCGGGACCACCCAGCGCATCATGGCAGGCGATCTGACCGGGCGGCTGCCGGTCGGGCGCAGCGGCGACGAACTCGATCGTCTGGCGGAAAATCTCAACGNCATGCTGGAGCGGATCGAAGCCCTGATGATGGGCCTCAAGGAAGTCTCCGACAATATCGCCCACGACCTGAAGACGCCGCTGACGCGGTTGCGCAACCGCGCCGAAGAGGCGCTGGCAAAATCCGGCAACGAGACCGAATACCGCACCGCGCTGGAACGGACCATCGAGGAATCCGATGGCTTGATCCGGACCTTCAATGCACTGTTGATGATTGCGCGCGCCGAGTCCGGGCAGGCGCGCGACAATATGGGCGACTTTGACGCCGCCGACGTTGCCAACGGCATTCACGAACTCTATGAGCCGCTCGCCGAAGACGATGGCATGACCCTCCGGGTCCAGACCGTGCCCGCGCCGCTTCACGGCAACCGCGAATTGATCAGCCAGGCGCTGGCGAATCTGGTCGAGAACGCGATCAAATACGGCAAGCCTGTTGCGGCCGCGCAGCCGCTGGGAGCGGACGCGGTCATCGGGGCCGGCAACAAGGAGATCCTGATCGAAGCGCGCTCCGACGGCGGCCAGGTGCTGCTCAGCGTGACCGATCACGGTCCGGGAATCCCGGAAGCCGATCGCAGGCATGCGGTGGAGCGATTCGTGCGGCTGGAGACAAGCCGTACCCAGCCCGGCTCCGGTCTTGGTTTGAGTCTCGCATCGGCGGTGGCGACGTTGCATGGCGGCGGTCTCACGCTCAGCGACGCCCGGCCGGGATTGCGCGCGACACTGGCGATCCCGGCGCGTGCGGCAAACAGTGACAGGCTTGCGGTTCAAACGCCGGATGTGCCACAGAAGGTGGCATGATCTCATCCGCGAAGGGCGGCGCGGACCGACATTGTCTGGCCGCGCGGTTCGTGGACGGACCGCATGTGTCCGTCCCTGACAAAGCCGAGCAACATCTGGCTGATTGGCTCGCCGATCTGGAGCCGGTGCAAAGGCCTGCTATCGGCGATCTTGTGACGCGGTTTCCGCGCGCCCGGACCATTCTCCTGGGCATCGCCGAAGCCTCTCCCTATCTGTTCGATCTCGTTCGCGCCGATGGCGGGCGCGCGCTCCGGCTGCTCGAATGCGAACCGGAGGAGCATCTGACGCAGTTGATCGAGACCGCCTGCCGCGAAGTGGTTACGGCATCCAGTGAAGCCGAAGCGATGCGGCTGCTGCGCCGGATGAAATCGGAAGCAGCCTTGCTGATTGCGCTGTGCGACATCGGCGGCGTCTGGCCGGTGATGCAGGTCACCGCGGCCCTGACCGATCTTGCGGTCGCCTCGGTGCAATCGGCGCTGCGGTATCTGCTGCGGCAGGAGGCAGCGCGTGGCCGGCTGTCGCCGCCCAATCCCGATTCGCCCGAGGAGGATAGTGGTCTGGTCGTGCTGGCGATGGGCAAGATGGGCGCCGGCGAATTGAATTATTCCAGCGACATCGACCTGATCGTGTTCTTCGATTCGGCCGCGCCGACGCTGGCGTCGGATATCGAGCCGCAGCCGTTCTTCGTGCGCGTCACGCAGGGGCTGTCGCGGCTGCTGCAGCAGCGCAACGGCGATGGTTATGTGTTCCGTGTCGACCTGCGGCTGCGGCCCGATCCGGCCTCGACACCGGTGGCGATCTCGATCACCTCGGCGCTGCATTATTACGAGCGGGAAGGCCGGACCTGGGAGCGCGCGGCCATGATCAAGGCGCGGCCCTGCGCNGGCGACCGCAAGGCCGGCGAAGCGCTGGTCGCCGAGATCGCGCCGTTCGTCTGGCGCAAGCATCTGGATTTCGCAGCCCTNGCCGACGTGCACGACATGAAACGGCAGATGCAGACGTTTCGCGGCCAAAGCGAAATCGCGGTCGAGGGTCACAATGTCAAGATCGGCCGCGGCGGCATCCGCGAAATCGAGTTCTTCGCGCAGACCCAGCAGTTGATCGCCGGCGGCCGGCATCCCGAATTGCGGGTACGGCCGACGCTGGAAGCGTTGCAGGTGCTGGCGTCGAGCAACTGGATCACCTTCGAGGCGCGTGACCAGATGTCGGCGGCCTATGAATTTCTGCGGCGGGTCGAGCACCGGCTGCAGATGGTGGCCGACGAGCAGACCCACACGCTGCCCGACGATATCGAGGCGGTGGAGCGCTTCGCCCGCTTTTTCGGCTATCAGGACCGCGCCGCCTTCGCCCGGGATCTGCTCGGCCATCTCAACATCGTCCAGGGCCATTACAGCAGGCTGTTCGAAGGCGATCCGACCGGTACCGCAAGGCTGCCGCCCGCCGATTACAGCGCCGGTCCGGACGATCCGCGTTTGATCGAGCATCTGGCCGCGCTCGGCTTCAAGAAGCCGATCATGGTGGCCAAGACCGTGCAGCAATGGATGGTCGGCGATCTCCGCGTGTTCAGGATGGAATCGACGCGGAATGCCTTTGTCGAGTTCGTTCCCGCGTTGATTGAGGGTCTCGCCGACGCCGAGGAACCGGACAGCGCCGTGACCGCGTTCGACGGCTTCCTGCAGGCGTTGCAGCGCGGCGGCCGGCTGATCTCGTTGCTGAGCCAGAACCGCGAGCTCGTTGCATTGGTGGCGCTCATTCTCGGCGCCGCCCCCCGGCTCGGCGACATGCTGGCGCGGCAGCCGCAGATCATGGACGGATTGATCGATCCGCGCTTCTTCGGCGCGATGCCGGACCAACGCGAATTGTCGGCGCGTCTCGCCGCGACCCTGAGGGATGCGCATTCCTACGAGGAGTTCCTCGACCGGTTGCGATTGTTCGGTCAGGAAAGCCTGTTCCTGATCGGCACCCGAATCCTGTCCGGCACGGTCTCCGCGCAACACGCCAGCGACGCGTTCGCCGATGTTGCCGAGGGTATCGTCGATACCGTGCATGATCTCGTGACCGACCGGTTCGCAGCCCAGCACGGCCGGATCAAGGGCCAGGAGACCGCGATCCTCGCCATGGGCCGGCTCGGCAGCCGCGAGATGACGGCGTCGTCCGATCTCGACCTGATCCTGCTTTACGATTTCGATCACGAACAGCCGGACTCCGACGGGCCACGATCGCTGCATGGCGCGCATTATTTCGCGCGCTTTACCCAGCGGTTGATCAGCGCGTTCACCACGCGGACCAATTACGGCGTGCTGTATGACGTGGATATGCGCTTGCGTCCCTCGGGCCGGGCAGGGCCGGTTGCCTCGCGCCTCGACTCGTTTGCCGAATACCAGGATCGCGAGGCCTGGACCTGGGAACACATGGCGCTGACCCGCGCCCGGGTGATTTCGTCGTCGCCTGAATTCCGCGCCAGGATCGAAACCATCATTCGCGAGGTGCTGACGCGGCCGCGCGACGCCGCCGGCGTCGCCACCGATGTCGCGGACATGCGCCGCGCGGTGGCGCTGGAGAAGGGCGAGGACGATGTCTGGGACCTGAAATATGCCGCCGGCGGCATCGTCGATATCGATTTCATCGCGCAATATCTCCAGCTCGTTCACGCCGCCGCCAACGCGGACATTCTCGACGTCAATACGCTGCATGTGCTCGACAACGCCGCCCGGATCGGCGTGCTGCCGCAATCGGCCGCGGAAATCCTGCGTTCGGCGACACGCCTCTATCATGACCTCACGCAAATTCTGCGGCTCTGTGTCAGTGACAAATTCAATCCGGAAACCGCCGGGGAAGATCTCCTGCGCGTGCTGGCGCGGGCAGGCGACGCGCCGGATTTTTCGTCGCTGGAGGCGAGGGTGCAGGAAACCCAGACCGAGGTGCGCCGGGTGTTTGAGGCAATGCTCGGCAGCGGGCGCTAGGGTGGGGAATGCCGGGTGCCCGCTGCAATTGCCCGTGTCGACGGGATATTTGAAGACCGCTTTGCTAGCTCTTTGCGGCTGGAAGGGCCACGGCGGTCCGCGCGGCGGAGCTTGACCGATACGCCGCCAGCGTTAGTTCCTGGGCGATCGCTTCGCGCATCGCGACCATGGTCGGAAGACGGAGCCGCTGCTTCGCCAAAGCATGTGAGGGGGCGTGAAGTTTGCGCAACGCCGATACGACGTCATCGATCGCGTGTCCGATTTCGGTTGCAGGAACCACCCGGTCCAGAAATCCGGCGACCACCGCATCATCCGGCTCGAACATTTCTCCCAGTGTGACGGTACGGCTGAGCCAGGCCGGGTGAACGCGACTGCGCGCCAGCTCGCGGGCAAATCCGGGCGGCGAAATGCCGATCGCGACTTCGTTGAGGCCCATGCGATGCGTTCCTCTCACACCCAGGCGCACATCGCACGCCAGCAACAGAAACGTTCCCATCGGGAATGCGTGGCCTTCCAATATTCCGATCGTGGGGCAGGGGTGAGACATCAGGTGCAAGGCAAGCTCGGCGCCGGCCGTTACCATTTCCAGACTGCGCTCAACATCATTGGCGGCAAAAACCTTGAGGTCGAAGCCCGCGGAAAAGACATCCTTGCGTCCGGAGCGCAGCACGACGATGGCCTCATCTTTTTCCGCTTGGCGGAACGCCGCACCGAGGTCTTGCAACATGGCTATGGACATCACGTTCACCTTGCCGTCGTCCATCGTGATCGTGGCGACGCCATCGGCAAGGCGGTAGGCGATACGGTCTGACATTTTGCGCTCCCTGGAATGGTTTCAGCGCGACGTTGACGGCCTGATGTAGACCACTCAATATAGATTTCTGTGAAATCTTCAGGGGAGGACGTTGTGCCCGCCGTTCCCAAGCATCGAAAGCCGATCGTTGACGCCGCGGTCACATTGTTTCGACGACAAGGCTATGCAGGCACCGGCCTGAATGACATCGCCGATACCAGTGGCGCCCCCAAAGGCTCGCTCTATCATTACTTTCCGGACGGAAAAGCCTCGATAGCGGTCGCCGCGGTCGAGGAGGCGGGCAGGCGCGTGGCGGAGACGATGACGGCGCTCGCGGCCGAAACGCGATCGACGGCGGACCTGCTGCGGGCCCATGCGCGGCTTCTGTCCGGATGGCTGCGGAAGTCCGGATTCAGGGACGGTTGTCCGATCACGACTGTTCTGCTGGAGCTGGCGCCGAGGGATCGAGGGGTGGCCGAGTCCGGCAGGAAAGCCTATGCCGCCCGGATTGACGTCCTCAAACGAAAGCTGACGAGCGACGGATTTTCACCGGCCAGTACCGGACGTCTCGCCATCCTGTGTGTTTCGGCATTACAGGGGGCTCTGATCCAGGCGCGCGTCGAACGGAGCGGCGCGCCGATCGAAACCGCGGCGGAAGAACTGGCGAAAATGCTGGAAAACGCTCGTCGGCCGGCTTCATGATTCCGGTGCAGGCCGCCGGGCTGTTCCGCCGAAAGATCCGTGTATTGAGAAGTCCGACCGCAAGGCGACCGGCGTGATCCCGTTTATTTGCCAAGTATTTATTTGCCAAGTATTTTTTCGGCGGCGTTCACGACACTGATGTTTGGTTTGGCCGCGCAGAAGGTACCAAACTTCTTGGCATTCGTTACGAACACGTCGGTATCGATGATGGCCTCGTCCTCGTCGCCCTTGTACCAGCCATCCAGCCAGGTCAGTACCATCGATATTTCGTCCTTGTTGCCTTCAATGAACTGCTGACAGGTCACAGTGGATAGATCGAGCACGACGGCGTCGGCCGGTGCCGACGCCAAGGTCAAGCCAACGGCTGCAACGATCGTATAAATCGATTTCATTGACGTGCTCCCGAAGTGGCTGAAATTCCCGGGTGATGATATCATCGTCGATCCACTCGCGCCAGCGGATCGGGTGCCAGCACTTTCTGGAAACCTGCCGCGCCGTCACAACGACGTCGCCTGCGTCGCAGGATGTTGATTTTCAAGAGACGTGAAAGGGGCAAACCGTCATGCCGATCGATAATGTCGCCGACCTCATCGCGGAAACACTGATCCAGGCTGGTGTGAAGCGCATCTTCGGCGTGGTCGGTGACAGCCTGAACGGCTTGACCGAGGCGCTGCGCAAGCGAAAGACGATCGACTGGATCCATGTCCGGCATGAGGAGGTGGCGGCGTTTGCCGCCGCCGGCGAGTCGCAAATCACCGGCGAGCTTGCGGTATGCGCGGGATCGTGCGGGCCCGGCAACCTTCATCTGATCAACGGTTTGTTCGATGCGCACCGCAGCCGCACCCCGGTGCTGGCGATCGCGGCCCAGATTCCGTCCGGCGAGATCGGCGGCGGCTACTTTCAGGAGACCCATCCGCAGGAATTATTCAGGGAATGCTGTCACTATTGCGAGCTGGTTTCCGATCCGGCGCAGCTTCCCTATGTGCTGGAAAATGCCATCGGCGCGGCGGTCGGAAAACGCGGCGTCGCCGTGCTGGTCGTTCCCGGCGACGTCGCGCTGCGCTCGGCGCCCAAGCGTGGCATTTCACCCAATGCCGGGCTGCTGCCGGCAACACCTGTGGTTCGCCCGGCCGAAACCGAATTGACGGCTTTGGCCGACCTACTGAACAGCGCCAGGCGCGTCACGCTGTTCTGCGGGCGCGGCTGTGCCGGTTCCCATCACAGCCTGATGAAGCTCGCGGAGATCCTCAAAAGCCCGATCGTGCATGCTCTCGGCGGCAAGGACCATGTCGAATACGACAATCCCTATGACGTCGGCATGACCGGGTTCATCGGTTTTTCTTCCGGCTACGCCGCCATGGACGCCTGCGACGTGTTGCTGATGCTGGGGACTGATTTTCCCTACAAGCAGTTTCTACCCGACGAAGCCAGGATCGCCCAGGTCGACATCCGGCCGGAAAATCTCGGCCGTCGCTGCAAGCTCGATCTCGGCCTTGTCGGAGACGTCGGCGCCACCATCGAGGCGCTGCTGCCGAAGCTTGTGCCGAAAAGCACGCGGAAGCATCTCGACGATAGCCTCGCGCACTACAAGAAAGCCCGTACGGGCCTCGATGAATTGGCCCGCGGCACGCCCGGCAACAAGCCGATCCACCCGCAATATCTGGCGCGCCTGCTCAGCGAACAAGCCGCTGACGATGCCGTCTTCACGGCCGACGTCGGCACGCCCACGATTTGGGCCGCGCGCTATCTTAAGATGAACGGGCGCCGGCGCCTGGTCGGGTCCTGGGTCCATGGCTCGATGGCCAACGCCATGGCCCATGCCATCGGCGTTCAGGCGTCACAGCCGGGCCGGCAAGTGGTGTCGATGTCGGGCGATGGCGGATTTGCCATGCTGATGGGCGACCTCATCACGCTCACCCAGATGAAGCTGCCGGTGAAGGTCGTGATCTTCAACAACGGCGTGCTCGGCTTTGTAGCGCTGGAGATGAAGGCATCGGGGTTCGTCGAAACCGGGGTCGATCTGCAAAACCCCGATTTCGCCGCCATGGCGCGCGCCATGGGTATCCATGCGGTACGGGTTGAGGATCCGGGCGACTTGCCGAATGCGATCCGCGACGTGCTGGCTCATGACGGCCCGGCGGTGCTCGACGTGGTGACGGCGACCCAGGAGCTTTCGATGCCGCCGGCGATTTCGGCGGAGCAGGTC
>JGI24140J50213_10000363_pt1 | contig 21493 bp, 21 predicted proteins | sample BarGraIncu00222A_FD_50213 | JGI IMG/M metagenome (IMG submission 50213)
GGCCAGCTCGGTGGCCGAGCTGGACGCCGTGGTGTCGGTATGTCGTGCCTGCCCCAGACTCGTCGCGTGGCGCGAGGCCGTGGCTGTCGAAGGCAAGCGGGCATCCTTCGCCGCCCAGCCGTACTGGGGACGGCCCGGTCCCGGCTTCGGTGACCCAGCCCCGCACATCCTTGTGGTCGGACTGGCGCCGGCCGCCCATGGCACCAACCGCACCGGCCGGATGTTCACCGGTGACCGCAGCGGCGACTGGCTCTATGCCGCGTTGCACCGGGCCGGGTATGCGAGCCTGCCCACCAGCGCCCATGCTGGCGACGGCCAGCGGCTGACTGGCGTGCGCATCGTTGCCGCGGTGCGTTGTGCGCCTCCGGCAAACAAGCCCGAACCAGGCGAGCGGCAGACCTGTGGGATCTGGCTAGAGCGTGATCTTGCCCTGGTTGCGCCCGGCCTGCGTTCGATCCTCGCACTGGGGGCGATCGCGTGGGATGCCACCCTGGCCAGCGCCCGCAGGCTTGGGTGGACGGTTCAGCGCCCCAAACCCCGATTCACCCACCGGGCCGAGACGGTGCTGGTCAGCACCGCGGACAAGCCGATCCGGCTGGTGGCCAGCTACCACGTGAGCCAGCAGAACACCTTCACCGGCAGGCTCACCGAAGCGATGCTGGATGAGATTATCGCTGGTCTGTGAGTCGCGCTACCGTCAGGGCATGAGAGAGCAGATCATCGCTGTGACGGTCCTGGGGCGTGACCGGCCCGGGATTGTGGCGGACGTCACGCGGGCGCTGGCCGATCTGCATGGCAACCTCGAGGACTCAACGATGACGCTGCTGCGCGGTCATTTCGCGATGGTCCTGCTGGTGCGTACCGGCGCCGGCGCCACGGCGGTCGAGGCGGCTTTGCAGCCCCTGTGTGCCGGTGGTTCGCTGGTCATCAACGCCCGCGTGCTCGGTGAGTCTGCGCTCAGCGAGGTCAGCGGGCCCTCGTACGCTCTGAGGGTTCATGGTGCGGACCGTCCCGGGATCGTCGCCACCATCACCGCCGTGGTGGCACGCCACGGTGCCAACATCGTCGACCTTGGCACCCGCCTGGTTGACGGGCTCTATGTCCTGACCGCGGAGCTGGAGCTACCCAAAGGAGCATCCGTGGTCGGCCTGCGCGCCGAGCTGCAGGGCGCGGCAGAAGAGCTGGGCGTCGAGGTGAGACTCTCGCCCATCGACGCCGACCTATTGTGAGCCTGGGAAGCTCGGCCTGGATGATGCCGGCACTGCCAGCAGGCATGGCGCGTCCGGTGGTCAGGGCTCCTGATCCGGTGTTGTCAACACCAGGGGTGGACGTGGACCCCACAGATGCTGGGACGATTCAGCTTGCCGCGGACCTGCTGAGCACCCAGCTGGTGTCGCCAGGGTGTGTCGGGCTGGCTGCCCAGCAGGTCGGTGTCGCGGCGAAGGTGTTCAGCATCGACGTATCTGGTCATCGCAAAACTCGCACGTGCCACGGGCTCCTGGTCCTGTGCAACGCCGTGGTCATCTCCGCGACTGCTAGACAACGCGGTCGCGAGGGCTGTATGTCCGTACCGGACTTCACCGGGGACGTCACCCGGTGCCAGCGTGTGGTTGTTCGTGGTCAGCTACCGCTGACCGGGGAGCCGGTCGAGATCGTCACGGATGCGTTCGAGGCTGTGGCACTGCAGCACGAGATCGACCACACCAATGGTTTCCTCTTCCTGGACCGGGTCAGCGGACCGCACGGCGTACACCCCCGTCGCTCCTATCTGTAATCTGGCGTTGTCCCCGTAGCCCAACGGCAGAGGCAGGCGACTTAAAATCGCTCCAGTGCGGGTTCGAGACCCGTCGGGGACACTCTGTACAAGCCTCTGAACAGGGCAGATGTCGCCATCACCACGACCACGTGCTTCGGGCCCACATGGCGTCCACACCCGCGCGCACACTCCGTGTCGGTCGCGGCAACGGTCAGGAGATCGCGGCCTTCACCAGCTCCACGACCTTCTTCTCCACCACAGGGCTCCACGCCAGGAGCGCGTACGACACCGCCCACATGTCGCCGTCGTCGAGGTTCGCCGCCTCCTGGAAACCCAGGGTCGAGTACCGATACTTGAACTTGGGCGCGTCCTGGAAAAAGACGACGACCTTGCCGTCCGCGTGTGCGTANGCGGGCATCCCGTACCNAGTCTTGGGCGACAGCTCGGGGGCGGTCGCGGTCACCGTCACATGCACGCGCTCGGCGAGCGCGCGATCCTCCGGCGCCATCTGCTCGATCCGGTCAAGGACCGCCTGCAGGCCGTCGGCCCTCTTGGCGCCCTTCTTGCCCTCGGCGCGCAGCTCGACGGCGCGCTCCTTCATCGCGGCGCGCTCTTCGGCACTGAACCGTCGGACTCGTTCTCGGCCTTCTTTGCGGGCATTCTCTGACTTCCTTTCGACGCTCATCGGCTCGGCGTGATGCCGACCTTCCGCAGAAACGGTAGGCCACACCATGGCGCTTCGTGATGACTGATCTGATCGGGCCAGTTAAAGCGCTCGGGCAGCGGCGCCCGGCGCCGGCGCCGACCACAAAGAATCCAAGAAGGTCCAACAGAGACCAAGCGCTGAGCACCAAACACGGGCTCCAATCCCCAAGAAACACACAAGACCGGGTTCGAGTCCCGTCGGGTAACCAGGTGCCAGCTGTGGGCACCGGACCAGATGGCGACCTCCCACTGCCTGCGCCTCTTGCCGGAGTTCTCGGCCACCGGCCCTGGTCTGCGCGGACCACCGTGACAAAGCCTCCTGCCCTGTGCCCTTGGTACGGCCCGGGGTACGGGCCGGCTACGTACCCACAGCCCTGGCCTGCTCGGCGCGCTGCGGGCGGGCGCAGCTCAGGGGGCAGGGGCACGACGGCGGCAACCTCAGGAGCGCCAGCCCGAGCAGGAGCACGAGAACAACACGTGACATCAGGTCCAGGGACGTTATGGGCGGGTTAGCGTGTTGCACAGGTGGAAATCCGAGGGTGTCGACCGCGGCAGGGGAACTTACCGCGATCGGCAACCTTTAGTCTGGTGACAGAGCCGTTCATGGGGCGGTCCGACGTGGTGGAGGAAAAGACGATGGCAAACCCGGTGTTTGACCGGATCGACAAGCAGATCACCAAAGGCGACTACGCCAGTTTTGACCGCGGGCCGGCGGCAGCTGGCCTAAGCGCGGCAAGCGGCGTGCAAGACAACCTGAACCCCAAACAGCTCCAAGACCTGTACAACCAGCCGTCCGCAGGCCCGGTGCAGATGCGGCGGGTGACCCTGGACGACGTGGTCATGAAGACCCTCGGCCTGTTCACGATCGTGGTCCTGGTCGGGGCGGCCACCTGGTACACGGTGTCCGGGCGCACTGCGCTGAGCATGCCGCTGATGCTTGTTGGCATGTTCGGCGGCCTGGCGGTCGGGCTGCTCGTCGCCTTTAAGAAGACCATCAGCGTCCCGCTGATCGTGCTCTACGCCGCCCTGGAAGGCGTCGTGGTCGGGGCGATCAGCGAGGTCTTCGCCAGCCAGTACGGAGGNCTGGTCTCCACGGCGGTGATCGCGACGGTGTGTACTTTTGCCGGCATGTTGCTGGGCTACAAGTCCGGTCTGATCAAGGTGACCGAGAAGTCGCGCCGGATCTTCGCCATGGCGATCATGGGCTACCTGCTCTTTGGCCTGGTCAACGTGGTCATGGCGTTCATGGGTGTCGGCAGCGGCTTTGGCATCGGCGGCAAGGGTCCGATGGGCATTGCCATCTCCGTGCTCGGAGTGGGCCTGGCTTCCTACTCACTGGCAATCGACTTCGACTCTGTTGACCGCGCGATCAAGGCCCAGCTGCCGGAGAAGTACTCCTGGCTTCTGGCTCACGGGTTCATCGTCACGCTGGTCTGGCTGTACCTGGAGTTTCTGCGTCTGCTGGCCCGCCTGCGCTAGTGACCACGCCACCGGCNCCCAGGTCGCCGGTTTCCCCGCAGGTCTGGGCCGAGCTACAGCGCGTGATCCAGCGGTGGCGTCAGCTGCCGCTGGATCACGCGCTTTCTCATGCCCCCCGTGTCCGCAGGCTCGTCCAGTCCCTGGCCGACCAGGTCGCACAGGTAACCGGTGTCAGGCTGTTAGCGGTTCCGGACGCCGGCCCGGCGACACTGATGGACCAGCTCACCGTCATGGTTTATGACGCGAGCGCTACGGCGGCGACCCCGACGCTCGCAGACGACCTGGCAAGCCTGCGCCGCGACCTGACCTGACCTGACCTGACCGCCTCCACCTGCCGCNGCCCCACCGCCCGACAAGCCGCCTGGGTCATCGCAAGCCCTTGAGGCCCCGTGAGCTGGTTTCGGGGCAGCGAGGCGGGTTTGGCCTCAGCTGAGGCGTTCGTAGATGATGGCCATTCCCTGGCCGCCACCGATACACATCGTCTCCAGGCCGAACTGGCCGTCGCGGGTGCTCAGGCCGTTCAGCAGGGTCGTGGTGATGCGGGCGCCGGTGGAGCCGAAGGGGTGGCCCAGGGCGATGGCGCCACCGTGGACGTTGAGCTTGTCTGTGTCGATACTCAGGTCATCGACCGAAGCCAGCACCTGGGCGGCAAAGGCCTCGTTGATCTCGATCAGGTCCATGTCGTTGATCGACATGCCTGCCCGCGCGAGGGCACGACGCGAGGACTCCACTGGGCCCAGGCCCATGATCTCCGGGGACAGCGCGCTGACCGCTGTCGAGACGACGCGGGCCAGGGGAGTCAGGCCCAGGTCGCGGGCCTTGGCGTCGCTCATGACCACCAGCGCGGCGGCACCGTCGTTCAGCGGGCAGCAGTTGCCGGCGGTGATGGTGCCGCTCTGGCGGAAGACCGGCTTGAGGGCAGACACGGCCTCCAGGGTGACGCCGGCCCGCGGGCCGTCATCAGCGGAGACGACGGTGCCGTCCGGGGTGGTGATGGGGGTGATCTCACGGGCGAAGAAACCATCGATGACCGCCTTCTCGGCGCGGTTCTGGCTAATGACGCCCCACTCGTCCTGACGGGCCCGCGAGATGCCGCGGCTGGTCGCGACGTTCTCGGCTGTCTGACCCATCGCGACATAGACATCGGGCAGGATCCCCTCATGGCGGGGGTCGGTCCAGACGGAGTTGTCGACGGCCATCTGGGCGCTTCGGGCCGTGCTGGCGGCGAACTTCGGGTTCTGCGTCTCGGCCTTGGCGCCGCCGGGGCCTGCGAAATCGAGATAATGTGACACACACTCGACGCCGGCGCTGATGAAGATGTCACCCTCGCCCGCCTTGATCGCATGGAAGGCCATCCGGGTGGTCTGCACCGACGAAGCACAGAAACGGTTGACGGTGGCGCCGGGGAGATGGTCGAAGCCGGCTAGCACCGCCACGACGCGGGCCAGGTTGGCGCCCTGCTCGCCGGACGGCTCTGCGCAGCCGAGGTAGAGATCCTGCACCAGCAGGGGGTCCAGGTTGGGGATCTTGGCGAGAGCCGCAGTGATCACCGCAACAGCCAGATCATCAGGGCGAACGTCCTTCAGCGAGCCCTTGAACGCTCGGCCGATGGGGCTGCGGGCGGTGGAGACGATGACGGCTTCGGACATGGTTCCTCGTTTCCTGCTGGGGATATCTCAGTGCCGGGTCAGGCTCGGTGGTTTGCCAACCTGGCGGGAGCGAAGGGGTTGACCTCGCCTCGATGCTAATGCGGTGCGGCAGCGCCCGGAAGGTCTGCCTCCTGCCCTGGGTTGCCGTCAGGTTTGCCGGCTCCTTGGGCAGTTTGCGGGATCTCTTCCAGCTCGCTGCGGTCTGTGATCGGTCGCCGGCGTCGGCGCAAGATCATGGCCCAGCGCCCTCGAGGACCGCCTGGCTGGCCCCCGACTGCGGTCCCGCTCACTTCGGTGCCGGCTTCGCGGACAGCTTGAACGGCAGCCACCGCGACCGGCCCCACGCGCTCACCGGCAAGAGAGTCCGACCGGTTGTCAGCGGGACTGGACCACAGGCCCAGGGCGTCGCAGACGCTGGGCAGTACTGCCGAGGCGACCCGCGCGTAACCAGCAGGGGAGGGGTGGAATCGGTCCGGGCTGAACATCTCGTGGGAGAGCGTGGCGAACTGAGGGCCGAGCAGGTCGCCCAGGGAGACGGTGCGGCCACCGGCCCCGACCACGGCGACCGTCTGGGCCGCGGCCAGGTCACGGCTCCAGCGGCGGGCCAGCAGCCGCAGAGGCTGGGCTACCGGTTCGATGGTTCCAAGATCGGGACATGTCGCNACGACGACCTCACAGTCGGTGGCGCGAAGGGCGCTGACGGCCTGCTCGAGGTGACGGACCGCCAGGGACTTGTCGATGCGGTGCGTGACGTCGTTGGCTCCGATCAGGATGAGGGCGACGTCGGGGTTGTCGACCCTGTCCAAAGCGTCGGCGACCTGCTGGTCCAGGCCGGCGGACTCCGCGCCGATGACCGCCACGTTGGTCAGCTGGACCGGTCTGCCGCTGATTGCGGACACGCCGTTGGCAATGATGGCGCCTACGGTCTGTTGGGCCGTCTGGGTGCCCATCCCCGCGGCGCTGCTGTCACCGAGAACGAGGAGTTGGATGGGATAGCCGAGCCCCGAGCCGTAGCATCCGTTGTCATCTGGGGCTCCTTCGAAGGGCTTGCCGACGATTCGTCGCGCCAGCAGCGCCTCGACTTTCAGCACTCCGTAGCCGACCAGTCCGAGGGCGCCGATTCCGGCAACTCCGATACCCCCCCCATAGGCAGCCGTGGCCGCGATCTGACGTGCACGTCGTGCCCTACCCATGCCCCTACCCTCACTGTATCGAAGCCTGTGACAAGTCCTGGTGGTGCTCATCGTTGTTCTGCCATAACGCTAACGGCGCGACCTCAGCCTTTGTGCCCGAACCCACCTGGCGGGGAGGGCTGTTCCCGAGAACTCACATGAGTCTGAGAGCATTGCCCCGTGAAGTATGCCGAGAATATAGCCGACCTCGTCGGGAACACACCCCTGGTCAAGCTGAACCACGTGGTCAAAGACGTCGCGGGCACAGATGGCGCCCACGACCTGGCGTGCACTGTCCTGGCCAAGGTGGAGTACGTCAACCCCGGGGGTTCGGTCAAGGACCGCATCGCCGTTCGGATGATCGATGCCGCCGAGGCCTCTGGTGAGCTCAGGCCGGGTGGCACCATCGTTGAGCCCACCTCGGGCAACACTGGTGTGGGGCTGGCCCTGGTTGCCCAGCGCCGCGGGTACAAGTGCGTGTTCGTCTGTCCTGACAAGGTGAGCGAGGACAAGCGCAACGTCCTGAAGGCGTACGGCGCTGAGGTCGTGGTGTGCCCGACATCGCTGGCGCCTGAGCACCCGGACTCCTACTATTCGGTCAGCGACCGGCTTGCCAAGGAGATCGAGGGTGGCTGGAAGCCCGACCAGTACTCCAACCCTGAGAACCCGAGAAGCCACTACCAGTCCACAGGCCCAGAGATCTGGGCTGACACCGACGGCAAGGTCACCCATTTCGTGGCCGGCATCGGCACCGGNGGCACGATCACCGGCACNGGTCGGTACCTGCGCGAGATCTCGGCGGAGCGCGATGGTGGCAGAGTCCAGATCGTTGGCGCCGATCCTGAGGGCTCGGTCTACTCCGGTGGCACCGGACGCCCCTACCTCGTCGAGGGCGTGGGCGAGGACATGTGGCCTCCCGCTTACGACCCGTCCCTGGTGGACCAGGTCATCGCCGTCTCGGACGCCGAGTCCTTCGATATGACCCGCCGCCTGGCACGCGAGGAAGGCCTGTTGGTGGGCGGCTCCTGCGGTATGGCGGTGGTCGCAGCCCTACGTGCGGCCCGGGACCTGCCGGCGGAGTCCGTGGTCGTGGTGCTGCTTCCCGATGGCGGCCGCGGCTACCTGTCAAAGATCTTTGACGACTCCTGGATGTCGTCCTACGGCTTCATGCATCAAGACGGCGGACGGACCGTCGGTGAGGTGCTCAAGGCCAAGTCCGGGATCCTGCCCGCGCTGGTGCACACGCACCCGACGGAGACCGTGCGCGACGCCATCGAGATCCTGCGTGAGTACGGCGTCTCCCAGATGCCCATCGTCACCTCAGAGCCTCCGGTCGTGGTCGGCGAGGTTGCCGGTTCGGTGAGCGAGCGCGACCTGCTGGCTGCACTTTTTGCGGGCAGGGCCCATCTCGCGGATTTGGTCGGCAAGCACATGAGCCCTGCCTTGCCGCTTGTTGGCGACGGGGAGCCGGTCTCTACTGCGCGCCACATCCTTGAGAGCGAGGATGCGGTTCTGGTGATCAGCGGCGGCAAGCCGGTCGGTGTTCTGACCCGGGCCGACCTCCTAGGCTTCCTCGTCGGCTGACGCTGGCGCCCTCGTGACCGCGCATCCCCCAGGCGCTGAGGCGCCGAGCGCGTCCGCGATGAGGAACGGTGGCGCGAACCCGCGGCGGCCAGATGGCTGCCCACGGGGCGCACCGCGGGCAGTGTGTCAGTGCCGGGGCCCGGTGCCGGGCGAACTGGGTCGCCACTGGGTCGACCCCCTCGGTGAGAGGGCTCAGATCAGCGCGTTGACACCGCGACGGTGAACTTGGTGTTACGCCCGATGACGCGGGTGCGTCCTACGGCGTGCGTCAGCTGGCCGCGATAGGGCAGATGAGAGTTGAAGACTGTCCACAGCTGACCCCCGGGCTTCAGGACGCGACCGGCGCTCTGGAAGAGCCTTGCGGAGGCTCCGGAATGCACCGCGGTGCCGAGGTGGAACGGAGGGTTGCACACCACCAGGTCCACGCTGGCATCCGCCAGAGTTGACATCGCGTTGTCGCGCAGGACCCGGACCCGCTCAGCCAGTCCGTTGGCCCCCACGGTGGCGATGGCCGATGACACGGCTCCCGCCGACTCGTCGGTCGCTAGCACGCGCAGCTGCGGACGGGCCCTCGCCAGGAGCGTTGCGATAACGCCGGTGCCGCAGCCGAGGTCCACGGCCGTGCTGGCGCAGGGCTGCATACGGTCCAGGAACTCCAGAAGGAATCGTGTGCCGATGTCGACCTTGGTGCCCGCGAAGGCCGAGCCGTGCGCGCATACCCACAGGTCCAGGTCGAGATGGTGCTCTCGAAGCGGGTAGGTCAGGGGACCGGCACCGACCCCCTGGCTGCTGGGCAGATCTGGCCGGCTCCCGCTGGCCAGCAGAACACGGGACTTCTGCTGTGCCAGGGACGCCCGCACGTTAGTGAAGCTGTCACTGAGCACGTCGTTCATGGCGTGGGTCATGTGCTTGACCCGGCCTCCGAAAAACATCTTGACGNCGGCGTCGGCGTCGGTCGCCGCGAGCTGGGTGATCTCACGCAGTGCGTCCAGGCTCTTGGGGAGCTGGCCAATGACGACGGTGGCCCCGGTGAACAGCTCTGGAGTCAGCGGGCGCTGTCGGAACTGCGCCGCCAGCCCCGTTCGGGTCACCTCGCCAGCTCGGATGGCGTTGCGCGTCAGTGCCTGCTCGCCGGTGAGGGTGTCCTGGTGCACTCGGACGTCGCGGGCGCCATGCAGGGCCACGGCGCCGAGCGTCATGGCGCCGTACCGGTCCCCGATCACCACGACCTGGCCAGGTGTGCTGGCCCCGATGGCGGCGGCGGCTTCGTTCAGAACCAGCCGGTCGGTGGCGTCGACCGCCACCATGTTGTCGGCCTGCAAGTCAGGGGGACGTGTCAGGAGCTCGAACGAGAAGGTGTTGCTCATGGGCGGGGCCGCTTCAGTGCGGTGGGCGGATATCCGTCTGGGCGGGGACCTCATCCTGCCGCACCAGACCGACCGGGCAGGTCATCCCGTTCGGGCCGTGGTTGCAGTAGCCGCCGGGGTTCTTGTGGAGGTACTGCTGGTGATAGCCCTCGGCGTAGTAGAAGGGGCCGGCGTCATCGGCGGCGCCGATCTCCGTGGTGATGTCGCCGAACCCGTTGGCGTTCAGCACGCTCTGAAAGGCTTCTCGGGTCCCGCGCGCCGCTTCCTCCTGGGCCGGGGTCGACCAGTAGATCGCGCTGCGGTACTGGGTGCCAAGGTCGTTGCCCTGACGGAAGCCCTGCGTCGGGTCGTGGTTCTCCCAGAACGCCTTCAGCAGAAGCTCCGGTGAGCTCAGCGAGGGGTCAAAGGCGATGAGCACTGCCTCGGCATGTCCCGTTCGGCCGGTGCACACCTCCTCGTAGGTCGGGTTCGGGGTGTAGCCGCCCATGTACCCGGCAGCGGTGGTCACCACCCCGGGAAGCTTCCAGAAAATGCGCTCGGCACCCCAGAAGCAACCCATGGCGACGTACAGGACCTGCGTGCCGGCTGGCCAGGGCCCGAGCATCGAGGTGCCGAGCACCTCGTGGCGCGTCAGGATGTCCGGCAGGGGCGTGCTTCGTCCGGGCAGGGCGTCGGCGGCGGTGGTCAGGGTGCGCTTCGTTGATCCAAACACTCCACAATTCTGACACGATCGAGGTGCATGAGTGCTACCCGCTGTACGGATGCCATCGGTTTCCGGTCTGTCAGGATCGCTGCTGCAGGGCGTCGCGTCCTGGGAGGCGCGGGTGCCCGGAGAGGTGAGACATGACGCAGGACAACGTGCACGAGGCGGTCACGATTCACACGGTCGCGCGAAAAGCCGGGGTCTCCACGGCGACGGTCTCGCGGGTCCTGAAGGGCAGCGCACCGGTCTCTGAGTCGACCCGGGCGAAGGTCATCGCCGCCGCCCGCGAGCTGTCGTACTCCCCGCCAGAGCGGCCCCGGCCTGCGGTGACGACTCGCTGCGATGCCTACGGGATGGTCCTTGAGGACCTTGACGGCTCCTACCGGAGCGAGCTGGTGATGGGGTTCGAATCCGCGGCCGCAGACCTGGGCCAGGGCGTGGTACTGCTTGTCGCCCGTCGTCGACACGATGCCTCACAGGCGCTTCATGCCCTCGCCAGAAGGGTCGACGGTTTGGTCATCGGACCAAACACAGTGCCCGATTCGATGGTCCATGACCTGGCCACAGACCTGCCGGTGGTGCTGCTTGCGCGCCAGGAGGTGGCTGGCGCCGACTCGCTGCGGGCCGAGAGTCTGCGGAGCGCAGACCTGCTCACGACGCATCTGCTGGGACACGGGCGCACGCACCTNGTCTTCGTCGGCGATCCCGACAATTCCCCGGATGTCGCCGAAAGGTACTCCGGGTTCCGCACGGCTCACATCCGAGCAGACGTTGCCCTGCGCCGGCCTCCGCTGCGAGTACCCCTGGTCGAGGGCGCGGGGATCCAGATCGCCGACGAGATCCTGCGACGACGGGTCAAGGTCGACGGGCTCGTCTGCGCGAACGACGACCTCGCTCTGGCAGTCATCAAACGACTGCAGGACAACGGGGTCCATCTGCCGCAGGACCTGGCGGTCGTGGGCTGGGACGACGTGCGGGCCGCCCGGTACATCACCCCGTCGCTGACCACAGTGCGTCAGCCGATCCGAGACCTCGGCCGGCTCGCCGCCCGGCGGCTGCAGGCCCTTATCGGGGGTGAGGATCCGCTGGGTCGGGCTCGGGTCCTCCCGAGCCAGCTGGTCATCCGCTCCTCGTGTGGTTGTCCGGTGCTGTCACCGTCCATCGAGCCCTGAGCGGGCATCCTGGGACCTCGCGTAACCTTGGCGACATGACCGCCGCCAGCGCACGCAGCCCCGAGTCCGAAACTGGATTCAACACCCGTGCGATCCATGCGGGGCAGGAGCCGGACCTGCGAACCGGGGCGGTCGTGCCGGCGATCTACCAGGTCTCCACCTACAAGCAGGACGGTGTCGGCGGCCTACGGGGCGGCTATGAGTACAGCCGCTCGGCCAACCCGACCCGCACCGCGCTGGAGGAGTGCCTCGCGGCTCTGGAGGGTGGCGGCCGCGGGTTCGCCTTTGCCTCCGGTCTGGCCGGTCAGGACACGGTGATCCGGGCCTTGCTGAAACCCGGGGACCACGTGGTCGTTCCCGGCGATGCCTATGGAGGCACCTACCGCCTGATGAACAAGGTCGCCCTGCCATGGGGGGTGGAGCACTCGATCGCCAAGATCTCGGACGTCGCCGCCGTGCGCGCCGCGATGCGACCCGGCCAGACCAAGATCGTCTGGGTCGAGACGCCGACCAACCCGCTGCTGGGCATCGCCGACATCGCTGCGCTGGCGGCGGTGGCTCACCAGGGCGGCGCGATCCTGGCGGTGGACAACACGTTCGCCACGCCATATCTCCAGCAACCGCTGGCCCTTGGCGCTGACGTCGTCATGCACTCGACCACGAAGTACTGCGGGGGCCACAGCGACGTTGTCGGCGGCGCGGTCGTGACCGCCAAGACCGTTTCTGTTGCCGGGTTCGAGGACGCGCAGGAGCGCATCGCCTTCCACCAGAACTCCATGGGGGCCATTGCCGGGCCCTTCGATGCGTGGCTGGTGCTGCGAGGTCTGAAGACCCTGGGCGTGAGGATGGACCGTCACTGTGACAACGCCGAGAGAGTTGTGCAGTTCCTGACAGCTCACCCGGGCGTCACTGCGGTTCACTACCCGGGGCTGGCGACGCATCCGGGTCACGACGTGGCGGCCGCCCAGATGAAGCGTTTCGGCGGCATGGTCTCCTTTCAGGTGCTCGGCGGGGAGTCGCAAGCGGTCGAGCTGTGCGGTGCGACGCAGATCTGGACCCTGGGCGAGAGCCTCGGCGGCGTCGAGTCCTTGATCGAGCACCCGGCGCGGATGACCCACGCCTCGGTGCGGGGGACCGAGCTCGAGGTGCCCGCTGACCTGGTGCGCCTGTCGACCGGCATCGAGAATGTTGAGGACCTCATAGAAGATCTGGATCGTGCACTGGCCAAGAGCGCCGGCTGACCCGCCCGAGCCCTGCCCACCCTGACCCTGTCCATGTCCATGTCAAGGATCCTGTGTGTCGACTTCGGGTCGACGTTCACCAAGGCGGTCCTGCTCGAGGCTGCAGATGGCGCGCCGCTTGCCACGGCGTCGGTGCCGACCACCATCGGCACCGACGTCCTGGATGGCTACCGCTCCATCTGCCACAGCATTGGTGTGGCCGGCTTTCCGCCAGCTGATGAGGTTCTGGCGTGCTCCAGCGCCGGTGGCGGTCTGCGGCTCGCGGTCGTGGGCTACGAGCGTTCTGTCACCGCCGAGGCGGGCTACCGGGTTGGCCTCAGCGCCGGAGCCAAGATCGTCCATGTTGCCGCCGGTCCGATGACCTCCGCGGATGTGGTGGCGCTGCGCGCCGCCCGGCCCGACGTCATCCTGCTGGCCGGCGGGACAGATGGTGGCAACGCAGAAGTACTGGTGCACAACGGTTCTGCGCTGGCCAGGGCCCGGCTGCGGGCCCCGGTGGTGGTTGCCGGCAACGTCGAGGCACGCGAGGAGGTGGCGCTCGCGCTGGAGTCGACCGGTCGCCGCTTCATCCTGACCGATAACGTGCTCCCCCAGATCGGGGTCATTAACCCCGATGGCGCCCGGGCCGCCATTCGCCAGATGTTCTTGCGCCACGTCATTGGCGGCAAGCACCTGTCCAAAGGACCCCAGTTCGCCTCGATGGTCCGGGCGGCCACCCCCGACGCGATGCTGGCCGGTATCGAGACGCTGGCGGCGCTCACCGACGGGGACGTCCTGGTATTCGACATTGGCGGAGCCACCACCGACGTCTACTCGGTGATCAGCCCCGAGGGTGAGGACGCCACCTTGCGCAAGGAGGTGGTGGCCCCGCTGTGGCACGCTCGAACCGTGGAGGGTGATCTCGGCATGCGTTGGACCGCCCGCGGGGTGGCGCGCGCAGCATCGGTGGAGCACCTGTTGTCCGTCGGCCAGCAGGAAGCGCTTCAGGCCTGGGCCGAGCGCGTCGAGGTCGACCCGACCCACCTGCCGCAGGGCGAGCGCGAGGTTGAGCTGGACCTGAGTCTGGCGCGGGTGGCTGCCCTTACCGCGGTCCGGCGCCACGCGCGGCCCGCGCGTCCCGATGACCCAGCGCGTCCGCTGGCCCGGCTCGCCTACGTCATCGGTTCGGGTGGTGTGCTGCGCCACAGCCCCAAAGCGATGCAGGACGCGGTGTTGACGGCCGTGACCAGCGATGTCGGCGGGGGCTGGAAGGTGCCATCAGATGCGCGCCTCTCGGTTGACTCGCAGTATCTGCTTTTTGCGGCAGGGCTTCTGGCCGGCGCCGGCGGGGGTCGCCTGGAGGTTGCGGCCCGGGTGGCTGCTCGCGTCCTCGCGTGCACCCCAACCCCCCGGCGGTAGCCTTCACGGATGGCATCACCGTCGCTGCCCGTATCCGTTGACGATGTCGTGGCCGCGCAGAACCTGCTCGCCCACATCATTGGCCCTACCCCGCTGGAGTTCAGCCAGGCACTGTCCGAGCGAGTCGGGGGCGAGGTCCACCTTAAGTGTGAGAACCTGCAACGCGCCGGGTCCTTCAAGATCCGGGGCGCCTACACGCGGATGTCTCGCCTGAGCGACGAGCAGAAGGCGCGCGGTGTCGTGGCTGCCAGCGCCGGCAACCACGCTCAGGGCGTGGCGCTCGCGGCCAAGCTGCTGGGCATCAGATCGACCGTCTTCATGCCCTTGGGTGCGCCGATCCCCAAGCTGATGGCGACCCGCGGGTACGGCGCCGAGGTCGAACAGCTCGGCACCAACATCGACGAGTGCCTGGTGCGGGCCCGACAGTTCGAGGCCGACACGGGCGCTGTGCTGATCCATCCGTTCGACCACCCCGACATCGTCGCGGGGCAGGGCACCTGCGGCCTGGAGATCCTGCAGCAGTGCCCCGACGTCAAGACCATTGTCGTCAGCGCGGGAGGGGGCGGACTGCTCGCCGGTATCGCGACCGCGGTCAAGGCCAGCCAGCCCCACGTGCGAATCATCGGAGTCCAGGCGGAGAAGGCCGCGGCGTACCCGCCGTCCCTGGCCGCAGGTCACCCGGTGCCTCTGGCCACCATGGCCACAATGGCTGACGGCATTGCGGTTGGCTGCCCGGGCGAGGTGCCGTATGCGATCGTCGCAGAGCTGGTCGACTCGATCGAGACGGTCAGCGAGGACACGCTGTCGCGCTCGGTGCTCTTCCTGCTCGAGCGGGCCAAACAGCTTGTCGAACCGGCGGGTGCCGCCGCCGTGGCCCGGCTGCTCGAGGCCGGAAAGGGCGTTCATGACGGGCCGGTCGTTGCTGTCCTGTCCGGTGGCAACATCGACCCGCTGCTGCTGCTGCGCATCATCCGCCACGGTCTGGCTATTGCCGGGCGCTACCTGCAGTTCCGGGTGCGGGTTCCTGACCGGCCAGGGTCGCTGGCGGGCCTGCTTGCCGACCTGGCCCACGCCGAGGCCAACGTGGTGCACATCGAGCACGTTCGCATGAGTGCCACGTTGCCGGTGGACGAGGTCGAGATCGCGGTACAGCTGGAGGCCAAGGGCCCGGCACACTGCCAGGAGCTGCTGAAGACCTTGCGTGACAAGGGATATACCCCGACCTTCGGCTGAGTCCCGGCGAAGCGGCGCTTGCCGATTTCTTGCCTGGCTCAGCCTCGGCTCTCCCTGTTCGGGCCATTGTTGGGGTCCGCGTCTGGATCATCGTTGGAGCTGGTGAAAGAGTCTGCCTGTGAGCAACGCAGTGGTAGCCAGGGGACTGTTCAAGCACTATGGCTCGGTCACCGCGCTGGACGGGATAGACGTCACGGTGCCAACCGGTTCGGTTCTGGGGCTGCTGGGTCCCAACGGCGCCGGCAAGACCACGGCAGTACGTATCCTGGCGACCCTGCTGACCCCTGACTCCGGCACCGCCGAGGTGGCCGGGGTGGACGTGCTCAAGAACCCCCGGGAGGTTCGGCGTCGCATCGGGCTCAGCGGACAGTACGCCGCGGTCGACGAGTACCTCACGGGTTTCGAGAACCTCGACATGATCGGCCGGCTCTACCACCTTGGCCGCAAGGCGAGCCGCCAGCGTGCCAGGGCGCTGCTGGCTCAGTTCCAGCTGGAGGACGCCGGCGACCGGATGGCCAAGACGTACTCGGGCGGAATGCGGCGGCGGCTGGACCTCGCAGGCGCGCTGGTGGCCGACCCACCGGTGCTCTTCCTGGATGAGCCAACCACCGGGCTCGACCCCCGAGGCCGCACCGACATGTGGGAGGTCATCCAGGGGCTGGTCGCCGGNGGCACCTCGCTGCTGCTGACCACNCAGTACCTCGAGGAGGCGGATGTCCTTGCGGACAACATCGTGGTCATCGACCATGGCAAGGTGATCGCGGAAGGCACTGCAGACCAGCTGAAGGCACAGGTCGGAGGTGAGCGCCTTGAGATCACGGTCAGCGACGTGTCCCAGCTGGCGACCGCCGGTGCGCTGCTCGAACCGCTCGGTGTGGGCAAGGTGATCGCGGATGACCACCGACACTCGTTGGTAATGCCGGTCAGCGGCGGCGCCGCGGTGCTTACCGATGCCTTGCGCAGGTTGGATGCCGCCCATATCGCCTTAGACGACGTCGGCCTGCGACGTCCCACGCTGGATGACGTGTTCCTCTCGCTCACCGGGCGTGCGGCCGAGCAGGCCGACGAATCGCCTGCTGACCTGCCAGCTAAGCGGTCGTCCTGATGAGATACCTGAGTGCGGTCGGCGACGGGCTGGTGGTTGCCAAGCGCAACCTGATCAAGATCAAGCGCGTTCCGGACCTGCTGGTCTTCACCACCCTTCAGCCCATCATGTTCGTCCTGCTGTTCGTCTACGTCTTCGGCGGTGCAATCGCCGTCAAGGGCAGCAACTACAACGAGTTCCTGATCGCAGGGATCTTCGCCCAGACCGTCATCTTCGGTTCGGTCATCACCGGGGCGGGGCTCGCCGAAGACATCCAGAAGGGGATCATCGACCGCTTCCGGTCGCTGCCGATGTCGCCATCGGCCGTGTTGTTCGGGCGCACGCTTTCGGACGTCGTCAACAACGTCATCGTCGTCATCGTGATGTCGTTGACCGGCCTGGTGGTCGGATGGCGGATCACGACCTCGGTCCCGCAGGCGTTGGGGGGCTACCTGATCCTGCTGGTCTTCGCCTACGCGTTCTCCTGGGTCATGGCGATGATGGGGCTGCTGGCACCAGGGCCAGAGGTCGTCAACAACGCGGCCTTCATCGTGATCTTCCCGTTGACGTTCGTGGCCAACACCTTCGTCCCCATCGTCACCCTGCCCGGGCCGCTGAGGACGTTCGCCGAGTGGAACCCCGTTTCCTCAGTGACCCAGGCAGCCCGCGTCCTGTTCGGCAACATCCCGCCTCATACGCCGGCGCCGGGCTGGGCGTTGCAGCATCCGGCGACGTACACCCTGATGTGGTCGGTGGCCATCTTGGTCATCTTCGTCCCGCTGACCACGCGGCAGTTCCGCCGTTCGGTGAGTCGCTGACCGGGTGCCCGGACGGGTAAGCCCGGTCCACCAGGTCAGTCAGAGCACAGTGGCCGGCTACTGTCTGCCTGTTCCAGATTCTCGGGGAGATCACCAGCGCCGCAGCCGCCCTGGGACCTCAAGGCTGCCTGAGGCGGCGCCAGGAGCTGGGCCTGCCCAGCGGCTGGTCCAGGCATGGGGAGAACCCGCCAAGGCCCCACTGGTGGCACGCAGGGACCTCCGGAGGCTGTTGAGGGCAAGGGGGCTTGTCCCGGCCGTGTCAGCCGATCAGGAAAGGGATCAGCTGTCGTACGGCTTGGCGCCGAGGACCTTGACCTCGATCTCGTTACCGTTCGGAGCTTGGAAGCTGGTCACGTCACCGGCCTTGAGGTCGAGAATGGCCTTGCCCAGGGGTGACTTCTCGCTGTACACCTCGAGAGCGGAGTTCCCGGCGATCTCGCGGCTGCCCAGCAGGAAGGTCAGATTGTCGCCGAACAGCTCAACGGTGACGACCATGCCGGGCTCGACGATGCCGTCATCTGAGGGAGCGTGTCCGACGGTGGCGCCGTCTAGCAGCTGGGTGAGCTGGCGGATCCGGGCCTCCATCTTGCCCTGCTCCTCCTTGGCGGCGTGGTAGCCGCCATTCTCCTTCAGGTCGCCCTCGTCACGGGCGGCCTCGATCTTCTTGGAGATGTCGGAGCGGCCTACACCCGAGAGCTGGCTCAACTCGCCTTTGAGCCGGTCGTAGGCCTCTTGGGTCAGGTAGCTGGCAGCAGGCGTCGCGGTGTCGGTCACGTTCGGCTCCTTGGGTGTGGGGTCGGCAACGGTTCGCCATCCGGCGGTTTTCCGTGAGCCAAATAAACGGGTCCGGCCCCTTGATCCGATGATCGGCAGAGACAAGACCCTTGGTGCGTTGCCTTAAGAGTAGCAATCTTCTGCCAGGCCGGGCATAGTCCCTGCTCAGCGGCCTCTGCTCAGGCGATCGAGCAGGACTGGACAACGCCGGTGACGGCGCGCGTGGTGGTGCGGACCCGCGTGGTGCGTCTCACTGACGTTTCGCCTGATGGCGGGACGGACACGTCGATAAGGCCCACGGTGGCGAAGCTGCTGTCCAAGGCGGTGATCACACAGGTGACGCGCTGGCCGGTGGGCCGGCTGACCAGGTAGGTAACGTCCACGCTCCGGTCGTCGACCACGTGGTAGCTCATGACGGTCCAGCTCGGCTTCCCGAGCGTGCTGGCCAGGCCCCACCAGACGGCGATGGCGCAGCCGAACATAATGCCGACGGTGGTTATCNCCCACCACTTGGCGGTCCCTTGTGCGGGGCGGGGAATCGGCACGGACAAGACCTTTCGGGTTACGGTCGATTGTGAGTGAGAGGATGAGGATCGAGACCGACGTGGGCCGGCACTTAGGCCACTATGGGGACCCTAGTCCGGTATGGCAGCGACTGTCCGGTATGACGTTGAGCGGGAGCGCACGTGGAGCAGGTATTAAGACTCATGGCGGTGCACGCGCACCCCGATGACGAGTCGAGCAAAGGTGCGGCCACGATGGCCAAGTATGTGGCCAACGGCGTTGAGGTGCTTGTGGTCTCGTGCACCGACGGCGAGCGCGGNGACGTCCTGAACCCGGCGCTGCGCAACGACCCCGAGATCTTGCGCAACCTGCCGCAGGTGCGCCGCCGGGAGATGGCCACAGCCCAGCAGATCCTTGGTGTCCAGCACACCTGGCTCGGCTTCGTGGACTCCGGACTTCCCGAGGGTGACCCGCTGCCGCCCCTGCCCGGGGGCTGTTTCGCACTCGAGCCCATCGAGGTGACGACCGAGGCGCTGGTCCGGGTCATCCGGGACTTCAAACCGCACGTCATGACGACATATGACGAGAGCGGCGGCTACCCCCACCCGGACCACATCATGTGTCACACCGTGTCGATGTCCGCCTTTGCCACCGCCGGTGACCGCAGTAGCTATCAGCATGCCGGCCCGCCCTGGCAGCCACTGAAGATTTACTACAACCAGACCCTGACCAAGGCCAGGATCATGTCCTACCACGATGCGATGGAGGCGGCGGGGCTCGAGTCGCCCTATGGCGAGTGGATCTCCCGGTGGCAGGAACGCGGCGAACGCACCATCACCACCAAGATCGAGTGCGCTGACTATTTTGGGGTGCGCGACCAGGCCCTCCTGGCCCATGCCACCCAAGTGGACCCCGAGGGCACGTGGTTTAAGGTGCCGCTGAGTATGCAGAAGGAGATCTGGCCGACTGAGGACTTTGAGGCGGCCGTCTCCTACGTCCCGATCGAACCGCTGGAGGCTGACCTGTTTGCCGGACTTGGTACCCCAGAGCAGGCCAGTGCCATGGCGACATCCGGCGGTCTTCGTATCGCCTATGACGGACGGAAAGAGGTCCAATGAATGCCGAGAGCGTCGACGTCACTGCTGGGCTGGGCGGGTTCCTGGCCTTCTTCCTGCTTGCGGTGGCGTTGTACTTCCTGATGCGGAACATGAACGCCCGGTTGCGCCGGATGTCCTATCGCGAGGAGCAGGAGGCCAAGGAAGCCGGGCACGAACCACCTGATGATGGGCCAGGTTCCTCCAGTCCCAGGGGTGGTCTCTCGGATGGTCCCGACTTAGGCTGACCTAACCGGTGCGGGGTTTCCCTGCTGGTCAGTCAACGTGGCGGAGGAGAGTGTCATGAGTGGTCGCGTCGTGCACTTCGAGGTTCCCTTTGACGATGGTGATCGGGCCCGGGCTTTCTACAGCGGCGCGTTCGGCTGGACCATCATGCCCATGCCCGAGATGAACTACACGATGGTCTCCACCGGGCCAACAACCGAGAATGTGGGCCCTTCGGAGCCCGGCTACATCGGGGGCGGGCTGACAGAGCGCAACGAGCTTCTTCAGGGGCCGGTCATCACCGTGGATGTCGATGACATCGACTCCGCCCTGGCCAAGATCGAGCAGCTCGGCGGTAAGACGGTACGGCCGCGCCAGGACATCGGTGGGGGAATGGGTTTCACCGCCTACTTCACCGATCCTGAGGGCAACCTGATGGGTCTTTTCCAGATGGCGCCGCAGAGCAGCTGATCGCTGTGGCCCGGTCGGTGCGGGCAGGTGCCGTTGACCTCGGCGGCATCATCGACCGGGGGTTCCTCACCAGGGCACCCGAGGAGGCACTCCGGCGGGGTACCAACCGCCGGCAGGTCGCCTGGACAGGGTCCACTCTGAGCTGAGCAGCCTCACGCCTGCCTGTCGTCTCCCTGACGGGGCGCCTACGGGTGCGGGCTGGCGTTGCAGACCGTGGCCACTGCTGGACACGCCACGGGCCCCCCAGGTCTCGGCGATGACCCACGCCCAGACCTGGGCGTGGGTCCACGCGACTCGGACACCCGTCAGGCCATTGGCCCTGACTCGTAGACGGCCAGGGATACCGCGATGTAGTGCACGACGAAAGCGGCCACGGTCAGCACGTGGAAGATCTCGTGGAAGCCAAACCATCGCGGCGACGGGTTGGGTCGCTGGGTTCCATAGACCACGGCCCCCAGGGTGTACAGCAGCCCGCCGACCGCGATGAGGATCACGACGGCAGCTCCGCCGGCCTCATAGAGCGGCTTGAGGTAGAACACGGCGACCCAGCCCAGCGCGACGTAGATCGGTGTGTAAAGCCAGCGTGGGGCGCCGACCCAGAAGACGCGGAACAGGACGCCGCAGATCGCGCCGATCCAGGCGATGAGCAGCAGGCTGCGCGTCTGGTTCGGGGGAAGAAGGAGCAGCGCGAAGGGGGTGTAGGTGCCGGCGATGATCAGGAAGATGTTGGAGTGGTCCATCCGCTTGAGCAAGCCACGGACCGTGTCGGACCACGTGCCGCGGTGGTAGACCGCGGAGGTCCCGAACAACATGGCGGCCGTGATGGCGAAGATCACGGCCCCGAGGCGGGCNTTGCCCTCGGGGGCGAGAACCACCAGGACNACCCCGGCAGCTACCACCAGCGGAAAGCTTCCGGCGTGTATCCAGCCTCGNAACTTGGGCTTGACCGCCGCGACGGCTGCAGCGGCCGCCCCCCGAGGGTTGTGTTCGGTCGCGGGAGGCGTTGAGCTCATGTGACAACCGTAACCTACGGAACCGTAAGTTACTAGCGCGTAACTTGTTTT
>JGI24140J50213_10000364_pt1 | contig 21426 bp, 17 predicted proteins | sample BarGraIncu00222A_FD_50213 | JGI IMG/M metagenome (IMG submission 50213)
ACCGGGGGGTTCGTACACGTCTCATATTTAACTCTGTAAGAGTTACCCTACAATAACCCCCGGTTTCAACCGGGGGTAGGGCAGATGGATGAATGCATAACTCTGTAAGAGTTACCCACCGATAGATGATATGGTTTTGGTACATGACATTTTGGGAAACCCCGATGGGGTTTTTATCAGCATCACTTTATTGCCCCCCGGTTGAAACCGGGGGTTATTTACGGAAAACTCCTACGGAGTTAGTTCAAACTCCTACGGAGTTAGTTCACAGATTGTTAACTAAAACAGATTATTAACTTAAAACAGATTATTAACTTAAAACAGATTATTAACTTAAAAACAAATTATTATGGACTATCCTTTGAAAAACATTATGATGGGAGAATTGGATTCTTTGATCGTGGAACAAATCCAAATCCGGCTGAATGAATTGGGTTGCGGCCTGGTTGATGTCGACGGGATCTTTGGTAGATTGACTGTCAATGCCGTGAAAACTTTTCAGGGCCGGCATTGTGATCTTTATGGCTTTCCGTTGGTGGTCGACGGTAAGGTTGGTGTATTGACTTGGGCAGGCCTGTTTGGTGGTGGGATTACAAATCTAACGGCCTTAACTCCCTTGCAGAGTAATGTTTTGGAAATTGCTTCTCAAGAGATTGGCGTTGTTGAGAGCCCTCCGGGATCAAACATGGGAAAGATGGTTGATGAATATCTGGCCAGCGTAGGTATGGATCCGGGTCATGCATGGTGTGCCGGCTTTGTGTTTTGGTGTTACAGAGAGGCTGCGGCTAAATTAAATAGGATGAATCCGGTAGTGAAAACGGCCGGCTGCCTGGATCACTGGCGTAGAACCAGGGGTTATAAAATTGTTTCGAAAGGAGCTGTTGATAATCCTGCGTTGATTGAGCCGGGTAGTATCTTTATCATGAGCCGTGGTGGTGGGTATGGACATACAGGTATAGTAAAAAGTGTCAATGATGGCTATATCAATACCATAGAAGGAAATACCAATATCTCTCTTTCAGCTGAAGGAGGCGGGGTTTTTGAATTATGCCGTAAGATCTCCACGATCAACATAGGTTTTATTAAATACAGTTGATACCGATTTCAATGTAGGGGCGTATTGCATACGACCATGAATAATGTAAATGTTTTTTATGTTTTCCATGGGCGTATGCAATACGCCCCTACCGGGTTATTGGTGTCTGAGAGAATTGGGGTCAGGAATCATTTTCTTACTCCGTCAGGAGTAGCCTGTGAATAACCTCCGGTTTCAACCGGAGGAGAGGGGATAAGGCAGTATCTCAAAGTCAACTCTGTAGGAGTTGCCCACCGNTACATGNTGTTTTNTTTTTGGGAAACCCCGATGGGGTTATTACTAGTGATATCACTTAATCCCCAGTTTCACTGGGGGTTATTGTAGGGCAACTCCTACGGAGTTGGGGCGCTGGGGGTTAATGGGGTCATGGGTTAATTGTGTCAGTCCCCATTTCTTAACGGTTTAATATCAAAATGTACGAATGTGATTTAGAGAGGGCCATCATTATATCACCCTCGTGCGATAGAGGTAATTGGTATCAGGAATTTTTATTTAAGGAGTTTTTTGGTTTCCTTTAAAATTTTCTGTTTGATTGCTGGCCAATGATGTCCTTTTAAATCTATGATCTCTGTTTGTTCGGTATCTGCATCATTGAACCAAGTGAGTGATTTCTCAACTTGCCACAGAGAAGCTTCAGGATATTTCGCTTTATAAAATGTCAACATCTCGTTCAATGAAAAAATGTAAAGAAGAATTCCAATATCCCAGAAATCCTTTTTCATCCCTCTGTTAGTAACTGCATTTAATTTCATTGCTGCAAGATCTTTCAAACTGGCTATCCTGAGATTATTTGAAATCATTATGTCATCAACGAGCGGATATCTGTGAGACATAATGTCTATTTTAATATTATCGATAAAACAACGTACTAAATTTTTCGATACTTCTATGGATTTTATTTCAAATGTATCATTGAGATAAGATGCAATAAGTGCAGAATCAAAATGGTCGTGGTAAAAAAGATCAATATCAATTGATTTTCTATGTCCAAGGTGTAATGCTAATGCTGTTCCACCAACCAGGTAGAAGTGTTTGAGCTCTTCAGAAATCATTAATTGCTCAAGTAATTGAAATAAGTTTTTATCTACTGCACCTGTTTTGAGTTTTATATGTTCCATGGGATTGTGGAATCAGATTTCCAAGCCTTAAAATCGGTAGGTGATAAATCAAAATAGTTTGCAAAAAATGAAATCGTTTTTTTTTCGATGAAACCGGCATTTGTTAAAACCTCTTTAATGGTTGCTTTATCATAGTAATTCATTACTATTTTTACAGCTTCAATATCTCCTCTGTCCATTATTCTGCAGATAATGAATTGTTTGTTTAAATTTGGACTTAGTTTTGTTTTGTCAACATCCCAAAACAGAGGCGACAGTAACAGGGTTATGATGTCGTCAATTCTTTTGTCGGTTACTTTTGTGTATGACATGATTGGCTTATAAAATCTGCAGAATAGTCGAATCTGAACGTTAATATAACAAAATTAGTGTTTTTATTAACTGATTATAATGATTTGTAATAATTATTATTTTGGATAATTGGGGTCATGGATAATTGAGGTCAGCCCAAAGCTCTGAAAGAGCATAATATTATAGCACAGGGTGGAGCCCTGTGAATAATATGAGCGTAATGGGGTCAGGACTTATTACTAAATATTTGCAATACCCATGGGCGGCCACAAGGCCGGCCCCTACATTTTTGAAAGTAATAACCATTTCCAGACTTGAACAATTGATATTTGTTTACCTTCGATTTCAATTTCCTCTTCNTTGTCGGTTGTAATAATCAATCCTTTGTCCAGATTATAAATATTCATTGCATCGATCAATCCTTTTATTTCTCTGTTTCTTGTTTCATTATTCAACGTATAACATACCTGGATGGCTTGAACTATTTGATTTGCCTGTCGAATTACAAAATCGCATTCTGTCTTATCTGCATGATAGAATACCTCGTAAGCGCGTCTTTTTAACTCAATAAATACTAAATTTTCCAATAATCGTCCATAATTCTCTGAAATATTGAGTGTTATTGGGGTCAGGAACCATTTCGTATATGGATTAGTTAAACTGCTAATATTCATCCATTAATAAAAAATCGGCGATGTGTTTATGACGTATTCCTTCAACATCATCTTTCCAAATCTCATCCATCGTTACGACATATTTAGGATGATTGTCTTTGATTTCGAGCAAAGGAGTGAACTCTCTGTCAATGGTAGTTTGCTCCGTTATTTTATATGCCACCTGGACATAGACTTTCTTTTCGTTCTTTTCGGCGATAAAATCGATCTCTTTATCACCCCATTTCCCGACAAATACCCGATATCCTCTTCGTTTAAGTTCTAACATGACTATATTTTCCAAAACACCTGAAATGAGCCGGTCCTTAAACCCCATTACCCCATACAGCAAAGATTGATCACCCACATAATATTTTTCCTGGGTTTTCAGGATTTCTTTTCCTTTTACATCGTAACGCGGGATCCTGAAAATGATGAATGCTCCTTCCAATGCACTCATATAATTATATACTGTATTAAGATCGATTTTGCGTTGCTGACTCTTGAAATAATCGGCGACTTTTTTTGCTGAAAAATTATTTCCCACGTTATCAAACACATATTTGACAACCCGTTCCAAAAGTTCAACATCGCGGATATTGTATCTTTGAACTGTATCTCGTAATATTGCTGATGAGTAAATATCGAAAACTACTTTATACGCGGTCTCATAGGTGTATTCTCCTGTATGAAGAGCCGGAAAACCTCCCATTCGTAAGAATAGTTCAAATTCACGATATAGATTTGAAACAGTTTCTTTGGTGAGATTTTGTTTGAAAAGAAGACTTTCAGCAAAAGAGAGCGGATGTATTTTAAATTCTACATATCTCCCCGATAGATAAGTTGCTAATTCGGAAGACAATAACCTGGAATTGGAGCCGGTTATATAAATATCGAAGTTGAAATCGACTAAAAATGAATTTACTGCTTTTTCCCACGATGTGACTTCCTGGATTTCATCAAGAAGAATATAATAACGTTGTTTATTGTCGATTTTTGCTTTTACAAATTTGTACAACTTTTCGGCGGTATCAACTTCTGAATATTCGAAACTTTCAAAATTGATGTAAATGATGTTACTTTCCCGGATTCCCTTACTCAGTAATTCATCTCGCAACATCATGATAATTGATGACTTACCACTTCGTCTTAGCCCTGCAATGACCTTTATAAATGGTTTATCTATAAAATCGCGAAGCTGATTTAAATATAATTCACGTTTTATCATTGCTTTATGTGTTTAGGGTTATAACCACAAATATAGTAATAAAAATAACATTATTCGGGTTATGACCATAAAAAGAATAAAAGTGATGTAGGGGCGTATTGCATACGCACAGGGGTAAGGTAAATCTTTTTTTTGTTTTCCGTGGGCGTATGCAATATGGGCGTATGCAATTCGGGCGTATGCAATACGGCGGTTATTGGGGTCAGCCACGATTTCTTACTGAAAGAAAGTAATTTAATAGCATAGGGTGAAGCCCAGAGCTCTGAAAGAGCGTAATGATAATAGCACAGGGTGAAGCCCTGTGTAAGAAGAATACCTTCCTATATAAGCGCTGTAAGCGCGTAATAAATGAAATCCATATTATTTTGAAATTAATTATTGCATTCGATGGGCTTCACCCATCGCTATAATAGTGCGCACTTTCAGTGCTCTAGCAACCTACAATATGAATGGTTTTACCTTCGATGTTTTCGGTTTGCCAAAATATTTTTTCATCCCAGTTTTTCGTGTTGGTTCTGTCAAAGATAACCAGCCAACCGGTGTTTTCGCCTACGGTTGTCATATAGTTGCCGAGTTGTTCAATTCCGTCCTGAACGACAGATTTAGAATACTTGATTTTTAATTCAATTGGGTATTTATTGTTTTCATAAATGACGCATAAATCCATGCGTTCTCTTCCGGAAGCATATTCTCTGATAATTGTACCACCACCATTGATGATCCTCTGTAAAAAAGCCTGGAGTATTAGATGTGGCGCGGCTTCTTTATACTCGTATTTTTCTACCCAGATTTCTGAGTTCTCTCTCCAGAATTGTTGAAAGCCTTTTAATAATCCGGTAATATCAATATGGCCTTTAGGATCGATCCATACATTTGCTATTTGGGTATGTAGATTGTATTGGGAATCATAATTTAATGTGCGAATAATTACCTCTGCATAGATTTTATTTGCAGGTTGCAAAATTTTGTTCCGATCTGTTATCAAGCCCAGATCTAAACAATACTTTGTATCATCATCTGATATGTTTATCGCATTGGTCTTGCCTAAAATAATCGGTTCGATGATATGACGTACACGTGGTTCTTTCAGCTTATCCAACAGACTATCAATATGTGTATCACGCCTCAAAATAATATTTTGGATTGCTTGTTCGACCAATTCAATGGTAATTTCTTTGGTATAATCATTCCTTAAAATCTTTTGAATGATATCTCTCGCTATCGCGTTTACCAGCCAGGGTTGCCCATCGGTTTGATCAAATATTTCTGCTGTTATGGCTTGAGAGAATACCTGTCCTGTTGCATCAGTATATTGCCCGTAGAGCGCTTCAACTTCAGATAATGAAAAATTATGGACCGTCAACGAATCCGAAATAATATTAAACGGACTGGTAGAACCAAGTGTCAATTTATCGTCTCTCAATTTCGATTTATAGTCTCTGATATCCCGCATACCCACCAGTACGATGCTATGAACAAAGCTGATCTCGGGCTGGGTAATATAACCGTCACGCAATTGACGAAGAAAAGTTATTAAGGTGCCATTTTGCAAGCCATCGATTTCGTCAATAAAGAGTATCAGGGGCTTGTCTAATAAAGCACAATAATCGCGCAACGAATTTTTTATTAATATTGAAGGGTCTTCTAAATTTGAATATTCTCCAAATTTTTCTTTAAAGGGTAGATTTGAGTATTTTATTTCTGATCGTATATTTTTAAAGGCTTCGGGTATCCCGTCTTTGGGATCAGTAAATACCTGAACAGATTCCAGGGAGCAATATAAAGCATAGTAACTTCCTTCAGCATTGTAATAATTTACCAATGCCTTTATTAAGGTGGTCTTTCCGGTTTGGCGTGCTGCATGGATGACAAAATAATGACCCTGCTCTATTAACTGGTAAACTTCTTGATCTCTGTTTAATACCGGCACCATATAGTGGCTCTTGTCGTTGCAGGGCCCTGCTATGTTAAAGTATTTTTTCATTGGGTTTTGTATTTACTACAAAGATACTACATAAACCTATAATTAGATAGCGAATGAATGTGATGTAGGGATGGCCCTTGTGGCCATCCAGGGCAGAAACACACAGAGATTTACATTACCGGTCAGGAGACCCACCAGGGGCCTCCCTACATTTTTAAAAAGGGGTCATCGGCTGATGACCGGGTCGTAATTGGGTGAATATTCCCATCCACTCTGTGGGTTCTAGATGTTCACTATATGTTTGGTAAGTACTCACTTCGTACTTGTTTCGTTTATATGATACGAAGAAAGTACGAAGACAATACCTTGTGAAGAATTGGCGGGTATAAAGTGGATGGGAGTTATCACTAAATAATGACCGGAGTATGACCGGATCATGTAAGGAATTGTTTTACAGCATGATTTTAGAGGAATGTCAATCCGATTTTTCGATTAAGTCCTTTTTCAAATATTCTAATCAAAATCGATAATGGAATATTCCCTTTTGCATTTTCAATCATCGAAATATAACTTTTATTTGTTCCTGCTTTTTCAGCCAATTGTTCTTGTGTCAAATTAGACTCCTTTCTTGCTTCTTTAAGCATTTCACTCACAATGAACATCTGTGATCCTTCTTCGTATGTATTACGACTTTCTGTTCCAATTTTCCCGTGTTCTTTTTCAATCAACTCATCGAAAGTCTTAATTCCTTTATATTCAGACATTGTTATTGTTTTTAAGTTCATAATATTCTTTCTTTAGTCGCATTGCTCTTTCAATTTCTACCTTTGGCGTTTTTTCTGTTTTTTTTTGAAAGCCATTAAACAAAACAACTAATCTTCCTTCATCAAAACAGCAGAAAACCCTGTAAATATTTGATTGATATTCAATTCGTATCTCAAAGAGGCCTTCATATCCAGTCATTGGGGCAAGAAATTTATCAGGTACTCTGTCAACTTGCTTAACCAATTCGAACACATATTGAATTTTCAATTTCACCTTAGGATCAAGGTTTTTATAAAAATCCAGGAAGTATTCTCCATGAAAAATAATCTGTCTTGACATATTACAAAGTTATATATAAAGATGTCTAATTCAAATTTCTTTGGTGAAAAGCTACCGTCTAATTAGGATTAATTATCCGTCGCTTAGACCTGCATGGGATCGAATACGCGTACTTGATTATCTGTCATACAGTTCGTTACGGTTGAAAGTAAATTCAGATAAATCTAAATTGTACTGATCAAAGAAGCTATTAACTTGTTTGGCAGTAGCATTGGTTGATGTTTGTCTTTTTCTTTTCCGTGAAGAATATCTTTCAACAAGAAACTGATAGAAATCAACCAATTCGTTTTGAGCCTTTTGAGGCAATATGTGTATATCGATCATGGTTAAATGATTGAATTAATGATTACAAAAATACAACAATAAAATTTATTTAAAGTTGCAATTAGAACATTTTATTTGGAGGTTAGGTGTCAGGTTATTGGTGAGGTTAATGGTGTCAGGAATCATTTCTTACTCCTTTAGGAGTAGCCTGTGGAGATTATTGGTGTCAGGAACCATTTCTTACTCCGTTAGGAGTAGCCTGTGGCGATTATTGGGGTCAGGAATCATTTCTTACTCCTTTAGGAGTAGCCTGTGGAGATTATTGGTGTCAGGAACCATTTCTTACTCCGTCAGGAGTAGCCTGTGAATAACCCCCGGTTTCAACCGGGGGGATTTAGGCAGTATCTCAATGTCAACTCTGTAGGAGTTGTCCACCATCATCAAAAAATATATCTCTCATCAACTTCTACTCCAAATTCTTTGAGCAGCGCTCTGTATTCATCCTCAAAAGTGGTTTTTTTATGATGCTCCTTTTGATTCTTTATATAGTTAATTATCATATCTTTATCGCGATATGTGTAAGTCAGTGAACAGGATCCTTCTGCCCAGGAAGTGAATTTTGGGTACATACCGGATTCCTTCATCCAGATATTGGAAGCTGTTTTTATCTCTTTGATATAATCTGAAAGCGCTACGGTTGGATGTAGGTCGGAAAGAATATGGACATGGTTTTCCATCCCGTTGATACGATACAAAACGCACTTTCTTTTAGTGATTATTCCCCAGATATACTTATACAGTGCTTCTTGCTGGTTTACCGGGATTGTGTTTCTTCTGTCATGTGTGCAGAAGACGATGTGATAGAGTATTTGACGATAGCTGTTCATGATCTGTTTATTTTGGGAAACCCTTACAGGGTTATGTTTTCGTTTATGCCTAACCCCGGTTGAAACCGGGGGTTATTGTAGGGCAACTCCTATGGAGTTGGTTCCCGGGGGTTATTATAGGGCCACTCCTAATGAGTTGGTTCACTGGGGGTTATTAGTCAGTGTCTATTTCTTTACAGATTCCTCAAGTTAGATTGAATCAGGGGGGGATATTGTATTTATTGAAGCTGTTGTATTACCAATTTGTTTTAACTCTGTAATTTTGAATATTTTCGTCTTTAGTAATTATTGTCATTTTTTCTACTATTGCCTGTGCTACAAGAATCCTATCAAATGGATCACGATGAACGAATTCCAATGTTTCGTACGCAGTTATATGATTGACTGACATCTGCAATATTTGAAATCCGTTTTTACTATCAATTCAACTATCTCACTTGTATTACCATTAAAAACTAACTTTTTAAGCCCAATTTTAATTGCAACTTCCCAAATTGATGCAATACTTACAAATTTTTTGGTTTTCGAATCTTCTATTAGTTTTCTTGCTTTAATGGATAATTGTTCATCACCATTAAAAAACCAAATGAAAGTATGCGTGTCAAGTAAAATATCCATTAGTACATATATTCCTTTAAATCGTCAAGGGGTGCATCAAAATCCGGAGACATATAAAATCGACCTTTGGCGCAACCAAACTGAGGTTTAATTGGTTTGATCTCCTTTTCTTGTTTTGACAGGAGAAAATCAACAAAATCATAAACCTCTGCTTTTAAAGAAGGTTTAAGATTCTGTAATCTTTTATATAATTGAACATCTGTCATTTCATTTTTTTATTAGGATACAATTTTTTTGACTTCCTTGTTATGCAAAAGTACTCACGAAAAGAAATAATCCGACAACATCTTATTGTTTTTCTTGAAAGATAATTAGGGCAGTTCTCATTACTTATATTTGAATGGCGAATGAAGGAGATGTAGGGAGGCCTCGTGGGTCTCCAGGGCAGTAGAATTGGGGTCAGAAAAGGTTGGTTGATAAACAACGGGTTGTAATTGGGGTCAGCCACAATTTCGAATAATTTGATAGCGCATGAAGGTGATGTAGGGGCCGCCCTTGTGGCTGCCCAGGGCAGTAACATATGAAGAATTATATTACCGGTCAGGAGGCCCACAAGGAAGACAAGGAAGACAAGGTTAATGGAGAAAGGATAAAGGTTAAAATAATAAGGAAGACAAGGTTAAAGAATTTCGTCTATTTTCCATGCTAATATGTGTCTGATTCCATTTTTATCAGGTAGTTGCATATCGTCTAATGATACGACGAATTTTTCATAATTATCAGGAATGGAAGCTAATTCAGAATATTCACGATCGATGGTTAATTTATCAATTAGTAAATAAGCTACTTGAATGTATATTGTTTTATTGCCTTTTGTTGCGACAAAATCAATTTCTTTGTTACGCAAATACCCTGTGTTTACATTATATCCGGCGTTTATCAACTGCAAATAGACTATGTTTTCAAGCATATACCCAAAACCATATTCAAACCCTGAGTATAAATAGTTCTTAAAAGCCAGATCGTTGATGTAATATTTATGGGTTCCTGCTAATATATCTTTCCCTTTAATACTGAATCTATCTACCTGGTGGATGAGAAACGTGTTTTGTAAATAGGAAATATAATTGGCTACGGTTTCATAATTTGTCTTTCTGCTTTTGCCGGCAAAATACTTTACTATGCTGTTAATTGAAATTAAATTTGATGCATTATTTACTAGAAATGAAAATATGTCCTCAAGCAGTCGGATGTCTTTGATATTATATCTCTGAATTATATCGTGTAACAAAACGGTATCTTTTATTGCCGAAAGGTAATGACGTTTCGTTTCATCATTTGGTAAATGAAAAAGTTCGGGAAGTCCACTGGATTGTAAATATGTCAGGAAGCTTTCTTTTGTATTTGGCGCTTTTTTTATTGATATGTATTCACGATAACTAAAAGGGAGAATTTGAAATTGTATGTATCTACCCGATAGCAGTGTAGCTAATTCGGTTGAAAGTAATTGTGAATTTGAACCCGAGATAAATATTTCATAAGGGCGTGTGTAATTTTGCGAATACGAATTAACGAGACGTTCCCAGCCTGCAATTCGCTGGACTTCATCTATAAATAGATATATCTTCCCTTCAGGGGTTAATTCTTGTTGATAAGTTAAAATTAATTCTTCGAGTTCGGTATAATTGGTGATAAAATCAAAATCGGTATATTCCTTATTGATGTAAAAAATATTTTTTGGATTTACTCCTTTACTTATCAATGAAAGGATTATTTGTCGCAACAGGTAACTTTTTCCTGTTCGCCTTTGTCCAACCAGTACTTTGATTAGATTATTGCCGATAAAGTCATTTATTCTGTTGAGATAATTCTGTCGCAGTAGGCCTACATCGGGAAAATTGGCATCCCAAAAGTTATATTTTTTTAATTTTGCAAATTTTTCAAGCATGGCAGAATGTTTCTACAAATTTACACTATTATCTGTTGAAGATGATAAATGTGTTTTATTTTTCCACATGGAAGAATTTGGGTCAGGAATCATTTCGTATAGCTTCGCCCTTTCAGTCAGCAGGAAATGGGGACTGACCCCATTTCCGTGCGTTAAATTAACTTGTTTGTTCAAACTATTTTAGGAAATAATATGTTATATTTAAAGTGTGAATAATTTGTAATAATTTTAAATGAATTTTACAAAAAGGTTTTGGAGTTACTAACTTCTCATTTTGACCATGACAAAGAAAGAATTATTTTATTTTACAGGAAGTTGCCTCATGCTTAATGAGGATAGCAATTTTAAGAATGTGATCATCAGCATGATCCAATCCGACGCTATTGATTGGATGAAATTTGTGTCACTTTGCAGTAATCACCTGATTCTGCCTTCGATTTATCTGAAATTTAAATCACACGACATACTGAAATATTTGCCGGAAGAACTTTCAGAACATTTAAAAGATATTTATGATCTGAATTTGATAAGAAACAATCAGATAATTGTTCAACTACATGATATAACCGCTACGCTCAATAAGAATAATATCTACCCTGTATTTTTAAAAGGCTCAGGGAATTTGCTGGATCAACTTTACATGGACAATGGTGAACGGATACTCGGAGATATTGATTTTCTGGTTCCAAAAAAAGATTATCTAATAACGGCTAAACTACTGGAAGAGGAAGGTTATTCTATGGTTGTCCATTTTTATGGTGAAATTGAAAAGCTGAAGCATTACCCGCGAATATCGAAATCCGGTTATCCTGCTGTTCTTGAAATACATCAATTGCCTGTCAAAGAGCGTTTCCAATCCTGGTTTAATACGGAAATGATTGCACGGGATAAAAAATCTGTAGCTTCATTACCGGGAAGCTATGTGCTTTCTGATAATCACAATATTATGCTCAATTTCATTCACGGTCAGTTAGATCATGAAGGTTATATATATGGAATCGTCTCTTTTCGTGATCTATACGACTTGTATCTCCTCTCAAAAAGGACACCCTTAACCCAAACCATCAACAATATTAAAACCCGGAATAGGGCGATTGCGTATTTTGCATTTGCCCGTAAAGCATTTGGTCTCAATGAAAAGTTTTTTCCTGATACCAATTTTTCTGCCAGGTTATTTGCTGAAAAACACGACTTTAACCATAGTTCTGTATTCTTTTATTACTCGTACCGAAGTTTCGTTTTTCTGGTAAAGCGGATTATAAAAATGATCAGGCAGGTCATTCAATTTTTCTATTCAAAAGAAATGAGACGGTCAGTCATTAATCGTATTACCGATCGGAAATGGTACGGCGCACATATTCATTCGTATGTTGATTTTTTTTCGCCTTATAAATAGACCCCATTTCGGATAATTTGATAGCGGATGAATGTGATGTAGGGGCCGCCCTTGTGGCCGCCCATGGGTAATGAATATTTTTTTGTGTTTTCCGTGGGCGGCCACAAGGGCGGCCCCTACATTTTCGATGATACTGCCCAGAAAAACCACCATTTACCCTTAGAACGCCCCGTAATGATTGAAGACATTGGTGCGGAGGCCGATAGTGAATTCGTTGTCTTTCTGGGTCCATTGACTATTATGCTCGTTGCGGTAGAGCATCCGGCCAACTGCCTCGAGATGCATCTTTTTGTTGATCACATAACGCAATTCGGACTCGGAATAAAAGAGGTTTGTGCGGAGTCCCTGGCCTGTGCGGTTTCCAAAGAACTGGACTGCCGTGTAATAGGATTGAAAGATGTCTTTTCCGTAATTGCTGTTGTTCATATCCAAACCATACATTGCCGATATGATGGTGATGTTACCGATCCAACGGTCGCGCTGGTAGCGAATCTGAAAGACGCCCTCTTTGAAATTGGCTCCTAAAGGATCTGCCAACGGCTGATTGTAATGCCCCCAGTTGGTGATTCGGTCAGAATGTGAATAGGTGTATGGTCTGGCAGTATTGTATTCAGCCAGAACGTACAAGCCCTTGATGTTGAATGGCTCAAAGCTCTTTACGCCAAGTTGAAATGCTTGTTTGTTGGCCCACATCCCGTTACCGGCAAGGACATCTTTCATCCTGAATTCATCGAGCATGACCTGTCCATAGATAGTGGTCCGGTTGAGGCGATAGCTGCTCATAAAGCCCATCAATTCATTGTCGGGTGATCCCAGGCTAAACTCGACGGGACGGGAGAAGATAACGGGGTTCAGGTAGTTGACATCGAATCCACGGGGAGCTAGGCTGTCACCGGCATTCCAGACAACGGCTTCAAAGAAAGTGAGGTTGAAGTTTTTGGTGACGTCCCAACTGAGCAGGTGTATAGTGGAGTATTTCTTTCGGTAATAGTTGGTATCAACAACGTTTTTTCTCAGATCCTGGAACTGGGTGTAGAGATTGGTGTACTTGAAGTGCCAGAAGGAGGTGGTGATGCGGAGGTAGGGGTAAGAGAAGGATTCGTCGGAAAGGAAAAGTGAACGGTAGCCCTCGCCAATGAAATGTTTACCATTGCCAAGCTGAAAGTCGAAGTGTTTGTTTGGGGTGTAATCTACATAACCGGTTGACTGTGAGTAGTCAAATATGTTGCCGCCATTGTATCCATGGAGTCTTCCGGAGCCGGGGATGATGCGGTATTTGAAAGCGAAGTCATAGAGGTAGGGGGTGAGGGCGGCCTGGTTTTCCTGGAAAGTGGATTCGAAGGTCACCTTTTCGCCGATTTTTCCTTTGATGATGAAGCCGCGGGTATTGGTCCAGGTCGTGGTTTTGGAGATTCTTTCCATTCCTGCCTGAAAATTGATGAATGGGTCTACAGTCAACCAGACGTCACCTTCGTTGACACCTAAAAGATGTTCGTTGAAGAGCTTACGTTTGAGCCAACTACCGGGGGTTCTTTCTATGCTGTCAGGGACTTGTAAGACCCATGGCGACATGGCTGTTGTGGATAACGGGAGTTGGTTTTTCTGTTGTAACTGGTATTCTATTTGCAGATCTCTGTTCAAAGGGATGTTTTGTCCAAACATCCAACATGGTATGATGAATGCTAAAAGTATAATGGTTTTCTTCATAAGGTCTGTGTAAATATATGAATACAATGTTTTCTTTCATTACAAAGGTAAAAATTTTAATGGTTGCAGAAATTGAATTTTCTTATTTGTCTCGTTAACTGTGAATTTGTATTTCCTTATTTGATTGAAAACTCCGTAGGAGTTGCCTGTGAATAACCTCCGGTTTCAACCGGAGGTGTGGAAGGGGATGAAGAAATAACTCTGTAGGAGTTTCCCATTGCAACAAATATAATTTATATCTTTTACATACGTATTGGTAACTCCTACGGAGTTAACTAAGATATCATTCATAACCCCCAGTTCCACTGGGGGTTATTTACAGGTAACTCCTACGGAGTTTGTTTTTGAATGCAACAAGAGCATCCCTTCAATCTCATTAAAACGTTTGTAGGCTAAACATTACAACATTTATAAACTAATCAATACAACATTTATAAACTAATCAATACAACATTTATAATCTAATCAATACAACATTTATAATCTAATCATTACAACGTTTATTTACTAACTACGGGTGACCTGGAAACCGGTTTTGGAGATGGACCAATCTACAAAACGGGCACGGGGGTTGGGAGGGGACATAGTCAAAAGGTGACGGATCCGGCCGGCAGCTTCTATGTCTTTGGCAAAGAGGAGTAAATAGCCTCCACCGCCTGCACCCAAAAGTTTCAACCCGGAAAGATAATCTTCGATCGGTTTCAACAATGCCTGTGTCTCCAAAGGATTGGTTCCGGGATCGAGTCGTTGATTGAGGATCCAGGATTGATTGATGGCTGCTGCAAGTTGCTCACGGTTAACTTGTTGTACTGCATCGTAGGTGGTAAGGGCATGATGCTTGATTTCCTTTATGATAGCAAGATGAGTTGACGAATTGAGGAACATCCCCCGGACTATCTCGGCTAATATGTTCTTCGCCACGCGTGTTATCCCTGTGTAGTAGAGGAGGATAGAGCTTGCGTTTTCGGGTTGGGTAAAGAGATGGTCAGGCGCCCAACGGATGACCGGTTTCTGGATGAGTCCGGCTTCGCTTTCGAGTAGTTTGATGCCATTGAAGACGCCTCCATACTGATCTTGCCAGCCTCCTCCTGTTGTCAGGAGTTGTTCTAAAACGAGGGTACGGAAACAGATTTCGTGTTTGTCCCATCCCAGTGTGCAGAATTCTGCAAGGGCTCCCAACACAGTTGAAGCCAGGATGGAACTGGTTCCCAGGCCTGATCCCTTGGGGATGGCTGCCAATAGAGAGATCTCGATGCCGGCGCCAAAGTCTTTAAGTTGTTCTTTGAGTGAAGTATATTTATGGGATGCAAAGTCGGGATGGAACCCGGCCAGACAGAGCGCGGCTTTCGGGATGGAGAAGGCGGAACCGACGAGGTTGGTTGCGATGAGTTGTTCGAAAGAATCTACGTCTTCGCGGACACCAAGATCGATGGAACGGAGGGTGATTTTATATTCTTCACTTGGTTTGATGAAGACTTGAAGGGGAGGCTGACCATTGAGTTCGACGGCCATATTGATGACTTTTCCGCCATGGAGGAGGCAGTAGGGTGGGGTGTCGGACCAGCCACCGGCCAGATCGAGTCTTATTGGGCTACGCCCCCATATGATTTGGTCGGACATCACGTTGAGTTCGGGATGGACTTTGATGGCTTTGGTTTCGGAGACGATGGTTTCGCTGAGGAGAGAGAAGGCTTTGGATTCGTATTGATCTTTAAGCGCATGTTGTGCGTTATCCGGTCCAGGAGCGGAGTTTTCCGGTCCCTGAGCGGAGTCGAAGGGACACGTTGTTATTGTATTGTCCCTTCGACTCCGCTCAGGGACCGTCCCTCCAACATCGTCTTTATCTTCTATTAGTTCTGTGACCCGGGCACGGAACATCTGGTCGTGCATGCGGGTGAAGAGGGGGGCATCGGGGGGAAGGGCAGGGGGAAGGTCAATTTGAGCAAGTGCAAAGTGACGGGCAGTATCGTTCAGATCGAGCTGATAGAAGATGGAGTTCCTGTAATTTCTTGAGATGGCCTTCAGATTGTCATGTTTGAATGCATCGCGTTGAACGTTAAGCAGTTCGAAGTTTATCGCCTCCTGGATCTCTGCTGCTGAAAGTCTTGGCAAAGAGAGATATTCAGCTGATGGGGTTTCTCCATTGAGCAGTGTCTGAATAAATGCTTCCTCGTTTATGATTTGATGATCAATTACAGGAAAGATTCTGGCAAACTGAATATCAGTATTTGCATCGATAAGATGGTTATTGATCAAATTCAGGATGTAGCTGTTTTCTTTGGCGGATTTACCCAGCCATTTGGTTGTTGGATCGCTGATAGTGCCTTTGAATTCATCGTGAAAGCCATAAGGACGGATGCAGTAATTGTTTGCAGCGATTGGGATGATGTCGAGACATATTCTGGATGGAAGATCGATCATCCAATCGTTTTCGGGAATGCCAGTCAGGATGTGGTGGTTGTGGATGGTCCAGTCTTTTCCGATATAGCTGTTTTCGATCCAGACGGATGAGTTTTCGTATGTGAAGGTTATTTTGGTAATGGCGTTTTGGGTGAAGATATCGGGATGGGGTTTCACTTTGCGGTGCCAGATCTCGCGTTGGTCAGTGACTACGTTTTGCAGCCTGGAAGTTGATTCGAGCATGTCGCTGTTTTTACCAAAGTGATAAAAGGTGCCTTTGGGCATGGGGACAATGGCTACGGTCAGGGCATTGATTTCGGGGTCGGGTTGTTGTAGGGGCGACCCTTGTGGTCGCCCATGGGTAATGATGATTTCTTTGTGTTTTCCGTGGGCGGCCACAAGGGCGGCCCCTACATTTTCTATGATACTGCCTTTTGGAGCATCGACAATAGATTTGTACGTGTTTTGTGGGTGCGTTCCCAGGGATGTTCCAAATGTGCTGTATAAATCGTAATAGACGGGGTTGCCATTAGTGAATTGCTGTTTTGATGCATCCCAACCGCTTTTCTTGCACAACACTTTGACTGCTTTCTCGGAAAGTACCCAGATGCCAATGTCTAAAAGGAAAAGGTAATCGTTTACCAGATCCTGAATTGTTTCAGGTGATGGCTTTTGGAGCATAAACTCCAGTTGCTGTGAATTGTATCGTTTGCAGAAGAAAACGCCATGATGTTGGGCTTGTTCGGGTTGAATCCATTGTCCGTAGCAGACGACATCGGCTTCAGGAAGTTGTGAGATCTGTTCTCCGGCACGGATGAGGACGTCACCACTGGCTATGAGGGTGTTGAGGGTCTTGGGTGATTTATGAAGAATCTCTTCGAAGAGGGGCATTTGCAGATCGAGGAGGGTCTGGTCGATTTTCTGTCCACGTTCCCAACGGAAGACGGGGATAGGGGTNAGGACTTTGCCNACAGGGGCATAGGCAGGAAGGCGACGGCTTTGTCCACAGGCATGAATGAGGATGCGTTTTTCTTTTCCCAGCCAGGTTTCAAAATCGGTGTCTGCGGTTTCTTCTTTTTTAAAGCAATTTACTAAGAGATTGGCCGTTCCCCCTCCTGAACCGACTTTCCCTTCAATAGGGTCTGAGTCTGCATAGTAGGTGTCTTTTGGAAATATTTGGTTGAAATATTTTATAAAGGCATTCGGGAGGGTCAATAGAGTCTTCATTCAGGTTGGGTTTTCAACAAATTTATAAAAATAAAAGACATTAATGGAAGGAATTATTAATGTTCATATCAGTTATGTGGAAAATGTAGGGGCCGCCCTTGTTGCCGCCCATGGTAAATACAAATAAAATTTATTGATTATAAAATATGGATTATCCGTGGGCGGCCACAAGGGCGGCCCCTACATTTCTAGCAATTCACGAAATAAAAATATTTTAAAATGCAGCCTAGTTCTTCATCTTGTAGCCATTCTGCTGAATGGATTTGGCGACTTCTTTGCTTACATTCTTGTAAGGCATTTCAATGGGAGGGGATTTGGCTTCGAGCCTTTTGGTAATCGCCAAAGGGATAAAACTCTTGATGATTCCAATCGCAAATATGATCAGAAACAACAGATGTATTTCGAGATTCTGCAATAGAAAAATACAAAGGATAAATAATCCGTTTGCAACTACCAATACCATCGTTGTTTGCATGTGATTGAGGCCAAGCTTCAGGAGCCGGTGATGGATATGATTCCGATCTGCAGAAAATGGTGATTTCCATTTAAAGATACGGATCATCATCACGCGCATGGTATCGAAAAGCGGGATAAAGAGGATCGCAAAAGCAATCATCGGTGCATTGTGTACATGCCAGGCAGGGGTACTTATGATATTGTGTTCGGTAAAGACAATTACGAAGAGGGTCATCAGGTAGCCGAGTAACAAAGAGCCGGTATCCCCCATGAAAATCTTGTTGGTAGTGCCGAAGACATTGAAGCCCAGGTAAGCGAGCAAAGTGCCAATGATAGCAATGGCGATGAATGCAAAAGCGGTCTCGCCAACCAGGAAGAACCATAATCCAAAGATACAGGTTGCCAGAAACGCGATGCCTGCTGCAAGGCCATCGATGCCGTCGATCAGGTTCATGGCATTGACAATACCCATGAAAACGATGAATGATAATATGATGCTGGCCGTGTAAGAGATGTCATGTATTCCAAGAAATCCATGCATATTGGTGATGCGGAAATCGCCCATGGAGATCAGGAATATGGCTGCAAGGATTTCACCCAGGAGTTTGAGTTTCCAGTTAAGTGGAGTGAGGTCATCTTTGACTCCAAAAAAGAAGAGGATGAAACCACCGGCTATCGCATATTGAAAGTTGAAAAGATCAGTGGGTTTGACAAACAAGAGGGAGGAGACCAGAATTCCGGCAAACATTGCAATACCACCAAGCGTTGGGGTTGCATATTTGTGTGAAGTCCGTCCATTAGGCAATACAAACAGGTTCTTGGCAACTGAGACTCTGACAATAACCGGTATAGCGAAAAAAGTTATAAGAAAGGAGCATAAAAACGCTGAAACAAGCTTGAACCAATCATTAAAAACCGGAATTAAAGATTCATAACCCATGCAAAGCAATTTTAAATTATTAAATTATCTACTAATGAATAGTTTTATACTTTTAGAGAATTACAAAGCTAGTTTAGGTATAAAGTCGTTATCCATGTAAATCCTATTATTGGTCAAAGGTAATCCTTAATACATAAATTTTAACGTTTTTTTTAAAATCTTTTATTGATTCTTATTGAAAACTCAGATATATTAGATAACATTCTGGTTTACAGTATATATTATTGGGGATAAAGACCACACATTATAATAATTTGATGATTTAAATGTAGGGGCCGCCCTTGTGGCCGCCCACGGATGATAATGATTTTATTATGTTTTCCATGGGCGACCACAAGGGTGACCCCTACATTTTCTGCATAAATGTCCTTAGACAAAAGAATAAATAAAATCTAAACAGTTATTAAATATATGTTTAAGATTTGAAGTTGATTACTTTTCGTTTTCCTCCGGCATAGATCGTCACATAACCAAACATCCAACCCTTTTCCCTGATATACTGAAAATAATCGTAAGCCTCATCAGGATTGAGGAATACCCCTGTACTGTAATGGTATAAACCGTCTTTTCCAACCATTTCCATGATCTTAATCCCCGGTACTTTTGCAATAAGTTGTGTAAACAGGTCGCTGGGCTTAATAGGTTTGTGCGAAGTATATAATTGCACATCATAGAGCATTGTTCGTTTGAGATAAATTATTGTATCTCGCGCAACCATTCTTATCTTGTTATAGGAGTGACTAAGGAGTTTGTATATGTCAAACGATTTTAATAAATAGTGTTCTGTCGTCTGTTCGGTCAAAGAGGCCATTTTAAGAATAGCAGGTTCAGCAAATCGCAAATCGAAAACTGGCTGTTCAATTCTTTTTGAAGCTTCTGGAAATGTGGTTTCATTCTGAGTTGCCAATACGAAGTCGATCTTATTGACNATATCGCCATCTTTTTGAGATCTGATCGTAAAAGTATGGTATTGAGGCAGTACACTATAATTCAGATTGCTAAGCTGAACGGAATCGATTCGGGCGATATATTCCCCGGGTTCAAGACCAAAATATCTGATGTATCCATCGGTTTCTGAAAGTGTCTGTCCAATTTTCAAGTGGCTGTTTTTATCATAAAATGCTACCGATATATTGGCTATTCCCATTAATTTATCGTCTTTATTTAGAAAAGCCATTCCCACAACTTCGCCTACAGGTACAACCGGGACATCAACCCGCTTGAACTGATTTGGATCAATCAATACACGGTATCTTTTTTTACTGAATCGCCATGCAATGTTTTCCAGATCTTTGTCATTAAATTCAAAAGTATACCAGGTGAATGGAGTCAGATCAGAAATACTTAGTATAGAATCTTTTTCGGATGTTATCTTATTGCCCATAAATCGTAACGGGGAGAGTTTTACCATAGATTCTCCCTTATCCAATCTGCCATTTTGATTCAGATCAAGGAATGGATAGAAAGAAATACCTCCCCTGCCAACAGACGAATTGTTGCTTTTATTGATGTAGCGTTTGCCTCTGCCAAAGGCTAGACTACCTTGGGCGCTTTCAGAAATAACTGTGCTCCCTCTGTCAGGGTTCTCTTCATAATTTGGCCTTGTCTTTTGTCTGGTTGCAGATAGATTGGTCCTTGCAAAATTAAGATCGTATCTGAAATTCAAATTGATAAGAGTCGTTTTGGATGAGCTGTTTCTTTCGTAAGTGATAGAGTAATCGCCTTTGGGGATCTGTTTTTCGAGGATCACTTTATAATTCGTGATTGCATTATAATAGCCGTTATATTGTATCGACGGACGAAGGGTATAACTGCTTGAGATTCGATACAATAATGACAGATCTGATGTGATATTTGGTGTTCTTTGATTAATCCAGTTGATTTGTGTCGTTGAATTCAGGCTGAGCTGTTTATAATAGGTCGAAAGCATCACGTTGGCCTGATTGTATTTAAAGGTGTTGTAAACCAGTTGGGTGTAATCGACTCTTGCAAAACCTTTTATCTTCCTGAAGTTGAATGGCGCAGACACTCTTGCTTTTCTTTCTTCCGGGGCATTCATAATGGTGGCCTGCTGACCCCTTACATACCTGGTGTATTCAATTTCCAGAGATATATCTTTTTTGAGATAATAAGTCAGGTGTGCTGATGTTCTGACGCCATGGGCATATTCTGCATTCAGTGTGAGTTTACTGAAAGGCTGGATTGTTGTAGTCAGAAAAGGGATATTTG
>JGI24140J50213_10000366_pt1 | contig 21336 bp, 18 predicted proteins | sample BarGraIncu00222A_FD_50213 | JGI IMG/M metagenome (IMG submission 50213)
GCACGTAGAATAGTTTGTTATGCCAAAGAAAACCAGATTGCAGAACAGGGTGGTGAAATGGGCTTTATAAAATTCGGATCGCGTGTCGACCTTTTTCTTCCGTTAGATACGCTTATTGATGTGAAAATCGGGCAGAAAGTTACCGGAAGAACCACCGTAATTGGACGGTTTGTTTAAATGGTTTAACAACTTGTTAACATAATAGATCATCCATATCCGGAATTGAAATGTAAATTTGTTTTATAAAAATAATTTTTAATAAGATCAATATGAAAAAAATTAGTTTAATACTGTCTATGCTGGCATTCGTTAGTTTCGTAGCTATTACACCTGTTTCAGCTACAAATCCCGTAACTACAAAGAAAGCACCAACGGCTCAGGCTACACCAGCCCCGGCTGCTAAAAAAGCTTGCTGTGCTGATGCTAAATCAGGTAAATGTACGATGGGTAAAGATGGAAAAGCTTGTTGTGGAACGAAAAAAACAGCAACTACTGCTCCAAAAGCAAAATAATTTTGTTGGTTATTAAGATTAAGAGCTACCTACGGGTGGCTCTTTTTTTTTCTTTTTTTAACTGAGATTATCTATAAATGTCAGTATTTCAGGTATGTTGTTAACCCGGGGCGTTGGGTCCTGTCTGGATACATATAAACCGAAAGGATCGAATAAGATCGTGTCCATTCCGATTGCCCTGGCCCCAATGATGTCAACATCCAAATCATCGCCAATCATCAAACTTTCTTCAGCACTGGCTCCTGCCTGTTCCATTGCATAATTAAATATTCCGGCATCTGGCTTTTTACTTTGTGCCTGTTCAGAAGTAATCAGGTTATCAAAATATTTAGTTAAACCAGCAAATTCTAATTTAACATGTTGGATTTCTTCAAATCCATTGGTGATAATGTGAAGCTGAAACCGGTCTTTCAAATTATCAAGTGTTTCTATTGTTCCTGGAAACAGAATTCCTTTTCGGGGACTCCTGTAAGTGTATTCGTCGGAAAGGGTAGAAGCTAATATTTTGTCGTCAATCCCAAATTCCTGTAATGTGATCAGAAAACGGGTATCCTTTAATTCGTCTTTGCTGATGAGGCTTTCACGATAGAGTCCCCATAGTCGCGTATTGTGAACTGTATAAACCTCAAAGAAAGCATTTACAGAAGGTATCGATTTCTGATCGGCTAAATAATGCGTATAAAGTTCGTTGAATGTTTCGTGTGAATTCTTTTCGAAATCCCAAAGTGTATTGTCAAGATCAAAAAACAGGTGTTTATATTTCATTCAGTATTCGTTTTAGTTTTGCAAAAGTACAATTTTGAACACAGATCTTAATAATTAATATTTAACATAATAAATTCAGATTGTACTTGACTTCGCTTTTGTGATGTACTATATTTGTGATATCAAAACAATATCATAAAAAACACAAAAATGAAAACAGAAAAATATTTTAAACCCTTATCGGGTTACATTGGATTACTCATTACCATTGTTTTGCTTGGTGCCGGCGGTTTGCATTTTACTCATGAAAATGCCTCTCCAATAGTTTACACGTTTGGCAGTATTCTGATTTTATTAGGTTTTATTTCGTTTGGAGGATTTCTGGTAGTAAATCCCAATGAGGCTGCAATTCTTATTCTGTTCGGTGATTACAAGGGAACCACCGAGAGCAATGGTTTCTTTTGGGTAAATCCGTTTTTCATCAAACGCAAGATTTCTTTGCGTGCAAGAAATCGCGACAGCGCACCAATAAAAGTGAACGACAAGCTTGGCAATCCCATTATGATCGGGATCGTACTTGTCTGGAGAGTCAAAGACACTTTTAAAGCGGCTTTCGAAGTCGATGACTACATTAAATTTGTAGAGATCCAAAGCGAATCAGCCATTCGTAAACTCGCCAGTCGTTATGCTTACGACAATTTTGATGAAGATCAAAAGGAAATCACGTTGCGTGCCGGCGCCGAAGAGGTACACGTTCAACTCGAATCAGAACTTTCTGATCGTTTGGAATTAGCCGGAATCCAGGTTGTTGAGGCGCGCATTACTTATCTGGCTTATGCTGCCGAAATCGCAGGAGCAATGCTTCGTCGCCAACAGGCAACCGCAATCGTCGCAGCTCGTTTCAAAATTGTTGAAGGTGCAGTTTCAATGGTCGAGATGGCGCTCGATCAGCTTTCAAAGAAGAATATTGTTGATCTGGATGATGAACGCAAGGCCGCAATGGTCAGCAATATGATGGTTGTCCTATGTGCCGACAAAGATGTCAGTCCGGTAATCAACACTGGAACTTTACAACACTAAATTATGCCAAAGAAATCTTTTGCCTTGCGTGTGGATGAAGAGCTGTTGAATGCCGTGGAAAAATGGGCGGCCGATGAGTTTCGCAGCACCAATGGTCAGTTGGAGTGGATTATTGCAAAGGCACTTAAAGATGCAGGTCGCTTGAAAAAGAAAAAGAATGAAACGGGGAAAGTTGATCCCGGTAATAACAACTTTTAAATTTAAAATTGTTTCAGATCATTAAACACGTAGAGACGCAAAATATTGCGTCTCTACAATTATAGATAAGTCTTCTTGTTTTTTAGTAAACAGATTCATAAATTATTAGTAATTGTTTAAATGTTTTTATTTCTTTTGCCCGTAGGGCATAAATGTCAATAGAAATGCACGTCTCCCTTCTTTTTTGCCCGTAGGGCAATAACATTTAAGGTCGATCCCCTACGGGGAAAAGATATATTATATGAATGTTTCTATTGATATTTATCCCCTACGGGGAAATTTAAACAGATTTTTAATGTCCAATTTCGGTTTCCATCCCCTTTAAACCGGATAACTTGGTAAGTTCCATGATTTTGTTTTTGTCAATTTTCCCAACGATGGCGATGAGCGAAAGTTCCTGACCTTCTCTGACATACATCACAAACTCGGAAATATTGTCCTTATCGACAGCTTTACTACACATTCTGACATTGGTTTGTTTCCCGTTTTCTTTGGTGGAAATATTCATCAAATCCTTGTACCCATCGCTTAAAACATCCATAATCATTTTATTGTATGTATTCTGTTCTTCGGGGCTGAGCTCTTTGCTTGAAACGACGCGCATGTATCCTAAGTCATCGGTCATTTTCTTCATGTCTTTTTTCTTTGTAGAATCAGAATTGACCATTACATTGTTCATCATACTTCCGATCATATCTTTAGAGATCGTGACAACTGTCATTTTGCTGTTTTCACCTATTTTGTTGAACAGGTTTTCGAGTTTGGACTGTGCCTGTACGGATCCGGCAAATAAGAATAAAACTGCCAGCAATCCGATGTGTCTGAGTTTTAAAGAGTGATTTTTCATTGTGCGTTATTTTTAAGGGTTGATTATTCAGTTTTTATGATCAAATTAATATACGGTTTTTAATTGTTTTGAATCAGTGAAGATATGTCCTGATCCGGTAAATATTTGTTCATCAGATCGAAATACTTAAACTTATCCATAGCATTTCTGACATCATTCATCTTATCAAGTGGGGCGAGTGCATCATCGATGGTTGAATTGATAGAAGCATCCTTTTGCTTTGTGTCATTACTTCCGGCAAGAATTGTTGAATTGTCATCGCCCAAAATTGTCCTGATCGGAACATTTGTTTTTTTCTCAGTCTTCTTTGGTTCTGATTTAGCAGGTTTAGCCGTTTCAGTTTTCCTGGTCTGATCCTTTTTGGTGTAAAACGTATCAAGATGTTTGGTTGCAATCGCTAAAGGTTCGAGTTGCGTTTTAGTGGGAGGAAGAAAAATTGTCAACAAAATGAGAACGCTGGCTGCAATTGAAACACCGGTTACGACAAGCCAAAAAATGTTCTTCTTTCTTTTAACGTTTTCTTTTACAGGCATGGTTTTCAATCCTTCGGCTTCAAAAAGGGCAAACATTTGTTTGTACGATTGCCATTCTTCGGGAAGCAATGCTGTCTTGCGAAAGAAATTCCTCAACTCCTTTTCTTCCCTGAGCGATGTTTCGCCTTCGAAATACTTATCGAGTAAATCCTGAATATGTTTCTTGTTCATGACGTTCAAAATTTAATATCGTTTCCCTTACATTCTGACGAGCCCTGCATAAAATCACCTTGGTGTTATTTTGCGTCAGATTAAGTGTTTGCGCAATCTCCGACAATTCATATCCTTCAATATCCCTGAGTTGCATCACAATTTTTTGTTGTTCGGGCAAATTGTTGATTGCCCGATGGATCAAAGCCAGTTTTTCATTCTTTTCAATACTGTCAACCTGTGAACCGGCAAGAGTGTTTTCATGAAAAGCATCCAACCGTTCATTCTTCATCCGTGACGATTTTAAGACATCCAGACATAAATTCCTGGTCATTGTAAATGCAAAAGATTCTGCATTATTCAATTTTGGGAGATCCGCTCTCTTCTGCCACAACCTGGTCCACACCTCCTGCGCCACATCAGAGGCCTCATCATTGCTGTTAAGCAACCGGAGCGCCAGCCGATAAAGTTTGTCCCGAAAGGATTTGTGCCAGATTTCCATTTTGATTTTTTGTCCCTGTATCTGTTATGACGAACAAGATATAAAAGAATTACACTGAAATTCAAATATTTTCCAAAATTTACCCGATAATGATTCTAATACTTAAGAACCATCGTCCGATACTTTATAGACAACTTAAGAATAAGCCGGAGATTCTAAGGATATCTAAGGGATATGATTAGGGTATATAAGGGGTCTTAGATCCCTTACATACTTCTCTTATACCCCTTTCATACCCCTCTTATACCCCCTTTATCTCTAAGTTATAGAAGAATATTCGAAGATTATTAATTAAAAGATTGAATAATGATCCGTAAGTTTTAGGGTTGAGGTTTGGAGATATTTTATTCGGAGAAAATAATGATTTCAGTCAGGCAAAGGGAAAAAAGGATAATATAATCCAGTTTGGAATTGACATATTTTTACGTAAATTTGCCTTATAAGGAGTTTTTCATTTCTAAATAATTACCCCAAAAACAATCAACCTATGTTCAAAGGACACCCCAAAGGGCTTTATGTTGCCTTTTTTGCCAATATGGGAGAACGCTTCGGCTTTTATACCATGATGGCTATTCTTGTACTTTTTCTTCAGGCTAAATTTGGTTTGGATGCCGATAAAGCCGGTTCAATTTACAGCATTTTTTATTTTTCTATTTACGCTTTAGCCCTGGTTGGTGGTATTATTGCCGATAGGACCCAGAATTACAAGGGGACTATCATGGTTGGAATATTCGTTATGTTTGCCGGGTATTTGCTTATGGCTACCCCCGGTATGGGGCTCACATTCACCGTTGTTGGTCTGTTTACGATTGCTATCGGGAATGGTTTATTTAAAGGGAACCTCCAGGCTTTGGTAGGCCAGATGTACGATGATCCCAAGTATTCAAAATTGCGTGATTCAGCGTTTAGTGTATTTTACATGGGTATAAACGTGGGTGCTTTTTTTGCTCCAAGTGCTGCCCGCGCAATGCGTAGTTGGTATCTTCATTCGAACGGCTTTGCTTATGATTCTGACTTGCCGGCGCTTTGCCATAAGTTATTGAGTGGGAAACAGCTGGATGTTGCCAAGTTGCAGGAACTTGCTGACAAAGTAACCCTTTCGGGGAGTCATGTAACAAATTTAAAAGTATTTGCGCTCGATTACATCAATGTATTTTCTACCGGATATAACTATGCATTTGGGGTAGCTGCTTTCGCAATGGTGATCTCCCTTTTGTCTTATGTGTTGTTTAAAAAACATCTGCCTGATCGCAAAGCCCTTGCTGTTAATAATCCCTCACTCATCAAAATGCCTTGGGCTGAAGAAAAGAAACGACTCATTGCTTTGGGACTTGTTTTTGTGGTTGTGATTTTCTTTTGGATGTCATTTCATCAGAACGGGTTGTCGCTCACCATGTTTGCGCGTGACTATATGACTAAAACTGTTGATCCGGTAACCAATATCATGTTTTATCTACCTGCTCTACTTTCTTTGATTGCAGCTATAGCCGGAATTGTGATGTTGGTTCAAAAAAAAGCATCATCAATGAACAGAGCTATTGGTGCAGGACTTACAATTGTAGGCGCTTATTTGGTTTATTATTTCTTCAAAGGAATGCCCGCTGCAAACCCAATCGAACCTGAAATATTCCAACAGTTTAATCCATTGTTTATCGTTGCATTGACACCTCTGGTTGTTTGGTTCTTTTCGTGGTTGCGAAACCGGAATATTGAGCCCTCTACACCAAAGAAAATTGGTATTGGAATGATACTTGCCGCTCTGGGTTTTTCGGTTATGATAGCGAGTTCAATTGGTTTGGTGTCACAGGTTCATCTGGCTGGTGAGCCCTCACCTGAACGAATTTCTGCACATTGGTTGATTACTACATACCTCGTTTTAACTTTTGCGGAACTATTTCTTAGTCCAATGGGAATCTCTTTTGTTTCAAAAGTTTCGCCACCCCGTTTCCAGGGATTGATGCAAGGTGGTTGGCTGGGAGCTGCGGCTGTTGGTAACTTACTGCTTTGGATCGGAAGTTCGATGTATATCCGTCTTGAGCTTTGGCAGGTATGGTTGATTTTCGTTTTTTGCTGTCTTATTTCTGCCGCATTTATTTTCTCAATCATGAAACGACTTGAGGATGTAGCAAAATAAATCAACATATAAACTGATTTAAAAAAGACTGTCTTTGTAAGGCAGCCTTTTTTGATTTATTAACCATAGTTTAACAGAAATAAAGCAATAATATATGTAAAGTTGCGTTATTCTAATCTAACCACCGCAATATCAGCCAACATAACCATATAATAAAAGCTAACCGGATAACTTTTACTACATGATTGGAAGGTTAAATATTTTAAAGTCAATAATATCCTTTATGCTTTTAGTGTTTTGTGTTCCCAACAAGGCAGCAACATATTATTTTTCTTCATCTACCGGGTCTGATAGTTATTCTTCAGTTCAGGCTAAAAATCAGTCAACACCTTGGCAGACAATCAGTAAGTTGAATTCAATTATGAGTTTGCTTTTGCCCGGCGATTTGGTTTTGTTTAAAAGGGGTGATACTTTTTCAGGTACAATTACAGTTGGTGTTTCCGGGACTTTGGGACATCCCATTACTTTTGGAGCGTATGGTTCCGGTAATTCTAAAGTTATATTTGATAATCGTCTTACAATTACCTCATGGGTAAACCTGGGTGGAAACAACTGGGAAGCTTCAAATTCAAGTTTACAAACTCAACCTCCATCTCTATTTATTGATAATAAACCGATGCCGCTTGGCCGTTATCCCAATATAGATGCTCCCAATGGTGGTTATCTAACCGTTTCTTCTCACCCGGCAGGATCTAAAACTGTGTTTACGGATAGTAATCTTCCCGCTTCTCCAAACTGGACAGGAGCTGAAGTTGTTTTGCGAAATGAACATTACCTGTTGGACAGGTTAACGGTTGCAAGTCAATCCGGTCAAACTATTACTTTAGCCAGTGGTGCGCAAAATGAGATCCGTGACAAGTTCGGTTATTTTTTCCAAAACCATCCTTCAACATTGGACAGAGATGGTGAATGGTGTTATATTGCTGCAACCAAAAAAATACGGCTTTATTCTGTTTCGGATCCAAATACGAAGAGCATAAAAGTTGCGAACACCGACAATTATTTTAATATTATTTCGAAGTCTTATCTGATCATTGATGGGTTTGGAATGTATGGGGCTAAAAAATGTGCAGTCGCCTTGACAACGGTAACATATTACACGATAAAAAACTGTGAATTTAATGCATCCGCTACCAATGCAATAAATATTGGCAATTTTGGATCTACTGATAATGACAGTATAACAATTTCAAACAACAGTTTTCTCAAGACCCAAAGCAATTGTATCAATGCATTTGGAAAACGGTTGTCTTTTGTTGGAAATACGTTTACAAATTCAGGGATGGTCCCGGGTATGGCAGAAAGTGGACAATACTCATTGGGAATTTACACCCTTGCAAATGGCCTGGATATTGAGCGTAATGTTTTTGATAGTACTGGTTATGCTGCAATCTCGTTTTTATGGTCAAGCAATATTCTTATCAAAGAGAATGTTGTTAACCATTTTTGTATGGTTCTGGATGATGGAGGAGGGATCTATTGTTGGCAGGATACACAGGGTACAGCACCTGTTAACCGTAAAATAATTANTAANATNGTGCTNAATGGAATAGGTGCTATNAATGGAACGGATGGTTTGTCTNCGANTGCNGAAGGNATTTATATTGATGACCGATCTGCTAATGTGGAAATTACAGGAAATACAGTTGCATATTGTTCGGACGCAGGTATTTATATTCACAATTCGCCAAATTGTACTGTAAAAAATAATACCATGTATTCATGTAAGTTGGATATGTGGCTCAATCACGACGATAATGCTCCTACTTTCCCGATAATCAATGCTGATATTGAGAATAATCTGCTTGCAACAATAGAATTGGATGCTTCCTAAACACAACTATTTCAGTATCAGACCAACGATCAAAGTCCAATTTCTAATATTGGGATTCTGGATAATAATTTTTATTGCCAACCATTCTTATTGGATGATTACATTGAATACAAGAATGAGTCTGCGTTAACTTCGTATAGCAAATGTATTGAATTAACAGAATGGAAGGCACTTAGTGGGTTAGATGTCAATTCAAAACCTTCACAAACCATTTTTCCGGTTTACAGTAAGCTTCTATCGACTAATGGAATTAGTAACGGCTTATTTAGCAGCAATAAAAATGGATGGGATTCATGGGACCCTTCAGGTAATACATCAATCCTCAGTGTTGTAAATGGCCAGCTAGATGGAGGGGCACTTGCTTTTACGGTTTCAGGCATTCAGGTGAAAAATCCATCACGTATCACAACAATACTTCCTCCCATTACAGCAGGTAAAACTTATATGCTTAAGTTCAGTAATAAGTCAACAATAACCGGAATTCTGACAGCTTATTTGATTCAAGATCAGCCTCCATATACAAGAGGATCAGAGGACTATCATATAAATATCTGTTCAACCAGGGCTGAAAAGTATATCATTTTTACAGCAACAGCTTCTTTGTCAGTACCCAGTCTTTTTATATTGGTAGGACCGGAAAATGGAACATTATACATAGACAACGTTGAATTTTATGAAATAACACCAACAAATCCTCTTGATTATTTGCGATTTGAGTATAATGCAACATCTGTAGCCCGAAATATTACGGCAAACGGAAACTGGATCACTCCTGCTGGGATTTCTTATGCAAGCGGTAGTTCAATAACGATTCCGCCTTTTAGTTCGGTTGTTTTGCTTAAGTCCGATGTTTCAACTGGTATTGTTCCAACTATTCCAGCCGTGAAAAACGATATCAAACTATACCCTAACCCAACAGATGATAAAATATTTTTCCAGACTAAGCTAAGTAATTATCCTTTTGAAGCAACTCTTTTTGATATTTCCGGAAGGGATATTAAACATCAGACTGTCTACGAGGACTCTTTTATGGATGTAAGAACGCAGCCACCGGGTTTATATCTTATCAGAATAACAGATAATACGTTGGTTCAGGTTTTAAAATTTATTAAAAAATGAGAAGATCAATTTTCTCCACAATCTATTTCATCTCTTTCTCATTTTATAGTTGAAAAATAAATTAACTTTGAAAGCTAAGAAAATAAGACCTAAAACTTATCGTTAGAATTATTCGTTATGATTATTGCAGTTGACTTCGACGGAACCATTGTTGAAAATAGATATCCTAATATTGGCCGGGAGATATCATTTGCTATTGATACGCTGAAGGCTTTGAACAAAGCAGGTCATCAATTAATTCTCTGGACTGTTCGTAGCGGTAAACAACTGGATGAAGCAGTGGCATTTTGTGAGGAGCGTGGAGTAGCGTTTTATGCTGTAAACAAAAGTTACCCCGAAGAAGTATTTGAAGTTGATATTAGTCGAAAAATTAATGCAGATATATTTATAGATGATCGAAATATAGGAGGAATGCTATCATGGGGGGCAATTTATCAAATGATTTGTCCCGAGCAATCCGGTATTATGGATCCAAAAATAAAAAAAAGTTTTTTTCAACGAATGTTTGAAAAGTAATAAAAATTTTGAACAAAATTTCTTCCTTCTGATATAAAATTCTTTATCTCCGTAAAATTTCTTTATTTTGATTGCTAAATATTGACTTAGTGGTTGATGCTTTCTTTGTTATACAATATAATTCTTTCCGAAATTTGAACAATCATAAGCTTTTACAGTTTAATGTAAAAAGATTCTAAATAATGTATAGCTAAATAATATATTGTATTATGGCCGGAAAAAGATACTCTAATCGATTAAAAATTGCATTTCAAATTAATGATCTGATTGTTCTAAACCTTTCTTATTTCCTATCTACATACTACTTTCAGTCAGATCCTTATTTTTGGAATGACAAAAGACAATCAGTTTTCCTATTGATTATTAATCTTTTATGGGTAGTATTAACCAGTTATGGCGATATATATGCGATAAGAAGGGTTATTAAGATGGATAAGGAATTGAACCGGACTTTTTTTGTTATCCTTTTCCACTTTTTAATCACATCAATCATTGTTTACTTTTCAAAACTGATTGTTTTTGATTCTCAGGATAAATTCTACTTCTATTCAATCTTTGCTGTGTATATGATTATCTGGAAGATTATTTCACTGAAGCTTTTAAAAATACTGCGGATACATGGATTTAATTTTCGAAAAATTGCTATCATAGGTGGAGGTCCTGTTGGAAATCAGATCAGAAGTTTTCTGATGTCGGACTACTCTTTTGGGTTTAAATATGTAGGTTTATTTGATGATAATCCAGATAAATGTATTTACAAAGATGAGATTTTAGGATCAGTGAATGATTTTAGAAAAATGGCAACTAACCTTGAGATTGACGAAGTATTTATCGCCCTTCCCAATAATGCTAAAAGAAAGATCTTTGACCTTATTCATTATTGTGAATGCAATACCATCCGGATTAAAATGGTTCCTGATTTTATGCGATTTATAAAGCCAAAGGTTCAACTTGATTTTTATGGGTCAATTCCAATCATTTTATTGCACAATGAGCCGTTAGAGAGTTTGAAAAACCGCATTATCAAAAGGAGTTTTGATATCATGTTCTCATTGTTCGTGTTTGTGTTTGTCCTTTCCTGGCTTTTTCCTCTTTTAGCAATCCTTATTAAACTTGACTCAAAAGGACCGGTATTGTTTAAGCAAAAGCGCACAGGTTTGGACAATAAAGAATTTAATATTTTGAAATTCAGGTCTATGAAAATGAATAGAGATTCAGACAAGGTTCAAGCCACAAAAGGCGATATGCGGATTACCCGTTTGGGTTCATTTTTACGTAAATCTAACTTAGATGAATTTCCTCAGTTTTTTAATGTCCTGATCGGCAATATGTCTATTATTGGGCCAAGACCACATATGCTTCAGCATACCGCACAATATTCAGCGCTTATCAAAGAATATATGGTGCGACATCTGACAAAACCGGGATTAACAGGTTGGGCACAAGTAAACGGATTCCGGGGAGAGACTAACCAACCGGGTCAGATGGAAGGACGTATTGAACATGATGTTTATTATATCGAAAACTGGTCTATATTTCTTGATCAGAAAATATTTTTTAAAACAATTTTCAATATGCTTCAAGGTGAGGAAAATGCCGGATAATTCAATCTTGAATTCAGCATTTCATTTAAATTGGAGTAAATAATTTATATTCTTTTAAAATGGCAGGTAACCACTATTCAAACAAAGTTAAAATCATTCTTCAAGCAGGGGATCTCCTCTTTTTGAATCTTGCTTTTATTGTGTCATCTTATATTACGACTCAATCATTATCTTTCTTGCCAAAAGATCAGACATTTACATTTCTGATAATGATTAACTTTATTTGGTATGTATTGGCCAGTTATAGTGATATGTATAATATTGGAATTTTTATCAGGATTGATAGAAATATTTATAAGGCACTATTCATTACAACGCTTCATTATGCGATAGTTGCGTTGGTATTGTATTTGATTGATATTTTTAAATATACTACACATACTATTTTTATCTTTTATGTGACCGTATATTATTCGATTTTTGCTGGTAAGATATTGCTTTTGTTGAGCCTGAAATATTTAAGGCGACATAAATATTATATCCGTAATGTTGTTATTCTTGGAGGTGGAAAAATAGGTGATGAAATTAAATCTCTTATTGCATCTGATTATTCTTTTGGCTATAGATACCTTGGCACGTTTGATGATACTCCAAGTAGTTGTCAGTTTAAATCTGCTGTTACCGGATCAATCAACGATTTTAAGACATTTGCACTTGAAAATAAAGTAGATGTCGCCTTTATCGCACTTCCCGAAAATGCATATTCACAGATAAGCGAATTGATGCAGTTTTGTGATGCTAACACGATCAGGGCTAAAATCATTCCGGATTTTATGCGTTATATCCGTAGCCGAATTAAACTTGATTATTATGGTAGTATTCCGATTATCCTCTTGCGTGAAGAGCCTCTCGAAAGTTATAGAAACCGATTTTTGAAAAGAAGTTTTGATATACTGTTTTCTTTATTTGTTATTGTGTTTATACTCTCATGGTTGATTCCATTGATGGGCTTATTGATCAAAATGGAATCTAAAGGACCGATATTTTTTACTCAACTTCGCACAGGCCGTAATAATAAAGAGTTTACTTTATTAAAATTCCGCATCATGCATGAAAATGTTGAGGCTGATAACATGCAGACAAGAGAAAATGATCCTCGCCTAACCAGGTTAGGTGGTTTTTTGCGCAAAATGAATATAGATGAAATGCCACAGTTTATTAATGTCCTTTTGGGACAAATGTCGGTGATTGGACCACGTCCTCATATGTTGCAGGAAACGGAGAAGTATTCAAAAATAATTGACAATTATCTGGTTCGTCATTTTGTGAAACCAGGTATTACAGGATGGGCACAAGTAAATGGATTTCATGGCGATGTGCTATGTCCTAAAGTTATGAGGGGACGCGTAAAATGCGATATATACTATATTGAAAACTGGTCAGTGTTAATGGATATGCATATTTTTTTCAAAACAATTTATCTGAAAAACAAGGGGTTATTGGAGATCAGTAAATTAAAAGACCCGGTTATCGGTCTGATAAGCGGGTCTTTAAGTAAAATAGTGAATAAACTTTGATCATCTCAGCTATTTCGCTGATTCATTATACCATTTTATCATTTTTTCGATACCTTTTTCGATTTCTATTTTATGGCTCCATCCCAGTTTATGTAATTTTGATGGATCTGTAAGTTTTCTCATTGTGCCATCGGGTTTGGTTGTATCAAATACGATATCCCCATTGAAACCAACCTTGTCTTTTATTAACAAAGCCAGGTTATTGATCGAAATCTCTTTGCCGGTTCCAATATTAATGTGACAATTTCTGATATCCTTTTCACCTGATAAGAGGGCAAGGTCTTTAAAATCGACTTTTTCCATGATAAAGACACATGCATCAGCCATCTCTTCGCTCCATAAAAATTCACGCATTGGCTTCCCGGTTCCCCATATTTCGACAGAAACTGAATCTTTTTCACCTGCTTTGGAAGAGATATTAATCCCAAACTTTGCCAAAATATCGATAATCTGCTTTTCTTCAGCTTTTCCATCGATCCCGGCTATTGGGAAACGGTTCAAATCAAAACGAATAGCATCCCAGTCTCCCTTTTCCATCAAGCTTCCGAGACACATCTTTCGAATCAATGCAGGGAGAACATGTGAACGTTCAAGATCAAAATTATCATTAGGACCATACAGATTCGTTGGCATAACTGCAATAAAATTTGTCTGGTATTGCAGATTATAACTTTCACAAAGTTTTAGTCCGGCAATCTTAGCAATGGCATATGGTTCATTGGTATACTCAAGTATATCTGTGAGTAAGCTATTTTCAGCCATGGGTTGTGATGCATCGCGCGGATAAATACAGGTGGAACCCAGGAACAATAACTTCTTTACCCTATATTTCCAGGCGCAATGAATGATGTTGTTCTGAATCATTAGATTTTCATAAATAAAATCTGCTCTGTATGTGTTGTTTGCAACAATGCCGCCTACCTTAGCCGCAGCCAGGAAAACATACTCAGGTTGTTCAGCAGCAAAAAACTTTTCAACTGCAATTTGATTACGCAGATCAACCTCAGAAAAATCCCTGCCTATCAGATTAGTATATACTTTGCTTTCAAGGTTTTTCCAGATTGCAGAGCCTACCAGACCCTTGTGGCCTGCAACATAAATTTTGGCTTCTTTATTCATTATTCGAAATAATTCATGATTCTATAACCGCCGTTTTTCAAATATGCTTCTTTCTTCATCAATTTTATATCAGAAGTGATCATATCTTCAATTAATCCTGCCAGGTCATATTCAGGTTCCCATCCCAATTGCCTTTTTGCTTTTTCGGGGTTTCCAATCAATAATTCAACCTCTGTAGGTCGGAAATATTCAGCGTCAATAGCTACAACTTCAGCAGATTCGCCTTTGGCTTCTGCGATTCTGTTTTTGATATTCTGAAGATATGCAGTACCTACCATTTGTGAAAAAAGTGTTTCATCAATACCAACTAAAATTCCTTTTTCATCGATCCCTTCACCTTTAAACGCAACTACAATACCAATTTTTTCGAAAGTTAATCTAATGAATTCACGGACTTCAGTTGTGATTCCTGTAGCTATTACATAATCATCTGCCTTATCCTGTTGCAAAATAAGGTACATGGCTTTGATATAATCTTTGGCATGTCCCCAGTCGCGTTTGGAGGATAGGTTTCCCATGAATATATTTGAAGACATTCCTAGGGCGATACGGGCAATAGCACGTGTAATCTTACGGGTAACGAAAGTTTCGCCACGGATAGGTGATTCATGGTTAAAGAGAATTCCGTTGCTTGCATGGAGTCCATATGCCTCACGATAGTTGACAGTGATCCAATAGGCATACATTTTCGCTACGGCATAAGGTGATCGGGGATAGAATGGTGTGCGTTCTGTTTGTGGCACTTCTTGTACTAATCCATAAAGTTCGGACGTAGAGGCCTGGTATATGCGTGATTTTTTTGACAATCCAAGTAAGCGAACAGCTTCAAGAATGCGTAACATGCCAATTCCATCGGCGTTAGCAGTATATTCCGGTGTATCAAAACTCACTTTCACATGGCTCATAGCAGCCAGATTATATATCTCATCGGGTTGAACTTCTTGAATGATGCGGGTGATATTCATCGAATCTGTCAAATCTCCATAATGCAACATGAAGTTACGGTTTTCGACATGTGGATCCTGATACAGGTGATCGATGCGGTCAGTATTAAACTGCGATGCACGGCGTTTTAGACCATGAACAATGTATCCTTTTTTTAATAAGTATTCAGAAAGATAGGCTCCATCTTGTCCGGTTACTCCGGTAATAAGTGCAACTTTTGACATATGATATTTATTTGTAATTATTCTACTAAGGTTATTGATAAATATAAATACTAAAGTACTTGTATTTCTTTTATGATTTAATTTTTTATCAGAGAATTTTGTTGTTTCCCCAATTTCTGATTATTGAACGATTTATTATTTTGAAATAAACTCTTTAATTACAGAATATGAGAATTTAGTATTGCCTATCAGATAACGTTTCCACATTCGACGGGGTTCTTTGATGAGTCGATAAAACCATTCAAATCCAAAGTTTATGATCCAATCAGGAGCTCGTTTGACGGTTCCTGCATAGAAATCGAATACTGCACCGATGCAGCAAATATGTAATGTGTTCAAATCATGGAAATGGTCGATTGCCCACTTTTCCTGTTTTGGCGCTGTCATGCCAATAAAAAGAATATCAGGTGAAAAGTTATTTACAGCATCAATCATAGCCTGATTTTCCTGATCAGTAAAAACCGGTTTATAGGGTGGCGAATATGTTTGCAATTGAATATTTGGATATTCAAGGGATGCTTTTTTCTGTATCAATGACAGAATATTATCACTGCTTCCAAGAAAAAAGACCTTGCCTCCGGTTTTATCCATGCGCTCCATCTCCCAATTAAACAAATCGTTTCCGGCAATCTTATTTAATTTGTTTCCAGTGAGCCAACGGATTGCATGTACAATACTGATTCCATCGGGAAGTAATATATTTGAGGTATGTAATGCTTTATTAAAAGTGTTGTCTTCCTTGGCAATATTGTATGAATGCGCATTGATTGTGCTGATCAGGATTTTATGGCATCTGCTTAGCCTGTTTAAAGGCATTTTATATAGGCGGAAAGAAGAGAGTGGCGTATTCATTATGTGGTTAGAATTATTTTTTTTAATATTACAGTGAGTTTGTCTTCAAAATGTTGCAATGTGAAGTTCTGGTCGGACAGATACGATGATCGGGTCTTTTATTAAAAACCATTTACTAATTTGGTCTGTATTTTAATATTTATGGAATATTTCATAACAAACAAAAGCAGTTTCTTACAGATGTAACAATTGATCTTACTTTCCGCGGACAAAATGTTTCAGATAGAAGTGTTGTTTTAAAAATCAATTATTTGTCTCCGTTTGTAGGCGATATGATCAAAAATATTCTACGGCTTATCTTTCTTATGTAACTAATTTAATTTGTTTATTATTCAGGTAGTTGTGTTTTACACCATTTAGCTACTCTGCGAACGAATCAAATATAGGGCCCTCCCTATATTTTCATGTTATTCTTTGCGGGGTTGCATTTTTCAATGCTTATGGACTGCGGGCAAAAGAATAAAAAGAAATTTAAACAGTTTCTTAGATTAATACATAAAACATCCCGCCAGGGATAAAACTAACAATCTACTGACACTTCGGAGTCTTTTTTTGTAGGAACTATCCTACAAAAATATCAGCAAAGCTCTACAAACAGTTAGGCAATCTCCTACAAGCCAAATCTGACAATGTTATTACTTTTATCGTGTTAAAAACACATGATTATCATGAAGGCAAAATTAGCAGATGATTCAGCATTAATACCAGAAGGACTCCAGGAATTTGTAATCTTATGCAAGCAGGTCAAGATTATTGTACTGTGTGATAATGGAACCAAAGCGATGGAAGCCATCCTGAATCTAAGACCCAATCTGGCAATTGTTGATCTTGAATTGCCCGGATTAATAGGTATGGAAGCAATGTCGTTTAGTTAAGGAAATCATCTGAAAGGCTTAATTTTATTGATAATATTGCAAATTTAGTTCTTTTAGAAATTGGATTTTTCAGAATAGTTGATTATCTTTATAGGGTATATAGGGGGTAATCCAAGTACAAACCCAAAAGCGGATTATCGTGAAGTTCTATCTGAAAACATTGTATATGAAATTGAAAACCAGGAGTTTAGAGACCATTCAGAAGATGGCCCATGTGGGGTATTTTCAAGGGATAGAAAACTGACATTCAAAAACTTACTCGTGATGATCATCAACTTTAAAAGTTCCATACAGCGAGAATTGGACAGTTTCTTCAAGGCACTTTCAAAGAGCGATTTTAAGATCAGGGAAGTTACTAAGGGCGCATTTACACAGGCTAGAGCAAAACTAAATCCATGGGCGTTCAAACGGTTGAATGAAGTAGCTGTCAACTCTTTTTATCAGGGAACTGAATTTTATGGCTGGCATGGCATGCGAACCCTTGCAGTTGATGGCACTCATTTAGTTTTGCCCAACTACCCCAGTGTAATTCAAGAGTTTGGGCAGCGGGAATTGAGTCCTAAGAAAGATATCAAAAGATCATTTGCTTTAGCATCAATACTGTACGATGTGTTAAACCATATCTCCATAGATGCTGAAATCGCACCCTATTCCAGCAGTGAGTTGCATTTGCTCACCAAGCATCTGGATAAAGTAGAAAAAGGTGATTTATTATTACTAGACAGGGGGTACCCCTGTTTCTGGTTACTTTTCTTGTTAAAAGCTAAGGGTATAGAATTTTGTGTACGGTTAAAAGAAAATTGGTGGCTCAAAGTAAAAGAGTTTACAGAGAGTGATGATATTGAACGAATCGTAACATTCAATCTACCCAAGAAAGATCGTAATAAATTGGCAGAGTACCCCCATATGCATGATGCTACAATCACTTGTCGCTTGGTTAAGATAGTATTAAGCACTGGAGAGAAAGAGATTTTATGTACTTCGCTAACAGATACAGAAAAATATTTGCACCAAGAATTTGATTCTCTGTACCATTACCGATGGAATGCGGAGGAAACATATAAACTTTTTAAAAGTAGAATTGATCTGGAGGATTTTTCAGGTAAGACTGCCCGAGCTGTGAAACAGGATTTTCATGCTAAAGTGTTCTTAATGACTTTGTGTGCAGCGTACGCACACCCTATTGAAGATAAAGTGATTGAAGAATACAGTGCTAATGAGAACAGAAAATTTGATCAAAAATTAATCGTACTAATGCGCTATCAATGACCCAGGAGATTCTGATGTCAGTAATGATCAGAAAACAATTTGAAAAGGCACTAGAAGCCTTTGACCAGATTGTACAAAAAACGAGAGAAATTATACGTCCAGGGAGGAGTGTGCCTCGGAATAAAAGTCTTAAACGAAATTACTTGATGAATTACAAACGATTATGAAATTCTCTTAACTAAACGACATTGGGTATGGAAGTATTAAAAATTAAAAAGCTATCCGTAAAGCAGACAAGAAAGAAAAAATATTTCACTTTTCGAAGTGGGCTCATAATTACATTGCTAAATGATAATAATTGCAATTTAGTCGGATAACAGTAATAAATATTGTACTAGCTTTCAATTATCAAAGTCTCTATCTTGTCATCCATTATCACAAATATATTTAAATAGAATGCGAAATATTTTGAAGAGAAAATAATTACATTAATTTTGCGTTCTACTTTAACAATAAAATAACATTTAAATTTGATTGCCATTTTATTTGTTCTTTCGGATTTAAGGATGTATAATATTTGTTCAAGTTTATTTGCTTAAAAAACATTGGCAATGAAACTTTTCCATCAAATATTTACCAAAAAAACTGTACTGTCATTTCTGATTGTACAATGCTCAATACTCAGTTTTGCAACAACATACTATGTAAGCAATTCGGGCAATGATGCTAATTCTGGACTTACTACGATTCTAGCATGGAAAACGTTAACAAATGTTAACGCTTTATCATTTAAGGCTGGAGATCAAATATTATTTCAGAAAGGTGATACTTTTTATGGTACCATAACAATTAAGAATTCCGGATCAGCCGGCAATCCAATTACTTTTGGTGCTTATGGAACTGGTACAAATCCTATCCTGACGGGTTTTACTACTATTACTGGTTGGATAAATGAAGGTGGTGGTATATATTCAAAGGTTATTGCTTCTGAGAGTCAGACCAATATGGTCACGATTGACGGTGTGCAGTATGGTATGGGTAGATACCCCAATACGGGGCACTTAACTTATGGATCAGCATCTACAAATACATCAATCACGGATACAGGATTAGGCGACGCAACTAATTGGACGGGAGCAGAGATAGCCCTGACACTAAATCCTTATACTATTGATCGCTGTTTAATCACAGGGCATTCAGGAAATATGCTTACTTATTCAAATTTAGGCTCAAATACTAATGCCACGGCTCCTAATAATTATTTTATTCAAAATGATCTGAGAACACTAGATAGTTTTGGCGAATGGTATCATAATACTACTACGGGTAAATTTTATATGTATTTTGGTTCAATTAATCCAACAACAAAAACAGTAAGGGTTGCTACAATTAATAACCTTTTTTTTGATGCTACAGGCGAAGATTTTATAACTATTGATGGACTGACATTTAATGGTTCAATAAAACAATCTCTTCTGTTTCATTGGGGTAATGGTTGTAATAATTTTATCATTCAGAATTGTAAAATTCAGTTTGCTGGACTCGAAGGTATTTGGTTACAAGGAACAACCGCAACGATAAACAATAATATTATTTCTGATTGTAACCGTGTCGGACTATTGGGTCAAGTCACGAATGCAACTATAACAAATAATGTGTTTACAAATATTGCAGTAATCGAAGGACAAGGAAATTTAGCATCGATAGGACAAGGTGCAATAACTTTAGATGGTGATAATTGCTTAGTTCGGAATAATTCAATTATAAATACTGGATATAATGGAATATTTCTGACTAATTTGGTTTTGACAGGAACAATTAAAAACAACTTCGTTAATAATACTTGTATATTTTTAAATGATCAGGGAAGTATTTATATGCAAGGGCCAAGAACGAATGTTCAAATTGATGGAAATGTAATAATAACATCGGGTGGAGAAGGAATTTATCTTGATGAATACACAACAAATGTAAAAGTTAAAAATAATACAGTTGCAAAATGTTCTGATGCTGGAATTAAATTACATAAAGCACATGATAACTCCATTAAATACAATACTTTGTTTGATAATGCAATTGGGGGTCAGTTTGAAAACTGGTTGAATGAATATAATCTTTATAACGATAGTCTTTATTATAATATTTCCATTGCAAAAAATTCAACCCAATATCCAATTAGATTTATAACTAACTATACAGATTATGCTAGTCATTGGGGTAATCTATATTTTGATTATAATTATTATGCAAGACCAATTGATGATAATCTAACAATTAGTAGCTGCTTCCCACTTTCGTATTATCAATCTAGAACATTGACTCAATGGCAAACACTGACAGGTCAGGATGCACATTCACATAAATCACCTCAAGCAATTACTACGACAGACGATTTGCAATTTGAATATAATGCCACTACAACAGCAAAAACAGTAACATTAAGTCGTCCAATGACCGATGTGAAAGGAACTAAATACGCCACATCTGTGACCTTGCAACCTTTTACTTCGGTGGTTTTGATGAAAGATTTAACACCGGTGGTTGTTCCGGATGCTCCAACTTCAGTTATTGCTACTGCCGGAAATGCCAGTGCATCAGTTACCTTTTCAGCTCCTGCAAACAATGGAGGTTCTGCAATTACAGGTTATACTGCCACTTCAATTCCATCAGGAGGTGTTGATTCGAATGCCGGATCAACATCGCTTAATCACACCATTACTGGATTAACCAATGGCNCGTCCTATACATTTACANTAAAAGCTACTAATTCAGTTGGAACNTCTGTGGCTTCTATGGCTTCAAATTCAGTGACTCCAAAAGCCCTTACAGCGACCACTTTTACTTTCACTGGCCCATCTTCA
>JGI24140J50213_10000368_pt1 | contig 21254 bp, 18 predicted proteins | sample BarGraIncu00222A_FD_50213 | JGI IMG/M metagenome (IMG submission 50213)
TTCGCCTTCGCTCACACCCTGCGCGGAGTTGCTGCTCCCGAGACTGCGGTGCGAGTCGAGCTCATGGCAGACGACGGCGCCCTGTGGACTTGGGGACCACAGGAGGCCGAGGATGTCGTCAGGGGCCCTGCTTTGGACTTCTGTCTCGTGGTCACCCAACGCCGCCATGTCCACGACACAGCGCTCCAGGTCTCGGGGGCCGTGGCGCAGGAATGGATCCGGCTCGCCCAGGCCTTCGCGGGCGTGCCGGGCCCGGGCCGTGAGCCCGGACAGTTCCCTCGCACCGAGGCCTCATCGTGAGCCGGCGTGCCGTACGCATCGCCAACTGCTCCGGCTTCTACGGTGACCGCCTCGGCGCCGCGCGTGAGATGGTCGAGGGTGGACCAATCGACGTCCTCACCGGGGACTACCTCGCCGAACTGACGATGCTCATCCTCTGGAAAGCCCGGCAGAAGGACCCGGGCGCCGGGTACGCCCGGACCTTTCTCACCCAGATGGAAGCGGTGCTCGGCACCTGTATGGACCGCGGCATACGAGTGGTGTCCAACGCCGGCGGGCTCAACCCCGCCGGGCTCGCCCAGGACCTGGGCCAGCTTGCCGCCCAGCTGGGACTGGCCCCCAAGATCGCGCACATCGAGGGGGACGACCTCATGCCCCGCATCGATGAGCTAGTCGCCGCCGGGAACCCGCTTGCGAACCTCGACACTGGCCAAACCCTCACAGACGCCGGGGTCACGCCAGTGACCGCAAACGCCTACCTCGGCGGATGGCCGATCGCGGACGCGCTGCGTGCCGGAGCAGACATCGTCGTGTGCCCGCGGGTGACCGATGCGGCCCTCGTAGTCGGGCCGGCCGCATGGTGGCACGACTGGCATCGCGACGACTACGACTTGCTCGCCGGTGCGGTCGCTGCCGGCCACGTCATCGAGTGTGGACCGCAGGCCAGTGGGGGCAACTACTCCTGGCTGGAGGAGATCACCGATCGGCGATACCCCGGGTTCCCCATCGCCGAGGTCGAGGCCGACGGCAGCAGCATCATCACCAAACACCACGACACCGGGGGACTGGTCTCGGTGGGTACGGTCACGGCACAGCTGCTCTACGAGATCGCCGAGCCCGCCTACGCCAACCCGGACGTCACCGCACACTTCGACACCATCCATCTCGTNCAGCAGGCGCCNNACCGGGTCCGGATCACCGGAACCCGGGGAACGTCGCCGCCGGAGGGACTCAAGGTGGCGATCAACTACCTCGGCGGCTACCGCAACTCGATGACGCTGGTGCTCACCGGCCTCGACATCGAGGCCAAGGCGGTGTGGGCCGAGAGCGAGCTCTTCGAGATCCTCGGCGGCAAGGACCGCTTCGCCGAGGTCGACGTCCGACTCACGCGCTTTGACCGGCAGGACGCGCCGGCCAATGAGCTGGCGACGGCTCACCTGCGTGTCAGCGTCAAGGACCCGGACCCACAGAAGGTGGGCCGTGCGTTCTCCAACGCCACGATGGAGCTTGCCCTGGGAGGGTATGCCGGCTTCCACACCACGACTCCTCCCTCGGCGGAGAGATCGTATGGCGTCTACTGGCCGACGCTCGTCCCGACGGCCGAGGTACGGCAGTGCGTGGTGCTGGCGAACGGGACATCGCGCGAGGTGCCTCATGCGCCGAGGACGGACGTACCGTCGCCCGCCGGCACGTCACCGGAGCCACCGGCTGTGACCAATGGTGAGACCACACGGATCCCGCTCGGCCGGATCTGCGCGGCCAGGTCGGGTGACAAGGGTGGCAACGCCAACGTCGGGCTCTGGACCCGGCGCCCGGACGAACACTCATGGTTGCGTCACTACCTCACGGTCGAACGCCTCCGGGGACTGCTCCCCGAGGCGGCGAACCTTGAGATCCGGCGGTACGAACTGCCCAACCTGTTTGCCGTCAATTTCGTCATCATCGGCCTCCTCGGCGAGGGCGTCGCCTCCTCCACCCGGCCCGATCCACAGGCCAAGGGCCTGGGGGAGTATCTCCGGTCGCGGCACGTGGATGTGCCGATCCGGCTGCTTGACACTAACTTCACCATCTCGAGCACCTGAGTAAGGAGTGGCCATGGACTTCGACCTACCCGAGGAGCACATTGCTCTGCGCAAGACGGTCGGTGCGATAGCCGACCGGTTCGGACCCGACTACTACACGTCCAGAGCTGAGGCCCGCCAGCCAACGCCTGAGCTTTGGGCCGAGCTGGGCGCTCACGGGTGCATCGGCATCAACCTGCCCGAGGACGTCGGCGGCGGTGGTGCGGGGCTAACGGAACTGGCCATCGTCTGCGAAGAGTCCGCGGCACACGGGACACCGCTGCTTCTGCTGCTCGTCTCAAGTGCCATCTCCGGAGAGGTGATCGCCACCTACGGCTCACCCGAGCAACGCGCTCGGTGGCTACCTCGCCTCGCCAGCGGCGAAGGCAAGATGGTCTTTGCCATCACCGAACCGGACGCCGGGTCGAACACCCACAACCTCTCCACCACGGCAAGCCGCGACGAGGACGGTTACGTCCTTCGGGGCCAGAAGTACTTCATCTCGGGTGTGGACGAGGCGGATGCCATCCTCGTCGTCGCCAGGACCGGGACCGATGCCTCCACCGGGCGCGCGCAGTTGTCGCTCTTCATCGTCGACACCGACGCGCCTGGGCTCGTCGTTCAACCTCTCTCTGTCTCAATCCCACTTCCAGAGAAGCAGTTCACCCTCTTCCTTGATGACGTCCGAGTCGGTGCCGATCGCCTCATCGGCACCGAAGGTCAGGGCTTCAAACAGGTGTTCCAGGGCCTCAATCCAGAGCGCATCACCGGGGCCGCGCTGTGCGTGGGTCTTGGACGGTACGCGCTTCAGAAGGCCGCCGCATACGCCTCGACCCGTGAGGTCTGGGGCCAGCCCATCGGCGCCCACCAAGGGGTCTCCCATGCCCTGGCGAAAGCGAAGATCGAGGTCGAGCTCGCCGCTCTCATGACGTCCAAGGCGGCCTGGTTGCACGACCACGACCTGCCGGCGGGGGAGGCCTCCAACATGGCGAAGTACGCCGCCGCCGAGGCCGCGCTTGCTGCCCTGGATGCGGCCATCCAGTGCCACGGCGGCAACGGCGTCACGACGGAGTACGGCCTGATGCCGTACTGGGGTCTAGCCCGCCTCCTTCGTATAGCGCCCGTGAATCGCGAGATGGTCCTCAACTTCGTTGCCCAGCACTCACTGGGACTACCCCGCTCGTACTAGGAGGACTCAATGCCCATCACCGAGGTCGAGAACAACCTCATCCACCGGGTGAACGTCGGCGACAGCCTCACCCGGGCTGCCGCCCGGTACCCGAGGTCACTGGCGCTCGCCGACCATGCCCGGCGGCTCACCTACCCTGAGCTGAACACCTGGGTCAACCAGGTAGCGGGTGGCCTCGCCTCCCTGGGATATCAGCGCGGGGATGCCCTCGCTCTGGCAAGTGGCAACAGCCTTGAGTTCCTCGTGACCTACTACGCGTGCGCCAAACTGGGAGTCGTCTGCGTGCCGATCAACCTCGGCTGGCGCTCACCGGAGATCGCCTATGTGCTTCGNCATTCNGAAGCCCGCGGCATAGTCGTGGAGGCACAGCTGCGAGCCGTCATGCTGCCTGCCATAGCCGAGGTTCAGGAAGTCGTCGACGTGATCGTGGCTCCGGGGCTCGGCAGTGGGCAGCAGGCCCCAGCCACGGACCCGAACGAGCTCACCTTCGCCGAGCTGTCGGCACGAGGGACCGACGAGGAACCGGCGTGCCTCGTGGAGGACCGCGATGCCCTCAGCTATCTCTACACCAGCGGCACCACCGCGTTTCCCAAGGGCGTCGTGGGCAGCCACACCGCCGTGTACCTCGAGTCGTTGACGATGGCCCTTGAGGCCCAGTTCCGCTCAGACGACCGCTTCGTTGCCGTGATGCCGATGTTCCACACCGCACAGCTCAACTGCCACTGCACCTCGGCGGTGATGGTGGGGGCTGCCATCTTCATCGAGCGCGGCTTCGACGCCACACGCCTGCTCGAACTGATCGAGTCCGAGCAGATCACCCAGGTTTTCGCCCTGCCAATGATGTACCGCGCGATGCTGGAGCACCCCGACATCGCGACGCGCGATCTCTCGAGCCTGCGCCGGGCGCTCTACGCCATGGCACCGATGCCGGAAGCACAGTTGCGCCGGTGCATCGAGGTCTTCGGGTGTGGCTTCTACCTGCTCTTCGGCCAGACCGAGATGAGCCCGACGGCGACGATCTTCCAGCCCGAACAGCAGCTCACCCACAACGGGTCCGTCGGCACTCCTGTCGTCAACGTCCAGGTCGCGATCATGGGAGCGGACGGCGGACTCCTGCCACCTGGGGACGAGGGCGAGATCGTCTACCGCGGTCCCCACACCCTGACGGAGTACCTCAAGAACCCCGAGGCGACGGATGCGGCATTCGAGCGGGGATGGTTCCACTCCGGCGACGTCGGGAGGTTCGATGACGACGGGGTGCTCTGGTTCACCGACCGATACAAGGACGTCATCAAGACCGGCGGTGAGAACGTCGCATCCATCGAGGTGGAGAAGGCCGTGTACGCCGCTGATCCCAACATCGCGGAGGCTGTCGTCGTCGGGCTACCGCACGATCGATGGAGCGAGGCCATCACCGCAGTCGTCGTGCTCGCAGAGGGGGCCGCCATCGACGAAGAGCGAATCATCGCGGCGGTGAAGGCCATCATCGATCCCTACAAGGCCCCCAAAGCGGTCCTCGTCGTCGACGAGCTCCCCAAGACGTCCACTGGGAAGATACAGAAGAACGAAGTCCGCAAGCGGTTCAAGGACCACTACGTCCGTTTTGAAGATGCATCCTCGTGAGGGTCAGTGACCATGGCTGACGTTGCCGTCACGAGAACACGTGACCCAGAACGCAGGGAGAAGATTCTTAGCGCGGCCACGACACTCATCGCCCGCAACGGATTCCACTCCGTTTCCATGACCGACATCGGAGGAGAAGCGGGCATCACCGGGGCCGGGATCTACCGCCACTTCGACAGCAAGGTCGCCATTCTCGTCTCTCTCTTCGAGAGAGTCATCGACGACCTCTTGACCGATGAACACGATATCGTCGCGGAATCGACCGACCTGTGCCGCAGCCTTCGCCTCCTGATCGACGGCCAAGTTGAGTTCGTCGTCGGGAACCGAGCGATCGCGCAGGTCTACCACAACGAAATCCAGAACCTTCCTGACGAGGACCACCGTCGACTGCGGCGCAAACAGCGCCTATACATTGAGGAGTGGGTTCACCTCCTGCGCGAACTGCGGCCCGGCCTCGACGACGCCACCGCACGCACGATTATCCATGCGGCCATCAGTGCCATCCAGTCATCTCTGTTTCACAACGTCGGCCTGACCGAGGACCGGCTGCGGGAGACGCTGGCGAATGCCGCGGCGGCGGTCCTGGAACTGCCGTGAACCCAAGCCAAGAAGAGCAATGACAGCGAGGCCCACCGCGCGACCGGCCTGAGCCGCCCCTTTGCCCGGAATCGAACGTCGTTCCCAACAGTAGGAGAAAACGTGCCGAAGGCTGACCAACCTCAGGACTGGACCGAGCCCGGCGCACACGAGGTGACGCCGGGGGTGTTCCGCATCCCGCTGCCGCTGCCGAACGACGCGTTGCGGGCGGTCAACGTTTACGCGGTCCGTGATGGTGACCAACTCGTGATGATCGATGGAGGGTGGGCGCTGGAGGAGAGTGAGGCGAAACTGGCTTCGTCGCTGGAGGGTATTGGCCACGGGCTGGGGGACATCTCGCAGTTCCTCGTGACCCACGTTCACCGTGATCACTACACCCAGGCAGTTGCCGTCCGGCGCCGTTTTGGTACGCGGGTGAGTCTTGGCGAAGGCGAGCGGGCGTCCCTGGAGGCGTTGAAACCGAAGAACGCACCATTCGAAATGCCACAGCTGGCGTTGCTGAGAGCAGCGGGCGCCGACGAGCTGGTCCGGGCGCTGCGCGGGGCCCCTCATGAGGGCAGGGACTCTGCGAACTGGACGGGTCCTGACCAATGGTTGCCCGATGGTGCCCGAATAAGCTTGGACAAACGCGACCTGGATGCGATTCGTACGCCTGGTCACACACAGGGCCATCTCGTCTTCCACGACGCGAGCGCGCATCTGCTGTTCTCCGGTGACCACGTTCTTCCGCACATCACCCCTTCCATCGGGTTCGAGGCGGCCATCGTCCCGTCACCATTGTCCGACTACCTGATCTCTCTGCAGCTGGTCCGGAACTTGCCGGACGCCATCATGCTCCCTGCTCACGGGCCCCCAGGGTCGAGCATCCATACGCGGGTGGACGAGCTACTGGACCATCACGAGGACAGGCTCGATGCAAGCCTCGCCGCGATAGGGGCCGGCGCCAGCACCGCATACGAGGTCGCGGCCCGGCTGGGATGGACACGAAGGCAGCGACGGCTGGCCGACCTTGACGACTTCAACAAGATGCTGGCCATCCTCGAGGCGGCTGCGCACTTGGAAGTCCTCGCTGAGCGCGGTCGGGCGACACGGGCCGAGGCCGACGGCCGGGTTCACTACACCCTCCCGGGGGTGGCTCCTCCCAGAATCGGCCTGGCTGTGCCAGCCAGTGATGAGGGTTGCCTTGCCGCGATGCCCTCGTCGTCCCCGACGCTCATCTCTGGTTTGGTGCCGCCGTCTCGGCCGAGCCTGCGCGCGTCGCGGCACATCTGATGGTGAGCAGATAGCAGCCAACAAGGCCGGAGCCGTGGCAGGGGCGAAGCCGGAGGTCCAGTACCTGGCGTTGAAGAATTGGTGGTGCCACACGATCTTCGTTCCACCCGGATACTTCCCCAAAGGGTCCCAGATGGGGAGGGGGCTGTGCGCAGGGTCGTCGACGGTCTCGGCCAGCGGCGACGGGGTCGGGGATCTTCCTGCGCCGGATCCTGACGGGAAGGGAGAGGTCGAGGCGGAGGTCAAGTTGGCCGCGAGCACGTTGGCGAAACGCTCGGTCCCCTGGTCGATCCCGCTGCAGGAGGTCTGCACGACCGGCGGGGCCGTGGGCAATGGGGGCCGCAGGTGGAGTCTCGGTTGAGCGACCACATGGACAGCTGGCCGACGCCCTGGGCGCGGGCGAACTGGTTGACGACGACGGCGTCTGCGAGGGTGAACTGCTCGGATGCGACGTTGTTCTGGCCGATCATCGGGATGATGCCGACCTTTGCCCAGGCGTGGCCGTCGTCGAGGCGCCGGCCGGCCTGCACGAAGGCCGCGCGTACCTGGGCGTGCAGCGTGGTGGACGCCTGGATGACCGCCCTGGACAGGGGCTGGGCGGGCGTGCTCACTGCGCCGAAGTCCATCGCCATCCCGTTGACCCTGCCAGGTCCACGCCCGCTGACAACATCCGCGCGAGCACCGGTGCGCCCGAGGCGGTGAGCCCGGTCGGGGACACCGGCAGGGTCAGCCAGACGGCCAGGTTGCGGCCGGCGGTTCTCACGTGGTCCTGGACGTTCTTGATGGCAGCGGCTCGACGGGTCGCGGCGGCAGTGTCCTCCAGCGAGGCACCCTGGATGTCGAGGTCGATGCTGGTGAGCTCGTACCGGTCGACGACGGACTGGTAAGCCTCACGCAGGGCCATGGGGTCGGTGCACGTTGAGGCCGGTTCGCTGCCTGCTTGCCCGCCGAAGGAGACGCGGGCTTGGCCGCCTACGAGGCGCAACTGGGACATGCGTCGGTCCAGGTCGAGGCGGGATGTGGCCTGGTCGAGGGTGTAGGCCCCTCCCCACGTGGCGGTGCAGTGGTGGTCGGGGCCGGCCACGACGAAGGACAGAATGACGTTCGACTGTGCCGGGCCGGGTGGTGTCTCGAACGGATAGGTGGGCGTCGCAGTCACGTCCACGTAGGCGGCGAAGATCGGGGGCGCCGGTATCGGGGGCGTCGAGACCGCGGCCGAGATGGCCCGCGTACCGGTCCAACCGACGAGGGCCGTGCAGAGCAGGACGACGCCGACTCGCAGAAGCGAGATCCGCGTCCGCCAGTACGGCAACTGGTGGGTACTCGCGGGGTACAAGTCTGCGGTAGCCATCCGGTTCCGTCGGCACAGCTTGCGCCGTGCCACTCCCCTACGCCAGCCGGGGCTGGCGTAGGGGNCGCGTCGCTTCAGGAGACCGGAGTCCCCAGCGCAGCTGCACCGCACCCGAGGGTGGCTGGTGTCTGACGGCTGCTTGCTTCGCCGGCGTCGCTCACGCCGCAAGAACAAGGTCCCGCCCAGCCGACCCGGGCGGGATGCCCGAGCCGGCGGTGCGGGCCAGCTCGGTCCTGGCGAGAGCTGCCAGGTTCCGGGCTGCGTTCACGTCACGGTCCAACCTCAGACCGCAGGCCGTGCAGGTGTACTCGCGCTCGGACAGGGGCAGCTTGGTTTTCACTGCGGCGCAGTCCGAGCACGTCTTACTCGACGGGTAGAACCGGTCGGCCTTGACGACGGCCGAGCCGCGCTTGGCGGCCTGCCGGGTCAGCAGTTCGACGAACAGCCCGAACCCGTTGTCGCCGACGGACCGGCTGAACCGGAAGCCCTTGGTCTTGCGCGCCATCCCGCGCAGGTTCAGCGTCTCGACTCCGACGGCCTGGGCGTGTTCGGTGAGGGCGATCGCGAGGTGCTGCTGCCAGGTCTCGCGCCGCGCGGCGACCCGGCCGTGCAGCTTCTGCACCCGGGCCAGGGCCTTGGCGTGCCGCCTGCTGCCCGGGATGGTGCGCTTGAACGCGCGTTGCGCGACCGCGAGGTCCTTCAGNGCCCGNCGCAGGAACAGGGGTGCGNCGATGTGGCCGGCGACGTCGGTCACGCCCGNCAGGGGCTTGTCGAGGGTGGCAAAATGCCGGCCCATCCCGGCATCCACGCCTACGGCTGCGGCCCGCGACCGGACCAGGTGCCGAGTCGGCTGGGTCTTGGCGGCAGGCAGCACCCGCATCCGCAGGGACGCCCACCAGTAGCCGCCCGAGAACGAGAAGGTGACCTCCTGGACCTGGCCGCGGCCGCCGGCGATGAGCTTCGCGGCCCGCCGGCCGCGGTTGTCCTTCACGACCGGAACGCTCGCGAGCTGCGCGGACGCGGCGCTACCGAACTCGCGACGGGTCACCATCGAGATCGGCAGCGCCAGGGCCCGGCCGCCGTCGGTGAGCCAGACGGAGTCCTTCTCCTTGAAGGTGACTGGCACCAGGCCGGCGTCGACTCCGCGCTTCTTGCGGAACCGCGGGAACTGTGACGACCCGGTCTTCCACTTCGCCAGCCCGGCGGCCAGCTGATGGGCCTGCCGGTCCAGCACCAGGTACGGGACCTGCGCGTGCCAGGGCAGCCAGCAGTCCCGGTTCGCGCGGAGCAGCTTCTCCAAGCCGAACTTGTGCCACGAGAGCGCGGGAGTCAGGTCCTGGTCGGCCACACCGTAGGTCTTCTCCGCGGCGCGCTGTCCGAGGTTCGCCTTCACCTGGAACAGCAGGGTGTTGTATGCGGCCCGTGCCGTGCCGCAGTACCCGCGGAGCAGCTCGACCTGCGCACCGGACGGGTTTAGGCGCAGCTTCACGACCTGGGTCACGCCCAGGTCGGAACTGATGCGCACGGTCACGCTGTGCACAGTGCCAGGTGGGTCGGACAGTGCACGCGGGTCAGGCCAGTTTATACCCCGCGGGTACCCACCTGTTGCCGTACTGGCGCGTCCGGGGGGGCGAGGCGTGGCGGTGGGCGTGGTCATCGGGAGGCCCTGGTGCGGTGGAGGTGCGCGGCCGCGTTCGGCATGACGGGCTGGATGGGAGGGATCGTCATGAGACTCAGGAGTATCTCTGGTGGGTGCGGGTCTCCCCGCGGCGTGGTGGCGGGACGTCGGCGACCGCGATTTGGGCGGCAAACTCGGGCATCATGCGCATTTGCGCGTTGCCTCCTGCGGCATCTTTCGGTCGGCTCTCAGCCCCCTGCGCACACCCGTGAGCCGCCTTCGCGTTGTGCTCTCGACCGATGAACCACTGACCTGCCCTCCTGGCGGTTTCGGTTTCGGGTTCGACGCAGGATTCCTGGCCGCTTCGCTTGGCCGCCGTCGAGGCGGGAAAACCTTCGACGCAGTGTCACGTGAGAAGGGTGCGGCGCGGGCCATCCGCGCGCGGGGCCGGGTGGGCGAGGACGGCGGTGGCACCTGCCACCGCGAGTCCGCTCTCTGCGACGATGACCGGGTTCAGTTCCAGCTCGGCGACCTCCGGCAGATCGTCGGCCAGGCATGATAGCCGGGCGGCGAGGTCCTCCAGTGCGGTGACGTCCAGGCACGGAGCGCCCCGATATCCCATCAGCCTCGGGGCGGCTCGGACCGAATGGATCAGCTCGGCCACGTCCAGGTCGGTCAGTGGAGGGATGCGGTGCGCCAGGTCGCCGAGCAGCTCGGAGGCGTCCCCGGCCAACCCAAACGAGATCACTGGGCCGAACAAGTCGTCCTCCATCGTCCGTAGTACACAGGAGGCGCCCTCGGGAGCCATGCGCTGGACGAGGAAGGAGGTGCCGGGCCCGGTCCGCCGCCCCAGCACCTGCAGCCCGGCCCGTAGCTCCTGCGGCCCTGCAACCCCCAACATGACACCGCCGAGCTCCTGGCGATGACGAAGTCGCTGGTCTGTGGTCTTCAGTGCGACCGGCCATCCGAGGCGATCGCCCGCCTGGACCGCTTGCTCCTGTCCGGTCACGGTCGCCGTCGGCCACAGAGCTACCCCGTAGCAGGCCAGCAGTGCGCTGATATCGGCCGTGGCCAGGTGCACGCCGGTGGGGGGCTCGACCCCGGTCAGACGCTGTTCGACGAACTGTCGGGCCCGGACCCGGTCGATGCCCGGCGGGTCGACGCGGATCCCTGGGTCGCGTCCCCGCCACTGACCGTAGCGAACCGCCGACCCAAGCGCCAGGACAGCGTCCTCAGGTGTCGGGTACGCCGGTATGGACCGCACTCGACGGGCCTGGGTGAGCCCGCCGTCGGTGACGCCCCGCACGCCGAGCAAGCAGGCCACGGTGGTCTTGTCGCTGGCGGCCGAGACCTCCTTGAGGGCGTTCAGCACCTCAGGGCTGACCGCCCCCAGAGGTGGGATGAAGCACGCCACCACCGCGTCAATCCCCTCGTCGGCATAGCAGAGTTCGAGGGCCTCTCGGAACTCTGTGGCGCTGGCCTGCGGGCGCACCGTGAGTGGTTCCAGACCAACGCTGAGCCCCGAGCTTCTGGCGGCATCAGAGACCAAGACCGCCATGGCCTGGGAGTTGCCCACGATCCCGAGGCGCGGGCCTGCGGGCAGCGGCTGGTACAGCAGCAGCTGGGCCAGGTCGAAAAGCTGGTGCACGTTGTCGACCCGAATGACTCCGGCCTGGCTCAGCAGGGAGTCCAGCACCTCTCGGGGTGCTCGGGATGCGCGAACTGTATGTCCGGGCGGGACGCCGTACCCGCTGACCCCGGACTTCACAACCACCACCGGTTTCTTGTGGGCCAGCCGCCTGGCGATGCGGGAGAACTTGCGAGCGTTGCCGATGCTCTCCAGGTACAGGCCCACCACAGCTGTGTCTGGGTCCTCCTCCCAGTACTGCATACAGGCGTTTCCGGACACATCGGCGCGGTTGCCGGCCGAGACGAAACTGGAGATCCCCAGAGCGCGCCGCCCAGCTGAGGCCAGCACCGCGACTCCCAGCGAGCCGGACTGGCTGAACAGGCCCAGCCCGCCGAGCGGGGGGAGTTGAGCGGCCATGGAAGCGTTGAGTCGCACACGGGGGTTGGTGTTGAGCAGGCCCATCGAGCTGGGGCCGACGACGCGCATGCCATGCAACCGGGCGACCCGGACTAGCTCACGCTGGCGGTCGAGTCCATCCTCCTCACCTGTCTCGGCAAAGCCACCGGACATCACGATCAGGCCCCGCACGCCGGCGAGGCCGCACTCGCGCACCACCTCCAGCACGGCGCCAGCGGGGACGGCGATCAGGGCCACGTCAACGGGGCCGGGCACCTCGCCGACCCCGGCGTAGGACCGCACTCCCTGGAGCTCGTCCACCTTGGGGTTGACCACGCACACCCGACCGGTGAAGCCGGCGTCGAGGATGTGCTGGAGAGCCTGCGCCCCGACCGAGTCCGGGTCACGGCCTGCGCCGATGACGGCGATGGAGGTCGGCTCCAGCAGCGTTCGCAGACTGGTGGCCTCGGATCGGTGCTCCCGCGCCTCCATCACAGCCAGCGAGCGGTCGGTGGGATCGATGTCGAAGGCCAGTGCGATCATCTCGTGGTTCGGGTGGTGGGTGACCTCATAGCCCGCGTCGCGGAAGACGGCTACCATCTTCTGGTTCTGGGGCAGGACGTCTGCGACGAACCGGTGGATGCCCCGCTCACGCGCCGCCGCCGTGAGGTGCTCGAGCAGCACCGACCCCAGACCCCTTCCATGATGGGCGTCGGAGATGTTGAAGGCGACCTCGGCCTGCTGCTCGTCGATGCGATCGTAACGAGCCACCCCGACGATCTCGCCGCCGATCAGCGCGATGATCGCCACTCGGGTGATGTGATCGACATGGGTGAACTGCTGCAGGAGCTGCTCGGAGAGCTTAGGCATCGGGACGAAGAAGCGCAGAAATGCCGACTCGGGGGACTGGGCGACGTGCATTCGCTGCAGCGCCTCGGCGTCCTGGGGAGTGATAGGTCTCAGATGTGCGGTCGTGCCGTCCCGCAGGACGACATCCGCTTCCCAGTGCCGCGGGTAATCCACATGGGCGCCGAACGGCATGAGCTCAGCGTAGGGCTTAGGGGATGCGGATCGACATCCTGGCTTGCCGAGCAGCTGGCTTGCCGAGCAGCTGGCTGGCCGAGGGCAGCTCGTCCTACCGCGGTCATGAGGCCCGGCCCGCCGGTCGTCACGAACCTCGCTGAATTCTGGTGTTCAACCAGTTCCAGGTGCAGGAGTTCGAAGACTCATTCTCCGATCAGACGCCACGGCCCGGCGGAGGCGACCGGTGCGCAGAACCCCTTAGTGATCCGCCCGAAGATGGCGTCTGAGGCCTTTTCGACACGCCACCTGTCGGTGACGCCCAGCGCATCCGCGGCGATGGCCGACCGCGGCCAGTTCGCCGTCGGGGGGCACAACGCCACAGATTTCCTTCGCCCCAGTACCGCCGTCCGCGGAGGTGCTCGCCGAACCGCCTCAGCAGGGGCGTACACAGCAGCTGTGGCTCGTGACGATCACCAGCGAGCAGCGCAAGGAACTCGCCTGCGGCCAACTCCGCCTGCAGAACGTCGCCCACTCCCAGCCCGACGCCTGAGTCGGAGCACGGTCACCGCCATCCGGTGACCCGCCCGCCGTGCCCGTTCGGTGGTTGCGCCGACCAGGAGATGTCAGCGCGTGAGACGGTCGGCAGGAAATACGACACTGGCCTAACGCGAAACGATGATTATGTGGCATGTTGGGAACTCCTCGACAAGATCGGAGTGACTCGCCATGGCAGTTCCCAGCGCACTTGTGCTTGGCGGCGGCGGCGGTATCGGCGCCGCAGTGAGTCGCCGCCTGGCTGCCACCCATGCCGTGATGGTCGGCTGTTGGAAGGACCTCGACCGCGCCAAACGGCTGGTCGACGGCCTGGCTGCCGAAGGCAGCACGGCTCAGGTAATCCAGTCCGATGCGACTAGCGAGGCCGGGGTCGTGGCCGCCTTCGACGCGGCCGAGGAGCTGGGGGACCTGCGCGTCGTCGTCCACTGTGTGGGCGGCTGGGACTACCCGAGGATCACCGACCTGACCGAGCAGCTCATTGACGACTCGCTGGCCCTCAACCTGGGCTCGGCATTGCTGGCGCTGCGTGAGTCCGCGCGACGTGTGGTCGACGGCGGGCGCGTGGTCCTCCTGTCGAGCGCCGCCGCACAGCTTGCGCCGGCCCGGCAGAGCACGTACGCCGCAGCCAAGGCAGGTCTTGAAGCGGCCGCGCGCGTGGCAGCCAAGGAGGTTGCTGCCCGCGGGATCACCGTGAATGTGGTGCGGCCCGGGGCCACGGACACCGAGGCACTGCGCCGGGGTACCTCGCCCAAGGCCATCGAGGCGATGTCCGGCGCTAACGCCATGCGGCGACTCGGCACCCCTGATGACATCGCCGGCGCCGTGCTCATGCTGTGCGCTGCCGACTCCGGATGGGTCACAGGCGCTGTGATCGACGCGACAGGAGGACTGACATGACCGAGATGATCGCCCGCGAGCGGGCGCAAAAGCACGGCGACAGGCTGCCGAACAGGTGCGGGGTCGTGGGTGGTGGGCGCATGGGCGCCGGCATCGCCCACGCACTCCTGCTGGCCGGCTCCGAGGTCGACCTGGTGGAGCGAGATGAGGAATCGGCGGCGGCTGCCAGGCAGCGGGTGGAGCGTGCCGTCCTGGTCAGCGTCAAGCGGGGTCAGGTCGAGTATCCGGGCAAGGTGATGTCCCGGCTTCGCACGGTGCACCGTCACGGCGACCTCGCCGGAGTCAGGCTTGTGGTGGAAGCTGTTCCCGAGGATCTGGACCTGAAGCTGACGACGTTGCGCGCGATCGAGGACGTTGTTGCTCCCGACGCCGTCATAGCCTCCAACACGAGCAGCATCTCGCTGGACACCTTGTCTCAGGCGCTTGCCCGGCCGGAGCGACTGCTGGGGCTCCATTTCTTCAACCCCGTGCCCGCCAGCAAGCTGGTCGAGGTCATCATCGCCACCACCACGGCGTCGGATCTGCGCGAGCGGGCCGTGTCCTGGGTGGAGCAGCTGGGCAAGACACCGGTCGTCATCCGGGACGCCCCCGGCTTCGCCAGCAGCCGCCTCGGGGTCGCGCTCGGGCTGGAGGCGATCCGGATGGTCGAGGAAGGGGTCGCCTCGGCGCACGACATCGACGCCGCGATGACCCTCGGCTACGGCCACCCGACCGGACCGCTGCGGCTGACCGACATGGTCGGCTTGGACGTGCGTCTCGGGATTGCCCACTACCTGGAGCGGGAGCTGGGGCCGAGGTTCTCGCCACCGGACCTGATGGTGAGGCTGGTTGAGCAGGGCCATCTCGGCCGCAAGAGCGGTCGGGGCATTTATGACTGGACACAGGAGGAGGGCGCATGAGCGCCGACGTACTCGAGAGCTGGGTTGCGGGCCAATGGAAGGGCGGCGCCGGTGACGGCCAAGTCGTGCGGGATGCAGTGACCGGCGAGCATGTTGTGCACGTCACGAGCGCGGGCCTCGATCTGGCCGAGGTGGCTCGCTACGCGCGGCAGGTCGGCGGACCGACGCTGCGCGCCTTGGACTTCGCCGAGCGTGCCGCCGTGCTCAAGGAGGTCGCGGCCGCGCTCGAGGCCCGCAAGGAGGAGCTCTACGACCTGTCTGCGCGAGCAGGCTCGACGCGTGGCGACTGCGCAGTGGACATCGACGGTGGCATCGGCACGACCTTCGTCTACTCCAGCATCGGGCGCAAGGGGCTTCCCCAGGGGCCAGTGGTGGTGGAGGGCTCCCAGGAGCCGCTGGGCAAGGGTGGGACGTTCGCCGGCCAGCACGTGCTGACCTCGCCCCACGGACTGGCCCTGCAGGTCAACGCTTTCAACTTCCCCGTCTGGGGCATGCTGGAGAAACTGGCCCCTGCGCTCTTGGCAGGAGTCCCCACGGTGGTCAAGCCGGCCACTCAGACCTCCTACATCACGGCTCACGCGGTGAGCATCCTGGACGAGGCGGGAGTCCTGCCCGAGGGCGCCCTGCAGCTGATCTGCGGCTCGCTCGGCGACTTCTTCGACCTCCTGGGCGGCCAGGACCATGTCGGCTTCACGGGGTCGGCTGACACTGCGGCACTGCTGCGCGGCCACTCGGCCGTCACGTCCCGGTCGGTGCGCTTCAACGCCGAGGCCGACTCGCTGAACTGCTCGGTGCTCGGGCCGGACGCCGGCCCCGACAGTGCGGAGTTCGACTTGTTCGTCAAGGAGCTCGTTCGGGAGATGACAGTCAAGGCCGGACAGAAGTGCACCGCCATCCGGCGGGGCTTCGTGCCCGCCGCGCTTCTGGACGACGTCACCGCGGCAGCCGCCGACCGGCTCTCGAAGGTGGTTGTCGGCGCTCCGGGCGCCGACGGCGTCACCATGGGAGCGCTCGTCAGCACGGCCCAGCGGGACGACGTGCGCCGGGCAGTACGCACCCTCGCGTCCGCCGGCCGGATCGTCTATGGCGACCCCGACCGCGTGGAGGTCGTCGGCGCCGACGCCGAGGTGGGAGCGTTCCTCTCGCCAGTGCTGGTGCAGGTCACCGACGCCGGACGGTCCGAGCCGCACGAGGTTGAGGCGTTCGGGCCGGTCAGCACGCTGATGCCGTACACCGACACCGACGGGCTGCTCGCCCTGGTCGCCCGCGGTGAGGGGTCCCTGGCCGGCTCGGTCGTCTCCCATGACCCCGGCTTTGTCCGCGACGTCATTCTCGGCGCCGCGCCCTTCCACGGACGCCTGCTGGTCCTTGACCGCGACAACGCAGGCGAGTCCACCGGTNACGGCATGCCCATGCCGCAGCTGGTCCATGGCGGCCCCGGACGAGCCGGCGGGGGACAGGAAGAGGGCGGCCTACGCGCCGTATACGGACACCTGCAGCGCACGGCACTCCAGGGGAGTCCGCAGCTGCTGAGCTTCGTTCTGGGCGAAGACCCNGGTTAGAAATAGTCGACAAAACCTTGGCAGAAACACAGAAGNAGTGTAGAACTTTGTCTAGCAACTGAAGTCCAACCACAGGAGAGCTGATGTCCACTGACGCCCGAACCGGACCCGCACCGCGCCCCACAGGACCACTCAGCACCATCGACTACAGCGAGCGCATCCCCAACAACGTCGACTTGGCCGGCGATCGGCGGCTGCAGCGCGCGCTCGAGGGCTGGCAGCCAAAGTTCCTGGACTGGTGGAAACAACTCGGCCCCGCGCTGCCGACCAAGGACGTGTACCTTCGCACGGCGACCGCCGTCGGTCGCGACGGCTGGGCACACTTCGACCACGTGCCGATGGAGCAGTACCGCTGGGGCATCTTCTTGGCCGAGCGCGATCCCGAGCGCAAGGTCACCTTCGGCAAGCACCGGGGTGAGCCGGTCTGGCAGGAGGTTCCGGGAGAGCACCGCGCCGACCTGTTACGTCTGATCGTGGTCCAGGGCGACACCGAGCCAGCATCCGTCGAGCAGCAGCGCGTCCTAGGTAGCAACGCGCCGAGCCTGTACGACCTGCGCAACCTCTTCCAGGTCAACGTGGAGGAGGGTCGCCACCTCTGGGCGATGGTCTATCTGCTGCACGCCTACTTCGGTCGGGAGGGTCGTGAGGAGGCCGAGCAGCTGCTCAAGCGCAACTCTGGCGACCTGGACAGCCCGCGCATCCTCGGTGCCTTCAACGAGGAGACCACTGACTGGCTGCAGTTCTTCATGTTCACCTACTTCACCGACCGCGACGGCAAGTACCAGCTCGGCACCCTCAAGGAGTCGGCCTTCGACCCGCTGGCTCGTACCTGCGAGTTCATGCTCAAGGAGGAGGCACACCACATGTTCGTCGGTACCACAGGAGTCCAGCGGACGGTGGAGCGCACCGCCGAACTCATGAGGGAGCAAGGCACTGCTGACATCTTCTCGCACGGAGGCATCCCCCTCACGGTGATCCAGAAGTACCTCAACTTCCAGTTCTCGGTTTCCATGGACCTGTTCGGTTCCGAGCAGTCGACCAACGCGGGCAACTACTACTCCTCGGGGCTCAAGGGCCGCTGGATGGAGACCCGTCGCAAGGATGACCACGAGCTGCTCGAGGCCGAGCGCACCATGAATGTCGTCGAGGGCGACAAGATCGGCCAGAGGACCGTCCCGATGCTCAGCGCGCTCAACCTCGACCTGCGAGACGAGTACGCCGCGGACTGCGCCAACGGCGTCCGCCGCTGGAACCAGGCACTGGAGGACGCCGGGCTCCAGGAGCGCCTCTTTCTGCCACACGAGGGCTTCAACCGGGCCGTCGGTACCTACTCGAGCCACCACCTCAGCCCTGAAGGTGAGGTGCTCGATGAGGCGACCTGGCAAGCGCGCAAGTCCGACTGGCTGCCCAGCGACCAGGACCGCGAGTCGGTCGCCAAGCTGATGGTGCCCGAGTACGAGGCGGGCAAGTTCGCCAGCTGGATCGCCCCGCCGCAGGCCGGCATCAACGAGCAGCCCGTCGAGTTCGACTACGTGCACCTCAAGGCGGAGGCGCTCGCCTGAGCAGGCCCAGACCCATGATGACCGGGTTCGGATCAGTACTGGTGGTCCTCGATGTTGACGTGGCCGCCGCTGTCCTCATGGCCGGGGCCAAGGAGTCCGAAGGAAGGGGTCGGTCTGCGGCCGGGGCGGCGGGTCGTGCAGGTGCCGCATGGTTCGCGACCCCACCCCGCTCGTGCAGCGCGCTGTCGCTGCCGCGACAGCCGCGACTGGTCAACCAGTCGCGGACCTCTCTCCTGTCGGATGGGTTGCGCGGACGGTGTGGCACACGCAGTTGGTCCCTCGCGTACTGGCCTCAGGCCCGAGGTTGTCCAGGATGAAACCTCCACAGATCGGGCAAGGTGAGCGTCCCCGAGTCTGCGGCCGTGGGCGCGCTGCGCACGTCGATGTCGGCGGGGCCAGCGCGCCGGTCAGCTGCGCTGGCCTGCCTCGTCGTCCATGCGCTCCCACTGCGCTTGTGCCGTGCGGTGCCAGCGGTCGTGGCGGTCATGGAACGTCGCCGCTGCGCGCGGACCCGGCCAGTCGTGGTCAAGGAGCTCGCTGGGCAGATCAGGGTCCAGGAACGGGAACCAGCGCCATTTCTGGACAAGGTTCACCTGGTTGACGAACGCGTCCCGCGCGGTCGGGGCTCTGAGACGCTCGAACTGGTTGATGAAGGCCAGGTATCGCTTCTCAACATCGTTGAGATCCCATGCCGCGGACATCAGCTTGGCGGGGTCGCCGGCGGTGGTGGCGGTACCGGTCCAGGCGAAGGCTCGTTCGCGCAGGCCCAGGTCCTCGATCACGGCGCGGACCTCGTCCTCCTTGCTGGCATCGGGAACCACCCACAGTCCGGGCGACGGCGACCCTAGACCCAGCCAGGTGAGCCTGGTGCGCAGTCGATGGCGGAGCTGTCGTTGACTCTCCGGAACCCCCACGGTCAGCACGAGCCAACGGCCATCCCATGGGCGAGGCTGACGCATGAAGCCGTAGATGCGCTCGGTGCCTTCGCGCAGGAGCTGGTCACCGGTGCCGGTCAGCTCCCAGCGGACCCGTCGGCCGTGCCGGGTCGAGGACATCAGACCCTCGCCGGCGACCCGGGACAACGCCTGACGGGCCGACTTCTCCTCGATCCCGAGAGTGCCGAAGGCTTCGACCAGCGTGCCCGTCCAGACCTCGCCGCAGCCGGGAAGGACGAACTCCCCAAGGATCGTGAGCAGCAACGAGCGCGCGCTGGGGGAGCCTGACTCGCGCTGACGGCCGGTCGCCTCGGCCGTCCAGGCGGGCACGGGTTCCTTCGTGGGCGCGTTCAGCACCACGATGCCCTCCCGTCCTGGTCATCTCCTGGGCTCAGAATTGTCTCAGTCCGTGGAGTGTTTCTTCGGGATTTGCACACGCGCGAGTCCCGGGCTGAAAGTAAATGCTACAAATACTTGACGAAACACACAAGTTTCGTCGAGTATTTGATGAAGCCGCCATTCCATCCGACCTGCTGAGAGGTGTGACATGTCTGTCGCTGCCGACGTGACCCAGAGCCTTGCCGACGAGGACGTCCAGCCGGCACCTGCCGCGCCCCCAGCCGTCAGCTTCTTCACGTCCCCGGACCGCTACCGCCACTGGCGCTTGGACGTCGACGGCGAGGTGGCCACGGCGACCTTGACCGTCGACGAGAACGGCGCCCTGGTGGCCGGCTACGAGCTGAAGATGAACTCGTACGACCTTGGCGTCGACATCGAGCTCTACGACTTGGTCCAGCGCCTGCGGTTCGAGCACCCGGGCGTGAAGTCGGTTGTGATGACCGGCGGTCTGGAGCGCATGTTCTGCGCTGGCGCGAACATTCGCATGCTCGCTCAGTCCTCACACGGTTGGAAGGTCAACTTCTGCAAGTTCACCAACGAGACTCGCAACGGCATCGAGGACGCCACGGCCCATTCCGGCCAGACGTGGATTGCCGCGCTCAACGGCACTGCTGCCGGCGGTGGCTATGAGCTCGCCCTGGCGTGCGACCAGATCGTCCTGATCGACGACGGCTCGTCCGCCGTCTCGCTACCCGAGGTACCGCTGCTCGGTGTGCTGCCTGGTACTGGTGGTCTGACGCGTGTCGTCGACAAGCGGTTCGTCCGCAAGGACCGGGCGGACCTGTTCGCCACCAAGTCTGAGGGCTACCGGGGCACCACGGCGGTGGAATGGGGCCTGGTCGACGCGACTTTCCCGCGCCACGCGTTCGCGAAGGAGGTCAAGCGGCGCGCCACCGATGCCGCGGCCACGTCGAAGCGGCCGGCCAGCGCACAGGGCGTGCAGCTGACCCCGCTGGTCCGCGAGGTCTCCGGCGACGAGATCACCTACCCGTATGTCACCGCGAAGATCGACCGCGCGGGTCGCCGCGCCGACATCACCGTGCAGGGCCCGAGCCAGGCTCCGCCCGCCGACGCTGCCGCGGTGCTGGCCCAAGGCGTGGACTACTGGCCGATGGCCCTGACCCGCGCACTGGACGACCTGATCCTTCACCTGCGCACCAACGAGCTCGAGATCGGCAGCTGGGTGCTGCGAACCGCCGGTAACGCCGACCAGGTGCTCGCCTTTGACGCCCAGCTCGCAGAGCTGTCCGACGACTGGTTCGTCGCTGAGGTGCACCACTACTACAAGCGGACGCTCAAACGTCTGGACGTCACCAGCCGAAGCCTGTTCGCCGTCATCGAGCCGGGCAGCTGCTTCGCCGGCCTTCTGTTGGAGCTGGCCCTGGCTGCGGACCGTCAGTACATGCTCGAGGGCGTGTACGAGGACGTCGCCCCGGACGCCGACCCCGCCACCATCGTGGCGACCGCCTCCAACGACGGCGCTCTCCCGATGGGCAATGACCTCTCCCGGCTGCAGTCCCGCTTCTGGGGCCACGACGAGAACATCGATGCCGCCCGCGTCCGGTTCGGCGAGAAGCTCGACGCTGCAGCAGCCGTCGAGCTCGGCCTGGTCACGATGGCCCTGGATGACATCGACTTCCAGGACGAGCTGCGCATCGTCCTGGAGGAGCGCGCCTCCCTGTCGCC
>JGI24140J50213_10000369_pt1 | contig 21227 bp, 18 predicted proteins | sample BarGraIncu00222A_FD_50213 | JGI IMG/M metagenome (IMG submission 50213)
CGGGTCCCACGGGTTCGCCGGTCCCGTCGTGGGCGCAGGACCGTAGCGAGGAGGCGGCGGCGCGTACGGGTCTGGCGGCGCGAACGGGTCCGGTGGCGCATGCGGGCTCGGTGGGACGTACGGGCTCGGCGCNGCGTACGGGTCCGGGGGCGGCGGCGGCGCGGGGCCCTCGGGCGGCTCGCTCATGCTGNTGATGCTGCCAGAGGCCGGACACCGCAGGCGGGAAGCACGCGGGGGAGCGGCACAATGGGNGGTATGCCCGGGAGCCCGCCGCAGTCCTCGCTCGACCCCGTGATCGCTGCCCGCCTCAAGCGCGACGACCACGGGCTGTTCGCGGCGGTCGCCCAGCAGTGGGACACCGGCGAGGTCCTCATGGTCGGCTGGATGGACGACGAGGCGCTGCACCGGACGCTCACGTCCGGCCGGGTCACATACTTCAGCCGCAGCCGTGGCGACTACTGGCGCAAGGGCGACACCTCCGGCCACGTGCAACTGGTGCGCGAGGTGCGCCTCGACTGCGACGGCGACGCGCTGCTGGTGCGGGTCGACCAGGTCGGGGCGGCCTGCCACACCGGCGACCGCACCTGCTTCGACGCCGGGCTCCTCACGCCTTAACCCGGCGATCGCTGCAGACGTCCTTGCCGTAGTGACAGCCAGGACATCTGCAGCGATCGGGTCGTGCGGTGGGGCGTGGTCAGACGGTGATGACGTACGTGTTCATGATCTTGTCGGCGAAGGTCTGCTTCTTGGCGTCCCAGATCGGCCACAGGTAGCCGACGTAGCACGGGATGCCGTCGACGATGTGGCAGATCCAGCGGACGATCGCGTTGCCCGGGCCGACGATCTGCCCGTCACGTGCGCTCACCAGCTTGGTGCCGGCGATCTTCTTGCCGTACGACTGGCCGGTCGTGCCCTCGAGGTACTTGTTGTAGATGACCCAGCCGAGGGCCACCAGGCTGAGCAGGCTGCCGAGGCTGAAGCTGATCACGAACTCGACGAAGATGGCGACCGCGAACGGCGCGAAGTAGTCGATCAGGCCGCCGATCGCTCGGGCGGGCCACTCGGCGAGGTTGCCGGGGGCGGCAGCCATCGGGGCGCCGTAGGCAGGGGCCACGGGAGCCCCGTAGCCGGGCGGCGGGGCGGCATAGCCGGGCGGAGGAGCCTGTGGGGCGCCGTAGGCAGGCGGCGGCGGGGGCGGGGGAGGAGGCGGCGGTGCAGCAGGTGGGGGCCCGTAGTCGCCGGCGGGAGCCGCCGGGGGGACAGGGGGCTGCTCAGGCTGCTCGGGCGGCAGGGTCGGGTCGGACATGTGATGCCCCTTCGTTCGGCCCATTCGGGCCGGTGACCAGCACGGACGGCGCTGACGCTATCGATCTCTGGGCCCTCGCGGGAGTGGTTAGGGCTGCGACCCGCCGGAATACGGAAGACTGTCCGTATGTACACGGCAGCCCAGACGCCCGACCTCGAGGCCTTCCGGGCCCTCGCGAGGGACCGTCGGGTGGTCCCGGTGACCCGCCGGCTGCTGGCCGACGGGGACACGCCGGTGGGTCTGTACCACCGCCTCGCCGGCAGTCGCCCTGGCACGTTCCTGCTCGAGTCGGCCGAGCACGGCCGGGTCTGGTCGCGCTACTCCTTCATCGGGGTACGGTCCGCGGCGACCCTGACCGAGCGCGACGGCAGCGCGGTCTGGACCGGCACCCCACCGGTCGGCGTACCCCTGTCCGGTGATCCACTGGTGGCGCTCCGCGAGACCGTGGCGTTGCTGCACACCCAAAGGCTGCCGGGGCTGCCGCCCCTGACCGGCGGCATGGTCGGCTTCATCGGCTACGACGCGGTCCGCCGCCTCGAGCGGCTGCCCGAGCTGGCCAAGGACGACCTCCAGCTGCCCGAGCTGGCGATGCTGTTCGCCACCGACCTGGCCGTCCTGGACCACGAGGACGGCTCGGTCCTGCTCATCGCCAACGCGGTCAACTACGACGCGACCGACGAGCGCGTCGACGAGGCCTGGGCCGATGCGGTGGCCCGGCTCGACGCGATGGAGGGCTCGCTCGCGCTCCCGTCCGAGCCGCTCGCGGTGAGACTCGACTGGGCGGCGCAGCCCGACTACCGCAACAACACCGAGCGGGCCGACTACCTGGCGGCCGTCGAGCGCGCCAAGGAGGAGATCCGGGCCGGCGAGGCGTTCCAGGTCGTCGTCTCCCAGCGGTTCGAGCTGGACACGACGGCCTCGGCCCTCGACGTCTATCGCGTCCTGCGGGTGACCAACCCGAGCCCCTACATGTACCTGCTCCGCTTCGACGGCTACGACGTCGTGGGCTCGAGCCCGGAGGCGCTGGTCAAGGTGACCGGTGACCGGGCGCTGCTGCACCCCATCGCCGGGACGCGCTGGCGGGGGGCCACCCCCGAGGAGGACGCGGCACTCGCGACCGAGCTGCTCGCCGACGACAAGGAGCGGGCCGAGCACCTGATGCTGGTCGACCTCGGGCGCAACGACCTCGGGCGGGTCTGCGCGCCCGGCACCGTCGAGGTCGTCGACTTCATGAGCGTCGAGCGGTACAGCCACGTGATGCACATCGTGTCGACGGTGGTGGGGCGGGTAGCCGACGGGAACACCGCCTACGACGTGCTGGCCGCGACGTTCCCGGCCGGCACGCTCTCGGGCGCGCCCAAGCCGCGGGCGATGGAGATCATCGAGGAGCTTGAGCCCACGCGACGGGGGCTGTACGGCGGCTGCGTCGGCTACCTCGACTTCGCCGGCGACCTGGACGCGGCCATCGCCATCCGTACCGCCCTGCTGCGCGACGGCACCGCTTACGTCCAGGCCGGGGGCGGGATCGTCGCCGACTCCGACCCGGTCGCCGAGGACACGGAGTCGCGCAACAAGGCTGCGGCAGTCCTTCGGGCGGTCGCCGTAGCGGCGACGTTCCGGCCCGTCGGCGGCTGATGGACGCGCGCCGGGAGTACCCGNTGGTNCTCGGTGGCCTGCTGGGCGGCGGCGCGCTGGCCCTCGTCGTCGCGCAGGCCTCGTGGGTCGTGGCCACGACGCGGGAGGTGGGCTACGACACCACGTTCCGGGGAACCGAGGTTGCCCCAGCCGTGGTCGCCTGCGCGCTGGTCGCGATGGCGGGCGCGGTCGGCGTGGTCGCGACGCGCGGCCTGGTGCGGCGGATCGTCGGCGGCGTCCTCACGGTGGCTGGAGCCGTGGTGGCTGTGGCCTCGCTACGGGTAGTGCTGGACCCAGCCTCGGCCGTGCGCGACCCGCTGCGCGCCATCACCGGCGGTGCGACGGCGGCGGCGCCCGTGGTCGTCAGCGTCGCCTGGTGGTGGGCCNTCCTGGCGGCGCTCGGCGGGGTCGTCGTCCTCGTCGCGGGCGCTGCAGCCGTGCTGCACGGCAGCCGATGGTCGGTGATGGCGGCGCGCTACGACGCACCCTCCGGCTCCCGTCGTACGAAGGAGCCGGACGCCTGGGCGCAGCTCGACCGAGGCGAGGACCCGACGGTCGACACGGACCTGCAACAATGACGCGGACCGTCCCGAGCAGGCTCGAGCAGGACCGAGAGGAACCCGCGATGTCTGGCGTGCCGCACGTGAACCACGGCAACTCCGTCGCCGCCTGGACCGCCGTGACGGTCGTGATGGTCGCGTCGCTCGTGTGCGCGATCGCCATCCTCGTCGCTGCGCCGTGGCTGTTCTGGGTCGGCGTCGCCCTGATCGTGGTGGGCGCGGCATCCGGCAAGGTGCTGCAGATGATGGGCTTCGGAATGGACAGGGGCGAGCAGCACCAGGGGTGACGCTTACCTGATCCTGACCTGCGCCTCACCGGGAGCAGCGCTTGCGCATGCCAGGCTGGGGACGTGGACCGGATCGTCGACCCCGCGCGTGGGCTCGTGCTCGTCGTCGAGGACGAGAAGGCCATCTCCGACCTGATCCGCCTGTACCTGTCCCGCGAGGGCTACGGGGTCCACGTCGAGTCCGACGGCCGGGCCGGCCTCTCCGCGGCGCGCACNCTCCACCCGGTCGCGATCGTGCTGGACGTCGGGCTGCCGTCCATGGACGGTACGGAGGTGTGCCGTCAGCTGCGCGGCGAGGGGAACTGGACGCCGGTGATCTTCGTGACTGCGCGCGACGAAGAGGTCGACCGCATCCTCGGCCTCGAGATGGGCGCGGACGACTACCTGACCAAGCCGTTCAGCCCGCGCGAGCTGGTCGCGCGCGTGCGCTCGGTGCTGCGGCGAGCGGCCGGTCCCGGTGCTGACGAGCGGACGTTCGTGCTCGGGGGCGTCAGCATCGACCCGGTCCGGCGGAGGGTCACGGCGGGCGGGCAGGACGTGGCGCTCACGAGCACGGAGTTCGACCTGCTGCTGCACCTGGTCCGCAAGCCCGGGCGGGTCTACTCGCGCGAGCAGCTGCTCTCCGAGGTCTGGGGCTACGCGGCCGCGGCCGGGACCCGCACCGTCGACGTCCACGTCGCCCAGCTGCGGGCCAAGCTCGGTGCCGCGAGCCCGATCCGCACCGTGCGTGGCGTCGGCTACTCCGCGGAGGACGCGCTGGACGGCACGGACGGCGCAGCCGAGCCCGATGGCTGACCGGGCCCACCGGCCGGAACCGGCCCGTACCCGGCTGGCTACCCGCGTCACGCTGGTGACGATCACCGTGGCCGTGCTCGCCGTCGTCATCACCGGTGCGGTCTCCCTCAGCCTGATCCGGGGCGTCGCCGAGACGCAGGCGCAGACCACCCTCGCGAGGCAGGCCGATGTGGCCCAGGCGACGCTCGACCAGGCGGCTGCGGCGCGGCCGGCCCGGCTGCGGCTGCTGCTGCGGCAGGAAGGGATCAGCGTGGACGTGGTCGGTCCGGGGCTGGCCGTCCCGCCGGTCGTCACCCAGGCCGACCTCGCGGCGCTCGCCGCGGGCCGGGACGTGTCCGACGTGCGCAGCCGGTTGGGGCGCCGGGTGTTCGTCGAGGGTCGACCGCTCGACGGGGGCAGGGGCGTGGTGCTCGTGCAGTCGGTCGCGGCCGCCTCGGGAACCGCGGCCACGGCCCGCCGGCAGCTGTTCCTCCCGCTGCTCCTGGGCCTCGTCGGCGCGGGTCTCGCCGGCTGGCTGCTGGCCCGGCGCCTGGCCCGGCCGTTGCAGGACGCCGCCGCCGCGGCGCACCGGCTCGCGGCGGGAGCCCGCGACGTCCAGCTGACTCCTGAGGGCCCGTACGAGGTGGCCGAGCTCGCAGGCGCGCTCAACCGGCTGAACCTCGCGCTGGCGACCAGCGAGGGCCGGGAGCGCGACTTCCTGCTGTCGGTGTCGCACGAGCTCCGGACCCCCCTGACGGCGGTCCGCGGCTACGCGGAGGCGCTGGCCGACGGGGTCGTGCCCGCTGACGACGTCGCGCGTACCGGCACCGTGATGCTCGCCGAGGCCCAGCGGCTGGACCGGCTGGTCGCCGACCTGCTCGACCTCGCCCGGCTCCGGGCCCAGGACTTCCGCCTCGACCTGGCCGACGTCGACCTGGCCGACCTCGTCCGCCAGGCCGGGGAGGTGTGGCGCGACCGATGCACGCCCGAGGGGGTCGAGCTCCGCGTGGAGGCGCCGGCCACGCCGCTGGTCGTCCGTACCGATGCCACGCGCGTGCGGCAGATCATCGACGGGCTGGCCGAGAACGCCTTGCGGGTGACGCCTTCCGGGGCCCCGATCGTGCTGTCGGTGCTGCACGTACCCATGGCCGGCGGCGTCCTCATCGAGGTGCGCGACGGCGGCCCCGGCCTCACCGACGACGACCTCGCCGTCGCCTTCCAGCGGGCCGCGCTGTACGAGCGGTACCGGGGCGTACGGCGGGTCGGCACGGGCTTCGGCCTGGCGCTGGTGCACGGGCTGGCGTCGCGGCTGGGTGGCACGGCGACCGCTGGGCGGGCCCCAGAGGGNGGCGCCCGCTTCTCCGTGCTGCTCCCGCTGGGCAGGTAGGGCCGTTCGGAGCCGCTGCCGGGCCCGGATACCCTCTGAGGATGACCGTCCTCGACGACATCCTGGAAGGCGTCCGCGCCGACCTCGCTGAGCGGCAGTCACGCGTGCCCCTCGAGCAGCTCAAGGAACAGGCCGCCGCCTGCCGTCGTCCGCGCGACGGGGTGGCCGCCCTCCGTGCCGACAGCACCGTCAGGGTGATCGCCGAGGTCAAGCGCAGCAGCCCGTCCAAGGGGGCCATCGCCGACATCGACGACCCTGCCGCACTCGCCGCCGACTACGAGTCCGGCGGCGCCGCCGTCATCAGCGTGCTCACCGAGGAGCGCCGGTTCGGCGGAACCCTCGACGACCTCGACGCCGTGCGCGCCGCAGTCGACATCCCGGTGCTGCGCAAGGACTTCATCGTCTCGAGCTACCAGCTGTGGGAGGCGAGGGCCCACGGCGCCGACCTCGCCCTCCTCATCGTCGCAGCCCTCGAGCAGGAGGCGCTGGTGTCGCTGATCGAGCGTGCGGCCTCCATCGGGCTGTCCGCCCTGGTCGAGGTGCACGACGAGGTCGAGGCCATGCGCGCGGTCGACGCGGGCGCCCGCATCATCGGCGTCAACGCCCGTGACCTGCACACGCTCGAGATCGACCGAAGCATCTTCGGGCGCGTGGCACCGAGCATCCCCGACCGGATCGTCAAGGTAGCCGAGTCGGGCGTACGCGGCCCGCACGACCTCATCGAGTACGCGAGGGCCGGCGCCGACGCGGTGCTCGTGGGGGAGTCCCTCGTGACGGGCCGCGACCCGCGCGCCGCCGTCAACGAGCTGGTCACGGCGGCCAGCCACCCGGCGCTGCGCCATGACAGAGGGTGAGCCGTGACCGACCTGCAGGACCCGCGGACGGCGGCCCACCTCCCGACCGTCCCTGATGCGACCGGTCACTTCGGGCCGTACGGCGGCCGGTTCGTGCCCGAGGCGCTCGTTGTGGCGCTCGACGAGCTCACGGCGGCGTACGACGCGGCGCAGGCCGACCCGGCCTTCCGGGCAGAGCTGGCCCGCCTCAACACCACCTACTCCGGCCGGCCCAGCGCGCTGACCGACGCGGTACGGCTCGGCGATCACGCGGGCGGCGCGCGGATGCTGCTCAAGCGCGAGGACCTCAACCACACGGGTTCCCACAAGATCAACAACGTGCTGGGGCAGGCGCTGCTGACCAAGCGCATGGGCAAGACCCGGGTCATCGCCGAGACGGGGGCCGGCCAGCACGGCGTCGCCACCGCCACCGCCTGCGCCCTGCTCGGCCTCGAGTGCGTGGTCTACATGGGCGAGGAGGACACCCGCCGGCAGGCCCTCAACGTCGCGAGGATGAAGCTGCTCGGCGCCGAGGTGGTCCCGGTGGGCACGGGCTCGCGCACGCTCAAGGACGCGATCAACGAGGCCATGCGCGACTGGGTCGCCCACGTCGACGACACCCACTACCTGCTCGGTACGGTCGCCGGGCCGAGCCCGTTCCCGCGGATGGTGCGCGACTTCCACCGGGTCATCGGCGAGGAGGCGCGCGCCCAGGTCCTCGACCTGACCGGCCGGCTGCCCGACGCGGTCGCCGCGTGCGTCGGTGGCGGGTCCAACGCCATCGGGATCTTCAGCGCGTTCATCGACGACCCGGAGGTCCGGCTGTTCGGATTCGAGGCCGGTGGCGACGGCGTCGCGACCGGTCGGCACGCGGCGACGATCACCGGCGGGGCACCCGGCGTCCTCCATGGCGCCCGCTCCTACCTCCTCCAGGACGAGATGGGCCAGACCATCGAGTCGCACTCGATCAGCGCAGGCCTGGACTACCCCGGGGTCGGGCCCGAGCACGCGTGGCTCAACGACGTCGGCCGGGCCACCTACCGTCCCGTCACCGACTCCGAGGCCATGGACGCGTTCGCCCTCCTGTGCCGTACCGAGGGGATCATCCCGGCGATCGAGTCGGCCCACGCGATCGCGGGTGCCGTCGACGTCGCCCGCGAGCTGGGCCCCGACTCGATCGTGCTGATCAACCTCTCTGGGCGCGGCGACAAGGACGTCGACACCGCGGCCAAGTGGTTCGGCGTGACGACCGGCGACCACTCGTGACGGGCGACCAGCGGTGACTTCGCTCGCCGACACCTTCGCGCGCGCCAAGGCCGAGGGGCGGGCCGCGCTGATCGGCTACCTCCCGGCCGGCTACCCCTCGTACTCCGGGTGCGTCGACGCCCTGGTGGCGATGGTCGAGGGCGGCGTGGACATCGTCGAGGTGGGACTGCCCTACTCCGACCCGCTCATGGACGGTCCGACCATCCAGGAGGCGGCCCAGGCGGCCCTCGCCGGGGGCACCACGACGAGGGACGTGCTGAAGACCGTCGAGGCGGTGGCCGCCACCGGCGCGGCGACCGTGGTCATGAGCTACTGGAACCCCATCGAGCGCTACGGCGTCGGCCCGTTCGCCGACTCGATGGCTGCGGCCGGTGGCGTCGGCGTCATCACCCCCGACCTCACGCCCGACGAGGCCGGTCCGTGGCTCGCCGCGGTCGGCTCCGCCGGCATCGACCCGATCTTCCTCGTCGCGCCGTCGTCGAGCGAGGCCAGGATCAGCCAGGTGGCCGGCGTGACGCGCGGGTTCCTCTACGCGGCGTCGACGATGGGCGTGACCGGTGTGCGAAGCCAGGTGTCGGGCGCCGCCTCGACCCTGGTGGCCCGGGTACGACCGCTCACCGACCTGCCCGTAGCGGTCGGCCTCGGCGTCTCCACCGGCGAGCAGGCGGCCGAGGTCGCCGCCTACGCCGACGGGGTGATCGTCGGGTCGGCCTTCGTCCGATGCCTGATCGACGCCCCCGACGCCGTGGCTGGAGTCGCTGCGGTCCGCGCGCTCGCCGGCGAGCTGGCGGCGGGCGTGCGCTCCGGCAGGTGAGCGTCCGGGCGGCCGCCGGGAACCTTTGCGGCCGGTCCACTCGTCGCTCAGGTATGCCCACCCTGTGCCGCCCGGCGGTCGGCGCCGCGGTCGCCGCCCTGGTGGCCGCGCTCCCGCTGTGCGCCTGCTCGGCGCCCGCGCCGATGGCTGCCAACCCGGGCGGCGCCGTCGTGGCCACCCAGGGGGCGAGCAGCGCGGGCTTCCACGGAGTCGTGCTCGACGAGCCCTACCAGGAACCGACCGCCTCGTTCACCGACATGCAGGGGCAGCCCTTCACGTTCGCCCGCGACGCCAAGCGACCGGTCGTCCTCGTCTTCTTCGGCTACACCAGCTGCCCGGACGTGTGCAGCACGGTGCTCGCTGACGTCGCCTCGGCGCTGCGTCCGCTCGACCCTGGCACCCGGAAGCTGGTCGAGCTGTTGTTCATCACCACCGACCCGGCGCGCGACACCGGGTCGGTGATGCGGGCCTACCTCGCCCGGTTCGACCCCACGTTCGTCGGGCTGACGGCGCCGATGCCGGAGATCCAGCAGGTCGCGACAGGGCTCGGCGTCGCCATCACCGGGCCCGACGCGTCGGGCTCCAGCTACACGGTCGGGCACGGTGCGCAGGTCATCGGCTTCGGGCCGAACCAGACCGCCGGCGTGATCTGGTTGCCCGGCACGCCCGTCCGTGACCTGCGCGCGGACGTCGTCCGACTAGCCTCTGAGGCATGAGCACGGGGTTCTCCGGTCGTCCGGTGCAGCTGTGGCTGACCACGCTGGCCCGCCTCGTGCTCGGGGTCGTCATGGTCGTCGCAGGCGGCCTGAAGATCACCGACCCCGCCCAGGCGGTACGTGCCGTGCAGGCGTATCAGATCCTTCCCGCGGGGGTGACCCACGTCGTGGGCTACGGGTTGCCCATGCTGGAGATCGCGCTCGGGATGCTGCTGCTGCTGGGGCTCGGTACCCGGGTGGCGGCGATCCTGTCCGGGCTGTTCATGATCGTCTTCATCTGCGCGGTGTCGTCGGCGTGGGCACGCGGCCTGTCCATCGACTGCGGCTGCTTCGGGGGCGGCGGCACGGTCGGGTCGGCTGGCAAGGCCTGGCGCTACCTGTCCGAGATCCTGCGCGACCTGCTCTTCCTCGGGCTCGCCTCGTGGATCGCCGTGTTCAAGGACAGCATGCTAGCGGCCGACCGCTTGCTGCTCGGTGCTGCTGACGTCAACGACTTGGAGGACCTTCCCGCATGAGCCCCAACCAGCCCAAGGAGCCGAAGCGCGCGGCCCGCGAGCGGCTCGCCGCGGAGCGCGCGGCGCAGGCCGCGGCGGCCAAGCGGCGCAAGGACCGGATGGTGCGCGGCATCCTCGCAGGGGCCGTCGTCCTGGTCGTCGCCGTGGTCGGCTTCTTCGTCATCAAGGCCAACAGCACGAAGGTCGACACGGCGGCCGCTCGACCCGGCAACGTCACCCTGACTCTCGGGTACCCGACGGGCACGGCGACCAAGCCGGTCGTCGACCTGTACGAGGACTTCCAGTGCCCGGTGTGCGAGGCGTACGAGACGAACATCGGCAAGGCCCTCGAAGCTCTCGCGACCTCCGGCAAGGCGAGCGTCGTCTACCACCCGCTGACCTTCCTCGACCGCGTCGACGCCACGAGCGCCAGCAACGTGAAGAAGAGCTCGACGCGCTCGGCCAACGCCGCCGCCTGCGCCCAGGTCCAAGGCAAGTTCCTGGCCTTCCACGACGTCGTCTACCAGAACCCGCCGGCGACCGAGGGCGCCGGCTTCACCGACGCGCAGCTGCTGGCCTTCGGGAAGTCGGCCGGCATCCCCGACATGACGGCGTACACGCAGTGCGTGAACGACCAGAGGTACGTCGGCTTCCTCACCCAGGTCTCGGCCGAGGCGGACACCCGTCAGGTCACGGGTACGCCGACGTTCTTCGTCGACGGCAAGATGCTCAACTTCGACTCGGCCAAGACGTACGCCGACATCCTGAAGACCATCACCGACGCGGTTGCCGCGGCGAGCAAGTGAGGGGAACCCGTTGATCGGCACCGTGCTGCCGACCTTCATCCCCAGCCCGTCGCAGGGGGTGTGGCAGCTCGGCCCGTTCCCGCTGCGGGCCTACGCCCTGTGCATCATCGGGGGCATCGTCTTCGCCGTCTGGCTGACCGAGCGTCGCTACGTGGCGCGGGGCGGGCGCCCGGGGACGGTGGCCGACGTCGCCGTCTGGGCGGTGCCGTTCGGCATCGCTGGCGGGCGGATCTACCACGTGCTCACCAGCTGGCAGCCGTACTTCGGCGCGGGGGGCCACCCGCTGGACGCGTTCAAGATCTGGGAGGGCGGCCTCGGCATCTGGGGAGCCGTCGCCTTCGGTGCCCTCGGCGCGTACATCGGCTGCCGCCGGCAGGGCATCGTCCTGCCGCCGTTCGGCGACGCGCTCGCGCCCGGCCTCGCGATCGCCCAGGCGATGGGCCGCTGGGGCAACTACTTCAACCAGGAGCTGTTCGGGCGGCCCACGAAGGTCCCCTGGGCGCTGGAGATCGACCTGGCCCACCGGCCGCCCGGCTACGAGCAGTTCGCGACCTTTGAGCCCACGTTCCTGTACGAGTCCCTGTGGTGCATCGTCATCGCCGTCGTCCTCGTGCGGGTCGACCGCCGCTACCTGCTCGGGCACTTCCAGGTCTTCTGCCTCTACGGCGCCCTGTACACCTTCGGACGGTTCTGGTTCGAGCTCCTGCGCATCGACGACGCCAACCACATCCTCGGCCTCCGGGTGAACACCTGGGTGTCGACACTCGTGTTCCTGGTCTCGGTGGCCGGCTTCCTGTCGTCGCGGCGTCGCTACCCGGTACGCGAGACGCCCGCCGAGCTCGTGCGCCACCCCGTCGATGCCGCCGACGAGTCAGTCTCGACGGGCAGCGCTGGCTGATACCGGGGTGCCGTGGCCGGCAGGCCGGCCAACCGGCGTCCGTCTCGGCCAACGGGTGCGCTGGCTAGTGGCTCTCGCGGGTGACCTGGTCGCCGCTGCTGCCGACGAGGAAGTCGAGGTCGGCGCCCGTGTCGGCCTGCTGGACGTGGTCGACGTACAGCCGTTCCCAGCCGCGCAGCGGTCGTGCCTCGGCGGCCACCGCGGCCGCTGACGGCTCGCGCCGCGCGAGCTCCTCCGGCGCGACGTCGAGGTCCAGCCGCCGGGCGGGTACGTCGAGGTCCACCAGGTCGCCGGTGCGTACGAGGGCCAGCGGCCCGCCTGCCGCCGACTCCGGCGCGACGTGCAGGACGACGGTGCCGTAGGCGGTACCGCTCATCCGGGCGTCGCTGATCCGCACCATGTCGCGGACGCCGCGGGCCAGCAGCTTGGCGGGGAGGGGCATGTTGCCCACCTCCGGCATGCCGGGGTAGCCGCGCGGCCCGCACCCGCGCAGGACGAGGACCGAGGTCTCGTCGACGTCGAGGTCAGGGTCGTCGAGCCGGGCGTGCAGCTCCTCGACGCTGTCGAAGACGACCGCCCGGCCGCGATGGACCAGCAGCGCGGGGGTGGCCGCCGCGGGCTTGATGAGGGCGCCGTCCGGGGCCAGGTTTCCGCGCAGCACCGCGATCCCAGCGGCCGCGCGCAGCGGCGCGGCACGACGCCGGATCACCGTCTCGTCCCAGACCTGCGCGTCAGCCAGGTGGTCCACCAGCGGCCGTCCGGTCACGGTGATCGGCGTCGGGTCGAGCAGGTCGCGGACCTCGGCGAGCACGGCGAGCAGCCCGCCGGCCCGGTGCAGGTCGTCCATCAGGAACTGCCCGGCGGGCTGGACGTCGACCAGCAGGGGGACCCCGCTGCCGTGCCGGTCGAAGTCGTCCAGCGTGAGCGGCACGCCGAGGCGGCCGGCCACCGCGAGCAGGTGCACGACGGCGTTCGTCGACCCTCCGACGGCCGCCAGCGCGACGATGGCGTTGAGGAACGCCCCGCGGGTCATCACCTGGCTCGGCCGGCGACCCTCGGCGACGAGAGACACCGCCAACCGCCCGGTCTCGTGCGCCTTCGCCAGCAGCGTGCTGTCCGGCGCCGGTGTTCCGGCGATGCCGGGAAGCGTCATGCCGAGCGCCTCGGCGACGCAGGCCATCGTGGACGCCGTACCCATCGTGTTGCAATGACCCTTGCTGCGGATCATGGACGACTCGGACCGCAGGAACGCCGCCTCGGTCAAGGTCCCTGCGCGGACCTCCTCGGACAGTCGCCACACGTCGGTGCCGCAGCCCAGCGCCTGGCCGCGGAAGGTGCCGGTCAGCATGGGGCCGCCCGGTACGACGACCGCGGGCAGGTCGACGGAGGCGGCGCCCATCAGCAGCGCCGGGATCGTCTTGTCGCAGCCGCCGAGCAGGACGACGCCGTCGATCGGGTTGGCGCGCAGCATCTCCTCGATGGCCATGGCGGCGAGGTTGCGCCAGAGCATCGCGGTCGGCCGCACCTGCGTCTCGCCGAGCGACATGACCGGCAGGTCGAGCGGCACCCCGCCGGCCGCCCAGACGCCCTGCGCGACGCTCGCCGAGACCTCGTCCAGGTGCGCGTTGCACGGCGTCAGGTCGGACGCGGTGTTGGCGATGGCGATGTGCGGGCGGCCGTCGAACGCGTCCGCAGGCAGGCCGCGCCTCATCCAGGCCCGGTGGATGTAGGCGTTGCGGTCGGTTCCCGCATACCACTGCCCGCTGCGCTGCATCGAAGCCCTCTCCAGGACGGACCGTTGACGTACGAGTATGAGGGGGCACGCGCTCACGAGAGGTGTCTCCGGCACGCGCGCGGGACGGCTCGGCTGCCGACGTTTCCGCCGTGTTACCGTACGCGGAGACAGCAGGGCCATCGTCGTCCCTCCCTCACGCACGATCCGAGAGACGACGGGGAGTTCAGGTGCCCGCTGGATTCAGCAGCTTTCCCGCCCCTCAGGGGCTCTACGACGCGCGCCACGAGCACGACTCGTGCGGCGTCGCGTTCGTCGCGACGCTGACCGGCCAGGCGAGCCACGACATCATCGACCAGGCGCTGACCGCGCTGCGCAACCTCGAGCACCGCGGCGCCTCCGGCTCCGACCCAGACTCCGGCGACGGTGCCGGGATCTTGATCCAGGTGCCGGACCAGTTCTTCCGCGAGGTCGTCGACTTCGCGCTCCCGGCCCCCGGCGAGTACGCGGTGGGGCTCGCGTTCCTCCCGCTCGACGACGAGGGCCAGGTCGAGGCGCGCGTCGCCGGCATCGCCACCGAGGAGGGCCTGCACGTCCTCGGGTGGCGCGAGCTCCCGGTGCTCGCCGCCCTGGTGGGGGAGACGGCCCGTGCGGTCCAGCCGCGGTTCCGGCAGCTGTTCGTCGCCGCCGACCGTCCTGGTATCGCGGGGCTGGAGCTCGAGCGGCTGGTGTTCTGCCTGCGCAAGCGGGCGGAGCACGAGACGGCCGTCTACTTCCCGTCGCTGTCCGCCCGGACGATCGTCTACAAGGGCATGCTGACGACCGGGCAGCTGGAGCCGTTCTTCCCTGACCTGTCGGACCGCCGGGTCGTCAGCACCCTGGCCCTCGTCCACTCCCGCTTCTCCACCAACACGTTCCCGTCGTGGCCGCTGGCCCACCCCTACCGGTACATCGCGCACAACGGCGAGATCAACACCGTCAAGGGCAACCGGAACTGGATGCGGGCGCGCGAGTCGCAGCTGGCGAGCGGGCTGATCCCCGGCGACCTCGAGCGGCTGTACCCGATCTGCTCCGACGGCGCCAGCGACTCGGCGTCGTTCGACGAGGTGCTCGAGCTGCTGCACCTCGGCGGCCGGTCGCTCCCGCACGCGGTGCTGATGATGATCCCGGAGGCGTGGGAGAACCACAGCGGGATGGACCCCGCGCGGCGAGCGTTCTACCAGTACCACGCGACCTTGATGGAGCCGTGGGACGGGCCGGCGTGCGTGACGTTCACCGACGGGTCGGTCATCGGGGCGGTGCTCGACCGCAACGGCCTCCGGCCCGGCCGGTTCTGGGTGACCGACGCGGGGCTCGTCGTCCTCGCGAGCGAGGTCGGCGTGCTCGAGATCGACCCGGCGACGGTGGTGCGCAAGGGTCGCCTGCAGCCTGGCCGGATGTTCCTGGTCGACACCGCGCTCGGGCGCATCGTCGAGGACGCGGAGGTCAAGGCCGCGCTCGCGGCCGACCAGCCCTACGACGACTGGCTGCACGCCGGTGTCCTGCACCTGGAGGACCTGCCGGAGCGCGAGCACATCACGCACACCCACGAGTCGGTCGTACGGCGGCAGCAGACGTTCGGCTACACCGAGGAGGAGCTGCGCGTCCTGATCGCGCCGATGGCCCGCAGCGGCGCGGAGGCGATCGGTTCCATGGGCACCGACAGCCCGATCGCGGCGCTCTCGGACCGGCCGCGGCTGCTGTTCGACTACTTCGCGCAGCTCTTCGCGCAAGTGACGAACCCGCCGCTTGACGCGATCCGCGAGGAGCTGGTCACCTCGCTCGGCACCTTCATCGGGCCGGAGCAGAACCTCCTGGACAGCTCGCCCGCGTCCTGCCGGCAGGTCCTGCTGCCGTTCCCGGTGATCGACAACGACGAGCTGGCCAAGATCTTGCACGTCAACGCCGACGGGGACCTGCCGGGGTTCGCGGCAGCCCGCGTCAGCGGCCTCTACCAGGTTCGGGGCGGCGGCGTGGCGATGGCCGCGCGGCTGCAGCAGATCCGCGCCGAGGTGTCGGCGGCGATCGCGCTGGGCTCGACGTTCGTCGTCCTCTCCGACCGCGACTCCGACTCCGAGCACGCGCCGATCCCGTCGCTGCTGCTGACCGCGGCCGTGCACCAGCACCTCGTACGCGTCAAGGAGCGCGCACGGGTGTCGCTGCTCGTCGAGGCGGGTGACGTCCGCGAGGTCCATCACGTGGCGCTGCTCATCGGCTACGGCGCCGCGGCGGTGAACCCCTACCTCGCCATGGAGACCGTCGAGGACCTCGTCCGCAGGGGGGTGGTCACCGACGTCACCGCCGAGAAGGCCATCCGGCACCTGATCAAGGCGCTGGGCAAGGGCGTCCTCAAGGTCATGTCCAAGATGGGGATCTCGACGGTCGCGTCCTACCGGGGCGCCCAGGCCTTCGAGTCGGTGGGGCTCGCGAACGAGGTGGTCGACCGATACTTCACGGGTACGGCGGCCAAGCTCGGCGGCGTCGGCCTCGACGTCATTGCCGAGGAGGTGGCACAGCGGCACGCGACGGCCTACCCGCCCAACGGCATCGCACCCGCGCACCGGCGGCTGCCGATCGGCGGCGAGTACCAGTGGCGGCGCGAGGGGGAGCCGCACCTGTTCGACCCCGAGACCGTGTTCAAGCTCCAGCACGCGACCCGGCAGGGCCGCTACGACGTGTTCAAGCAGTACACGAGCCGCGTCGACGAGCAGGCCGAGCGGCTGATGACGCTGCGCGGGCTGTTCCGCTTCGCCGAGGGTGTCCGCGATCCCGTACCGATCGACGAGGTCGAGCCGGTGAGCGAGATCGTCAAGCGCTTCTCCACCGGCGCCATGTCGTACGGGTCCATCTCGAAGGAGGCGCACGAGACGCTGGCCATCGCGATGAACCGGCTGGGCGCGCGGTCCAACACGGGCGAGGGCGGCGAGGACCCGGAGCGGTTCGTCCCGATGCCGAACGGCGACTCGAAACGCTCCGCGGTCAAGCAGGTCGCGAGCGGGCGATTCGGGGTCACGAGCGAGTACCTCGTCAACGCCGACGACATCCAGATCAAGATGGCCCAGGGCGCCAAGCCGGGCGAGGGCGGCCAGCTGCCAGGGCACAAGGTCTACCCCTGGATCGCCAAGACGCGGCACTCGACGCCGGGCGTCGGCCTGATCTCGCCGCCGCCGCACCACGACATCTACTCGATCGAGGACCTCGCCCAGCTGATCCACGACCTCAAGAACGCCAACCCTCGGGCGCGCGTCCACGTCAAGCTCGTCGCCGAGGTGGGTGTGGGCACCGTGGCCGCCGGTGTCGCCAAGGCGCACGCCGACGTGGTGCTGATCTCGGGCCACGACGGCGGTACGGGGGCGGCCCCGCTGACGTCCCTGAAGCATGCCGGCAGCCCGTGGGAGCTCGGGCTCGCCGAGACCCAGCAGACGTTGCTGCTGAACGGGTTGCGCGACCGCATCGTCGTTCAGACCGACGGCCAGCTCAAGACCGGCAGGGACGTCGTCATCGCGGCCCTGCTCGGTGCCGAGGAGTACGGCTTCGCGACGGCGCCGCTCGTCGTCATGGGCTGCGTGCTCATGCGGGTGTGCCACCTCGACACCTGTCCCGTCGGCGTCGCCACGCAGAACCCGGAGCTGCGCGCCAGGTTCACGGGGGCGCCGGTCTTCGTGGAGACCTTCTTCGAGTACATCGCCGAGGAGGTGCGGGAGCTGCTGGCCGTTCTCGGGTTCCGGTCGCTGGACGAGGCGATCGGCCAGGCCGAGTCGCTCGACGTCGAGCCGGCCGTCGAGCACTGGAAGGCCAGCGGGCTCGACCTGACGCCGATCCTGCACGTCCCGGTCCTCCCGCCCGGTACGCCGCGCCGGCGTACGACGACGCAGGACCACGGTCTGGAGAAGGCCCTGGACAACCAGCTGCTCGCGCTGTGCGCCGAGGCGCTGGAGAGCGGCGAGCCGGTTCGTGCGGCGCTGCCCATCCGCAACGTCAACCGCACCGTCGGGACGATGCTGGGCTCGGAGCTCACCCGCCGCTACGGCGGCGAGGGCCTGCCCGACGGCACGATCGACATCACGTTCACCGGTTCGGCCGGCCAGTCCTTCGGCGCGTTCTTGCCCAGCGGCATCACGCTCCGGCTCGAGGGCGACGCCAACGACTACGTGGGCAAGGGCCTCTCCGGTGGCCGCGTCGTCGTACGACCGGATCGTCGGGCCGGCTTCGTCGCCGAGCAGAACGTCTTGGCGGGCAACGTGATCCTCTATGGCGCGACGTCGGGCGAGGCGTTCCTGCGCGGAGCCGTCGGGGAGCGGTTCTGCGTACGGAACTCCGGGGCGACCGCGGTCGTCGAGGGCGTCGGCGACCACGCCTGCGAGTACATGACCGGTGGCCGGGTCGCGATCCTCGGGCCCACGGGGCGCAACGTCGCGGCCGGCATGTCCGGCGGCATCGCGTACGTGCTCGACCTCGAGCCCGCCGACGTCAACCGTGAGCTCGTCGAGGTCGAGGCGCTCGACGAGACCGACGTTGCTTTCCTGGCCGAGCTCGTGAGCCGGCACCAGGAGGAGACGGGGTCGACCGTGGCCGCGTCGCTGCTCGCCGACTGGCCGGCCGCTGCCGGACGCTTCGCCAAGATCATGCCGAGGGACTACAAGCGGGTGCTCGCCGCGCAGGCGCGAGCCGAGCGTGACGGGACCGACCTGCTCGAGACGATCATGGAGGTGGCCCGTGGCTGACCCGAAGGGCTTCCTGACCACCCCGCGTCAGCTGCCGACCCGGCGCCCGGTCGACGTACGCATCCGCGACTGGCGCGAGGTCTACCAGCCGATGGAACCGGGGGCGATCGAGGCGCAGGCCGGCCGGTGCATGGACTGCGGGATCCCGTTCTGCCACAACGGCTGCCCGCTCGGGAACCTCATCCCGGAGTGGACCGACCTGACCTGGCGGGACGACTGGCCGGGAGCCATCGAACGGCTGCACGCCACCAACAACTTCCCCGAGTTCACCGGCCGGCTCTGCCCGGCACCCTGCGAGACCGCCTGCGTGCTCGGCATCAACGCCGAGCCGGTGACGATCAAGCAGGTCGAGGTCTCGATCATCGACACCGCCTGGGACTCGGGATGGGTCGTCCCCCAGCCACCGGCTCGCCTCTCCGGACGGACCGTCGCTGTCGTGGGCTCGGGGCCGGCCGGCCTTGCGGCCGCGCAGCAGCTCACCCGGGCGGGGCACACGGTCGTCGTGCTCGAGCGGGCCGACCGCATCGGCGGGCTGCTGAGGTACGGCATCCCCGAGTTCAAGATGGAGAAGATCCACCTGGACCTGCGGCTGGCGCAGATGCGCGACGAGGGCACCAAGTTCCGGCCGGGCGTCAGCGTGGGTGTCGACGTGACGGGCCACGACCTGCGCAAGAAGTACGACGCTGTGGTGCTCGCCGTGGGCGCCACGCAGGCACGCGACCTGGACGTCCCCGGCCGCGAGCTGTCCGGCATCCACCAGGCCATGGAGTTCCTGCCGTTCGCCAACCGGGTGCAGGAGGGCGACCTCGCGGTGTCGCCGATCAGCGCCGCCGGCAAACACGTGGTGATCCTGGGCGGCGGCGACACGGGCGCTGACTGCCTCGGTACCTCGCACCGGCAGGGCGCGGCGTCGGTGACCCAGCTGGAGATCCTGCCGCGCCCGCCCCAGCAGCGTCCCGACACCCAGCCATGGCCCACCTACCCGATGGTCTACCGGACGAGCAGTGCCCACGAGGAAGGCGGCGAGCGGCTGTTCGCGCTGAGCACCCGCCGGTTCCTCGGTACCGCGGACGGGCAGCTGCGCGCCCTCGAGCTCGTCGAGGTGGCCCTCGTGGGCGGCCGGTTCGAGGAGGTGCCCGACTCGGTCCATGAGCTGCGCGCCGACATGGTGCTGCTCGCGATGGGCTTCACCGGGCCCGAGCAGGGCGACCTGCTCGACCAGCTCGGCGTCGAGCTCGACGGTCGCGGTCTCGTCGGGCGCGACGGCTCCTTCGGCACCAACGTCGACGGTGTCTTCGTCGCCGGCGACGCGGGTCGCGGCCAGTCGCTCGTCGTGTGGGCGATCGCCGAGGGGCGCGCCTGCGCGTCGGCGGTGGACCGGTGGCTCACCGGCAGCACGAACCTGCCGGCGCCCATCGCCCCGACGGCCCGCCAGCTCACGGTCTGACTCCGTTCACCTTTCGTCGATAGGGTCGAAGCATGCGCCGCGCCAAGATCGTCTGCACGCTCGGACCTGCCACGTCGTCCCTCGAAGGGGTGCGTGCGCTGGTCGCAGCGGGCATGGACGTCGCCCGGCTGAACCTCAGCCACGGCGACTACTCCGACCACGAGGAGGTCTACCGGAACGTGCGGAGGGCTTCAGACGAGAGCGGCCGCGGCGTGGGGATCCTGGTCGACCTGCAGGGACCGAAGATCCGGCTCGGGATGTTCACGGCCGGACCGGTCCTGCTGACCAACGGCCAGGAGTTCACGATCACCACCGAGGACGTGCCCGGCGACGCGACGATGGTGTCGACGACCTACTCCGGGCTGCCTAGCGACGTCGGCCCGGGCGACCGGATCCTGATCGACGACGGCAAGGTGGCCGTCGAGGTGCTGACCGTTGCCGGTCCGCGGGTGATCACCCGGGTCATCGAGGGCGGCATGGTGTCCAACCACAAGGGCCTCAACCTGCCCGGGGTGGCCGTGAGCGTCCCAGCCATGTCGGAGAAGGACGTCGACGACCTCCGATGGGGGCTGCGCATCGGTGCGGACATGATCGCCCTGTCGTTCGTACGGAGCGCCGACGACATCCGCTCGGTGCACAAGATCATGGACGAGGAAGGCGTGCGCCTGCCGGTGCTCGCCAAGGTGGAGAAGCCGCAGGCGGTCGCCAACCTCGAGGAGATCATCGAGGCGTTCGACGGCGTGATGGTGGCCCGCGGCGACCTAGGCGTCGAGCTGCCGCTGGAGGACGTACCGCTCGTCCAGAAGCGGGCCGTTCGGCTGTGCCGCGAGGCCGCCAAGCCGGTCATCGTGGCCACCCAGATGCTCGAGTCGATGATCGGGGCGTCCCGTCCGACGCGCGCCGAGGCCTCGGACGTCGCCAACGCGGTCCTCGACGGCGCCGACGCGCTGATGCTGTCCGGCGAGACGTCCGTGGGCAGCTTCCCGACCGAGGCGGTGCAGACGATGGCGCGGATCATCACCGCCGTCGAGCAGGAGGCGCTCGGTGACCTTCCGCCATTGCTCGTTGCACCGCACTCCAAGGCGGGTGCGATCTGTCGCGCGGCGGCCGCGGTGGGCGACGTCATCGGCGCGAAGTTCCTCGTGGCGTTCACCGAGACCGGCTCGTCGGCGCAGCGCCTGGCCCGGCACCGCTCACCGATCCCGCTGCTGGCGTTCACCCCACGGCCGGCCGTGCGCAGCCAGCTGTCGCTGTGCTGGGGCGTGGAGACCTTCCTCGTACCCCAGGTCAAGCACACCGACGACCTGGTGCTCCAGGTGGACACGGCGCTGCTCGAGATCGGTCGCTGCGAGGTCGGCGACCACGTGGTCGTCGTGGCCGGGGCGCCACCCGGCATCCCGGGATCGACCAACGCCCTGCGGGTCCACCGGATGGGCGACGCCGTCGGCGAGGCAGCCCCCGCCTACGTCCGGTAGCCCTCGCCCTCGCCGTCGCCCTCGCCACCAGCCA
>JGI24140J50213_10000370_pt1 | contig 21223 bp, 20 predicted proteins | sample BarGraIncu00222A_FD_50213 | JGI IMG/M metagenome (IMG submission 50213)
CCCTCGGGGTTGAGTGTGCCGGCGCACCAACTCCTCCCCCCGGAGTCTGGAGCGTCGACGGCCCCCGATGTCCCCCGTCGGGGGCCGTCCCTATTCTCCGCCATATGGGGGTTTCCACAACCTGTAGACGGTTCGTCCCACCGTCCACAGGTCGGTGGGAGCGATGGCCGGCCAGCTGACCTCAGAGCCACTCTGGTCCCATGAAGACGGCACACATCATCGGAGTGGTTGGTGGGTCAGGCGGCGTGGGTGCCTCTGTGCTCACCGCGGCGATCGCGGTCCGCGCAGCACAGGCGGGACTGCGCCCGGTCTGCCTGGACGGCGACCGGCTCGGCGGGGGACTCGACGTCACACTGGGCATCGAACAGGAGCCGGGGGTGCGCTGGCCCGATCTGGCTGGGGCCAGGGGTCGAATCGACGGTTCCGAGCTGCTGCATCGCCTCCCGTCGGTTGACGGAGTCGATGTTCTCTCGTTCGATTGCGCCCGCGACGAGCCGCTGGCCGCCGAGATCTTTCGGGACGTGCTCCTTGCACTGCGCGTTGCGGCGGATGTAGTCGTTGTCGACCTCCCGCGCCCCGACCACGAGATCTTTGCGGCGCTGGCGCCCTCGGTCGATGTGATGGTTCTGCTCGCCGGGTCGGGCATCTGTGACCTGGCGGGGGCGAGCGCGATCGCTGAGCACCTGATCCAGGTCTGTCCCGACATATGGCTCTGCTTGCGCACCAAAGGCAAGGGGAGTCACTTCGCGGACACCGTGGCGGGAGCCCTGGACCTACCTCTCCTGGCGGTGGTCCGTGAGGAGCCGTCGCTGTCCGCTGACGTGCTTCAGGGAACACCGCCAGGAAGCTCCGCACGGAGCGCACTGGCTGCCGCCGCCGACGCTGTCCTGGCGCGGTGTGTCACGGCGTTGCCGCCGAGATGCCTCGTGAGCGTGTCACCCACGCGCCTCGGCCCCGCGCAGTATGACAATTCTGCCCGTGGTCTCCTCCGGCTTCGTCCTCGTCCTGCGCCCTGATCTGCGCCACACCCGTTCGGGCCACCGGAGGATCCGGCGGCGGCGCAGGAACCCCACCCAGACTCACGGGGCCAGGCCGTCTGCATCGTCGTCTGTGCCGTCGTCTTCATGGTCGGCTGCGCCCTGTGTTGCCGCGACGGCCTTGTCCTTGCGTAGCGGCTTGAGCTTCCTGTGTCCTGGTTGTGCGGCGCGTTCCCCGGCTGATCCAGGTGAACCCGAGGCCGAGCAGGAAAACGGAGAGTGCGCCGGCAAAGGACAGATCCAGGGGCGAGGCTGAGATGGTGACGACGCGTGCTGTCAGTGCGATCGTCGTCGAGGTGGTCGCTGTGGCGATCACCCAAAGACGGTGGCCCCAGCAGCGACCAGGGTAGGTGCGAAACTGAGTGCAATCACGAGAAAGCCTCCTGTACTCGTCGGCCGGTGGCCGTTGTGACGGTGTCAGGGGTGGCTATGACACCCATTCCCGGGTGTTTCGACTGCTCCCGCACGATCCGGGCGTCCCTCTGCCGCATCTGGGGACCCGGCGAGAACGGCTGTCAACAAAGAGATGGCGCCGGCCTTGTCCAGGGGTTCGTTGCCGTTGCCGCACTTGGGAGACTGGACGCACGAAGGGCAACCGGTCGCACATTCGCAGGCCACGATCGCGTCCCGTGTCGCGGTCAGCCAGATCCTGGCGGCACGGAACCCTCGCTCGGCGAATCCTGCGCCTCCGGGATGACCGTCATAGACCAGGATCGTCGGACGGCCCGTGTCCGGATGAAGCGCGGTCGAGACGCCCCCGATATCCCAACGATCCGAGGTGGCCACCAGGGGCAACATGCCGATGGCCGCGTGTTCGGCAGCGTGGGCTGCTCCCGGGATGTTGCTCTCGGAGACCCCCGCCGCGTCCAGCATCTCCTTGGTCATGGTCCACCACACCGCCTTGGTGTGCAGAGCCCGCTCCGGCAGGTCGAGTGGATGCTCACCCAGGACCTCCCCACCAGGCAGTATGCGCAGGAACGACGTCACCTGAGAACGCACATCGACGCTGCCGAAACACAGCTCGGCCAGCCCCCAGGCCTGCGACTGCTCGATGCGGCCGATGTCGAACGCGCTCACGGACCGCGCCCGGGTGGACCATCCCGGATCGCCGGCCACGACGATCGCATGGGCGTCGTCGATGTCGTAGTGGGCGACGACGAAGGTCTGACCCTGATGTACGTATACCGCACCTGTATGGACGCTTGAGTGGGCTGCTGGTCCGTCCACAGTGCCCAGCACACGTCCCGTGGACCGCTCGACAATGCGCACGGTCTCACCAGAGCCACGTAGCGAGACATGGTCCGTAGCTCGTTCGGGTCGCGTCCAGAACCACCCACCCGGCCGTCGCCGCAGCAGCCCGCGAGCCACCAGCACCTCCAACAGACCAACCATCGTCGGCCCAAACACCTGCTCGTCGGCTGCCGTGAGCGGCAGCTCGGCGGCGGCAGCGGCCAGATGTGGCGCGAGGACGTAGGGGTTCTGCGGATCGAGGACGGCGGCTTCCACAGGCCGTTCGAACAACGCCTCGGGGTGGTGGACCAGATAGGTGTCCAACGGGTCGTCGCCGGCGATCAGGACCGCCAGGGACGGGGATCCGTTGCGTCCGGCACGACCGGCCTGTTGCCACAGGGACGCACAGGTCCCCGGCCAGCCCGCCATCAGCACCGCGTCCAACCCGCTCACGTCAATGCCTAGCTCCAGAGCGTTGGTGGCCGCCAGACCGCGTAACGCACCCGAGCGGAGCCGTTCTTCCAGCTCACGTCGCTCCTCCGGGAGATATCCACCGCGATAGGCCGCGACGCTGGGCCCAAGCCCCGGGTCCACCTCGGACAGCGATCGCCGGGCGCTCGCAGCGACCGCCTCGACGCCGGCACGGGAGCGACCGAATGCGACGGTCTGCACGCCGTCGACCACCAGGTCTGCCAGGAGGTCGGCGGTCTCGGCAACGGCACTGCGCCGATGCGGCGCATCGAGCTTGTCAACGTCGTCGCCACGCCCGCCCTGGACCAGCCCGGGCTCCCACAGGCCGAACGTCATCGCCTCCCGGGGCGACCCGTCGAGGATGACAGGCCGGACTGGCATGCCGATCAGGGCACTGGCCTGGCTTTCAGGGTCCGCGACCGTCGCGCTCGCGAGGATGAAGGTGGGGAAGGCGCCATAATGTGCGGCAACACGGCGCAGCCGTCGCAACAGCGCAGCCAGGTGCGAGCCGAATACACCTCGGTAGACATGACATTCGTCGATCACGACGTAGCGCAGCGATCTCAGGAACGGGGCCCATCGCGGGTGACCGGGCAGCAGTGAGTGATGCACGAGATCGGGGTTGGTCAGGACGTACTGGCTGTGGCCGCGGATCCAGCGGCGTTCGTCCGCCGGCGTGTCACCGTCGTAGGTCGCAGCTCGCAGCCCGGGGATGGCCAGCGCGGTCAGGCGCGCCAGCTGGTCGGCGGCCAAAGCCTTCGTCGGGCTCAGATAGAGCGCGGTGGCGCCCCGACCGGACGGCGCAGCCGCACCGTCGACAACGTCGGACAGCACCGGCAGCAGGTAGCCGAGGCTCTTGCCCGAGGCCGTGCCGGTGGAGATGACGACATGGAGGCCGTCGTGGGCGTAGTCCGCGGCCTGCCGCTGATGGGACCACAGCGTCGTGATACCAGATGTGCCCAAGGCCGAGTAGACGGCTGGGGCAACCCAGTCGGGCCACTGGGCGACCTGTTCACGGCGGGAAGGCACCTCGTGGACGTGCACGAGCCGTTCCTTGCGCCGCCCGCTGGACAGACGCGACAGCGCCTCCGGGGGGTCGAAGACCCGCCGGGTCACAGAAGGTGGATCCATGGGCATCAACAAACCGTATGCCTCCGGTTGCGCGACGGGGCTAGTGTGACTTCGGAGTGACCGTTCCGATGACGACGAGAGGAGCGCGACGTGGATCTGTCCATCACCAGCGAGGCTCGCGGCGAGACAACTGTCGTGCACGTGGCCGGGGAGATTGACGTCTACACAGCTCCAGTCTTGCGTGAACATCTCGACCAGCACATCTCGGCGGGGCGCCACGATCTGCTGGTCGACCTCGGGGGGGTCTCGTTCATGGCCTCGACCGGTCTCGGCGTACTCGTCGGGCGACTCAAACTGGTTCGCGCCGCCAATGGCACGCTGCGTCTGGTGTGCTCGAGCGAGCGCATTCTCAGTGTGTTCTCGATCACAGGCCTGGACAAGGTCTTCCAGATCTTCCCAAGCGTCGATGATGCNCTGGCCGCCACCGCCTCGACCGCCTGACGCAGGCCGCAGCCGTCCAGCGCGCCCCGCGGGGCGGGAGACACCTCGCGCCGACACCGGAAGGACACCTTCTGCGGGTTACAATGACCCGCACCACACCCGCCCCGGCGGGTAGGTTGCCGCGTCACGACGGGGACTAACTGGCTACACCTCACGAGTCCGTTGTGCGCAAGCTCGAGTGTGATCTCCCGCATGTCCTTACAGGAGGATTGAATGCCAGGCCTTATCCCAGCCGTTGGCCCGCCCACGCTTACTTTGACAGGCTCCAACCCCACCTTGGTGATCTTGGTTGCCGTCATCGCCGTCGTGGCTTTGACCATGGGTGTCGTCTTCCGTCGGCAGGTTCTCGCTGCTGACCCCGGCACCGCAAAGATGCAAGAGATCGGCGATGCCGTCGAGGAAGGTGCCCACGCCTATCTGGCTCGTCAGTTCAAGACGCTCTCGGTCTTCGTGGTCATCGTCTTCTTCCTGCTTTTGGTTCTCCCTGCAGACACTGCAGGGATTCGGTGGGGACGCTCCGGCTTCTTCATCCTCGGGGCGCTCTTCTCCGCATCGGTCGGCTACTTCGGCATGAGCCTGGCGGTCAAGGCCAACGTGCGCGTCGCCGCAGCCGCCAACGACTCAGGTCGCGACGTGGGCATGCGTATCGCCTTCCGCACCGGTGGCACGGTCGGCATGTTGACCGTGGGCCTAGGTCTGCTGGGCGCTTCTTCGGTGGTGCTCATCTACAAGGGCAACGCACCCACGGTGCTCGAGGGGTTCGGGTTCGGTGCGGCTCTGCTGGCCATGTTCATGCGGGTCGGCGGCGGTATCTTCACCAAGGCGGCTGACGTCGGCGCCGACCTGGTCGGCAAGGTCGAGGCCGGCATCCCCGAGGACGACCCGCGCAACGCCGCGACGATCGCTGACAACGTCGGCGACAACGTCGGCGACTGCGCAGGCATGGCGGCCGATCTCTTCGAGTCGTACGCAGTGACCCTGGTCGCCGCCCTCATCCTGGGCAAGGAGGCGTTTGGAGAGCAGGGTCTCGTATTCCCGCTGATCGTTCCCGCCATCGGCGCGCTGACCGCAATCATGGGCGTCTTCATCACCAAGCCTCGTCNGGGTGAGAACGGCCTCAACGCGATCAACCGGGGCTTCTTCATCTCGGCGGCAGTCTCGGCGGTGCTTGCGGCCGTAGCAGCCTGGGTGTACCTGCCGGCCACGTTCGCGGGTCTGAAGTTCACCGACACCGTCGCGGGACAGTCGATCGCCAAGCTCGACGGCACGAAGGTGCTCTTCCTGGCGCTAAACCCGCGCATCGTGGCCACGCTGGCGGTCTTCATCGGTATCGCACTCGCCGCGATCATCCTCATGCTGACCGGACACTTCACCGGCACCGACAAACGTCCGACGATGGACGTTGCCCGAACCTCGCTGACCGGCGCGGCCACGGTCGTGCTGTCCGGCATTGGCGTCGGCCTGGAGTCGGCGGTCTACACCACGGTCATCATCGCCTCGGCGGTCTACCTGGCTTTCCTGCTCGGTGGCGGATCCATTTTCCTGTCGTTGTTCCTGGTCGCCCTGGCCGGTTGTGGTCTGCTGACCACGGTCGGCGTCATCGTCGCGATGGACACCTTCGGCCCGGTCTCGGACAACGCCCAGGGCATCGCCGAGATGTCTGGCGACGTACATGGCGACGGAGTTCAGGTCCTGACCGAGCTCGACGCGGTCGGCAACACCACCAAGGCCATCACCAAGGGCATCGCGATCGCAACTGCTGTGCTGGCTGCCACCGCCCTCTTCGGGTCGTACACCGACGCCTGGCAGACCGAGCTCACCAAGATCGCTACAGCGGCCAAGCTCACCGACTTCCCGAGCAACTTCGTCAAGTCGATGTTCGACCTGCAGATCGTCACACCGAGCACGCTGGTGGGTCTGCTCATCGGAGCCTCGGTCGTCTTCCTCTTCTCCGGCCTGGCCATCAACGCCGTGACTCGTGCGGCAGGTGCCATCGTCTTCGAGGTGCGACGTCAGTTCCGTGAGCACCCCGGGATCATGGACTACACCGAGAAGCCCGAGTACGGCCGCGTCGTCGACATCTGCACGAAGGACTCGCTGCGTGAGCTCGCCACGCCCGGACTGCTCGCGGCGCTAATGCCTGTCGTGGTGGGCTTCGGCCTGGGGATCGGCCCGCTGGCCGGGTTCCTGGCCGGTGCCATCGGCACAGGCGCCCTGATGGCCGTCTTCCTGGCCAACGCAGGTGGGTCGTGGGATAACGCCAAGAAGATCGTCGAGGACGGTGCCCACGGCGGCAAGGGCTCTGCTGCCCACGAAGCCACGGTCATCGGCGACACCGTCGGGGACCCGTTCAAGGACACGGCAGGACCGGCGATCAACCCGTTGCTCAAGGTCATGAACCTCGTGTCGGTGCTTATCGCCCCCGCGATCGTCACCCTCAGCATCGGCCCCGGCGCGAACGACGTCATCCGATACGGCATCGCGCTGACCGCTCTGGCAATTGTGGTGGTCGCCGTGGCGATCAGCCGTAGTCGCGAGATTGGTATCGGTGTCGACAGTGACGACAGCGGCAACGGCGACGACAAGCTTGCCGTGGACGAGCCTGCGTCGGTCTGAGCTCAGAGCGAAGTACTGACCCACAGACCAATGGCCGGTCACTTCATCCCAGGTGACCGGCCATTGGGTCTGCCGGAGGTCATGTGGTCTGAGGTCGTACGTACCTCAGAGGTCAGCTGAACTGCCAGGATCGCTTTGACAGGCCGTACCAGAACCCGTCAATGACACTGCGGTTCGTCAGGTCGCCGCTCTCGTAGGCCGCACCCAGGGCCACGAACAGCGGCGCGAAGTGCTCCGTGCGCGGATGTGCCTGGTGGGCGGCCGGCGCCGTGGCCAGGAAGTCCAGCATCGAGTCGACGTCGGTTGACTCCATCGTCTCGCGGGCCCAGGCGTCGAACTCGCGGGAGGCCGCGGGGGCGGGGGCGTCCGAGTCGGCGCCGGGGTTGAACCAGCGCAGGTTGTGGGTGGTGAACCCCGACCCGATGATCAGAGTCCCCTGGTCGCGCAGTGGCGCGATCTTGCGGCCGATCTCGAACAGCTTCTGGGGGTCGAGGGTCGGCATCGACATCTGCAGGACCGGGACGTCGGCCTGCGGGAACATCTCGACGAGCGGGACGTAGGCGCCGTGGTCCAGGCCGCGGCTCTGGTCATGGTGCACCGGTGTGCCGGGAGCGGTGAGCAGCCTGGTGACGTCTGCTGCGAGTGCAGGGGCGGCGGGCGCGTCATACGTCACCTCGTAGTATCGCTGCGGGAAGCCCCAGAAGTCATAGATCAGAGGCATTTTCGTCGTTGCCGACAGGGCGAGCGGGGCCTGCTCCCAGTGGGCCGAGACCATGAGAATGCTCTCCGGTCGGGGCAGATCGGCTGACCAGGAGGCGAGCTCCTTGGTCCAGGTGCTGTCATCCGCGAGCGGGGGAGCGCCGTGGCTGAGGTACAGAACGGGCATCCGGCTCGTGTTGGCCGCAGGGTCAGCTGTCGTGGTCATGACCCAACAATATCTCGACAAGTTCAATGTTCAACTATATCTCAGTTGTGTTCCTCGCCACCAACTCCTCCCCAGGTTGCCCTGTACCAGCCAATAGGCGCTACGGTCGATGCGCATTGCCATGTCGGAGCAGCGACGAATCCGCTGCACGTGGTGATGGGAAGGTGATGATGCAACGTGGCAAGTACATCTGCACGCAAGACCNCTGGACGCACGCTCGTCATCGTCGAGTCACCGGCAAAGGCCAAGAAGATCGCCGAGTACCTCGGCAAGGGCTANGACGTGGACGCCAGCGTCGGGCACATCAGGGACCTGCCCAGCCCGAGAGACATGCCGGCGGAGATGAAGAAGGGGCCCTACGCCAAGTTCGCCGTCGACGTGGACAACGGCTTCGACGCCTATTACGTGGTCGACCCCGACAAGCGCAAGAAAGTGTCCGAACTGAAGCGCCTTCTCAAGGACGCCGACGAACTCCTGCTGGCCACCGATGAGGACCGCGAGGGCGAGGCCATCGCGTGGCACCTCTTGGAGGTCCTCAAGCCCCAGGTGCCGGTCCGCCGGATGGTGTTCCATGAGATCACCAAGGAAGCGATCATTCGCGCCGCCAACGAGACCCGCCAGCTCGACACCCGTCTTGTGGACGCTCAGGAGACCCGCCGGATCCTGGACCGGCTCTACGGGTACGAGGTCTCGCCGGTGCTGTGGCGCAAGGTCCGCCAGGGCCTTTCGGCTGGCCGCGTGCAGTCGGTGGCGACCCGCATCGTGGTGGAGCGTGAGCGTGAGCGGATGGCCTTCCGCGCCGCCTCGTACTGGGACGTCGAAGGTGACTTCGCGCCGGACTCCACTGCGGCACAGGCCTTCACAGCCCGGCTGAGCATGGTCGACGGCCTGCGTGTGGCCACCGGCCGGGACTTCGGCGACGACGGCGCGCTCAAGAGCTCCAAGGTCGTTCACCTCGACGAGGCCGGCGCCCACCTCATCGCCAATGCCGTCATGGACGACGCCGTGGTCACCGTCACCGACGTCGCCGAGAAGCCGTACACCCGCCGTCCCTACGCGCCATTCACGACCTCGACGCTGCAGCAGGAGGCGAGTCGCAAGCTGCGCCTGTCGAGCAAGAACGCCATGCGGGTGGCCCAGCGCCTGTACGAGAACGGCTACATCACCTACATGCGCACCGACTCGACCACGCTGTCGGAGGCCGCGCTGACCGCAGCCCGCGGCCAGGCTCGAGACATGTACGGCGCCGAGTACGTCCCGGACTCACCTCGCCGTTATGAGAAGAAGGTCAAGAACGCGCAGGAGGCTCACGAGGCGATTCGCCCCGCCGGCGACGCCTTCCGCACCCCAGCACAGGTTGCCGGAGAGCTGCGCGGCGAGGAGTTCGCGATGTACGAGTTGATCTGGAAGCGCACGGTCGCCTCGCAGATGGCCGACGCCCGCGGCTCCACCGCCACGGTCAAGCTTGGTGGCACCCTTGCCGACGGTCGCGTGGTCGAGTTCTCCGCCAGCGGCACGGTCATCACGTTCCGGGGCTTCCTTGCGGCCTACGAAGAAGGCCGTGACGATGACTCCACAGCGCGCGCCCTTGCGGCTGACCAGGAGCGCCGGCTGCCGAAGCTCTCCGTCGGGATTCCGCTCGACGTGCTGCGAGCGGAGGCCGGCGGCCACGAGACGTCGCCTCCGGCTCGCTATACGGAAGCAACGCTGGTGAAGGCCATGGAGGAGAAGGGGATTGGTCGCCCGTCTACGTACGCGTCGACCGTCGGCACGATCCAGGACCGCGGCTACGTCAACAGTCGTGGCTCAGCCCTGATCCCGACGTGGCTGGCGTTCGCCGTGACCAGGTTGCTCGAGGAGCACTTCACCAAGCTCGTCGACTACGACTTCACCGCCTCCATGGAGGAGGACCTCGACCGCATCGCCAACGGCGAGGAGCAGCGCGTCGACTGGCTGCGGCGCTTCTACTTCGGGGAGGAGGCCACCTCGGTCGAAGGTCTGCGACACCTGGTGGATGACCTCGGTGAGATCGACGCCCGAGAGATCTCCACCATCGCGATCGGCGAGGGCATCGTCGTGCGGGTCGGCCGTTATGGCCCCTACGTCGAGGAGACCATCCCGGCCGGGGTCGACCCGGCCACCGGTGAGGTTGCCGAGGACGCCACCGGCCAGGTCCGTCGGGCCACGATCAACAACGACATCGCCCCGGACGAGATGACTCCGGCCATCGCCCGCGAGCTGCTCGAGGCGGCTGCTGATGACGGTCGCGTCCTTGGCCAGGATCCCGAGACGGGGCGCGACATCGTGGCCAAGGCCGGTCGTTATGGTCCCTATGTCACCGAGGTGCTGCCGGAGGAGGTTGCTGCGCTCAAGGGCAAGTCCAAGGTCAAGCCTCGTACCGCCAGTCTCTTCAAGGACATGGAGCTTGCCACCCTTGACATCGACACCGCGCTGCAGCTGCTCACCCTGCCTCGCGTCGTCGGACAGGATCCCGCCGATGGCGAGGACATCACGGCCCAGAACGGTCGGTACGGTCCTTACCTGAAGAAGGGCACGGACTCGCGCTCCATCCAGACCGAGTCGCAGTTGTTCACGATCACCCTGCAGGAAGCCCTGGCGATCTACGCCAAGCCCAAGGAGCGCGGACGGGCTGCAGTGGCGCCTCTCAAGGAACTGGGCGACGATCCGGTGTCCGGCAAGCCGATGGTGGTCAAGGAGGGCCGNTTCGGCCCCTACGTCACCGACGGCGAGACCAATGCGACCCTGCGCAAGGACGACGAGCCGGAGACGATCACACCTGAACGTGGCGCAGAGCTGTTGGCCGAGAAGCGTGCTCGGGGGCCGGTGACCCGAAAGCGAGCCGCCAAGAAGAGCGCGACGAAGAAGACAGTGACCAAGAAGGCAACCGCCAAGAAGAGCGCGGCGAAGAAGACAGCGACCGCCAAGAAGGCGCCGGACACGAAGGTGACTGCCGAGGAGGTGACTGCCGAGATCGCCTGATCCGCATTCGTCCGCCCAGCGAGGCATACCCGCATCGTGACCCGGCGACATGCCGTTGTGAGAGTGGGGCTTGACCCTCACGCGACGTGAGGCTCCACGGTAGGGACATGACCGCGATGACGACAGTGAACGGGAAGGCGCTCGAAGCCTTGACGGTGGGCCAGGTGGCCGAGCAGTTCGGCGTCACGGTGCGCTCGCTACACCACTATGACGAGATTGGTCTGCTGGCGCCGAGCCAGCGTACGCCGGCCGGCTACCGGCACTACACCACGAAGGACATCACCCGACTGCAGCACGTGGTGGTCTATCGCCGGCTCGGTTCTCACTGGAAGAGATCGCCGCCCTGCTGCAGGAGCAGGTGGCGGCCGACAGCGCGGCCGTGATCGAGCACCTGCGTCGCCAGCGTGCCGCGGTCCTGTCCCGCCTTGATGAGATGCGTGATCTCGTTTCGGCCATCGACCAAGCGCTGGAGAAGGAGATGTCTGGCATGAAGTTGACCCAGGGAGAGCAGAAAGAGCTGTTCGGAAACGGCTTCTGCGAGGAGTACGCCGACGAGGCCGAGCAGCGCTGGGGCCAGACCGAGGCGTGGAAGCAGTCGCAGAGGCGGACGTCCAAGTACACCAGGCAGGACTGGGTTCAGATCAAGGCCGAGATGGACGCCACCAACGCGGTCTTCGTTGCTGCGATGGACGTTGGCCAGCCGGCCGCAGGCGTGGAGGCCATGGATGCGGCGGAGCGGCACCGGCTGCACATCCAGAAGTGGTTCTACGATATCTGCCCGGAGCTACACCGCGGTCTGGGCGACATGTACATCGCGGACCCCCGGTTCACGAAGGACTACGAGGACATCAGGGCCGGGATGGCTCAGTACGTCCGCGACGCGATCCACGCGAACGCCGACAGAGCGGGTACCGCAGGCAAGCACTCATAGCGAGGCAGCGAGCGGACGGCCCCGTCGATCCTGTCGGATCTGCGGGGCCTCGGTGTGGCTCAATCGTTACCATCTCGCCTGTTGCTGTTCACTGTATACAAGATAGGATCTGATGATCCAACACCCCCTCGAATGGGAGCGCGTCATGAGATTTCCGGACTATCAGCCCTCCGGGCGTCGGCGTGCGGGGGCGCTGGCGGTCACTGTCGCCGCCACCGTCCTGTCGATGGCAGTCGCCGGCTGCTCCTCGGTAACGCCGGTTAATACCGCTGCGGCAGGGCCGGCCTCGGGCGCGGCGGGCGACTCTTTCGGCGAGCCGGCTCAGGCAGCCCAGGTCAAGGACGGCGGTGCCCTCGTGATGGCCCTGTCCGCCGAGCCGGACAAGCTGGACCCCACCCTCTCGCGCAGTCTCTACTCTCGATACGTCTTCAGCTCCATGTGCCAGAAACTCTACGACGTGGACTCTTCGGCCAAGATCGTGCCGCAGCTGGCGACGGCCCTTCCCACGGTCACCGACGGGGGAAAGACGGTCACGATCCCCGTCATGGAGGGCGCCAAGTTCGCTGATGGCACGGCGTTCGACGCCGCTGCGGTCAAGGCGACATTCGAGCGCAACCTGACCCTGAAGGGGTCGGGTCGTAAGAGCGAGCTCGGGCCGATCACCAGCGTCGAGGCGACAGACACCAAGACCGTGGTGGTCCACCTGTCCAAGCCGTTCGCGCCGTTGACNGCNGCCCTGACGGACCGGGCCGGGATGATCCTCAGCCCCAAGGCGACCAAGGCACTGGGCAAGGACTTCGCGAANGCGCCCGTGTGCGTCGGGCCGTTCAAGTTNGCCAAGCGCGTGCCGCAGAACTCGATCGACCTGGTCAAGGACCCCAACTTCTACAACGCCGCGAAGGTCCACCTAGCCTCGATCTCCTACCGGATCATCACCGATGCCAGCATCCGGGCCGCCAACTTGCGCTCGGGTGATGTCCAAGTGGCTGACTCGCTGTCGGCCCAGGACGTGCCCAGCCTGTCCAAGGACAGTGCGCTGACGGTGCTGCAGTCCCAGTCTCTGGGCTACCAGGGCGTCACGTTCAACGTCGGCAACGTCGACGGGGTCGGCTCGCCAGCCAAGCCGATCGACCGTCCGGAGGCCAAAGACCCCAGGATCCGGCAGGCCTTCGAGCTCGCGATCGACAGGGCCGGCCTGGTCAAGGTGATCTTCAACAACCTCAACACCGTTGCCTGTTCGCCGATCTCGCCCAAGAGCGAGTTCTCCAGCCCAGCTGTCCAGCAGTGCACCCCGCACGACCCGGCCAAGGCCAAAGCCCTTCTGAAGGAGGCCGGGGTCACGACGCCCTTCTCGATAAACATGATCACCTCTAACAACCCCGATAGCCTGCGCCTGGCCCAGGCGCTGCAGTCGATGGTCAAGGAGGGCGGCTTCGACCTGAAGATCAAGCCGGTGGAGTACGCCTCACTTCTGGACCAGCAGGACCGTGGTGACTTCTCGTTGCTGCAGTTGGGTTGGTCGGGTCGTATCGACCCGGATGCCAACATCACCAACTTCGTCGGTGTCGGTGGCAGCCAGAACGTTGCCGGTTACAACGACCCCGTCGTGGACGCCTTGCTGGGCAAGGCCCGGCAGAGCCAGGACCTCGGCGAGCGCAAGGACCTTTACGCCCAGGTCGTCGCCAAGCTGCACGAGGCCGACCCGTTGATCTACCTATACCGCCAGCGCAACCTCACGGGGGTCTCCAACACGGTCAAGGGCGTCCAGGTCTTTCCGGACGGTGTCATCCGCGTTGCTTTTGCGGGACAGGGCAAATAGGGCCCCGTGCGGCGATATCTGGTCAACCGGGCGTGGCAGTCCTTGCTGACCCTGTTGCTGGCCACGGTGGTCGTGTTCCTGGGCGTCCGCGCTCTGCCCGGTGATCCAGCCCTCGCCCTCGCAGGCGAGGACCGGACGCCGGAGGCGCTCAGGGCCATCCGCCAGGAGTACGGCCTGGACCAGTCGCTCCCNGTGCAGTTCTGGCACTTCGTCAGCCATGCCTTCAAGGGCGACCTTGGCACGTCCGTCCGCACTGGTGTCAGCGTCAGCTCGATGCTGCGCACGGCCCTGCCGGTGACGATCGAGTTGTCGGTTCTAGCGATCCTCATCGCCATCGTCCTGGGGGTCGGAACCGGAGTCGCCGCCGCCGTACGTCGTGGCCGACCTGCTGAGTGGGTCGCGAATGCCTTTGCGCTGCTGGGGCTCTCGGTGCCTCACTTCTGGCTGGGGCTCATCGCGATCCTGTACCTATCCGTGGCCACAGGTTTGTTCCCGGCCTCCGGGTTCGTGCCGTTGCTGCAGGACCCGGTCGACAACCTGCACCACATAGCACTTCCGGCCATGATCCTGGGTACAGGCCTGTCGGCCGTGATCATGCGGCAGACCCGGTCCTCGATGCTGGACTCCCTGTCCACCGACTACGTGCGCACCGCGCAGGCCAAGGGGCTGCGTCCCCGGGCGGTCATCGGCCGGCACGCGTTGCGCAACAGCCTGATCGTGGTGGTGACGATCGTCGGGCTGCAGCTCGGCGGGCTCATCTCCGGTGCTGTGGTCATCGAGCAGATCTTCGGGCTGCCTGGATTCGGCAAGATGACGATAGACGCGGTCTTCCAGCGGGACTATCCCGTCATCCAGGGCGTGGTCCTGGTGACGGCGACGGCGTACATCCTGATCAACTTTGCCGTCGACCTGCTCTACTCGCTGATCGATCCCCGTGTGAGGGTGGCAGGTGAGATGCCATGACCGTCGAGACCGTCGAGACCGTCGAGACTCAGGCGCCAGGCCAGCCCGCGCCGTCCCAGCGGGTCCGCGTTATCCGCAGGCTGCGGCGAAACCCCCTGGCAGTGGTCAGCTTCGCCGTCCTGGCCGTGGCGCTGGTCGTCGCCGCCCTTGCGCCGTGGCTCGCGCCGTACGCTCCCGAGCAGACCGACTTCGTGAACACGTTCGCNCCCCCCGGCACCGCCGGCCACCTNCTCGGCACCGACGACCTCGGTCGCGACGTCCTGTCACGGATCATCCTGGGAACTCGTGCCTCACTTGAGGTCGGTGTGCTCGCGGTGGCGACCGCTATGCTCATCGGTGTCCCGCTAGGGCTGGCTGCGGGCTACTTCCGGGCTGCGGACTCCCTGATCTCGCGGTTCACCGACCTGCTGCTGGCCTTCCCGTTTCTGATTCTGGCCGTCGGCCTGGCTGCGGTCCGGGGAGCGAGCCTGGGCAACGCCGCGTTAGCGATCGGGATTGCGCAGATCCCTGGCCTCATCCGCATCGTGCGCTCGGACACGCTTCGCCTGAAGTCGCTCGACTTCGTCTCGGCCGCTGTGGTCGACGGGGCGAGCGACCTCTGGGTGCTCAGCCGCCATATCTTGCCGAACGCGACCTCGGTGGTCCTGGTGCAGGCGACGGTGGCGATCCCATCTGCCATCCTCGGCGAGGCCGTGCTCTCCTTCCTCGGTCTCGGCATCCAGCCACCCGCCCCCAGCCTGGGGACAATGCTCGCCAATGCCCAGCAGTTTGCCGCGCGCGCTCCGTGGGCGGCGGTTCTGCCCGGTGTGACGATCATGGTTCTTGCCCTGGCTTTCAACGTGTTCGGCGACAGCCTGCGCGACGCACTCGACCCGAAGGCGAGTCGGCGATGAACTCGACCACACCTGTCAGGGACGCGACGGCGTGGACCGCCCCACCCGTTCAAGACGCGACGGCGCGGCCTGACGGACCCGTCCTGGAGGTCAGAGGTCTGTCGGTGACATTCTCGACCGAGACTGGGCCCTTGTCCGCGGTCGACGGGGTGGACCTGACACTCGCCCCCGGTGAGATCGTCGGAATCGTGGGGGAGTCGGGGTGTGGCAAGAGCGTGACCGCGATGAGCCTGGCCGGGCTGTTGCCCCGCAGCGCCCGGATCAGCGGGTCGGTGCGACTGGCGGGCAATGAGATGGTTGGTGCCTCGCCGGCCCAGCTGCGCGCCGCCCGGGGCCGGGAGATCGCCTACATCTTCCAGGAGCCGATGAGCTCGCTGAACCCTGTGCTCACCGTGGGTCGCCAGATCGGCGAGGTACTGCAGGCCCACGAGGGGCTGTCGCGCAGGCAGGCGCGCGCCCGGGCAGTCGAGCTGCTGGCCCTGGTCGGTATCCCCTCTCCCGCCCAACGGGTCAGCAACTACCCCCACCAGCTCTCCGGGGGGATGAGGCAGCGGGTCATGATCGCCATGGCCGTTGCCTGTGAGCCCCAGGTCCTCGTGGCCGATGAGCCGACCACGGCGCTGGACGTGACTGTCCAGGCAGGCATCCTCGACGTCCTGCGCGAGCTGCGGGACCGGCTCGGAACGAGCATCCTGGTCATCACCCACGACCTTGGGGTCATCGCCGACATCGCCGACCGGGTGATGGTGATGTACGCGGGTCGGGTTGTCGAGCGTGCCGGTGTGGACGAGCTGTTCGCGCGCCCGCAGCACCACTACACCGCGGGTCTGCTGTCGGCTTCCCCCACGCCGGGCCGGCACGCGGGCACCCACCGGCTCCAGGAGATCCCGGGAATCGTGCCGGTGCTGGCCAGCCAGCCGGACGCCTGCACATTCGCGCAGAGATGCGCCGCGGCGGACAACCAGTGCACGTCGGCCNCGCCGGCACTGGCCGCCCCCGGTGACCACCCTGCACTGCCGCAGGNCCACCAGGTTGCCTGTTGGCACCCGCGCGCCGACCTGCCACGACAACGAGGGGAGGACGACAAATGAACGAGCACACAGCTTCGGCACCGGTCCTGGAGCTCGAGGACCTCGTCATGCACTTCGGGTCGGTTCGGGCGGTCGACGGGGTGTCCCTCACCATCCGCAAGGGACAGGTCATGGCTCTGGTCGGCGAGAGCGGCTCGGGCAAGTCGACGGTGGGTCGTTGCATCGTCCGTCTGTTGGAGCCCACGTCCGGCACGGTGCGGTTGGGCGGCGCCGACGTGACCCATCTGTCCCGCGGCCAGATGCGCGCGCACCGTCGCGACGTGTCCATCGTCTTCCAGGACCCCGCGGGTTCGCTGGATCCGCGGATGCTCGTGGGTGAGGTGGTCAGCGAGCCGCTGCGTCTGCAGTCCTGGCGGCACAGTCGACGAGAGCTGCAGACCCGGGTCGGCGAGGGGCTCAACCAGGTGGGCCTGCGCCCTGAGGTCGCGCGGCGCTATCCGCACGAGCTGTCGGGCGGTCAGCGCCAGCGCGTCAGCATAGCCCGGGCCCTGATATCCGACCCCACCGTGTTGATTGCCGACGAGCCGACGAGTGCCCTCGATGTCTCCGTACAGGCGTCGGTGCTCAACCTCCTTGCTGACCTCCAGCGAGACATCGGCTTCGCCTGCCTGTTCATCACGCACGACCTGTCGGCGGTGGAGTACCTTGCCGACGAGATCTCCGTCATGTACCTGGGGCAGCTGGTCGAACAAGGCTCTCGCGAGAAGATCTTCGCGCGACCGGCTCATCCTTACACCCAGGCGCTGCTGGCCGCGGCCCCGCTTGCCGACCCGCCTCGACAGCGTTCGCGCACCCGCGTGATTCTCGGCGCAGACATCCCGTCGGCAATGGNCCCCCCCACCGGCTGCAGGTTCCACACCCGCTGCCCGCTGGCCTCACAGCGGTGCGTCGCAGAGGTGCCGCCTCTGCTCCAGATCACCGACGGCACCGTCGCCTGTCACCTCGTGGCGCCCGACGGCAGCGGTCCGGATGTCCGCCGTACCGACAAGGCAGGGAACCACCCATGACGTTCACGACCCGGCCCACGCTCCGGGGGACCTTCGGGATGGTCTCCTCGACGCACTGGATCGCGTCAGCGTCGGCGATGCGGGCGCTCGAGCGGGGTGGCAACGCCTTCGATGCGGCGGTGAGCGCAGGGTTCGTCCTGCACGTCGTCGAACCGCACCTCAACGGGCCCGGCGGAGAGGTGCCGGCCATCATCGCCACGGCACAAGACCCCGCCCCGCAGGTCTTGTGTGGTCAGGGAACGGCACCCGCCGGGGCAACCATTTCGCATTTCAGGTCGCTAGGCATCGACCTCATCCCCGGCTCCGGGCCACTCGCCGCGGCCGTCCCCGGCGCGGTCGACGCCTGGCTGTTGCTGTTGCGGGACAAGGGGACTCAGACTCTGCAGGAGGTGCTCGAGCCCGCGATCGGCTACGCCCGCGGGGGGCACCCGATCGGGGAGCGGATCAGCGCCACGATCTCCAGCGTGCAGGAACTCTTCGAGACCGACTGGTCTACCTCGGCGCAGNCATGGCTCAGGAACGGGCAGGCACCCGTCCCCGGTTCCCTGTTCGCCAACCCCACCTACGCGGACACCCTGCAGCGCCTCGTNGACGAAGGNCGCGCAGCCGGTCCCGACCGCGAGACGCAGATCGACGCCGCCCGCCGGGCCTGGAGTCAGGGCTTCGTCGCTGAAGCCGTCGACGCCTTTGCGCGCAAGCCCTTCCGCGACTCCAGCGGCGGCTCGCACGCGGGCTTGATCACCGGGCAAGACATGGCGGACTTCCAGGCCACCTGGGAGGCGCCGGTCACCCTGGACTGGCACGGCTACTCGGTCGCCAAGACCCAGGCGTGGGGTCAGGGGCCGGCTCTCCTGCAGACGATGCGCCTGCTCGACGCGCTTGAGGATCCCGAAGCGCTCGACCCTTCCACGGCATCCGGTATCCACGCCGCCGCCGAGGCCATCAAGCTTTCCTACGCCGACCGGGAGGCGTGGTACGGCGACGGGCAGGACGTGCCCCTGGCCACACTGCTCTCCCGCGAGTATGCCGCTGCACGGGCCACGTTGGTGGGCAAGCGGGCTTCGGGGGAGGTGCGTCCAGGCAGTCCCGACGGACGCGAGCCGAGGATCGCGGCCTACCTGACGGATCGCTCAGCCACCTCGGACGGCAAGGACGCGACGACTGGTGAGCCCACCATCTCCGCGACAGGTGTGACCCGCGGCGACACCTGCCACGTCGACGTCGTCGATCGGTGGGGAAACATGATCTCTGCGACTCCCAGTGGCGGCTGGCTGCAGTCCTCTCCGACGATTCCGGAGGTCGGGTTCTGCCTTGGAAGCCGGATGCAGATGTTCTGGCTGGAGGAGGGACTCGCCTCCTCCCTGAGACCCGGTCGCAGGCCACGTACGACCCTGACGCCCACCTTGGTCCACCGCGACGGGCTGCCGGTGCTGGCCTGCGGGTCCCCTGGCGGCGACCAGCAGGACCAGTGGCAGCTGATCTTCCTGTTACGCCATCTGCTGCAGGGGCAGTCGCTGCAGCAGGCGATCGACGCGCCGATGTGGAACACGACGAGCTTCCCCGGCTCGTTCTGGCCACGTATGGTCGAGCCCGGTGTGCTTGTGGTCGAGGACCGCATCGGAGCGGACGTCATCGCTCAGCTGTCGGCCATGGGTCACCAGATGCGAGTGTCCGATCCCTGGAGCCTGGGCCGGATGTGTGCCGTGGCCCGTGACCCGGCGAGCGGAATCCTCAGCGCGGGCGCCAATCCTCGTGGTATGCAGGGCTATGCCAGCGGTCGCTGACGGTGGCTGTCACCTGAGTCCGAGGTTCTCCAGAGCAGCCGCGGCTGCCGCGGCGACGTGTGCACTCGCCGCGGCCTCGGCCTCTTTGGGGTCGCCAGCCTCGATGGCGTCCACTAGACGGATGTGCTCAGCCCAGGAGTGTGGGGCTCGGTGTGCGGCACCGGGGCGGAATACCCAGTTCACGTGGAGGTACATGGAGCTGGAGATCGAGGACAGCCAGGGGTTGCCGCTGATCGCGATGACGCGCAGGTGCAGCTCGTTGTTGAGCTCGGCCACACGGGAGAAGTCCGCCCGCTCGGTGGCGCGCTGGGCGGCCTCGAGCAGGGTTCGCAGGTCGGAAACGTCGCCCGGGGTGGCGCGCTCGGCGGCCAGGCGCGCCGCAACCGTCTCGAGGCTGGTCCGCACCGCGAAGAGGTCGGCGATCGTCGACGCGTCGGGGGTGGACACGACCGCCCCACGCCGCGGGGCCATCGTCACGAGCCCCTCGGCCTGGACGATCCGCAGCGCCTCACGAACAGGGTTGCGCGAGACGCCGAAGTCCGCTGCGAGGCGGTCCTCGGTCAGCCGCTGCCCGGGGGATAGTCGCCGTTGACGATCCGGTGTCTCAGCTCCACGAGGACCTGATCGCGCAGCGCAAGGTGCTGGCTTCCTATCGTCATACTCCCCACGCTGACCGCCATCCCTGTCCCCCTTTGTCCGTGATGCGACCTGGGCGCGACCCCGGTCGCTTGTTCACCTTAATCGTATACGAAAGACAATTCATGTCGCTCGTTCTGCCGACCACCGCGCCGCTGGGCGTGGAGTCCCTGGCCGCTGTGCCGCTACTGACCTGGCTGCTCGCCATTAGCCCGGTCGTTCTGCTGCTGGTCCTGGTCCTGTGGGGTCGCTTCTCCACGATCGTCAACGCTGGTGTCACCGTCGTCTACTCGGCCGCGGTCGCCCTGGTGGCGTTTGGTGCCGGGAGCCTGACCATCGCGGTGAGTCTGGGCAAGGGCGCGTGGGTGGGGCTGTGGATCCTCTACGTCATCTGGCCGGCGCTGTTCATGCGCCACTTCGCGACCCGGGTGGGCATGGCCTCGCTCGGTCGCGCGTTGTCCACGGTGCTGCACGGCGCAGTGAGAACATCCTGCTGCTGGCTTGGGTGCTGCCCGCCTTCATCCAGGGCGTCTCGGGGTTCGGCACCCCGATCGCTGTGGCCGCACCGTTGCTGGTCGCGCTGGGGGTCGGCAGGGTGCGCACACGTGGCGCTGCCGCTGATCGGCTATCACTAGGCCGTGGGGTTCGGGTCGATGGGCTCGTTTTTCTACATGGGTGCGCTGACCGCTCACCTTGGCGCGATCGGGACCGCTGAGTACGCCGAGGCCGCCTCCATCGCGCTCGGAGTGAACTGCATCCTGGCCGGGATCCTGGTCCCCCTGATGTATGACGGGTGGTCTGGCCTGTGAGAGGGGTGGCGGATGATCGCCGTGGCTGGACCCGTGATGGCCCTCGTCCAGGCTCTGGCGGTCCGCGTCGAACCGGGGATTGGTGCCCTCTGCGCCGGTGCGTCAGGCATTGCTGTCGTGCTCGTGGTGCGGCGGATGCCCCACGGGTCACGGCCCGTCGAACCGGACAGGGTGGCGTCCCTCGGATCAGAGCGCGTTGGTTCCATTGAACCAGTGCGGGTTGTGGCGCGCGAGCCTGCTGGGGTTGCTGCCCCCGAGCTGACTTGGGTTGCGACGGTCGAGCGGGACGAGCTAGACGACTTCGCCGACCGGGTAGCGGCGCGGGCTGCAGCCGTTCCCTAAGGGCGCGCCGATAAATAACCGCTTCATATGGAATTTCATGGGCGATGATGTGGTAGTGGCTGTTGAGGCGGGCGTGGTGGCGTCGTTGCGGGCGAAG